>SXGU01029387.1_pt1 | contig 17224 bp, 21 predicted proteins | sample 3174531 | NCBI WGS metagenome assembly SXGU01 (sample SAMN11356863, study PRJNA531348) | freshwater metagenome | isolation source: freshwater sample F1-140 | place: China: Fuxian Lake, Yuxi | collected 2017-12-25 | reverse complement strand
GGTGGTCGGGCACATCGGCGTGGCGATCGGCATGACGCTCGTGATGGTCGTCGCCGCCTTTCTCTTCTCCTCCGTCGCCGCCTACATGGCCGGCCTGGTCGGCAGCTCCAGCAACCCCGTGTCCGGGGTCACGATCGCCACGATCATGCTGGCGGCTTTGCTGCTCGTGCTGGTCATGGGGCAGGGGAATCCGGCCGGCCCGGCCGCCACGCTCCTGATCGGCGCGGTGGTCTGCTGCGCCGCGGCCATGGGCGGGGACAACCTGCAAGACCTCAAGACCGGCCATCTGGTCGGGGCCACGCCCTGGAAGCAGCAGATCATGCAAGTGGTCGGCGTGGCCGTGGCCGCCTGCGTGATCGTGCCGGTCCTGGCGCTCTTGCAAGCCAAGTATGGGATCGGCGAGGTCACGGAATCCCATCCGCACCCGCTCAGCGCCCCGCAGGCGACGCTCATGGCCAGTTTGGCACGTGGGGTCTTCGGAGATGGGCTGCCCTGGCCCTTTGTCGGATTGGGCGCAGCCATCGGGACGGGGATCATCCTGTTCGACCGTCGCCAGGAACGACGCGGGGCCTCGTTTCGTGCGCCGGTGCTCGCCGTGGCGCTCGGGATTTACCTCCCGTTGAAACTATCCGCCGCCATTCTTATCGGAGGGGTGATTGCGGAGTTGGCTCAACGGACCGCGCCGCAAAGGGAAGGATCGGGCAACGGCGGACTCCTGTTCGCGGCAGGGCTGGTGACCGGCGAAGCCTTGATGGGCATCCTGCTGGCCCTGCCCATCGCCTTGAGCGGTCTCTGGCCTTCGCTCGGATCGGACCCGTTCAGGATATTCGCAACGCCGCCGCTCGGCGCCTGGCCTGGGCTGATCGCGGTCGCAGGAGTGGCGTGGATGCTGTACCGGGTTGCTCGGCCAGAGGCCGTCACAAAATGATGAATGATAAGTGATGAATGATGAACGGAAAATTTCCCCGCCCAACATTCATCATTCAGCATTTCTCATTCATCGTTTAGTCAGAGGGCGGTTCGAAATGGCCGGACGGTCGCGACTGCCACGGGATGGTCGCCTGCCGGGATTGCTTGACCAGACTGCGCAGACTGGCTTCCGCCGCGCGCACCAGCTTGGGTTCGCCGCCCTGGAGCAGGGCCGTCAGCAGGACATATAGCTCGCGCTCTTCCTTGCTGCCTTGCAAGACCCGTTCGGTGACCGGGTCCACCGATGCCTCGGAAGGAACGAAGACCGGTTCCCCATCCGGGTCCGTGGTGAGCAACGTCAACTGCTTGGGATCACCATAGAGCCAGGGGACGGGAATGCCCAACGCCCTCGCCAGCGATTCCAGGGTCGAGGCTTGCGGGTCCAGCTCGCCGCTTTCAATCGCTTCCAGCGACGAGGAGGGGAGCCCGGCCTTGCCGGCCAGCCCGGAAACGGACTGCCGCTTCGAGAGACGCCAAGCCTGAATGGTGGAGCCGATCGACATGGGCGGATGATAGCGAATCACGCTACATCACGCAATGGCACGCAACCGCTTGACAGGGTCGTTCCATCCCGGTACTGCTGGTTCGCAAAGGAGAGACCGTGCCTGCTCATTCTCCCAAACCGCTCACAGCCGCCAAAGCTCAGTTCATCCGCTCTCTCATGAAACAAAAGAAGGAGCGCGACCGGGAAAAGGCCTTCGTGCTGGAAGGGGAGAAACCGATCCTTGAGTTGCTCGAATCAGACGCGACTGCTTTGCTGGCCCTGGTGATCGGAGAGAGCCGGCTCTCGCAAGCCGATGCGGGCGTGAAACAAGTCTTGCGTCACCAGTCCGTCCCGCTCCATACCTGCCGCGACTCGGTCTTCGACAGTTTGTCGGACGTTAGGAGTCCGTCCGGCATCCTGGCGGTGGTGCGGCAACCGGCCTGGGACCGGCAGGCGATTCTCAACCGCTCGTCGCTGCTGGGACTCTACGGCGAGACGCTCCAAGACCCGGCCAACGTCGGCACGATCGTCAGGACGGCGCTCGGCTTCGGGCTCGATGCCCTGTGGCTCTCGGCCGACTCGGCCGATGTCTTCAATCCCAAGGTCGTGCGGGCGACGGCTGGAGGCATCCTGAAACTGCCGGTGCTCTATATAAAGGATGTGGCCGAGTTGACGGGGCAGGGCTGCGCGCTCCTGGCTTCCGTGCCGGCCGGCAAGGCCAGCCGCCCCATCACAGACCTCACGAACCTGCCGGAGCGATCGGTGCTCGCCTTCGGGAACGAAAGCCGGGGTCTGTCGGACGCCACGCTGCGGCAGGCAACGTTCCGTTTCCATATTCCCGTCAGTCGGGCGATCGAATCCCTGAACGTGGCCGCTTCGGCCGCCATCGCCGCCTTCTACTTCAGCCGGCTTTCTAAAAACTTCTGAACGGATCGACGGGACCGGCTCTGCGGTGGTTCGGGGGCGCAGCCTGGGGAGAGCAGGGGGGTGTCGAAGACTCCCCCTGTTCTTTTTGTAGGCTTCGCTCGCTGCCTAGGCTATAATTTCCAAACCAGGCGAAAGGAGACCAGCTTATGGCTGCAAACAGTTACACTGCTATTGTCGAGAAAGAAGGCGATGGGTATGTGTCCCTTTGCCCGGAGCTAGACGTAGCCAGTCAGGGGAATACGGTTGAGGAGGCTACGGCAAACCTAAAAGAAGCTGTTGCGCTATTCTTGGAGTGCGCAGACCCTAAGGAAGTGGAACGGCGGCTTCATACCGAAGTGTTTGTAACGCGATTCGAAGCGGCCCGTGGGTAAACTGCGTGTCCTCTCTGGAAGAGAAGTCTGTGCAATCTTGGTCCAGCATGGATTTTCTGAAGTGCGCCGCCGAGGGAGTCACATCGTCATGCAGCGACGGACCCACAGCGACACCATAACCGTCCCGGTTCCAGACCATCCTGAAATACGCATCGGAACGCTTCAGGCCATTATCCGGCAGAGCGGGATTCCCCGCACCGAATTTGAATCATAGACTTGTGTAGTTCGCCGGCGGGTACGCGGGCGCATCCTGGGGGAAGCAGGAGAAAAACACCGTCGGGATTTCTCCGGCGGCGACAATTACGATAAGGCGTAAGGGGAATCTAAGTTACTGGAGGAAAGGTACCGCTCCGCCGCAAGGTGATCGAACGTGCGGATCACACGAAGTGCGGACCTAGAAAGAAGACTACTGGAGGTTTTCTCCGCCGCGCACATTACGAGCGCGTCGGTACACAGACTGTAGGAGAATTCAAAATCAGCGGTAGGTAAGCAGCGGATCGCGCTGGCCGCGCTCCCGCCAAGCAAGCTCGGTGTGGTGCCGAGGGACAGAATCGAACTGTCGACACCAGCCTTTTCAGGTCCGCACATCTTCTTTGATATCAATGAGTTAACGTCAGAGCCTCCTACATCCGACCCCACTCAATTTCAATCACTTACAGACGGTGGTGCCACAAGTGGCACCAAGGATCGCGACGACTAGCCTCGGCTGAGGACCGTCGTGTCTTGCCGTCGAAAGAGAGGGGGCGATGCCGGAGGCTTATGGTGCATCTACATACAAGGAGGGCGGTTGGAGCAGAAAACAGAAACGCGGTTATCAACGGATTCGCTCGTTGCTGTGGTTTTGGGAATGCCATGCGTTTCAAGTCCTGTGGGTCATGCTCTCCACGCCGCCCGACGGGGATGCCGACAAGCTCAGCTACCGTCACAAACTCCTGCGCCAGCGGATTGAGCGACAACTGGGCTATGCAGGCATTGAACACTATCAAGTTCGGACAGAAGAAGGGCATGGCGTCCTCCACATCTTCTGGGCCTGGCGGCCGAAACCAGGGGAACGGGCTCGTCGGTTCTGGATCGATCAGCGGTGGCTCTCAGACCAATGGGACAAGATTCACGGCGCGCCTGTGGTGTGGGTCAAAGCCTATCAACCGGGCCGGAAGTCCCGTAACCGTCTGAGCCGCTACGTGATCAGCCAATATGTTCAGGACCAATGCGGCTACGTCAACATGTGCTGGTCCTGGAAACGGTCGTTAGGCTTTCCGCTCGGGGCCGTCTGGAACACGCTCAAGGACATGTGGCGAAACCGGAATAGCTTGAGAATCTTAAAAGGCGAGAAAGAAATACCCTGGGTGGTGCTCCTGCGGACCTGGGAAAATCTCTTGAAAGGCGAGGCACTGCTATTTGGGGACCGTATCGTCCAATTAGTCGTGGGACATGGGCTCGTGATGACTCCGGTCGAGGAGACTGGAGGTGCGGCATGAAGTCATGCGTGATTCGAGGCGACAGCTTGTTTGGTCCTCTCGCCTGCGGACGGGAAGGCGTCATGTATGACCGAGCGCGCAGGGGGTGGCTTTGTCGGGATCACACGAAAGAACGGCTATGCGAGTTCTGTCAGGCGGAACGTGCCTGGAGCCGGCAATGTTACTTGAAAGGCGGTATCGCTTTTGATGCTTGGCTGTGCTTGGGCTGCGCCGGATGGTCGGTTAAGCGGGACCGATGAAACAGGGTGTTTAGGTATCCACCGCTTTCGTTCGGCAATCCTCTATCACTTCCTGGGGAATCATCTTCAACGCCACGAGGACTAATGCCGGAAGAATGACCAGATCATCCAGGTAGCCGATAACCGGTATAAAGTCGGGGATGAGGTCAATGGGTGAGACGGCATAGGCAACAGCCAAGCCAAGCAGCCATTTTGCGAGTTTAGGCGTGCGAGGATCTGCCAGAACCAGCCGATACACAACCAGCTCGGCCTTGATGGTCTTTCCTGCTGATCGCAGGCGCTCAACGATCGCCATGACGATCAAGGATACACGCCATGATTGCAGAATCCAAATGTGAGGGGAACGCGGGCGAGCACCGCAGGGCCGGGCACGGATTCGACAGAACCGGACCGGCCCGCGGGGGTTCGGGGGCGCAGCCCCCGCTTCACTTGTTACTAATGGTCAAAGTAGCACGACAAAATCGAGGAGGGATGAATGGGCTCGCTTGCTTACCTGACGGCCTTAGCGTTAGGGCTCTATCCCTTGATGAATCTCCCCCTAGCAGATATATCGGAATTGCACCGGGCAGCGTAGCATGCCAACCCTGCACTGTGGGTATCCTTGACAAGTCATAGAAGACACGTGAGAATCACGCGGCCGCTTCTAGGCTGTCCGGGCATACTATGCCGATCAGCATACTTAATAGTTCGGGAGATTAAGTGAAGACGCTACTCGCGCTGTTCATCATGTTTATGGCTTGCACAATGGGTCTCATTACGGTCGCCATTGTGATGGTTGTTATGGGTTTTGCTGGAGCACCAGGCGCGATACTTTTTGCGGCAGGACAAAAGGCGCAAAACGTGTTACTTCGGATGTGCGGTTTAATTCTTGCCGCCCTTGGACAATCGTATGTGGTTGGTGCGTATGCGGTGTTCGTGGTTGGGCTACTCCGATGGTTCTCTACCGGCAGGCCAGACGTGCCAACTTGGCCCCTCTGGATAGCGGCTTTCTTCCACAGCGGAGCCGTACCAACCTACGGGATGAAAGAGAAGCCCGAGGAACCTGCTGCGCAACATCTCACTCTTGGCATAGTCGCACTGGCAGCCACGGTCGTCTTCTTTGTTGCGGCCTTTGCGCCAGTGGCACTCCAATCCATCTATGGATGGGTTCCCTTTTTTGATGAGATGCTACAATGATGAATTCCGAACCATGCCCCCAGCGGACGCCTAACCGCCGCCGCTGAAGCACGTTTGATTGTCTGCCTTAAAAGGAAACACCGAAAATGGCACAGATATTCGTTTCACATAGCCAGAGAGATAAAGATATCATCCACTTCTTCTTGGAGGCTTTTGCTGGAACCAAGGTGAAACCCCTTCTTGAAGAACTGGAGAAAGAGCCGCCTACTGGCGCGATGGCTGAGAAAATTGATCCGGATATACAGTCATCCAATGCTGTCTTTGTTTTACTCAGTGAAAATGTTGAGAATCTTCAACACACGAGAGATTGGGTGAACTGGGAATGTGGCACAGCTAAGAACAAAGATATTTGGGTATTCGAGCCTTTCGAGTCGTTGGGAAACATTAGGGTAGTTGTCCCGCGACTCAATCATTATGTTCTTTTTGAAAGAACTGACGATTGGCGCAAATATCTGCGCTCGATAATTGAATCCTATGATGATTCCCATGTGATTCCAACACTGGCTGCGGCAACAGGCGGAGGTGCTTTATTAAATGAGAAAGATAGAGAGGGCGGCGCTGCGATTGGTTTTGCCGTCGGTCTAGTGGGTTTGCTTTTGCATAGTGCGTCTAAACCTTCATTTGGAATTGATATGAAATGTTGGAAGTGTTCCTCAAATTATAAAGTTCATAGGTATGGTAATTTTCGGTGTGTAGTCTGCAATGCCGATTCAGTCCTTTATCAACCTCAGATGGCGGGTTACATCAACCCCGCAATTTAACAAGCGCATGCATCGAGGCCGCGAAGCCAGCTGCTCATGCATCCCTCAGCGTTCGGCGCATCTACTGATGCGAGGCGTTATGCCTCTTGAGCTATGAAGCAACTTACTCTTACTGAACCTAATCAGATACATTTGGTCTTTCGAGTTTACAGGTCTCATCCTCCAGTCGGTTGGTGGTTCCGCGGACAGGCAGATATTTCTTGGTCACTCATTCCGAAGGCAGGACGGCCCGAATTCTTACTTCCTAACAATCGAGACATTGGCAGGTTCAAACGTTGGAAAAATGATGCGGTGGCGTACTTTAGTGAGTTGCCAAGCAATGAATGGGAATGTCTTGCTTTGGCGCAACACCACGGGTTAGCTACAAGGCTGCTTGACTGGAGCTTTAACCCTCTAGTGGCAACTTACTACGCCTGTTGCGAATCTCCAGAATCAGACGGAGCTGTGTACTTCTACGATCCGATTCTATTTGTGAAGGAGAATGTACCAAGCATCGAAGATGCGCCGACGGGATGTGCTTTCATACCAAGAGCGATCACACCACGGATACTGAGCCAGAAAGGAATATTTACCGTACACAATCCTCCCAACGACACCATTCCCGTGGGTGCCCATTCTGTATCGAAGGGCGAAGATAATCAGGTCCGACTCATTATCCCGAAGGCAATGAAACCAGAACTAATGCAAATACTGGATGACTACGGAGTTAACAGGGTTGCGCTATTCCCAGATCTCGATGGCTGGTCGTTTCACATCAACTGGCAAACACAGATCATGACGCGGCGCCGGAAGGACACGGCGTAACGGGCCTACTACTGCGGTAAAATATAAATAGAAATGGATATGATTGACAGGCATGTTTTTTTGGATTTTCACATCGACACAAACCTCATCAATTCCAAGTCGGATATAAGGGGCATGAATCTATTGGAGCAATGGAATGAACGAGAAGTGATTTATATTGCAATGTCGGAAGTTGCTCAGAAAGAAGCGGTCGGAAGGGGTGGCGGCACCCGAGCAGAAAAAGCCTATACCTACGCAGCGACAGAAACTCTTGCGAACACACCTAATGAGGTAAAGAAATTAAAGCAGGTTGCGGAAATTTTATTTCCCCAAGGGATCAAGTCCCCAAGCGAAAGGAACGATGTTGAGATAGTTTTCAACGCGCATAAGTATGAGGCTATCTTAATAACTAATGACGGTGATTCAAAACGTCAGCCGAAGGGCATCCTTGGGAACGCTCAGAAGCTCCGTCAAATAGGAATCGAAGTTCTTCGTGTTTATGAGGCCATTGAATTGATTAAACGAAAGATACTTCAAAGAGATCAGACAGCAAGAGAAATCGCGCTCGCAACTCGCGAACCATTACCTGATTGGGTTGGAAAAGACCTCAATATACTTGAGGACACATTGAAGCTCCCCGTCAATGAGACATCTCAAAGTGAGAACTTTCTGCAAATGGAAGTCGGTTAGCTTTTAACAGTTCAACCCTGACGGTTCGCAAAGCATTCTGGGGTGCCTGTCCGTGTTGCGAACCTCTTGTTAGTGATCCACGCCGGCGGACACGCGGGCGCATCTTGGGGGGAGCAGGGGGGTGTCGAAGACTCCCCCCTCGTCTTAGTTCATGCTATGATCGTCCGTGAAGCGAGTTACCCCAAAGGCTCAAGGAGCGAACCATGAAATTGCATGTGGTCGTTGAGAAAGATGAAACGGGATACTATGTGGCTGAAGTTCCAGCCCTGCCCGGATGCCTGTCACAAGGCAAAACTCGGGACGAGGCTTTGGTAAACATCAAGGAAGCGATCGAGGGCTGGCTTGAAGTAATGGAAGCCAAGCAGGCCTTTGACCCGACTCAAACCGTTGAGGTCGTGGTGTAATGGCCCCTTCGCTTCGGCTCTGTTCCGGTGCCGAAGCCGTCCGGAAGTTTCAACGGGCAGGGTGGACGGTGGCCCGGCAACGCGGATCTCACGTGATGATGGTTAAACCCGGCTACGAGTACACGCTTTCAATCCCGCAACATGACGAGCTCGGGCTTGGGCTCCTGCGCAAACTCCTCCGCCAGGCGGACCTTTCCATCGACGCTTTCAATAGCCTCTAGCATCCCGCTCAGTAGCATCCCCCCAATCTCTGACGGTTCCAATACCCCCTTGACATGCTATGCGCATTGCAGTACAGTATTGCCTAACGCATTACATGGAGGCCCCAATGAAGCAGGAAACAGACCCCCTGACAGTCAACATGGTTATTCGAATCTCTCCCAAGGAAAAGGCGCTTCTCGAAAAATACGCAAAGAAAGAAGGGTGGAGCGTGTCCGAGTATGTACGGGCAACCATGATTACGGACATGGCCATGATGTACCAGGATGTCGAGGCCATGAAAATCGTTTTCAATGCAGCGAAGCAGAAACTGGCCCAGCGGTTCAGTCGGAAGCTGAGGCCGTTCCATGTCGAGGAACCGCAACCCTAGGACAAGGGGAGTACAGCCCATGACCTTGTTGACGGTTGAGGAAGCCGCCGCCTTTCTCAAATTCAAGAACCCAAAGTCTCTGTACAACAACAAGGCCAGTCCCCGGGTCTATGCCGGCCGCCTGGTGCGATTCGTGAAAGAGGACCTAGAGCAATGGTTACGAAGGCAAACCCAACTGATTGAGGACAGGCTGAAGGCAAGGAGGGCAGGCCCCATGTTCCGGATCAAGGTGCCACGATGAATATCAAGCACGTGAAATCCAGACGGGGAACGAGGTCTCTCCTGACCTATTGGTACCAAGGGCATCGCTACCGGGTTCGTTTAAAGGGAATCAATCTGATCAGGGATGAGGAAAAGCGCCTGGCGAACGAAGCGATCACCGAAATCCATCGGATGGTTGATGAAGCCGCCCGCCCGGAAGTGACCTTTGAAGACTTTGCGCCGATCTATTTAAAGCACCTCAAAATCAAACACCAGGTTGCCGCCAAACGAAACGATTCCGCGCTGCGTTGTCATCTGACACCCTGGTTCGGATCGCTCACCCTTCGTTCAATCAGGATGGACCATGGGATCGCCTATATCGAGCATCGCCGGAAGGAGAAGGCCGCCGAAGGAACCATCGAGCGGGAATGCGCGGTCCTGAGCGCTTTACTCAACAGCGCCGTCGATTACGAATATCTGGACCGGAACCGGCTCCGGAAGTTGCCTGCTCCTCAATATCAGAAGCGGAAACGGGTGGCTTCCCTTGATGAGATCCAAGCTTTGGAAGGAACTGTTTCGAAAACAACCAACAAACGGGATAAGGAGGCCCGTCGCCATGTGAATCTTCTGGCTGCCATTGCACTGAATACGGGTGTGCGGGAAGCGAAAATCGTCCTGATGGATTATGCCGACCTCAAAAAACAGGACGATGGCTGGTGGTGGTATCCGCCGGCGGGGTCGCGGATCAAGGGCGTTCCTGAAATGGTACCCTTGAACCGGAAAGCAGTTGGGGCGATCAAAGCGGCCGGTCCGTGGAGCATACAGGGCCGCGTCTTTCCACGATGGAAGGATGCCAACTCATTTAAGCACCTGTGGCTTCGAATGCTGGAACTGGTGAAGATCAAGGATCTACATTTCCATGATCTACGCCATACGTTTGCGACGTGGTTGCAGGACCTGGACGTCCCTTATGAGGTGAGGCAAATTTTGTTGGGGCACCGGGTGCAGGGAACCACGTTTGATTACTCTCACGGTGGGAAGTCGGCGCTGAGGAGGGCTGTGACGCTGCTGGAAGGTGCCACAAGTGGCACCTCAAAAACCAGGCCAGCCAAGAAGCGACGTGCTAACTCATTGAAGTATGTGGTGCCGAGGGACAGAATCGAACTGTCGACACCAGCCTTTTCAGGGCTGTGCTCTACCAACTGAGCTACCTCGGCACGGGCGCCACCATAACAAGCGGCCTTTCTCACTGTCAAGCCGGCATCGCGCTCATTTTCGCTAAAATTTTCACGTTTTATTCCCTCTCTGCGGGTGGGGCTGATCGGCGACGGGACCAGTTCCATCACCTTGACGCCCTCAACAACGACAGAGTATTCTCATTCCACGTCAGCCGGCACAACCGTCATCACCGACTCCGTAAGGACAGCCCCGTTTATGGACACACAGGCTCCGCTCACTGATGCGTCGGACGCTTCGCTTGAACCGGTCTCGCCCGAGGCCCTCGTTCCCGAAGCTCCGCCCAAGACGAACAAGGAATACATCGAAGACTTGGTGAAGCAGGCCCGCGCCGCCGCCGGGAAGCTGGCTTCGCTCTCGACCACCGTGAAGAACCAGGCGCTGCTCGCCATGGCCGACGGCCTCGAAGCCAAGAGAGAAGAGATCCTGGCCGCGAACGAGGAGGACCTGAAGGCTTTCGAGGAAGGCGAGAAGGGCAAGGACAAGGCCTTCGCGGACCGCCTGCGGCTCACGCCCGAGCGGATCGCCGAGATGGCCAAGGGCCTGCGGGAGGTGGCCAAGCTGCCCGATCCGGTCGGGGAATCGCTCAAGATGTGGCAGCGGCCCAACGGGATGCTGGTCGGCCGCGTGCGCGTGCCCATCGGCGTGATCGGGATCATCTACGAATCGCGCCCCAACGTCACCGCCGACTCGGCCGCGCTCTGCCTCAAGTCCGGCAACGTCTGCATCCTGCGGGGCGGGTCGGAAGCGATCCACTCCAACCGCGCCATCGCCGCCGTGCTGGCGGAGGCGGCGGAAAAGGCCGGCGTGCCGGGGGGCGCCGTCTCGCTCGTGGACCGGACGGACCGGGAGGTGGCGCTGGAACTGCTCAAGCAGGACCGATACGTGGACCTGATCATCCCGCGGGGCGGGGAGTCCCTGATGAAAACCGTCACGGAAGAGTCCCGCATTCCGGTCATCAAGCACGACAAGGGCATCTGCCATACCTATGTAGATTTGGACGCGGACCTGGCCATGGCCAAGACCGTCTGCATCAACGCCAAGGTCCAGCGCCCCTCCACCTGCAACGCGATGGAAGCGCTGCTGGTCCATGAGAAAGTCGCCAAAGCCTTCCTGCCCGACTTGATCAAGGAGTTGAGCGAAGCCGGGGTGGAGGTGCGCGGCTGCGCCAAGACCTGCCAGATCGCGCCGGAGGCCAAGCCTGCGTCGGAAGAGGATTACGGCCAGGAGTTTCTGGCCCTGATCCTGGCGGTCAAGGTGGTCAAGAATATGGACGAAGCGATGGAGCACATCGTCAAGTACGGCTCCCGCCACACGGAGGCCATCATCACCAACGACTATGGACGGGGGCTGCGCTTCCTCCGCGAGGTGGATGCCAGCGCCGTGATGATCAACGCCTCGACCAGGCTCAACGACGGCTACCAGTTCGGGCTCGGGGCGGAGATCGGCATCAGCACCACCCGCATCCATGCCCGGGGCCCGATGGGGCTGGAAGAGCTGACCTGCTCGAAGTTTGTGGTGTATGGGTCCGGGCAAGTCCGCGAGTGAGGGCCTGCTGAAAACGCCCGCCAACTTTGTTCTCAGTCGCTCGAACCCCTCAACGTACGTTCCCAGTACGCCTCGGGGTTCTCGCATCCCTGCGGCCTCGTTGGCTGACCGTTTTGAGCAGTCCTCGTCAACTTGAGAGGACAGACAGTGGACCCTTCTGTTCTCTCCGTCCTGACCCAACCAGGCAGTCTGACCTTTCCTTCCAATCTCTCCTTCGCGAAGGACTTTGCGTCCGCCGGCGGCCAAGTCGTCCGCCAACCCAGCGGGCACCTGGTCTTTTACGGACCGGACCGGCGACGCTTTCTCGCCACCGATCCTGATGGCCACCCCCTGCACGAATGCGAGTGGGGACCGGCCCCCGATGGCCGGACCTCGCTCCTCCGCGCCCGCCTGTGCCTGGACTGGGGCCAATGGGTGGGACTCAAGCCGGGCGGCCTCGTCAACTCGACCCAACTGGACCTGTCCAAAAAACCGGGGTGGCAACGGTTGCGCGCCGACGACCTCCGGCAAATGGCGGCCCAGGCGATGCACGTCCCTTTCGAGGAAGTCAAATTCTTCTACGGCGACGAGGATCTGATCATCGATGCGCGCGGGCAGGCCACCATCCGGCACAAGAAGGATTCCTTTTACGTTCTCAACGACAGGACCTTCGCCCAGGCCCGGTTCATGGCCTGCATGGGCGCGATGCATTGGAGCCGGATCGACTTCCTGCCGGTCGTGGAACTGTTTCAGTCGCTTCTGCCTGGCACCGGCTCGGCCGCCTTCGAGCTGATCCGGGGGCTCTATGACGACCAGAATGAAGGCCAGGCCCAGCCGCTGCCGCTCCGGTATCGCGGCATCCCGACCTATCCGTCCGAAGCGGCCTACCGGCTGTTCAGCGCGTTTTTCACCCCGCACCTTCCTCGCGGCGGCGATCCGCTGCCGATCTTCATGGATCAGTCGCGTTCGCACGAAGTCTTGTGGCTGCCCGCGGCCGATCCGCCGCGGCGCTATTTCGAACAGGCGCACCGGCTCTGCCTCACCATCAAAGGAGAGGCCGTCCAGAAAGTCACCAAGGCCGACGATCCGACCGGGCTGCCCTTCGTGAAGCCGGGCCCCAACGGGTTCGCCCCCTGCGAGCGCCGCGTCACGGTCAAGGGGGGAGCCCTGTTGCTTCACGACGGCCATGAGACGGCGGGCATTCCGCTCAGCCCGGCATGGGGCAGGATCGAGGAAACGGCGCGCTCATCCGGCGGAACCACGCCGGCAGGGAAGGGGTGGCAGTCGCTGTTCGGCGGGCACCCGTTATCCGTCGAGCCGGCCCAGGCCTTTTCGGCGGTCCTGATCTATCCGGACGACGACCGGGAGATCGGCGAACTCGAAAGCCAGCCGTTCATCGCCGATTACCTGCAGGACATGATCGAGCAAGTGCCGGAATTGTCGTCGCGCGTCGGCCGCAGCGCGACCGTGTTGATCGACGGATTCGATGCGGCCATCACCACCTGCCTCAGACTGGATGGCCTTCGCAACCACACGATCCTCTACACCCATCGGGCCTTTGCTCAAAAGCAGGCCCAAATCCTCTGGAACCAACTGGCTCAGACCAATCGTCTGGACCGACTCCCACGCTTCACATTTCTTCCGGCGGCCAGCCATAGCGAGTCCGTCTACCGGCAGCCGCATGATGTGCTCTTCGCCTGGATTCCCTTTCAGGACTCAGCCCGGCCGGAAGCGCTCCAGCGGACCTGCCGCCGGACAGCGGCGGCCTTGCGCTCCGGCGGCCTCGCTTTTCTGGTCGGACCAACCGCCGCGCAGCCCCACCTGGTCTCCGCGGGCCTGACCATCCTTCAGCAGACCCCGGTGGAACAACTGCCGACCTTCGCCATGCACCGGACGATCCTGCCGGCGGCCCACGTGCAGCGCGGATTGACGCTCTTTTTGATTTGCAAGTAGCGTCCCCCGAGATTGCTGGATTTTTTGCTGGCCGGGACGTACACTCCCGGGCGGATTCGGCGTCTTCCGGCATCGGCGAGAGACGAGATCATGGCTTTCCACTACCGCACGACGAGCATCATCGGCCCATGCACGCGAGGGCTCTGCTGCTTCCTGCTCTGTCTCTTCACCGGTTGCGCCGAGACGGCGCTCATGTCCGCAGCCGGGAGAGGGGATGTGCCGGAGGTGCGAAGGCTCCTCGACAAAGGCGACGACATGCATGCGCAGGACGACTGGGGAGACTCCGCCCTGCATTATGCGGCCAAGGGGGGCCACGTAGACGTCGTCAAACTCCTGCTTGAAAAAGGCGCAACGGCGCAAGAGAAAAACAATGCGCTGAACGGCGCGGCGTTCAGCGGGCAAACGGCGGTGGTGCGGTTTTTGTTGGAGCAAGGGGCGGACGTGAACGCAAGAGACTCCTACGGCGGGTCGCCGCTGTACAATGCCATTTCCGCCTACCTGCCCTTTCTGGAGAGCAAGTACGACCCGATCGAGACGATTCGCTTCCTGCTCGATCACGGGGCTGATGTCAACATCAAGCAGAGGCACGGGTGGACCCCGCTGATGCTCGCCGCGGACGTGAACCGTAAGGACCTCGTGCAAATGCTGCTGGCCAAGGGGGCGGAGGTTCAGGAGACCAACCACGACAACGAATCCGCCCTGATGATCGCCGAAAAGAAAGGGAATGCCGCCATCGCCCGGCTGCTCAAGCAGGCGGAGGCCCGTGTGCAACCGTCCTCTCAAACGACTGCGGAAGCGCCACGGCCGGCCATGCCCCCTCTTGCCTCACTCAGCGACGTGGACCGGGTTCCCGCGCCGGCGCATGCCGTTGCGAGACAGGGCTATGCCATCGTGATCGGCATCGAACAGTACCGCGAGAAGCTGCCCAAAGCCGACTTTGCGGACCGCGACGCCAAGCTGGTCGGGGACTACCTCACCAACGTCATGGGCTATCCCGAAGAGAACGTCGTGGTGCGGACGAACGACAAGGCGGCGCGGACCGACCTGGAAAAGTACCTGGAAAATTGGCTGCCCAACAATGTCGAAAAGGACAACTCGGTGTTTGTCTATTACTCAGGACATGGCGCGCCCAATCCCAAAACCGGGGACGCCTACTTGGTTCCCTATGACGGGGACCCGACCTTCGTGGAAACGACCGGCTATCCGTTGAAGCGGCTCTACGCCGCGCTGGACAAACTGCCGACGAGGGATATCACCGTGGTGCTCGACTCCTGCTTTTCCGGCGCCGGAGGCCGGTCGGTGATCGCCAAGGGCATGCGGCCGATGGTGATCTCGGTCGAGAACCCGGTCATCGCGTCGGGCAAGGCGATGGTCCTGGCGGCCAGCTCCGGCGATCAAGTGTCCAGCACCTATGATGACAAGGGCCACGGATTGTTGACCTATTTTTTCCTGAAAGGCCTGCAAGGGGAGGCGGACCTGAACAAAGACGGCACGGTGAACGTGGCCGAGCTGTTCGAGTATGTGAAGCCGCGGGTGCAGAAGATCGCCCGCAAGCAGTACAACAACGAACAGACCCCCCAACTGCTGGCCAACCCGGACCTCCTCAAGCGCGGCGGAAACCGCCTCATCGAGCGCCTGCCCTAAGCCGTTCCCGGCCTTTCTCCGTCCTTCAAGTTTTTCTCCGGTTCGACCGATGAAGCACCAGAGAAAGATTCGCGCCCGCGAACTGGACACGTCCGGTGGAAGAGAGGACCGCAATGGACCAGACCTCCGATCTCCTGACACCTGAGCCTCTCCGGAAGCTGCTTGCAAACATGCAGACGCTCCCCAGCCTCCCGTCCGTCTACCGCGAACTGATGGACGTCCTGCACGCCGACGACGCGTCCGTCGAGCAGGCCGCGCGGATCATCGCCAAGGACGTGGGCATGGTGACCAAAGTCCTGCAGGTCGTCAATTCGCCCCTCTATGGGCTGCGCGGCCGCGTGTCGAACCCGACCCAGGCGGTCGCATTGCTGGGACTGAACTCTCTCAAATCGCTGGCGCTCTCGACCAAGGTCTTCGCCCAATTCGACCAGAGCAAGCTCCCGTTCTTCTCGTTGGAATCGCTCTGGCAGCACGGGATGACTACCGCCATGCACGCGCGCGCCATCGCGAAAGAGGAAGACGCCGAACAGGCGATGACGGAGGATGCCTTCACGGCCGGACTGCTGCACGATGTCGGCACGCTCGTCTTGGCCAGCAACCTGCCTCATCAATACCGGGACATGCTCGCGATCATGCAGGATCAAGGGCTTTCCGAATGGGTGGCGGAGCGTGAAGTTTTCGGCGCCACACACGCGGATGTGGGGGGGTATCTGCTCGGGCAATGGAGCCTGAGCCAGACGATCGTCGATGCGGTGGCCTACCACCATGAACCGTCCTGCTGCCCCGCTTCGTACTCAATCGCCTTGGCCGCCGTGCACGTGGCGAATGCCGCGGAAGAAGAAGCCCAAGCCATGGACATGGGGGAGCCTGTCCACCTCATGGACCTCGAATATCTCGCCGGTTGCGGCCTCGCCGACCGGCTCCCGCTCTGGCAGGCCCTCTGTCGCGGTGAGAGTGTGAGCAGAGCGGGGCATTGAGGCATCGCCTGTCCCGCTCCGATCTCCGTCTCACTCAAGTCGGTTCTTGACACTCCGGCATCCAACCCCGTACAATGTGTTGCCTTTAACGCTCATCCAGTGAGGTGAGCAAGGAGCATGAATATGCGAAGCGGCCTGCACTGCGCCGTCGCCGACAACCGAACCTTCTTGCCGTTTTCCGGCGAGAGGGTTTTTTTGTTTCTACATCAGGCAAAAAGTCAAAAGTCCGAAAGTCATACAGTTTGCGACTTTCAGACCTTCGGACTTTCAGACTTTCCAACCTGCCGCCCATGATTCAACACGAAAAGAAACACGAGAAGCTCATCATGGACGGGCACGAAGTGGCGCGGGCCCTGACGCGCATCGCCCATGAGATCCTGGAGCGAAACAAGGGGGTCGAGGGGCTGGCCCTGGTGGGGATCAGGACCGGCGGCGTCCACTTGGCCCACCGGCTGGCCAAACGGATCCAGAGCATCGAAGGCGGGACGGTCCCCATCGGCGACCTGGACATCACCCTCTACCGGGACGACCTGGCGCTCCGGAAAGACCAGCCGGTCCTCCGCAAGACTTCCATCCCGTTCAATATCTCCGACCTGAAGGTCGTGCTGGTGGACGATGTGCTGTTCACCGGGCGGACGATCCGGGCCGCCATGGACGGGCTCATCGATCTGGGACGGCCGGCCGAGATCCAACTGGCCGTGCTGGTGGACCGGGGGCACAGGCAATTGCCGATCAAGGCCACCTACATCGGCAAGAACATCCCCACCTCGCGGGACGAAAACGTGCAAGTGTTCCTTGAAGAAGAAGGGGAAGAG
>SXGU01173041.1_pt1 | contig 17226 bp, 3 predicted proteins | sample 3174531 | NCBI WGS metagenome assembly SXGU01 (sample SAMN11356863, study PRJNA531348) | freshwater metagenome | isolation source: freshwater sample F1-140 | place: China: Fuxian Lake, Yuxi | collected 2017-12-25 | reverse complement strand
ATGGTGGCATGATGCAAAGAAAAGATTTACCTAAAGCTCAATCTCTAGGAGAATTTATACCATCATGGGCAAACCCTATGAATTGGAATGTTGAAGATTATTCTGATAAAACTGATTTTAATAAAGCTTATTCTGCTGCAAGACAAGCAGGAGAAAAAGAGTTTATGTGGAATGGTAAAAGGTTTAATACTGATTATAAAGGAACTCCACAACAACAATTAAAAGAAACAGGTTTGACTAATGAACAAATACAAGATAGAAGTAAATTAAATAAAAATTTAACAAAAAATATATATCCTTATTCATATGATAATTTAGAAAAGAGGATTTGGGCAGCAGGAGTATTAGGTAAAAAAGAAGAAAACAGAGAAGCAATTGATAAAGACCCTAGACCTTATGATAAAGAAAAATTAGACGCTTTAAATTTATATGCAGGAGTACCTCAAAAAAATAACACTTTTAGAATTTCTAATTACAAACCTTCAACATCAAAAGATAATATAAATTATTACACGTTTAATAAACAGGATGATAGATTTGTTAAAAATTTAATAGACTACGCATATCTAAAAAGCAAGGGTGCAATTGATGGAAGTGCTAAAGATTATGATATAGATGTAAAAGGACTTGTCCCTGACCAAGAAAAAAATGTAATGGGAAATTATAAAATGTCCACAGGTAAAGATGATAGAGGTACTTATGTTTCATTTTATGATAAATGGGATTTAGCTCCTATGGATTTTGGAAAACCTTTTGAAATATATGACAGAATATATACTAAAGATTATAGTGATGGTAAACAAAAAAGAATGTATTATACTGATAAAGAACTTTTAGAATTAGATATAAATAAAAAAAATTTTGACACATTAGCTTTACAAAGAGAGCTTGCAAATAGAGGGTATAAATTATCAAAATCAACAAAAAAAGATGGTATATTTGATGGTATATTAGGAGAAGAAACTAAAAAAGCATTAAAAGATTGGCAGAAGAAAAACTTTAAAAAACAACTAGGCGGAGCATTATTAAAAGCTCAATTTGGTGCTTTTGGAACTATACCAACTTCTCCACCATTTATGCCACAAAAAGAAAATGTTGTTACTTCTAAAAAAGTTGATAATTTACCTAAAATAAAAGTTAATACAACTGTTCCTGATGAAATGATTACTATTAAAGATGGTAGAAAAATTAGACTTACTACTGGACAAGCAATAAATCCTAATACAGATCTTGTTGGTAAATCTTATTCAACTAAAGCACTTAGATCTATTTTAAATACTGCAAAAAATAGAGGTTTATCTAAAAATGACGCATTAACTTTAGCAGCTATGGACTTACAAGAAACAAGATGGGGAGAAACAGACAATAATATGGGGCATGTTATATACAAAAATGGTTTTGCAAGATCTCCGGCAGAAAATTTTATAAACGCTTATTTAAAATCAAAAGAAACTGCTGATAGACTTAAATTGTCAGATGAATATACTAGACTTCAAGTGTATAATGGTTTAGGTAAAATAACACCAGATACAGAAAAAAATTATCATGGATTTAGAATGAAAAAAATATATGGTGTCCCTGTTCCTGAATCTGGAATAGATATGAAAAAAAATCCATTATATGGCAAACAAATTGTTGATATTAGAGACAATGTTTTAAAACAAAATTCAGAATTTTTAAAATTAGTTGATGAATATTATAAAATGGGTGGTGTTACAAATGAAATGCTTGATGTTTATAAAAATTATATAAATGGTGTATATACAAATACAGAAAAAGAAAAAGATGCTATTAAAATTTATGATAAATTAAATAGAAAGTATTACAGAGAAGCAAAAAATGCTAATAAGTCAGTTCCTAATTATATAATGTCTTTAATCAAATAATTATTCGTATATTATACTATGGAACAACTTTTACAAGAAATTCAAGAACTTATTGAACAAGGATATAACCCATTAGATATTGCTAATAGTTTATTAGAACAAGGTTATTCTGAAGAAGAAACGTATAAAATTTTTGAAAATTTAAATATTGATTTAAATGAATTTCAAAATACTTCTCAAAATGTTCCTCAAGAATATCAATATGCCGATTTGTTTCCGTCATTTGATGATGGTGGTGTTATAGATCCAAGAGCGTTATTTCAAACAAATTATGAAAAATCAAATTTTGGTCCATCACTTATAAATTTTGCAGATTCTATTTTAGATTTAAAAAAAGCTCAATTTGGAGATGAATATAAAAATTGGGCGTTACAAGATCCTGTTAGAAGAATATCAGATTGGAATAGAGAATTAAAAGATGATGTAGAAGAAGAACCTATTTTAGAACAATTTAATACTGTTAATCAGTTTAGTAATCCTAAAATAACAGACGAAATGTTAAATCGTTATAATATGTCAGGACCAATGCCATATGATAAAAGTAATAATCTTGCTTTACCAAATTGGTGGGATAATGTAGAAGAAGAACCTATTCCAGAAGAATTTGATGTACCTTATCAATATAATCAACTTTATAATCCTGAAATAACAGATGAAATGTTAAATCAAAAATCAAAACCTAAAAAAAATAAGTTTTTAAATGCTTATGCTAATATTAGTGATGCTTTAGTAAAAGGTTCAAGATTGCTTAATCAAACTTTTATTGACGCAAATAATAGAAAAGAAAAAGAAAAATTAAGATCTTATTCTGCTGATAGAAATTTTGCATATTATGAAGATCCAAAAAATAAAAGAGGAAATTGGGATGTAAATACAGGATTAATAAATTATCAAACTGGTGGTACTACAGTATATAATAATGCTATTAATAATACTTTAGAAAAAAATTCAACATTAAATAATACATTTCAAGATTATAATAAACAAATAACTGATGGTGAAATTAATCGTTCATATAATGATGAAAATCAAAATAGACATTTTTCATATTTTTCATCACCTGATTATTCAGAAATAAATGTAAATAATGTTTTTTCTAAACCAGATATGTTTATGCAAAATTATTTAAATAATAAAATAGATTCAATGACTAAAATGGAATATGGTGGAAAAACAAATGATTCAAATGTATTTGATTTAGATTTAAAAACAATTAGTGAATTAATTAAAGCTGGAGCTAAAATTAAAATATTATGAAAGTATTAATAGAAAATTTGCCAGAAGGTTTTTATTTTAAAAATGTTCCAAAAGCAAAAAAAGGAGGAAAAACAGGAAATCAATCTAATTATCAATTAGTACAATATCCTAATAACATTGTTGATTTTTCAACTAAAAAAAATGTAAGGCATACACTTTCTGCTGTTCCTAGAGATGAAGCAAATCTTGAAGCTGAAGGAGGAGAAACTGTACTAACCGATTTAAATAATGATGGGTTATTTAATTTGTATACAATTAAAGGTTCAAGACATTCTAATGGAGGTGTACCTTTAAATCTTCCAGATGAATCATTTGTTTTTTCTGACACTCAAAGTTTAAAACTTTCTCCAAAAGAACTTTCTGAATTTAATATTAAATCTAGAAAAAAAATTACACCAGCAAAAGTTTCTAAAAAATATGATTTAAATAATTATTTTGCGGCCATACAAGATGAATTTGCTGATGATATAAAAGTAAGAAGTGCGGAATTAATGATGGATAAAAATAGAATGGGGTTATCAAAACTTGCGTTTATGCAAGAACTTAAAAAAAATTTTTCAGATGGTGTTCCTTCCACTGCTTATCCGTTTTTATTATCTAATAATATAGATCCTTTTGAATTTATTAATTCCATTAAATCTAATAAATCTTTTAAAGCTCAAGAAGGAATTGAAACAGGTGATGGATTAACAGGAGAACCCGCAAAAGATTACGATACTAAATTGCAACCAAATAAAGGTTTGTGGGGAAATGTTACATCAAATGATTTTAATAATTGGTTAAATGCTTGGAGAGCAACAACAAAAGAAGGTGATCAATTAATAACAATATTAGATGATATAGAAAAAACTATTAATAAATATGAATTTGAAGAAAATCCACATGTAAAAAAATTTCAAAAATGGTATGATGAATCATATTTACCTGCTAAAGTAAGAGGTTTATCAAATCAAGGCGCAACTTATACATCAGAACAACAAAAAAAGTTACTTGATGAATACTCTAATATATATGGTTTTTCAAGAAATAAAAATAACGCAAAACAAGACGGTAAATTAGGCCCATATACACTTGGGCATTTACCTTTAGGTATAAGTTTACAAACTGGTCCAGAAATAGTAATACAACCCGAAGAATTAAAAGTATATGATACTCCATTTGGTCCTCCAAATTACACACTACCAGAAGAAGAATTTGCTTTTGAATTTGAACAACCTAAAAATAATAGATTACCGCCAAAATTTTGGTTACAAGATGCCATTAAAACAGCAGCAATAGCTTCGCGAAATAGAGATAAATTTTTTCCATGGCAACCACCAATATCACCAATTAATATTAATTATACATTAGAAGATCCAACTAGAGCTATTGCAGCTATTAATGAACAACTTGGGATGCAAACAGATGCAATAGGAGCATTTGCTGGACCACAATCTATGAATGCAAGAATTTCTCAAATGCAAGGAGAAGCAGCTTCTCAAATTGTAAATGAAATAGCTAGAGTAAATCAAAGAAATATAAATACAATTAATAGAGCTGAATCTCAACAAGCTCAAATTGATATGATTTTAGATACCGAAAGACGAAAAAATTTAACAAAAGAATATGATGATACACAAGAAGTTCTTCAAAATTATATGGATGAAAGAAATTTTGATAGAGAGCAATTAGCAGAAGCTATATCAAATGCAATGACTAATCGGGCTAATACATATAATTTAAATCAACTTCAAGATTATTTTCAAATTGATCCTACTACAGGTGGTACAATAGGAAAATTTGGAGAAAGAGCATTTGATCCTGTTGTTTCAGAAAATAGATCTGAAAAAATTACAAAAGCTATTGAAAAATTAAAAGAACTTGGAATTGCAAATCCTACACCTGAATTGATTGATTATTTTCTTAATAATAATCAAGAAAATTCTGAAACAAATTTTGAAACAAATCTACAAAGAGAATATAAAAGTATGAATCCAAAAAGAAAAGGAGGCATAATACCTTTTTATATTGGTAAAATTGGAAATTAATCTATGGCAATATATATTCCCGGAAAACAAAGTTATTTTCCAAACTGGCAACCGTTTGTTCCAGATTATAAATTTTTATCTAATGTTTTAGATGCAAGAACAAACAAGTATAATACAAATTATAACAGATTAAATGATTTGTATAGTAAAATAGTATATGCTGATTTATCTAGAAATGATACAAAATTAAAGAGAGATCAATATACTAATAATTTAAGTAAGCAACTTGAAAAAATATCAGGATTAGATTTTTCTTTAGAAGAAAATGTTTTTGAAGCTAAACAATTATTTACTCCATTTTTTGAAGATAATTTGATTGTATCTGATATGTTGCATACTAAAGATTATAGAAAAAACATTGAATATGCAAATTCTTTATTAAATTCTACAGATCCTGAAAAAAGAAAATTATATTGGAATGAAGGCGTTCAATATTTAAATTATAAAATGGAAGATTTTATAAATGCGGATTCAGATAAAGCTATAAAAATGCCTATGGCAAAATATGTACCTAATCCAAATTTATATGAAAAAGCGTTGGATATTTTAAATAAATCAGGGTTGCAAAAAATAATGGAATTTCCTAGTGGAAATTTTATTGTTGAACAAAAAAATGGAAATTTAATAACTACACCCGCATATGAAATGGTAAGAAATGTATTATTAGATGATGCTTCAATTATACAAGCTTACTCAATAGATGCTTATGTAAAAGCTAGAAATTACGCACAAAAAGGATTAGAAGAAGGAAAATTTAAATCTCTTGATGAAGGACAAAGACAATGGGCTATTGATAAAGTTCAAGAAATTAATTTAAAATTAGCTGAATCTAATGTAAAGGATGAAATTGAAATAAAAGAATTAGAAAGAGAGTTAAATCTTTTTAAAAAAGAAAGTAAAAAAGGTGTTGTTCCAGGCAGTGAATTTGAAAGAATGTTAAATGATAAAGAATTTAGATTAGAAGCAATCAAAACGCATTTAGAAAAAAGGCGAGAAGCCATGGCTAATAATAATATTTTAGAACAAGAAAGTAATGAATCAGCTTTAAATAAAGCATCAAATCTTTTAATAAATTCTAATTTAAATAATGATTTATATAACGCTGCTTTAAGTTATTCTAATAAAGATACTTATACGAAATTAAAAGTTGATGAATTTAAACTTAAAGAATTTGGAGCCAGATTAGATCATAGTTTTAAAATGCAAGAAATGCAAGCTGAATATAAATATGATTTAGCTTTAAAAGAACAAGAATATTTATATGATTTAAATTTAGAAAAATTTAAAGCGGAAAATGATTCAAGAAATAAATTTAAAAATAATTTAAATCAATTATTTAGTAGTAGTTTTTATGCTGAACCAACTACTAAAACAATTTCAGTTGATGAAATTAATACTGAAGTAATTAATACAGGAGTAGATTTAAGAAATAATCTTGTTGATTTAACTTTACAATTAGCAGAAGAAATAAATGGTGATGATTTAATATATAATTTACCGCAATTAAAATTTAGTGGAAATATAACTGATCTTAAATCAAAATTAAATAAGTTAAGTATAAAAAAACTTGCTCCTATATATAATTATTATAAAGATAGTTTTGAAGATATTAAAAGTAAAAATCCAAAAAATTTAAATGAAAATACTATAAGTAGACTTACTAGTGAAATGTTTAATTTAGATGGAAAAATAAATAGTTATAATAGAATGTACGATGATGTAAATAAAAATTATTTTTATAATTTTAATTTGGCATTAAAAACAAATAATGGAAAAAAAATAAAGGAAGCTTTAGATAGAGGAATACCTTCAATATTTGTTGCAGATGGTTCTAGAATGAAAAGTTTTGAAGAGTTTAAAGCAGAATATGAAAAAAAATTTGGAAAACAAATTTTTCTTCTCCAAGAATTTGATGACAAAAATCGTTCTCTTCTTACAGATTTTGAAAAAACATTTACACCAGAAAAAACAATTACTGGAAAACCTATGCCAAAATCTTCTTCAAAATATGTTATTACTTCTAGTTCTACTAATCAACTTAAAGATATATATGATGCACAAAAAGAATTAATAAATTTTACATTAAATTTTCAACAAGAAGCAACAGCAGAAGAAAAAACTACAGTATCTCCATATAGATATGTTAATCCTAAAATAATGATGGAAGGTTTAACACCAACAAATGATGGTAGTTTATTGTATAACCCTGTTTATGAAACTTATATAAATCCTAATAATATATCTGATGATTTTTTTAGTTTGATAAAACAACTTCAAAATCAAGTAACTTTTACTAATGATAAAAATGAAACATTAAATTCAGATGATGCTAAAGCAATTTTAAATCAATATTTTATAAGGTTACAAAGTGAAGATAAAAATGCAGGAATGCAATTGCAATATTTACCGGAGTTTAATTTAAATGGTAAAAAAGCAGGATATAAAATTATTTTTGACAATGAATTTACAAAAGATAATCCTATAAAATCTATAGTTGTATCTTTTCCACAAGATCAAGATATAAATCCTAAACGTAATAATCCAAATCTTAATTATTCAACTGTTGTTTCTGAAGTTAATTATAATGGTGTTTATACAAAAGAAATACCAAATGGTGGAAAAATAAGTGTTCAAAAAAATTCAAGTGGTGATTATATACTTTATACTACACCTTATGAATATAAAAATGGTATATTTGAAGATCGTTTTAAAAATAAAATAAATTTAAGTGATTTATTAAGAAATAAAAATGAAAATCAAAATATGATTGACACTTATGTATTACAGGCTATAAAAATATTAGAAAATAACGCAATAAATCAAGAACAAAAAGAAAATACTAACCGACAACAATATGCTAGATAATAATTTTTCAAGTATTACAGAAAATTTATCAAATAATCTTGAATCTTTTACTTTTGATGATTCATTATTTAATCCATTAAATTTATCTAGTACTGCAGAAATTGTAAGTCCAGAATATGATAATTTATTAAAAGAACATGCTAATTCTATAAATAAATTTATTCCCGCTGTTCCTAGTTTTAATGTTTTAAAAAATCCAGAAAAACTTTCTGAAGATGACATACTTAAAAAAGAATTATCCCAAATTGGTTCTATTCCTAGTGGAAATCCAAAAGTTTTGCAGCCATTACTTTTTAGTGTAAAAGAAACTAATTTTGACAGATATTATGCTCATCCAAAATTTTCAAAATTAAAATGGCATCCATATGCTAATAATGAAGAATATTATAATGAAAATTCTACAATTTGGGATGATTATTCTAGAATGTTTAATCAATTTGGAAAACTTACTAAAACAGGATTTGTTTCAAGTTATCGAGCTATAGGTGATTTATTTAGTGGAAACTATTTATCTCCTGATTTAGAATCTGCTTCTGAATTTGAAAATGCAGTTAAAATTGGAAATTCAACAAGAGGTGGTATAGGAAGTTTTACAAATAATCTTTTATTACAATTTGGATATACTACAGGTATTATTGGAAGTATAGCTGCTGAAGAATTAGCAATAGCTGGTCTTACAAGCATTGCGCCATCAAGTGCAACAATAACTGCTCCAAAATTTTTTCAAAATTTATATAAAGCAGGAGATACTATCGCTGATTCATTTGCGGTAGGAAGAATGGCAAAATTTACAAGATCCATGCTTCAAAATATTAAAACAGCAGATGCTGCAAAAAATTTTTGGCGAGGATTAAATGGTGCTAAAGTAGCTGGTTTATTTTTACCAGAAACAGTAAAGGCTATTAAGACTTTAAATTCAACACAAAATGCATATCAAGGATTAACAAATTTAGCAAAAGCTTCTAAAACATTTGGTGGTTTTTATAGAGATTTACGTTCTTTAAATTATGCGCTTGCTGAATCAAAAATGGAAGGCGGGCTTACATATAATAATCAAATAGCAAATGGTTTTGCAATAAAAACAAATTTATATGGAGAAAACCTTGATGATAATCATATAAATGAAATTATTCAACAAGCAGAACGAGCATCTTTTAGAACAACAATTTTAAATGCGCCGTTAATTTATTTTTCAAATCAACTTGTTTTAGGAAACGCTTTTGGTTCGTATAATAAAAGTTTAAGTCGAGCTTTAAAAGAAGTACCATCAGGAATAGCTGGTAGGGTTTTAAAAACATCTTTTAAAGATAAAACTGGAAAAATAATTTCACGACCATTTTCTGATGCTGGTGAAGGATTTAGTGCATATTTAAAAAGATTAAAAAATGCAGGAGTAAAAGGTAGTATTAAAAGTGGTGCTCATGCTTCTTTGAGATATTTTGCGGCTAATTTTGCAGAAGGTATTCAAGAAGTTTCTCAAGAAGCTATATCTAAAGGTGTTGAAGATTATTTTAATGCTGTATTAGAAAATCCTTCTTCTGAAAATTATGATTTATTAAATGCATCAATTACATCTGGAATTGCATCTCAATTAAATTCTCAAGGATTTGAAACATTTATGACGGGATTTTTAATGGGTGGTTTAGCACAACTTCCTCAAAAAATATTATTTCAATCAGTCCCTAATATTTATAATCAAATTACAAATAAAGAAGAATTTGAACAATTTAAAGAACAAAAAAATAACCTTGTTTCTTCACTTGTTGATGAATTAAATAATGCTTATGAACAAAATTTAACTAATCCATTAGAATCTATTTTTAATCCTATTAAATTTGATTTATCGGCTCAAGAAAACGCATCGCAAGATATGTTTAATTCTATAAATGAAGATTCAGTTTTAGATTTTATTGACGCTAAAGATTTTTCTAAATTTTCAAGTATATATAAAGTATTAAATAATAATTCTGTTTCATTTTTTAGAGAACAATTTGAAGATTTATCTAAATTGTCAGATCAAGAATTATTAGAAGCATTTCCTACATTTAAAGAGGAAATACAATCTGGAAAAATGAGGGGTAGATTTACAGATATGATTAATAATATTGATTCATTAGAAAATCAATTTGTAAATGATAAAAATGAATATGTAAATCCATTTAATCCAAATATATATAAACCCGGAACAGCAGATTATCATACTGAACAAATAAACTTTTTTGCATTTGAGCATGCTCGTTATTTAAGAATGTTTACTAAAGATTCATTTAATAGATCTTTAGAGCGTGTAAATTCAATTTTTCAAAATTTATCTACTAATCCAATATCATCTAAAATAACAGCTAGTGATATAACAGTTTTACTTAATTCTAAAACATTATTGAAAGAATTAAAAATGCTTGAATCTGAGATAAATTTAATAGATGATCCAGAATTAAAAAAAGCAAAAAAACAAAAATTAAATGATTTAATAAATTTAACAAGCGCTTTTGAATCAGAAGATATTGATCAAAAAAATAAAGCTTTTACATCATATATAAAAAATTTATCTCAAGATGAATTTGTATTTGATAATAAAATACAGGAAGCTTTTGAACAAATTTTAGATTATTATACATTATCTGCAAGAGCAAGTTCTTATGCTAAAGCTATAGAATATTTAAATAATCCAAATAGAGTTAAAGAAATAACAGAGCGAACTAAAATTGTATATAAAAATGCTTTTAAAAATAGATTAGAAATTTTTAAAAATTCAATTAAAAATCATGTAACTAAAACAGAACAAAATCAATTATTAAATAAAATACATGATTTAGGAATAATAATTGAACCAACTGAAATACAAGAGTTCATAAATACAGATAATGTAGATGTTTTAAAAAGTTTTTATGATGAAAATGGTTTGATAAATGGAATGCCTGTAAATATTTTAACTTTAATAAATATTTATAAAGAGTCTAATTTAAAAACAACTGAAACAAAAGAAACGCCAGTTAAACAAGTTGATGATTTTTTAGATGATATTTTAGATATTATCGAAGATACGCCGCCAGTACAAATTACAAATGAAGAAAATAATCCCAAAATTAAAGAAGTTCTTAATAATAAATATAATAAATATGTTTTAAAACAAAATAATTTAAACAAACTTCCTATTTCAATAAATGATTGGCGCAAACAAAAAGAAGCATTAAATTATATTAGTGCTTATAAAAAATTAAAGGCGTTATGGTATCAAACTCTTCCAGAAACAAATAAAGAATATAATTTTAATAATGATATTGGATTTGATAATTGGTTAGAAAGTCAAAAAGAGAATATTACTATTGAAAAAATATTTTTTGATACAGAAACAAAAATTTCAGATTTTATTAATGTAAAAATTGATGAAGAAAATATCCCAGAATCATCAGGTAGAATAGTAAATGACACATTTAATAATGTTCAAATTGTTGAAAAAATAACATCTGATGATGAAGGAAATTTTGTACCGTTATATACAATTACAGATAAAAAAGGTAATCTTATTACTCAAGATGACGCAGGCTCATATCTCGCATTCACTGATATAAATAAAGCTAAATCAGCTGCTAAAAAATTAGATGAAAGTAATGCAAATACAGATTTATTTACATTTGGAGGAATGGAGCTTTCCTATGGAACTGTACTTATTGATTCTAAAAATAAAAAATATTTAGTACTTGGCACACCTGCGGAAGTAGCAAAAGGTAAAAAATTATTTTTATTAGCTTTTGAAGATATTAAAGAAGGACAATCAAAACAAGAAAAAAATAAATTAGCTAAAAAACTCACAGAAAGTGAATTTAAAAACAAATATAAAAAAGAAACTCTTAATTTTAATGACGTTACAGAAAATACATCAAGACTTTTATTAGATGATGCTGTTAGTGTTTATCCTTATGTAAATAGAAGCGGTTCGCAATTTGAATTAATTGAAGAAGCAAATAAAAGATTGCAATTAATTTTAGAAAATTTAACACCAGAACAAAGAAAAAATCTTAAATTAATAATTAAAAGAAATTCTGAAAGTAATAAACCTAAAGGAAAATTTAAAATCGGAGATAAAAATCCAAATCCGTATATTAATAAATTAAATGAACCATTTTCTATAGGTATCAGTCTTGAATCATTTGATGAAATTAATTCAATTATTATAAATGCAGGTTTAAAACCAACTCAAGAAAATATTTTTGCTTTTATTCCTAATCAATCTATTCAATTTGTAAATGATAAAAATGAGGTTATAAACCCGCTTAATATTACTAAAGATTTTATTGAAAAAACATTTACAATTTATCCTTTTCAACAAATTAATGCTGTAAATACTATTATAAACAACTATGCAATTCAACAAGCTTTTTTTGAACAAGTTGCAGATAAAATGGAAGGTAAAGATGCTGCGGTTATTCCCATTTCTGAATTTACAGAGTTTGGTTTTAATCTTGGATCAAGTGTTGATTTAAAAAGCAATCCAAAGTCAGTAAAAGAACTTAAGCATAATACAGTTGATGGTGTTAAAGTTGTTATGATTAATGACAAACTTAAAGATGGAACAATATCAACACGTATATTAACTGATATTGAAGACATTGATGATAGAGAAGCATTTGTTGAAAAGCTTAAACAAGATATGGCTGTATTACAACCAGGTTTATTTGAAAGCTTTCAAAAAGAGCAAAGATATTTTGCTATAATTAAAACACCAAATGGCATTTATACAGGTGCTCCTTTAAAAACTAGACAACTAGAAAAAGAAGAAATTTTTAACTTAAGCCGTGAACTTGTTAAAGAAGGTGTTAGAACTATCAATGAAAACTTAGACGGTGAAGGTTCTATTGAAACAAAGAAGATTAAAGACAAAAACTTTAACGTAGAGTTTAATCAGGCCTTTAACAAGAAACTTTATATTACAACTAATATTGAAGGATACACTGTTGAGATTAATGTTAACGCTGATGGTACATTTAGAGCTGAACTTTATGATAAGAAAAATAAGTTTGTTGTAGAAACGTCTTATTTAGCTGAAGGAAGACAAGGTACTATTGATTATCAAGGTGCTGAGAAACCAGATATCATTGAAAGACTTTTAGATAATCTTCAAAAATTAGGTATTGATAAAGGTGCTGAGAAATTTAAAGCAAAGAAGAAAAAAGATTCTTCTGTAGAAATTCCTGAATGGACTAAGTTAAAACTTTCTATTAATAACGTAAGAGCAAGTTTTGTTGAAGATGCAAACATTGATACAATTCTTGATAATACTGTAACAACTCTTAATGAAAATGTAAGAACTAATTACAAACTTAGATTAACTGCAGATTCAAATACTGTTCAAGAGGTTTTATTATTTGCTGCAACGCCGGCTGTTATTCAACAAGAAAATAAAGTAGTTATTGAGGAAACTCCAACAGCTCCTGTTTCTGATAAGAAAGCTGATATAGAAAGAAGAAGACAAGAAGATTTAAATGCAAAAGACAAACAAAGTGGTAAGTTTAAAAAAGACTTAGACACTGATATTATTGAAAAGAGAAGAGTAATAGATGAGTTTATAAAAAACAAAGGTGAAAATCTTGAAAGTATTGAGGGGTGGAATGATTTAAGAGGAGATATACAAGAGTTACTTTTTGAAGGAAAAATTGATGAGGCTAAAGCAAAAGTGCCTCAAACTTATGAAGAAAAAGTCAATGCTAAATATGATGCAGAACTAGCTGCAGCACAATCAACAGCTCCTGTTTCTAATAAGAAAGCTGATATAGAAAAAGAAGTGTTAGGTTCATTTAGTAATACTACAGAACATGTTGTAAATAGTAAAGGACCATCTAATGGCAGAACAATAAAAACAGAGTTAACAAGTAAAGTTAGTTCTGATGGTGAAGTAATAGTTTTTAAATCTAAAAATACTTTTACAGATAATGGAGACTCTGTGATTACATCACCAGCTTCAATGACAATTGAAGAGTTTAAACAACATTTTTATCCAATGCTTACAGCAGAAGAAATAGAAATGTTTGAAGAAATTTTAGAAGTTTACAAAGAAGATGGTTGGAATGGTAAAATTTATTTTAAAGAGTTAAGAGTTGGTTCATCAAAAGCTACTAACTTAAAAGGTCAACTTAACCTTGATATAATGATAGGTATAAGTAATAATTATCAATTTACCCTTACTAAAAAATTGAATGATGCAGAACTAGCTGCTTTAGAAGCTAAACCTGCACCAATTGCTGTAACTACTCAAGAAGTTACAACACTTCTTAAAAAAGAGTTGCAACAGAACTTAGCAAGAATTAAAGAAATTGAAACAGAGATTGATAATGCTGAACCAGATATACGTAAGGCAAGTGAGTTGATGGAGGACAATCCTGAAAGACAAAAGTTAATTGCGCGGAATAGAGAAATTGAAAGAAAATTGCTTGCTAACAAAATTGTAAGTAAAACACTTAGTGAACAAGAAGTTGCTGACATTGATGAGTTTGTAATTTGGGCTAATGATAATTTGCCAGACTTTATTAGCATTGAGGATATTTCTAATCTTAGAGATAACCTTGTTACTAATGGTGTACGTGTTGGTGCTTTTGTTTTATCAATGAATCAAATTGCTGGTGGAATGACTGTGAAAGGTACATTGTACACCGGTGCTAAATCTCCATACAAATATCACGAAGCATTCCATGGTGTGTTTAGATCTTTACTTTCTAATGCACAACAGGACAAACTTTACAAGATTGCTGAAGCAGAAGTAAAAAGAAAGCTTGGTGATAAGTTTGAAGAAGAGCTTGGTAAGTTTAGAAACTCTGCAGATTCCTATAAAGCAATGAGCAGAAAAGCTCTTGAGAAAGAGTTCTATGAAGAATACATGGCTGATGAGTTTGAGAAGTTTAAGAAAGATCCTAGATCTACAAAAACTGATTCAGCTATTAAGAACTTCTTTAATAGAATCATTGAATGGATTAAATCTTTGTTTAATAGATATACTCCTAATGAGCTTCAACAGTTATTTAAAGATATTGATTCTGGTAAATTCAAATCAGCATCACCAATCAATAACAGATTTACAGATAGTCTTGCAACTGGTATTACACTAAATGCCAATAAGATTATTCCTGTAGAGATGATTGAAAGTGAGACAGGTGCTTTTGGATATAGGACTTTAGATAATAATTTTGCAAGAAGTATAGTATCTTCTATTTCTGCAAGAGTTATTATGCTTGAGCAAGAAAATAAAAATTCTAATTTTAATATAAAAAAAGCAGTTAATGATTCTTTCAATAGATTCAAAGCTCTTTACAGTACTAAGAGAGAAGCTTATAAAACCAGGGGGCTTACTCCTGAACAGAAAAGAAATCTTAGAGATATTGAAAAAGCTTTCTCTGAATTCTCTGATTTTATTAAGGAAGCTGTTTATGATGAATTAAAATATTATGAAATCAAATCAAGAAAGATTGAAGAAAATCTTGAAGATACGGATGATCAAGTAGGAGATAGACTTAGAACTACTGATCAGTATGATAAAGATGTAACCAGCATTGGTGGATTCTCTTCTTTGTCTTCTTTCTTGAGAAAATATATTGGAACAACTCCTATTTTAGAAAAGGATCAGTTTGGTAATGATTACTTGATTGATGCTGAAAAAGACGAGAATGGAGAGGATATAGAAGGCACTGGAGAGAAATTAATGATTACTGTAGACTTTGCTACAGCTTACAATGGTTTCTTAAAGGCGGTTAAAAACTTGAATGATCCCATTAAGATTTTACAACAGCTTCACTTCTTTGGAATTAATAATCCACAGACCGAAGCAGTAGTAAAAAAATTATTCCTTGACTTAGGTATTAAATGGGAGAATCAACTTGAGAATGGACAGCTTCCTCAGTATACTGCAAAAGTGATTGAAAAGTTCAGAAGTGGTAAGCCGCTGACTCAAAAAGAATTAAGACAAGGTGTTAAGAGACCTTTGCTTTTACAAGCTGTATTGAAAGGTTTTGAAAATGCACGTGTTGACTATCTCTTTATACATAGAAGTACTGGTGACCAAGTATATACTTATACTGCGGCAAACAGGGATGACGCAAATACTCAAGTTGACAGATGGGGTCAAGCTTATATTCAGAAGTCAAAAGTATTAAATGCAGATGAGGGAATAAGAAACCTTGTTGTTGACACTTTTGAAGGTCTATTACAAAGATTGCAATTTGTTAAAGATGAAGGAACTAGTAAAACATCGGTTAAGGAATATGATGATCAAAAGCTTTCTGAGTATGCACATAAAACTACAAAAATTCTTGAAGAAAACTTGGGTATTTCATTAAGTCCTAAGTTTATTGAATTCAGTATTGCTAAAAATATTAAAGAACCTTCAAAGTATCAAAAAGCTTTATTAAATGCTAATGCAGATGAAAAGGCTTTAAACTATCAAGATATTTTGAGATTAAAAATACTTGTAGAAAGTAACCAAGATTTATTTACTGCTGAGGAGGGTGCAAGAAATAGACTTAAAAAAATTGCATTGGGTAATGCAGCATTTGATGAGAATGTTGGAGCATCTGTATTTAAGAATCCAAATGGAGACTTGGTATATGCTCACCAATTACCTTCATTCCATCTTAAACAAATTGCTGCATTAAATGATGTTGCCAATGATGGTTTTAAGATTGAAGAACTTAAAAAATCTGATGAGTATCTTGTAAATAACTTTTTATTAAACAGTGAGGCTTTCAAACAGCTTTCTGCAGAAGGTAGATTAAGAATCCTAAGAATTGCCGGTTCAAAGACAGGAAATATAGATATGGATGAAGATGGTTTGATGTCTGAAACTTCAGGCGGAACTCCTTCATCAGGCACAACCTATGGTGATTCAACTCCAAGAGAGTTTATTCTTAACTTGATTAACTCTTATACATATGCTGTAGATTCTTTGACTGGAAAAGTTACTACTATTTCCTGGACAAAAGAAGATGGAACTATAGAGGTTGCAGCATTAGCTCCAGTACTTTTACGTGTACTTGAAGCATCAAATACTGGTGACATGATTAGTCTTCCTGTATTTAAAGCTGTAGATAAAAAAGGGGGGAAAACTATTTTAACAGAAGAAGCTCTTGATGCTATATTAAATAATGTTGCTGCAGAATTTGCAAGAATACAGAAAGAATCTAATCCTGAAACTGCAACTCAAGAGT
>SXGU01191201.1_pt1 | contig 17227 bp, 11 predicted proteins | sample 3174531 | NCBI WGS metagenome assembly SXGU01 (sample SAMN11356863, study PRJNA531348) | freshwater metagenome | isolation source: freshwater sample F1-140 | place: China: Fuxian Lake, Yuxi | collected 2017-12-25 | reverse complement strand
GGTGCCGAAAGCGGCGATGAAGTAATTGGCCAGGATATCGGCCACCCCATAGCAGCCGATCTGCAGGGAACCGGGCAGGGCGATGCGCAACATGCGGCCCATGAGCTGGAAATCGGGCCGCAGATCGGCCAGCCTCAGACCGACCTCCGGATTCCGGAAGAGCAGGCGCAGCACCAGCACCCCGGCCGCCCCGCGCGCGAGCACCGTGGCCAGGGCGGCCCCGGGCACCCCGAGGGCGGGGAAGGGCCCCCAGCCAAAGATGAAGAGTGGCGCCAGCAGGATATTGGCGGCAAAGGCCACCCCGCCCAGCCGCATGGGGGTATGGGCATCGCCTATACTCTGCAAGATGCCGCTGGTGAAGAAGAGGGAGACAGTGGCGGACACCCCGAGGAAGAAGACCTGCAGGTAGGCGCTGCCCTGGGCCACCACCGCCGGGGAGGCGCCGATGAGCCGCAGCAGGTCGTCGCGCCACACCTCCCCGGCGGCGGCCAGCAGCACCGAGAGCACCGCCGCCATCAACAGGGCCTGGCCGATCACCCGGCGGGTCATGCCCAGGTCCCGCGCCCCGTAAAAACGCGAGACCATGGCGCGCATACCCATGTCGATGCCGATCACCAGGGTCATCACCAGCTGGATGATGGCCCCGCTCATCGAGACCCCGGCGATGGCGTCGGGGCCCAGCCGGCCGACAAAGATCATGTCGAAGATGCTGGACGAGGTTTGGAGAAAATTGCCCAGCATCATCGGCCAGCTCAGGCGCAGGATCGCCGGCAGCAGCGGCCCGTCGGTCAGCGGGTTGGCGGCGGCCTGCTCGCCGGGCTTCACACCCAGGGCGCAGCCACGCCCAACTCCTCGCCCGTTTTCCTCAGGCGTTCGAGATCCTCGACCCCCATGGGAATACCTTCGCGGGAATACTCCTGCGTCTTGCGGTGTTCCATGGTCCCCGGCAGGGTGGCCTCGTCGTAGCCCTTGAGCGGGATCATCTCGTCGCGCACATGGTTGATGAGTGCATCGACGCCAGCCCGCACCTGGGCGGCGGGGGCAAAGAGCCCCAGATCCATGACCCACACGAAGCTGCCCATCCGGGCGCCCACCCAGCGTTCGGCCACCGCCCGCGCCTCTTCCTGGCCCTGGCCGACGAAGACCCCGCCGAGGGCGGTGGCGATGCCGGTATAACCCATCGACTTGAAGAGGGCGGCCGGGATCAGCGACTCGAGGGCCTCGATCTCGGGTCCGCGCTGGTAGTCGGCCAGGATGCAGGTGGCCCCGTCCAACACCAGGGGTGGACCCTCCTGGCCGGGGATGCCGAAGCAGAGGGGCGGGTTGCCGTAGTTGGCGGCCCGTTTGTCCTGGTTAGAGGTATAGTACTGCGGGAAAGCCCCCTGCACCGAGAAGGCGAAACAACCCTCCTCCATGGCGCGGTGGACGTAGTGGCCGGCGGAGCCGTAATGGCCCAGGTGGCAGGCGGCGCCCACGGCCACCCCTTTGGCCTTGGCCTTCTCGATGGCCTTCTCCGTGGCCAGCATGGTCGGGGCGTATCCCAGGCCGCCGTCCCCGTCGATGTACACATGGGTGTCGGTCTCGCGGATCACCTTCAGCCTGGGTTGCGGATTGACCCGGCCGCTTTTCAGGGTAGGGCAATAGCCGCCGATGGTGCGGATGCCGTGGGAGCGCACCCCCCGGAGTTCGGAGTTGGTCAAGAGCTGGGCGAGTTGGTCGGCGTGTTCCTCCAGCATACCGGCGGCTTTGAGACAGGCGGCGGCGTAGCTGCGGAGTTGATCGGCGGGGACGCGCTGAAAATTCTCGGGCGGACGGTTCATGGACGGCTGGGTCTCCTGTAGTTGGGGTCTACTGCTTGAACTTCAGCGCCCGGCCCGGCAGCGGACGGGGCAGATCCTTTACTTCCTTCCCATCTCGGATGATGGGCACGCCGTTGACAATCACCTGCTCGATGCCGGTGCAGAACTGATGGGGGTCCTTGTAGGTGGCGCGGTCCGCCACGGTGGCGGGGTCGAAGACCACCACGTCGGCGAAGGTTCCCTCCCGGAGCACCCCCCGGTCCTTGAGGCCGAAGCGATTGGCTGGATAGGCGCTGAGTTTGTACACCGCGTCTTCGAGGGAGAAGAGGTGATGGTCGCGCACGCAGGAACCCAGCAGCCGGCCGGACGAGCCGTACATACGCGGATGTACGGCTCCGTCTGGAAAGTAGATGCCGTCGGTGCCCATCATGTACTTCTCGTGGGCCAGGAAGGGGAAGACCAACTTATCGTCGCCGTAATGGAAGACCAGGAGGACCGCTAGATGCTCCTCGATGAGCAGGTCGCAGAGGGCGTCGGCGGCGGGTTTGCCCACGGCCGCTACATACTCGGCCAGGCTCTTGCCCAGGTAGCGCGAATTCTCCTTGCCCGGCAGCCAGGCGATGAAGGTCTGATCCAGTTTGTAGGCGGCCAACCCCTGGGCGAAGCGGGCGCGGATTTGGGGTTCGCGCAGGCGAGGCACCACCCCCATCGGACCCTGCTCCCAGACCTCGTAGGGTAGAATGAAGTTGAGCATCGTGGAGCCGGGCAGGTAGGGGTAGACATCGAAGGAGAAATCCACCTCGTGGACTGCTGTCTGGTCGATGTAGGAGAGGATGGCATCGATCTGCTCGGGGGTGGTGCCCTTGAGGTGGGAGATATGCACCGGCACCCCGGCGCGCCGGCCGATCTCCACCGCCTCCTTCACCCCTTCGAGGGTGCCCTTCTTGTAGCGCACATGGCTGACGTAGAGCCCACCCTGGGCGGCCATCGGGGCGCAGGCCTCGACCAGTTCGGCGGTAGAGGCGAAAAACTCGGAGATATAGTCCAGCCCGGTGGAAACCCCCACCGCGCCCTCGGCCATGCCCTGCTCGACCATAGCGCGGATCTGGGCCATCTGGAAATCGTCCGGCACCGCGCGGCTGTACCCGTGGGCCAATACCCGCACGTTGGCGTAGGGCAGGTGGGTGATCGCGTTCTGCACGCAGCCGCCATCCAGGGCGGCCATGTACTCACCCAGGCTCTGCCAGCCGCGGTACTCCTCATAGAGCAGGGCGTTGAGGGCGCGCATGTAGAAGATCCAGTCGGGTGCCGTGTGGCGGTCCACCGGGGCATAGGAGATGCCGTCGGCCATGATCACTTCGGTGGTGAATCCCTGGGTGGTCTTGGGCAGCAGGTGGGGGATCTTCAGCAGCCAGCCGTCGGAATGGTTGTGGACGTCGACGAAACCGGGGGCGACGATCTTGCCGGCCACATCGAGGCGGAGGTGGGCCTGCGCTGCGGCCAGGTCGCCCACCGTGGCGATGCGGTCTGCCTTAATACCCAGGTCCGCCCGGCGGCGCGGGGCGCGACTGCCGTCGATGAGGGTGCCGTTGGCGATGATCAGGTCGTACACAGCAGAACTCCTCGTCATGCAGTTACGGGAAGGGGGTGGGGTCGCTCGTCAGAGCACCTGGACTTCGAGGTCGTCGAACCAGGAGGTGCCAGGGCCGTCCTGGCGCAGGATGAGGCAAAGGGCGTGAACACCCGGCGGGGGGGGACCGTGGATCTCCACCTCGACCAAGGTCCAGTCGTGGGTGCCCACCAGCTTTTGTGAACACATGTAGGGGTAGCGCTCGGGGTTGTACCCGTTGTGCACGTCCCAGCGCAGGGCCAGGAAAGCGCCGCGGCCACCCACGCCCTGGGTCTTGAGGTACACCCGCACGCGGAAGCCGATACCCGGGGTCCACTTCTGGGTCCAGGCCCCGTCGCCCTCGCGGTCCATGATCCACTCGCTGGGGCCGGCGCTCTCTTTGCCGATCATCAGCGAGCAGTTGTCGCTGCGGCCAAAGTCGCGACACCAGCGGGCGCCGTCGCCCTGGGGCAGCCAGGGCCAGGGGTCGGTGGGCCCTTCGGTGGGCTGGTCGAGATGCTGACCGCGGGCAAAGCTGCTGCGCCGCTCGTACAGGGGCAGTTCGGTGCAGCCGGCGTATTCGATCCTCGGCACCGGCGCGGCGGCGGCCTGCAGTTGGTGGGCCTTATCGTCCGGGCAGAGGCGCACGCGGAAGCGCTCGCAGATGGGGGCGTAGAGTTCGTCGCGGGTGTAGCGGGCCAAGAGGTGCAGATCGTACCCCCAGTTGCACACCGCCAGGGCGCTGCGGCCGGCGGTGGGGCCGACGAACTCAAAGGCCGGATTGTTGCCCGGGTCGTGGGCCAGCACCAGCAGGCCGCCCTCTTTGAAGGACTGGGGGCTGGGGATACCAGTGGCCAGGTGGTTGAGCGGCATCTGCCACACGGTGCCGTCGCCCTGCTCGGCCAGCAGGTGGGTGTAGCGCTTGCGCCACATGCCGGGGAATTCCACCGTGGGGCCCGGCACGTCGCTATACCAGGGATCGCTGTACTGGAGGGTCAGGTGCTGGCCAGCGCCGAAATCGCGGGGGTTGTCGAAGACCTCGGGGCTGTGGAGTTCGAGGTGGGCGGCAAAGTCGTAGACGTAGGAACCCAGGTCCGGGTCGTAGCCCAGGGTGAGCACGCGGCGGGAACTGGCCGCCCCGCCCGGTTCGCGGGTGAGCAGGGTGAGGACCAGCCTCTCGCTCTCGTGCCCCTCGACCCGCAGGTCCACCAATTCGGAGGTGATCAGGCTGCCCAGATTCCAGAAAAGCTGCACCCCGGCGACCAGGGGCCGGCCCCCCGGGCGCAGCCTGAGTTGGCGCAGTTCCAGCGGCTTGAGGTTTTGGTTGAAGTACCGTAAGTTCTGCTCCGGTTGTTCGACTAGGGCGCGGGTTAGGCAGGCGATGGGCTCCTCGCCGTCGCAGAGCCACTGTTCTCCGGCGCACGCGCCGCCGGCAGTGCGCAAAGAGAAGATCGGGCGGTGGGGCATGGTTGCTTTCCTGGGATGGGCAGAGGGGGAATAAGGCGAAAAACAGCCACAAAATACCGACTGGAGGACAATCTGGCAAGGACGCGCACCGCGATGGCCGAGGGGCCGGCAAGGGTGAAGGTCGGCGGCGTGGAGCTGCAGCTGAGCCGGCCCGTACCCGCCGGCCAGGAGTGGATCGGCCAGGCCGAATCCCTGCGCGAGTTGCTGGCCTGCTGGCTGGTGGTCGACGCCCGCGACCTGCCACTCGCCCCGCGGCTGGTGGGGCCGCCCGGCATCGGCAAAACCAGCCTGGGCATGGCGGCGGCCCACCGGCGCCAGCAGGAACTCTACATCTACCAGTGTACCAGCGATACCCGCCCAGAAGACCTGCTGGTCACCCCGGTGCTGGCCGAGTCGGGTCGTATCGCCTACCACGCCTCCCCATTGGTAAGCGCCATGTTGCGCGGCGGCATCTGCCTGCTGGACGAGGGCAACCGGATGAACGAAAAAAGCTGGGCCTCCCTGGCGCCGCTGCTCGACCATCGCCGCTATGTCGAGTCGGTGATCGCCGGCATCACCATCCCGGCTCACGCCGACTTCCGCTGCTGTGTCACCATGAACGACGACGAATCCACCTACGAAGTGCCAGACTATATGCTCTCGCGCCTGCAGCCCACCCTGGAGGTGGGTTTTCCCAACCGCGCCGACGAGCTCGCCATCCTCCGCTACCATCTGCCCTTCGCCGAAAGCCAGCTTTTGGAGATGACCGTCGCCTTCCTCCAGCGCTCCCACGCCCTGGATCTGGAATTCTCGCCCCGCGACGGCATCCACATCGTCCGCTATGCCCTCAAACGCCTCGCCCAGCAGGAGGGCCACCCGCTGGCCACCGACGCGGCCTGGCAGGAGGCGGTGGAACGGGTGCTGGGGCCGGAGGCCCTGGACCTGGAGCGCGTCGCCCAGGAACGGCGCTACGCCCTGGGTGAGGAGCCCGAACCGCGGGGTATGGAGGATTTCTTTTTTGAGGAGGACGATCCGCTGCGCCCCGGCCGCGACGATGAGTCCAACTGATCCGGGTCCCGCCGCGTGAACCCCCTGCTCGAACTCAGCCCCCGCCTCTGGGTGCTGCCGGTGGTCTACGGCAGCGGCGATTTTGCCCTCGAGGTGCGGCGGCGCCTGCGCGACCAGCACTTCGACTGCCTCGCCCTACCCCTGCCGCCCTCCTTTGCCAGCGCCGTCGAGCGCGGGGTGGAGTTGCTGCCTCAGGTCTTGGTGGCCCTACAGGCCGAGCCCGACCTGGAGGGGGCCTATAACCTGGTCCCCATCGACCCCTGCCAGGGGGTGATCGCCGCCCTGCGCCACGCCATGGAACAGGGCATCGAGCGGGCCTGGGTCGATCTCGAGGTGAGGGCGTACGAACCGCCCCAGGCGGCCCTGCCCGATCCCTACGCGCTCAAACAGCTCTCCCTCGAAAAGTACCTGGCGGCCCTGCTGCCCTCGCTGCCCGAACCGCCGGCCCTCAGCCAGCAGCTCGGGCGCATCCGCTACATGGCCTACCAGCTCCACTGCCTCGAACTCGAATACCAGCGCATTGTTTTTGTCTGCTCGGCGGCGGACTGGCCCTGGATACGGCAGGCGTACGCCGCGCGCGCCGCGTACGCGCCGCCCTATACCAGCCCGGGTCTGGTGCAGCTGTGCCGGGTGGCCGAGGAGAGTGTGTACTTCGCCCTGGGCGAGTTGCCCTTCCTCACCCACCTGTACGAACACCGGCGGGCCGAATTGATGGGGGAGAGTTCGCTGGGGGTGGACGGGATCAAGGCGCTGCTCCTCGAAGCCCGGGATGCCTGGGTGTACGAGCAGGAACTGGGCACCCACTGGCTCACCCCGCAGACGCTGGGCCTGCTGCTCACCTACGTGCGCAACCTGACCCTCCTGGAGGGCAGGCTGGCCCCGGACCTCTACAATCTGGCCCTGGCGGCCAAACAGGTGGTGGGCGACGATTTCGCCCTCTCGCTCATCGAGGTGGCCCGCGAATATCCGCCCCAGCGCATGCCTTCGCCCCTGGACGAGGTGCGCCTGGGCATGGGCAAACTGGTCGATCTGGACGGCCAGGTGCGGCCCTTCAAGGATCGCCTGCAGGGCTCGCCCCGCCACTGGCGTTCGTTGCCGCTCAGGCCCCAGCCGCCGCCGGCCGAGCAGGAGGGATGGGCGGCCCAATGGGATCCCTACGGCCAGTGTTCCTATCCGCCGGAGGACCGGCGCATCGAGAGTTTCCAGCAGCATGTGCGGGCCCAGGCCCGGGTGCTCCTGGGGGAGCAGCAGGCAAGGGTGGAGAAGTTCACCGCCTCGCTCAAGGACGGGCTGGACATGCGCGAGACCCTGCGCAACTGGCACCGGGGCGGTCTCTACGTGCGCGAGATTCCGCCGGCCCGCGGCCAGATCGAGATCGCCGTTTTTCTCTTCGACAGCCCGGCCCGGCCCGGCCGCTACACCTGGCGCACCACCTGGTACGCCGAACATGGAGAGGAGTCTACGCTCTGCTTCTACGCCACCCCCTTTCTCCAGAACATGGTGGGACCAGGCGTCGGTCAATCCCTTTACGGTGGGTGTTTTTTCATTTTTCCGCCCCGTCCCATTCCCGACGTGTGGACCGATAGACGTCTCGCTTTTGCCCGCACCCTGGAAGAGCGGCTGCTGGCCGGGGCCCTCTTTCACTCCGCCGAGCCGCGGGTGGCCCTGGTGGCGCCTCACCCACCCCTGGCCGCCTGGCGGCAGCTGGCCCGCCGCCTGGGCCGCCAGATCGTCTACATCCCCCTCAAACGCTTCTCGCCCTCCACTGTCGACCGCCTGCGCCGCTTCCACGTGCTCAACAACAAAGAGGTGCGCTCCTACGCGGCCCGTTTTATCCGGGATTTGCGTTAGCACCTTTCGCTTGACAGGCCTAGGGCGATTTTCCACCTTTCACCGGTAAACGCCCCACCCCTCGCCGAAAGGTTGCGTGTGCGCATCGTCGATCCCCACGTCCACATCTGGAAAAACGACCCCGCCTACCCCTGGGCCCCCGAGACCACCAACCCGCCCACCGAAGACCGCACCCCCGAAATGCTGCTCGAACTGATGGCCGCCAACGGGGTGGATCACACCGTGCTGGTGCAGGTCATCCACTACCGCTGGGACAACAGCTACGTCGCCGACGCGCTGCGCCGTTACCCGGGCAAATTCATGGGTGTGGGGCGGGTCAACCCGACCGATCCGGCCGCGCCCGACCATCTCAGCCGGTGGGTCGAGGAGCAGGGCCTGCACGGCGTGCGCCTCAGTCCGTCCACCGATGCCTCGGGCGACTGGTTCAAAGGTCCCTTGATGGCGCCCATCCTCAGCAGGGCCCAGGCTCTGAAGGTGCCCTTTCTCCTGTTGACCGGTCCTTCGCGCCTGGCCGACCTGGTGCCCCTATTGGAGCAGCACCCAGACCTAGACGTGGTCATCGACCACATGGCCGACTGCAAACCCGACGACCGCGAGGGCCGGCGTCTGCTGATGGCCCTGGCCCGCTTCCCGCGGGTCTATGTGAAGATCAGCCACACCTGGGCCATCTCCCCCGAGGCCTTTCCCTGGAAGGACACCCACGGCCTGGTTGAGGAGGTGTACCGGAGCTTCGGCCCCCGGCGCATCATGTGGGGCACCGATTGGCCGGTCTGCTTGGGCAAGGCCGAGTACCCGCAGACGCTGGCGGTGGTGCGCGAGCAGATGAAGTTCATCGCCCCTCAGGACCTCGAGTGGGTGCTGGGCAAGACGGCCCTCCAACTCTGGCCCTTCGCACACAGGAGCTAAACTCGTGAAAATCGGCATCGTCGGCGCCGAAAACAGCCACACGGCATCCATCGCCAAGGTGGTCAACGTCGAAAAGCGCATCCGCGGCGCCCAGGTCAGCCACGTCTGGGGCGAGACCCGGGCCTTTGCCCTCAAGGCCGCCGAAACCGGGCAGATCCCGCAGATCGTCAAACACCCCGCCGAGATGATCGGCCAGGTGGACGGGGTCGTGGTGGATCATCGCCACGGCAAATTCCACCTGCCCGCCGCCAAGGCCCTGCTGGAGGCGAAGATCCCGCTCTTCATCGACAAACCCTGCTGTTACCGGCTCGCCGAGGGCCGGCGCTTCCTGGCCCGGGCCGCCCAGCTCAAGGTGCCGGTCTGTTCCTTCTCGACCCTGCCCAAGCAGGCGACCTTCCTCGCCCTGCAGAAGGAGGCGCGCCGACTGGGGAAGATCCACGCGGTGATCACCAGCGGCCCCTGCGATATCAAGTCCAAATGGGGCGGGATCTTCTTCTACGGCATCCACCAGGTGGACATGGTACTGCGCCTGCTGGGGTATGAACTGGGCCACGCCCAGGTGGTGAAGGGGGCGGGCGTGAACCACGAGGCGGTGCTCACCTTCGCCAGCGGCGCGTTAGGGGTGATGAACCTCATCGGCGGGGGGGGCGCCGGGTTCCACGTCAGTGTGATCGGCGAGCTGGGACGCCTCGACCAGGCCATCACCTACGACCAGAGCCCCTACCTCACCGGGGTGCGGGCCTTCACCACGATGTTCAGGAGCGGCAAGAGCCCCGATACCACCCAGAGTATGCTCGCGCCGGTGGCCACCTTGGAAGCCCTGGAGAAGTCGGTCGCCACGGGCCGCCGGGTCAAGGTTCCCTCCCTCTAGAAAGGTGTGAGCCCATGCAAGCGACCAAGATCCTCTTGAGCGACGCCGAGATCCCCACCAAGTGGTACAATATCCAGGCCGACCTCAGGACGCCCATGCCGCCGCCGCTGCATCCGGGCACCAAGCAACCTATAGGCCCCGAAGCCCTGGCCCCGCTTTTTCCCATGGCGCTGATCCAACAAGAGGTTTCGCGGGAGCGCTGGATCGAGATTCCCGACGAGGTGCGCAGCCTGTACGCGCTGTGGCGGCCCAGCCCCCTGTACCGGGCCAGGCGCCTGGAAAAAGCCCTCGACACCCCGGCGCGTATCTACTACAAGTGGGAAGGGGTCAGCCCCACCGGCAGCCACAAACCCAACACCGCCGTGGCCCAGGCCTATTACAACAAACAAGAGGGCATCAAACGGCTCACCACAGAAACCGGCGCCGGCCAATGGGGCACGGCGCTTTCCTTTGCCTGCCAGTACTTCGACCTGGAGTGCCTGGTGTACATGGTGCGGATGAGTTTTGAGCAGAAGCCCTATCGCAAGGCGGTGATGGAGCTGTACGGGGGCAAGGTGCTGCCCAGCCCCAGCCCGCAGACCGCCGCCGGCCGCAAGGTGCTGGCAACCGATCCCGATTCCCCGGGCTCCCTGGGCATTGCCATCTCCGAGGCGGTGGAGGACGCGGCCAGCCGCGATGACACCCACTACGCCCTGGGCTCCGTGCTCAACCACGTGCTGCTGCACCAGACCGTCATCGGCCTGGAGGCCGAATTGCAGCTGCAGAAGGCGGGCGAGGCCCTGCCCGACGTGGTGGTGGGCTGTTTCGGCGGCGGCTCCAATTTCGCCGGTTTCGCCTTTCCCTTCCTGCGCCACAAACTCAAAGGCGAGAAAAGCGAGATCAAGATCCTCGCCTGCGAACCAGCCAGCTGCCCCACCCTCACCCGGGGTGAGTACCGCTACGATTTCGGCGATGCCGTGGGCATGACCCCGCTCCTGCCCATGCACACCCTGGGTCACGGCTTTGTGCCGGCCCGGATCCACGCCGGCGGCCTGCGCTACCACGGCGCCGCGCCGCTGGTGAGTCATGTGCTGCAGGCAGGCGACATGGAAGCCGTGGCCTACCACCAACTCGAGTGTTTCGAGGCCGGCGTACTTTTCGCCCGCACCGAGGGCATCACCCCGGCTCCCGAGGCCAACCACGTCATCAAAGGTGCGGTGGACGAAGCCCTGCGCTGCAAGGAGAGCGGTGAGGAGAAGGTCATCGCCTTCAACCTGTGCGGGCACGGCCACTTCGACATGGGCGCGTACCAGGCCTATTTTGCCGGCCAGCTCCAGCCGCACGAATTCACCGCCGAGATGCTCAACGAGAACATGGCGCAGCTGGCGGGCATGCCCACTTTGTAAGACCGCACCGCCCACTACAGTAAGGAGAGTCTACATGGCAAGTCTGCAACTCAGATCCGCCGCCCAGACCCGCTACGATTCCATCGCGTTGGGCGAGGTGATGCTGCGCCTCGACCCGGGGCCAGTGCCCTTTGCCAGGGCGCGCACCGCGCGTATCTGGCACGGGGGCGGCGAGACCAACGTGGCCGAGGGTCTCAGTTACTGCTTCGGCCTGCGCACCGCGGTGGTCACGGCGCTGGTGGACGACGGCATCGGCCGCAACATCGAGAACCAGTTGCGCGAGGCGGGCATCGACACCTCCCATATCATCTGGTTCGATCCCAACGGCAAGGGCCCCCATCCTACCGACGGCAAGGGCACCCTGCACAATGGCGTCAACGTGACCTGGGCCGGCAAGGGTGTGCTGCCCTCGGTGACCGAGTACTACCGGGCCCACACTCCCATCCGCGAGATCGGCCCGGGGGATGTGGATTGGGACACCCTCTTCGGCAAGGAGGGCACGCGCTGGTTCAGCACCGGCGGCATCTACACCCTGCTCTCGCCCAAGACCGCCGACCTGGCCCTCGAAGCGATGAAAAAGGCCGGCCAACACGGGGCGGGCCGCTCCTTCGACCTCAACTACCGCTCCAAGGTGGAGCCCAGCAAGGACCGGGCCCGCCAGATCAACCGCGGCATCGTGCCATACGTGGACTTTTTGGTGGGCAACCAGGACGACTTCGACGACGCGCTGGGTTATACCACCGAGAAGGTGCCCAAGGACGCCACCTTCGACCAGTGGCTGGAGGTGTACGCAAAGATGTTGCACCAGGTGGCCAAGGACTACCCCAATCTCAAGTACATCGGCACCCAGCTGCGCGGGGCCCTCAGCGCCGACCGCATCAACTGGGGCGGGGTGCTCTTCGACGTGGAAGCCGACCAGATCCACCAGGCGGCCCTGCGCGAGAATATCGAGATCGTCGACCGCACCGGGGGCGGGGATTCCTTTGCCGCCGGGGTGATCGCCGCGTTGCTCAAGGGCAAGAGCGCCGCCGACGCGGTGCAGTGGGGAGCGGCCCACGGCATTCTGGTGCAGGCCACTCCGGGCGATACCAGCATGGTTAAACAGGGGGACGTGGAGAAGGAAGTGGCCCGCGCCATCAAGGGGGGTGGCGTGGTGGCGTTGCGATAAAATGGGGTTGGGGAGGCACTAGGCCGGTCTCGGGGCAACCCGGGGCCGGTTTTTTTTAGGGGCCCAGCACGTTGAGGTACCCGTCGAAGGTATAGACCAGCACCTCGCTGGCCCCGTCGCCGTCCAGATCGGCGAGCAGCGGGGAGCCACTGCCTGCCGGCAGGTCTGCCCGCCAGAGCACCCGGGGCTGGCCGTCCCGATCGCCCACCGCCCACAACTGGCCGTGGCTGGTGCCGAAGAGGTACTCCAGCTCCCCGTCCCCGTCCAGGTCGCCGCTGGTGATGTCGGAGCAGGTGGCGCCGATGGGCATCTCCCAGCGCACCTTGCCGGTCTCGGCCTCCACACAGGCAAAATTGCCGTTTTGCCGGCCAATGCCGATCAGCCAGACCCCCTGGCGGGTGCGCAGGAACCCCTCGTTGCCGGCGCGGTTCTCGCCGGGGACTGGGATGCGGTGCCAGCGCGGGGCAGCATCCAGACCCATCACCGCGAGGAAATAGTGGGCCCCCGCCAGGCAGACCCGGGGAGGTCCTTCCTCCTGGACCAGCAGGGCGGGGAAGGAGTAGAGGCCCTGGCTTGGCTGGGAGAAGATCTTGGGCGGAAAGGAGGGGCCGTGTAAGACCTGGCCGCTGGGGCCGGCCAGGATGCAGTAGTAGTCGGGGTTGGTGAAGACCAGGTCCTCGGCCCCATCGCCGTCGGCATCCCAACTGGCCGCCAGGTTGACACTGGGCCCCCAGAAACGCTCGATACCCTCGATCTCCCCTTTCTCCCAGACCACGGCACCAGTGCGCCCTTCGATCATCAGGGAGCGGACCAGCGGGGTACCGGCCCAGATGTAGAGGTCGGCGGCGGGGTGGCCGGTGAAGTGTCCAGGCTGTAGGTAGAGTAGATGCCCGTAGGGCAGGCCCGGGCGGGCGAGGGCCGGCAGCCGGGTCGTCCAGCGCAGCTCGTTGCCGCGGGCAGGGGTGCGGGCCTCGATTGCGGGTGGGTCGGTGGTGGAGACCTGTCCGGTGACGATCTCCAGCAGGCCGTCCCCGTCCACGTCGGCGATGGCGGGTAACCCTGCCGAGGGGTAGACCGCCCGTTTTTCCCAGGCGCCGTCGGTCTGTAGGGCCAGCACCTCGGCCTCCTGGTTCCGGTAGCAGAGAATCTCGTTGCGGCCATCGCGGTCCAGATCGGCCACCAGCAGCGCGGGCGGCGGCGGGCCGGCGATGGCGGGCAGGCGGGAGAAATCGGGGCCGGGTGGCGGCGGGGTCTGGGGCCGGCTGCGGATCCGACCCTCCTCCCACAACAGCACCCGGGTGTCTTCCCCGGTGCGCACGGCAAACCCTGGACCCGGCAGGGCCACCGCGCCGTCCTGCCGCCAGGCCGCCCGCAGCTCCCCGCCGACGAGTTTGAGCACCACCGCAGCCTCGACCGCGCTGCGGGTGGGGTCGGCGGAGAGGTTGGCGAGGATCTCGGCGCAGCCGTCCCCGTCCAGATCCCCGGTGGCCACGGCGACGGCGCCCGGCAGCCGGTAGCGCAGTTCGCCGGTGAGGGCGTCGTACCCGCGCAACAACCAGGCCCCCTCGTCTTCAGAATTGTACATCGAGAGCACCAGCTCCAGGCGGCCGTCGCCGTCGAGGTCTGCCTGCGGGGGCTCAGCCCAGGTGGTGGCCACCGTGCCGGTGGTCACACTCTCGGGCCAGCCCTTGACCCAGGCCAGTTCCAGCTTGCCCTGCCGGTTGAGCAGCACCTCGTGGTGCTGGGAAAAATCGGCGATACAGAGGAAATCCTCGCGGCCGTCCCCATCCAGGTCGACAAAACGGGTCAGCCCGTAGCTGCGCACGTTGCCGGGCGCCACGTCCCAGCCAAGGAACTGATCCACCGCGCCGCTGGCGGGGTCGAGCACCCACATGCGGCTGTGGGTCTGCACACAGATCTCCCGCACCCCGTCGCCGTCGATATCGCTGCGCAGCAGGGAGGGGAAGCAGGTGTACTGGTCGAAGTCGTAGCGCCAGCGCTGTTGCGGGGTGTGGCCCGGACCTGGGCTGGCGTACAGGGCGAGGTAGCCGTTGCCTTCGTCCGGCGGGTAGCCGTGCATGAGTACCAGGATCTGCCGCCCCGGCTCCCCGGGCAGGAACTGGTCCACGTACAGGTACCAGGCATAGGAGATGGGGTCCACCTCGCACTGCCAGAGCAGTTCCCCGGTCTCCAGGGAGACCACCGCCGCTGCCCCGTACGGAGCGGTGGGCCTGCCGGCCTGCAGCACCACCTCCTGGTGGCCGTCGCCGTCCAGATCGGCGACCGCGCTGAGCTGGGTGAAGTTCAATCCCTGGGGATGGGTGCGCCACAGCAGGCGGCCCTCCAGGTCATAGCCATAGAGGGCACCCGCGTGCAGCGCCAGGACGGTGTGGTTGTCAGCCAGGGTGTAGCCCGGCCGGCTCCGCCCCAGGTCCCAGCGGGAGCGCAGGGCCGGGGGCTGGGCCATCCTGCCGGGCAGGGGCTGGCTGGCGGTGAGGGCGGCGTTCTGGCGGGGGCGGGGCCAGTCGCCGGGCGGGGCAGGGCTCGATTTCATCGGGATGAGCGCCAGGCTGGCGGTCAGGATCAGCGTTATGCGTTGAACCATGGTAGTGCGATGGTACGGCAGCCAGCCAGCCAGGGCAAGCCACAAAAATCCAGGAGGCGCTTGACCCGGCAGCCGTGCCACCGTTATTTACTCCGGACAATCCCCCACGGAGGATCGCCGATGTGTGTTTGGAGTCTAGTGCTTGCTGGGCTGCTGGCCGCCGGCCTGGCCGAAGGCCGCGAGTTGGGCCAGGAGCCGGCGTCCACCTCCCCGCCCCCCGTTGGCCCGCGCCTCTACAAGTGTTTCCAGTTCCCCGACAATCGCCTGCCCGTCATCGACGGTGATCTCAGCGACTGGGACCTGGTGGGTGAGGAGTATGCCCAGGATACCCATGACCTGATCGAGTACAACCGCAAGCTGGGCAGAGGTTACGATCTGCACAACCTGGATATCCGGGTGCGCACCGGGTACAGCGTGAACAAGAGCCGCATTTACGTGGCAGTCGAGTACTGGGACGATTTCCACAACCTCGACCGCGTGGTGACCAACGGCAAGGACCTAGGCAACGACGACATCTTCGAACTGGTGGTGGACGCCGACAATTCCGGGGGGGACTTCATCGGCAACCTCGATCCGCGGCACATGAGCACCCACGCCCAGAATTACCACATCTACACCCACCAGCGCGACGGCGAACACGTCTGGGTCTGGGGGCCGCAGCGCTGGCTGGGCGAGACGCCGTACTCGGCGTGGGCCAGCCGCTACGGCCGGCCGCACGGCAGTGCCGGACTGTCGACCCTCGAGTTCTACGTCACCCCTTTCAACTACGCCCATCCCGAGGCCCCTGGGCTCTCGGCTCCGGCCCGGATGGCGGTGGGGGACACCATCGGCCTGGACTACGCCGTGCTCGACCGCGACGACGACGAGGAGCAGGTGGTCAAATTCTGGGCTTTGGCGGACACCGTGCTCATGTACCGCAACGCAGATTACCTCCCGAACTTCGTGTTGGCCCCGCTGGAGCCGGCGCTCTCCCTGCTGCCGGTGGTGGATTTCCGCTCCCGCGCCCCGGGGGCCGGTGATCCCCTAGCGGTGCAGTTCGCCAATCTGACCGCAGGGGAGGCAAGCGCGTTCAGCTGGGATTTTGGGGATGGCGCACGGTCTGCCCGGGAACCCCGTCACCGCTACCAGCAGCCTGGCCGTTATACCGTGACCCTCGAAGCGCGCAACCAACAGGGCAGTTGCCGCAAACGGAAACTGGATTACGTGGTCCTGCCGGAGTGAGGGGCGCCGGAGACCGGCGGGACGAGAGGCAAGATGGCTGAGGGGTCGAGCGAGGGATCACCCTTCACGGCAAGGGTGTTTGTGGTGGGGGTGTTGCTCTGCCTGCTGATCAGCGTGGCCGACCCCTACGCCACCGCCTACCTGCAGGGCTCGATGATGGCGCTGGATTTCAGCACCGAGGCCGCCCTCTTCCTGCTCTTCCTGGTGAGTGCCGGCAATATCCTCTTGCGGGCATTGCGGCCTGGCCTGGCCTTCCGGCGCGAGGAGTTGGCGGTGATCTACGCGATGATGGTCACCGCCTGCTCGTTGCCCACCATGGGGTTGATGCTCTACATCCTGCCCGGGATCACGGCGCTGGGCTATTACGCCACCCCGGAAAACGGCTGGCAGGACCTGATCCACCCCCACGTCGCGCCGTGGATGGTGGTCGACGATCCGCTGGCGATCAAGTATTTCTACGAGGGACTGCCCCGGGGTATGGCCATCCCCTGGATGGCCTGGGCCGGACCTCTGTGCGCCTGGTCGGTTTTTGCCCTGGCCCTCTATCTAGTGATGATCTGTGCCTCGGTGATCATCCGGCGCCAGTGGATGGACAACGAGCGCCTGATCTACCCTTTGGCCCAAATTCCGCTGGCCCTCATCAACCAGGACCGGCAGCCAGTGCCGCCCTTTTTTCGGAATATGTTGATGTGGACCGGATTTACCCTGGCTTTGGTGGCGGCCGGCACCGGGGGCCTCAACCACTACTTTCCCACGGTGCCGCGCCTGGCGCTGACCACCACGGTGCCGGTGTTGAGGGATACGGTCAATCTGCCCATCGTGCTCAGTTTCACGGTTATGGGTTTTTCCTATTTCGTCAACCTCGACATCGCCCTGGGGCTGTGGTTCTTTGCCCTGCTGGCCCTGCTCGAGCAGGGGGTGTTCAACATCCTCGGCATCCAGAGCACCGAGATCGTCAGCATCTACGGCACCCCAGAGTCGCCCTACCTGGAACACCAGGGCACCGGGGCGATGCTGGTCTTCGTCGCGGTAGGGTTGTGGACGGCGCGGGGGCATCTGCGGGGGGTGTGGCAAAAGGTCAGGCGGGGCACTGGTCTCGACGACAGCGGGGAGATGCTTTCCTACCGGATGGCGGCCGGTGGGCTGGTGGCCGGCCTGTTGGTGATGGGGGCATGGCTCTGGCTTTCGGGGATTCCGCTCCTCTGGCTGGGGGTATTCATGGCCGTGGCCCTGGGCATCTACTTCGGGTTGACCCGCATCGTCGTGGAGGGCGGGGTGGCCGCGGCTCGCAGCCCAAT
>SXGU01418354.1_pt1 | contig 17239 bp, 9 predicted proteins | sample 3174531 | NCBI WGS metagenome assembly SXGU01 (sample SAMN11356863, study PRJNA531348) | freshwater metagenome | isolation source: freshwater sample F1-140 | place: China: Fuxian Lake, Yuxi | collected 2017-12-25 | reverse complement strand
GGGCGGTCACGCGCCGCCACGTCGGCGCCCGGCCTTTTGTGTTTGATGCTTCCTGTCCTCGTACCGCTCGCGGATGAGCGCGCCACCCAGGGCGCAGGTGTTGTCGCGGTGGCGGCGGAATGTGCTCCTTGCTAGACCCTGATCGAGCAGGTGGCGCAGGAACGGCTTCAGCACGGCGAGGATCGCTTCGCCGACGGTGATGTCCTCCGGAAGGCCGTGCCACGCCCGCGGCCACTGCTCGAGATCCGGGCACGCCTCGAGCAACCGCCGCTCGTCATCCGGCCCGACGATGGTCGTGCTCTCCGACACGCCCCGAGTCCCGGCCATGCAGCTCTCCCGTCTGCTCAATGCCTGTCACCACTTCCCCGGCTTCGTGTACACCACCGCGCGACTGCTCGAAGCTACCAGCACGATCGAGGTCGAGGTGCGGCCGCGACGGGGCAGTCGACCGGTCTGCTCGTGCTGCGGCAACAAGGGCCCCGGGTACGATGTCCTGCCGACGCGCCGCTTCGAGTTCATTCCGGTGTGGGGCTATGCCGTGATGCTGCTCTGCGCGATGCGCCGGGTGCAGTGCCGCACCTGTGGCGTGAAGGTAGAGGAAGTGCCCTGGGCGCAGGGAAAACACAGCCTCACCGAGGCCTACATGCTCCATCTGGCCCACTGGGCGCGCAAGCTGTCATGGAAGGAGACGGCGCAGAGCTTCGGCACGACCTGGGACCAGGTCTGCCATGCCGTCGAGTACGTCGTGACATGGGGACTTGCGCACCGCGAACTCGGGACCCTGCGTGCCATCGGCGTCGACGAGATCCACATCGGCACGAAGAGCAAGTTCCTGACGCTGGTCTACCAGATCGAGGCAGGCTGCTCCCGGTTGCTGTGGGTGGGCAAGGATCGCACCGGCGAGCGCTTCGAGAAGTTCTTCACGGTCATCGGCCAGGAACGCGCCGCAGCGATCGAGTTCGTCTGCTCCGACATGTGGCGACCCTACCTCGACCTGATCGCGAAGCACTGCGCCCGGGCGCTGAACATCCTCGATCGCTTCCACATCGTCGCCAATCTCAACAAGGCGCTCGATGAGGTGCGTGCCGGGGAGGCGCGGAAGATGGCACGCGACGGCTACGAGCCGGTGCTGAAGAACACCCGCTGATGTCTGCTCAAGCGCCCGGAGAACCTGACCGACCGGCAGAGCGTCAGCCTGAGCGAACTGCTGGCCTGCAACCTCAGGAGCGTGCGGGCCTACCTGCCGAAGGAGGACTTCCAGCAGTTCTGGGAGTACGAGTCTCCCGCATGGGCCGCGAAGTTCCTGGACGCCTGGTGCGTCCGCGCCATGCGCTCGAAGATCGATCCGGCAAAGAAATTCGCCCGCACCGTTCGACGTCACCGCGAGCTGCTGCTCGACTACTTCCGCGCCCGCAAGCATTTTTCAGCGGCATCATCGAGGGCCTGAACAACAGGGCCAAAGTCACCCTGAGAAAGTCATACGGGTTCCGGACCTTCAGAGTGGCAGAACTCTCGCTGTATCACGTACTTGGGAAGCTCCCGGAACCACAACTCGCCCACGGATTCTTCTGACGAAGCGAGAATCCTGACATCGGTTCTGGACCGATCTATCGGAGCTAGCCACGGTGCGGAAGCTAGGTTTCCCCAGCCGGAATCTGGTTGGGATGGAATGTCGAACTGCGTCTCCGGCTCAGCCAGCCCCCAAGACCGGACAGCAAACAGTGCCACCCTCGCCTTGAACTTCTCTGTCGGGTTTGGTCCGGGTCGACGCTTCATGGAGTGCTCCAGACCCCGGCAACCCGACGGGCAACGGGGCAGATTGGGCGATTGTCGGACCGCCCGAGAGTGCGGCGGCGGCCCCACGCGCAAGCGCGCCGCCGTATGGGCCAGACGAACGGTCTCTCGAACTACCTGGCCGTTGGTTTAGTTGACGAGCCGGGGACCGTCGTTCGCCAGCTAGGTCAACGATGAGAGACTGACCGTCAACAGCGTCGATTCGAACGTGATGCTGCTGCAATGACTGCCTTGTCGTTGACATTTCGTTCGCCGTCGCGTCAAGTCCTCTGCGCTCGTTCATGTCCTTGTGCCTTCGTGAAATTTGCTATCAACTAGGAATGAAGGGCGGACTGCATGACTACCCGAAGGGGTATGGTCAGTCGACCAGTTCTTGCCTGGCACAGATCGCTGCGTCCAGCATTCTTGGGTAGTGCACGAATGGAGTTCGTGGGTTTCGGTGGCGTGCTCGGCCGCCACGAAAGCGCGTGTTTGCGGTTTCATCGATGACTCAGTTGAGGTGATGCCTTACACGACGAGGGCATCCGTGGGCAGCCTGCCGAGGAGGCAGGTATTGATTTCGCGCTCGATCGGTGGATACCGCGAGCTGTGACGTTTTTTACATCTGCATTGGAGCACCGATAGATGGCCACGATTGTCGGGACGATTGGCAATGACGTTCCCTTGAACGGGACGGCTGGCGACGACACGATTGAAGGCAAGGGAGGCAACGATACGCTGGTGGGTATGGGCGGCTTCGATGTCGCCATCTACAACATTGCGATCAGTGCTGCGTCCGTGGTCTTCCCGGGCGGCCCCGGCAACTGGACGACCAACACGCCAGAGGGCCTCGACACGCTTGTCGGCATCTCTGCGCTTTCGGACGGAATCAGCACGATTCGCCTGGTGGGCAATGGCGGCTACACCAGCATCGAAGCTGCAGTGAACGATGCTGGCAGTGGCGACATCATCCTGATCGCCAACGGCACGCACACGCTAGCGTCGACACTGAACATCGACACAAGCATCACGATCATCGGCGAGAGTGAGGCGGGCGTCGTCATCGACGGCCAGCTGCTGGACAGCTACGGTGTGCTCGTGACCGCGAACAACGTGTCGCTGTCCAACTTGACCATCACCGGGCCGCAAGCTCTGGCTACGCCGCTCGACAATTACGGTCTGAAGGTGCAGCCGGCGGGTGCGTTGCCCACCGATCTCAACACCGGCTTCTCGGCCTCCAATGTGACCGTGCAGGGTTCGGGCCGTTCCGAGATCGATCTCAACGCCGTGAGCGGCGCAACGCTGACCAATGTGACTGCGAATGGGCTGAACCCGGCGACATTCGGCGTGGGTCTGGCAATCACCGACTCCATCAATGTCACGGTGACGAACCTCACCACGCTTGGCAACACGGGTCCGAACAGCAGCGGCGTGGCGCTCTATTCGACGAACACCTACTACAGCCAGCAGCTGACGAACATCACGTTCAATGGCACCTTGTCCATTGCAGAGGCAGTGAAGATCGTGGAGCAGGACACGTCTGCCACGACCGGCCTGGGTGTTCTGGATCTCCCTGCCTCCTATGCCAACGATCATGGCTATCAGCTGCAGTTCGGCAACGGCACGGCCAACTTTATCGCTGTGTACTTTGAAACTGAAGGCCAGCTCGATGCCGTGTACAACCTGCTTCCACCGCTGAACAAAGCCGCGGCGGCGATCGAAGCACCAGATGGCACATGGATCGTCAAGAGCGGGATGCTCATACAGCACGCAATCAACGTCGCACAGGCGGGCGACACCATCGAGGTGCGTGCGGGCCTGTTCGACGAAGATCTGAACATCAACAAGGCGGTGACGATCGAGGGGGCGCACGCTGGTGTGGCCGGCACAGGCATGGGCCGCGACGCTGCGCTTGGCGTAGGCGAGTCGACGATTGTCGGTGATGCATCGATCACCAACAGTGTGGGTGTGAGCATCGACGGGGTTCGCTTTCTCAACAATGCGACGACCACTACTCCTGTCTCTGGTGCTCCGACACTGGCCATCACTGCGGCAGGTGGCAACCACCTGATCACGAACTCGGTGTTCTACTCGACGGTTGCAGGTGGCGCCAACGGTGTCGACGACCGTGCGATCTCGTCCAGCCCGATCGCGTCGGGCACGATCAGCAACAACCTGATTACGGGATCGAGCACGGGGTCGTTCGGTTCGGCAGCGTGGGGACGCGGCATCTGGTTCGACGGCGGCGGCGTGGCGCTGACGGCCAGCGGCAACAGCTTCCAGTCCACCCGTACAGGCATGAATCTGGACTTTGCCGGCGCTTCCACGGCGTCCGTTACCGGAAACAACTTCCTGAATGCCGGGTCTGGCATTTCGGTTGGCCTCAATGGCGCCGGCGCACTCGGCGGCATCGTCGGAAACAACTTCCAGAACGTCGGCAGCGATTTCAATCTGCGCAATCTCGCGGCCAACCTGAATTTCGACGCCGCGATCGCGGTGGGCGCAGTTACGCCCGTTTCCCCCGGGGTCGATCTGGTGTCGGTTCTTGGCGGCGCTGGCATGGACCAGCTGTTCGGTACTGCCGGCGGTGATGCTCTGGATGGCAACAACCTGAATCTCACTGCGGCAGATGCGGACCAGCTCGACGGCCGTGCGGGCGACGATACTCTGCTGGGCAGGGGCGGCGATGACACACTCATCGGCGGGGCGGGCAACGACACACTGGTCGGCGCCACGGGCAACGACACGATCGATGGCGGCGCAGACAGCGACACGCTGGTGCTGACTGGCAATCGCGCCGACTACACGTTCAGTGGTGTTTATCCGGCCTCGGTCACGGTGACCGACAACCGAGGCGGTTCGCCGGACGGCGTCGACACGGTCGTCAACGTCGAGTTCGTGCAGTTTGCCGATCAGCTGGTTCAGATGGCAGCAGTGGCGCCCAACGACGCGCCTGTCATCACGGGCTTCACGGGCGTGGTCGCTGAGAACGCGGCGCCTGGGGCAGCCGTTGGCACCGTTTCTGCGACCGATCTGGACACGCCATTTGGCGAAGTACTGACTTTCGGCTTTGCACCTGGTGGCAATCCGGGGGGATTGTTCGCCATCAATGCTACGACCGGTGCCGTGACGCTTGTCGGTGCGCTGGACGCGGAAGTGGCAGTGACCCACGGCATCACGGTTCGGGTCACCGACAGTGGTGGTTTGTTTGCGGATCAGGCGTTCACCGTCAATGTGACTGACGTGAATGATGAGACGCCTGTGATCACCTCCGATGGTGGTGGTGCGACTGCGGCGGTGTCAGTGGCGGAGAACACGACGCTCGTGACTACGGTGGTCGCCACCGACGCCGATGTCACGCCTGCGGTTCTGACCTACAGCATTACCGGTGGCGCGGACTCAGCCAGCTTCAGCATCAACGCCAGCACGGGCGTGCTGACCTTCGTGGCGGCACCGAACGCCGAGATCCCGACCGATACCGGCGCCGACAACGTCTACGACGTCGAAGTGACCGTGAGCGACGGTGTGAACTCCGACATGCAGGCCATCGCGGTGTCGGTGACCGATGTCAACGATGTGGCACCGATCATCACCTCCAACGGTGCTGGTGCGACTGCGGCGGTGTCGGTGGCGGAGAACACGACCGCGGTAACGACGGTGGTGGCAACGGACGCAGAGCTCACCCCCGGCTCGCTGACCTACAGTGTCAGCGGTGGTGCCGACGCAGGCAGCTTCAGCATCAACGCCAGCACGGGCGTGCTGACCTTCGTGGCGGCACCGAACGCCGAGATCCCGACCGATACCGGCGCCGACAACGTCTACGACGTCGAAGTGACCGTGAGTGACGGTGTGAACTCCGACATGCAGGCCATCGCGGTGTCGGTGACCGATGTCAACGACAACATGGTCAGTGTTCCCGTTGACGGCCAGGGCGTCAGTGGCGGCAGCGTCGCGATCGATGCGGCGGCAAATGTACTGGTAGGCATCGACGCGGATGCGACGGATGCGGACATCACCAACAACACGGTGAGCTACAGCCTGACCGACAGTGCGGGTGGTCGATTCCAGATCAACGCGGCGACGGGCGTCGTGTCGGTCGCGGCGGCCGGGGTGGGCAACCTCATGGCACCGAGCCACAACATCACGGTACAGGCAGCGAGTGTCGATGGCTCGATGGCATCGGCGACGTTCACGGTATTCGTGACGGTAGCGCTGCCAACGGTGGTGCTGACGGGCACCGCAGCTGCGGATGTAGGTCCGCTGCTGCAACCGGTCGTTCTGGCCAACTACATTGTCGATGGCCTAGCCGGCAGCGACGTGATCACGACCAACGTTGGCGCAGACATCGTCCGCGGCAACGCCGGCGATGACACGATCACCACGGGTGACGGCAACGACGTCATCACCTTCCTCGGTGCCGGAGATGGCTTCGACATCGTCGACGGTGGCAACGGCACGGGCGACGAGATCCGAGCACTGAGCAACGGTACGGTCATCGGCCTGCGCTCCTTCCAGAACGTGGAGTCGATCAACGCCAACGGCTTCACCGGTGTCGTGATCCGCGGCTCGACGCTGGCCGACACGCTGAATTTCAACGGGATCGCCCTTACGGGCATCACGCTGATCGACGGCAACTCCGGCAACGACTCGATCACGGGCACGGCGTTCGCCGACACCATCGCGGCAAGTGGCGGCGACGACACGCTCAATGGCGGTGATGGTGACGACTTCTTCAACGTCAACACCGGTGCGGGCTTCGACGTCTTCAACGGCGGCAACGGCAACGACACGATCCGGGCGATGGCGGCGAACGTGGCCATCGGCATCAACTCGCTGTCGAGCATCCAGGCCATCACCAGCAACGGCTTCGGCGGCACGACGATCGTCGGGACGACCGGCAACAACACCCTCGACTTCTCGACGGTGGCGCTGACGGGCATCAACCTGATCGACGGCGGCTCGGGCAGCGACACCGTCACCGGCAGCGCTGGCGACGACATGATCGCGGCGAGCATCGGCGACGACACCCTGAACGGCTTCGACGGCAACGACACCTTCCGTGTGGGCAGTGCCGCAGGCTTCGATGCCATCCACGGTGGCAGCGGCACCGACACGGTGATCGCCCTTGCCTCGAACATGTCGATCAAGCTGACAGCACTGAGCGGCATCGAGACGATCAGCAACAACACCTTCACCAACGTCACGATCCTCGGGTCGACGGGCAACAACGTGCTGGACTTCAGCTCGGTTGCGCTCGTCGGCATCGGGCTGATCGATGGCGGTGATGGTGCGGACACCATCACCGGCACCGGTGTCGCGGATGTCATCGCGGGTGGCAATGGGCAGGACACGATCGACGGCGGGGCTGGCGCGGACACCATTCGCTTCGGTGCGGGCACGAACGACTTCGTGAATGGCGGTGCGGACTCCGACACCCTTCGCGCGACTGCCAACGGCTCGACCATCCTGTGGCCGAACGTGACGAGCGTGGAGATTGTCGATGGCACAGGCTTCACCGGCGTGCTCGCGCTCGGCACGGTGAACAACGACGTGCTCGACTTCACCGGCATCAGCCTGATCAACACGACGATCGACGGCGGCAGCGGCATCGACACCATCACGGGCTCGGCCGGAAACGACTCGATCAACGGCAACCTCGGCAACGACATCATCAACGGGGCCGGTGGCAACGACACGATCCTGTTTGGGACGGCGACGTTGGACGTCATCGATGGTGGGGCGGACTTCGACACGCTGAAGGCCAACATCGCGAACGCCAGCATTGTCTGGACGAACGTGACCAGCGTGGAGGCCGTTGATGGCACGGGCTTCCTGGGGGTCACGCTGCTCGGTACCGCGGGTGTGGACGTGCTGGACTTTTCGGCGGTGTCGCTGACGAACGTGGCGCTGATCGACGGCGGTGGCGGCAACGACACCATCATCGGCACGTCGGGCGCCGACGTGATCACGGGCAACACGGGCACCGACAACATCGATGCCGGTGACGGCGCGGACACCATCCGCTTCAACACCAGCAACGTGGACACCGTGAATGGTGGCAACGGCACCGACACGCTGATCGCGATGGCCGCCAATTCGTCGATCGTGTGGACCAACGTGACCAATGTGGAGACCGTTGACGCGAACGGCCAGACGGGGGTTGCGCTGCTCGGCACCTCGGGCAATAACACCCTCGACTTCTCGGGTGTCACGCTCATGGGCAACGTGCGGCTGGATGGCGCTGCCGGGAACGACACGATCATCGGGTCCGCAGCGGCGGACGTGATCGTGGGCGGGGCAGGGAAGGACTTCCTGACCGGCGGCCTCGGTGCCGACCTGTTCGACTACAACCTGTTGTCGGAGAGCACGCTGGGTGTGAACGCTGACGAGATCCAGGACTTTGTGCAGGGGATCGACAAGGTCGACCTGTCGACGCTGGATGCGAACGGTGTAGGTGCCGGGAACGGGACGTTCAACTTCATCGGCAACGTCGCGTTCAGCGGAAACGCTGGCGAGCTGCGCTTTGACACGGGCACGCCGGGCTTCACGCGCATCCTTGGTGACACGGATGGCAACGGTGTGGCCGATATCGAGGTCAGGCTCGTCGGGGTGCTGCCGTACACGCTCGTAGCGTCGGACTTCATCCTCTGAGGTCCTGACGTTTGCCGGCCCGGCTGCCGCCCAGTGGCAGCCGGGGCTCGGTTCGCGAGATCCTTTGGACAAGGCCGTCCGTGACGTTCGTCGCGGAGGGCCTTTCTCGTTCATGGGTCTGCTGCTGCGGGATGCCCCCCGGGCGTCGAAGCACCATCAATCCGGCAACCCGAGCACGCGCTTGGCGATGATGTTGAGCTGCACCTCGTTCGAACCGCCCGCGATCGATCCCGCCTTCCCGGACAGCCACAGCCGCTGTGCGGCGAGTTCCTCGTCGCTGTAGTTCGGCCCTTCCCAGCCAAGGCCCTGGGTGCCCATGACGGCCATCTTCAGCTCGGAGTCGTTCTTCCCGATCTCGGCGCCGTAGAGCTTGAAGATCGAGGTGGCGAAACCCGGTGTGTTCGTGCCCTCCGCTTCCTCGACGGCGCGGCGCTGGGTGAGCTGGAATGCCCGCGCCGTGATGTCGTGGCGAAGGATTTGCTCGCGCAGCGCAGGATCGGCGAGCTTGCCCGCACGCGTGCCGAGGTAGTCCTTTGCCATCGCCTGCACTGGCCTGCCCGCAAGCCGCGTCCTGCCGGCCGCGAGGGACGACAACCCCGAGCGCTCGTGCTGCAGCAGCCGCTTGCCGACGGTCCAACCCTTGTTCAGCTGATGGACCAGGTCGTCCTTGCGCGCGACGGCGTCGGTGAAGAAGGTCTCGCAGAAGGGCGAAGCCCCGCTGATGAGCCTGATGGGGCGAACCTTCACGCCTGGCTGGTCCATCGTGAGCAGCACGAAGCTGATGCCGTCGTGCTTGGGCGCGTCGGGGTTCGTGCGCACGAGTGCAAACATCCAGTCGGCGTACTGCGCACCCGAGGTCCAGATCTTCTGCCCATTGATGACGAAGTGATCGCCGCGGTCGTCGGCGCGGGTTCGCAGGCTCGCGAGGTCGGAGCCAGCTGCCGGCTCGGAATAGCCCTGGCACCAGCGGATCTCGCCTCGCGCGATGGGCGGCAGGTGTCGCGCCTTCTGCTCATCGGTGCCGAATTCGAGCAGTGTCGGCCCGATCATCGTCACGCCCATGCCACCAAGCGGCTGCGGTGCACCCACGCGGCGCATCTCCTCGAGCAGCACCAGGTACAGGGACTTGTCCAGACCGGCGCCGCCATAGGCCACCGGCCAGGTGGGCACGGTGTACCCCTTCGCCGCGCAGCGCTCGAGCCACGTGAGGTTGGCCGGGTTTGGGCTAGGCATCTTCTGGCCGCCTGCGGGCATGTCCGCGTCGCGAACGCCCGTCGGGAAGTTCTGCTCAACCCATGCGCGCGCCTCGCGCCGAAACTCCGTCGTCGATGCCATGGACCTGATCCTCGATTCGAGCGTCACGCAGGTTCGCGAAGTGCACCGAGTGTATCGAGGCATGTCGCTGCAGGCGGTTGCCATCACTTTTGCTTGACGAAGGGGGAGGCCGTCCAGAGAATGCGCCCCCTCGGACCGGTAGCTCAGTTGGATAGAGTACCGGGCTACGAACCAGGTGGTCGGGGGTTCGAATCCCTCCCGGTCCGCCACCTTCCCCCGCCGTCTCTCGCGCCTTGCGCCCGCAGCAATCCGGCACACCCCGGGTAGGTGATGCCATCGACGGCTCGTTTGCCACCGCTGCTGCGCAGCCCCGCGTTCGATGCGCACGCATTGGCGGTTGCGCGCGCGTGTGTTCCCTGATCTGCTGCTCTCGCGCTTCACCCCGTATGTTCCACACCTGAGGCTCGTCCCGGCCGTCGGCGACGCGGGCGCGTGGGGCGTGCCTGCACTCGGCAACCTCGAAGCGGGGTCGTGCGATTCATCGGTTGAGCCGAAGGCATGGCAGGTTCAGCGTCCCGTGGTCGTGATGTTCCGTGGGGCGCACAACGAACAAGCCGGCGCACGCCGAGTCGGTCGTGTTTCATGCTGCGAGGGGAGACGCATGGGAACACTGACCATTCGGATGAAGGGCGCGTTCGTGCGCGCAACTGCATTGCTGTTGCTGACGAGCTCAACTGCGGCCCCGGCAGCCCAGGCGCCCGGACAGCCGGAGTAGATGATCGTCACGGGGTCCTGGATCAGTGGCAGCGCCGAGGACGCCGCGCCACCGGTCAGCGTCGTCAACCAGCAGGACCTGCTCGACCAGGGCGCACCGAACCTGGTGGACATGGTGCGCGACCTGAACGTGAGTTCAGGGAGCATTGGTAAATCGAACGCGGCGCAGGGCGGTGCCCAGGGCAAGGAGGGCGTCGCAACGATCAACCTGCGCGGCCTCGGATCGGCGCGCACGCTGGTGCTGATCAACGGCCATCGCACGGCGTCCCCGGAGGCCATTGGCGTGGACCTGTCGATCATGCCGAGTTCGGCGATCGGCCGTCTTGAAGTGCTGAAGGACGGCGCGGCCGCGATCTACGTCTCCGATGCCATCGGTGGGGTGGTCAACCTCATCACGCGGCGGGGCTTCCAGGGCGCGGAAGTGCGGGCAACGCAGCAGTTCATCGAGGATTCGGATGGCGAGCCGGAAATCTCCGGTCTGTTCGGCTGGGCGGGCGACAAGTCCGACTTCCTGTTCGCCGTCGAACTCGCGCACCGCTCCGAGTTGCGGGCTCGCGATCGCGACTGGGCGATACGGCCATTCAGGCAGAACAACCTTGCAGGCTGGAGCGGCACCTCGAACCCGGGGCCGATCCAGCTCGCCGCGGCAACCATCGGGGCCGGGCTGATCCAGCCGGCGGCGTCGGGCGCAACCGGCCCCGATCCGCAGTGCGACAACCTGCTCGGGGCGAGCCTGCCTGCGGCGGCAGGCGTGCCAGGCGGCACGTGCCTGTTCCAGTTTCCGTACTGGGACAACCTGATCGAGCCGCAGGACGCCTACAAGGCGTACTCCGAGTTCAACTATTCGCTGAGCGACGATCACCAGTTGCACCTCGAAGCGATGTACTCGTTCGTCACGATGCAGCACTTCAAGACCTCGCCGTCCTACGCGGCGAACGTCCAGCGCAGCCCGGATCGCTACATCGCGCCGAATCATCCCGGGCTGGTGTCGATGCGTCGGATCTACGACGGCCTGAACCTTCCCTATCTTGGCGAGCCCGGCAGCACGCAAGGCGTGTATTCGATCTCGCGCTATCTCGCGGCCACCGGCTACTTCGGCGATCCGCAGCAGGGCACGCGCGACACGAAGTCGTTCCGCGTCGGTGGCAGCCTCACGGGTTCGCTGTTCGAGGACGCGCTCGACTACGACTTCGCGATTCACTACTCCAAGCGCGATCGCAACGTCTCGGGCAAGGACGTGCTCACCGAGCGCTGGGCGTTCGCCCTCGATGGCCTCGGCGGCCCGAACTGCAATCGCATCACGGGCACACCCGGTGCCGGTGGCTACACGTACATCAACCCGTTCTCCAACGCGATCGCGTTCTCGCCGATGACGGGCAACCGCAATCCGGACTATGACGCCACAGTCGCAAACGATCCGGTGCTGGTGGACTGGATCACGGGCCGCCAACGGTCGCACGCAGTCAACGAACTGCTGAACATCGACTTCGTGGTGAGCGGCGAGACACCACTCGACTTCGGCGCTGGGCCCATTGCGGTTGCGGTGGGCTTCCAGACGCGCAACGAGAAGTACGAGCTCGAGCTCAATGACCTTGTGAACGTCCGGCGCTTTCCGTGCCCGTTCAACGATCCGAGATCGATTGCCCTCGGCAACGTCTCCGCTGCAGGCTTCAACTGCCTCGCGCCTGGCGGCGCGGGCCCTGCCGGCCTCGTCTCCTTCCTCGGGCCCACGGGGCCGCGCAAGAACAGCCGCACCGTATACGCCTTCTTCGCCGAAGCAGCATTGCCGTTCAGCGACACGCTCGATGCCCAGGCGGCCGTCCGCTTCGAGGGCTACGGCGGCACGGTGGGTTCCACGCTCGATCCGAAGTTCGCGATCCGCTGGCAGGCGACGGACTGGCTCGCGTTCCGCGGCTCGATCTCCTCGACCTTCCGCGCACCACCCCAGAGCTCGCTATCGGGCCGCGGCACTGCAGCCGATTCCGCAGGCCGGGGGCCAGTTCCGAGCGGTGGACGTCAGCGGCAATCCTGCACTGAAGGCGGAGACCGCGATTGCGACGAACTTTGGGGGAATCATTGACGTGGGAAGCCTCTTCGCGTCCGTCGACTACTGGAAGTTCGCGTTCTCGGATCCGATCATCTCGGAGGGCTATACCGAGATTCTCGCAGCCTATGCAGCAAAGCAGTGCCAGACGGGCGGCGCGGGCTTCGACACGCCGGATTGCGTGCAGCTGCGCACGCACGTGCTGCCCAGCGGCACGGCTCTGGCGAACCTCGAGCGCGTGCAGACCAACGTGATCAATGGCACCGACATCACGACCTCGGGTGTCGACTTCTTCGTGCAGTACGACGTCGAGGAGTTGTTCGGCGGTGAACTCTCGATTGGCGGCGAGGTGACGTACACCATCGAGTACGACGTGGGCCCATCCATCGACATCGGTGGCGTGCTGCTCTCGGCGGGTTTCGACCGTGTGGGATTCATCAACAAGGAGTCGAGCACCTACACGCCGAAGCCGGACGTGAAGGGCAGCCTGTTCGCGCTACGTGAACGGCAGCCAGCGTGCGACGTTGACGACGCGCTATGTTGGTGAGTACCAGGATCGCTCACCGCCAGCGGTGTCGGCCAACTCGCCGCATCGGTTCGAGAACATCGATCAGCACATCACCTTCGACGTCAACTACTCGATGGGCTTGCTGGACGACAAGCTCACGCTGTCGGCAACCGTGCTGAACATGCTCGACAACGATCCGCCCCGTACCGCGCAGTTCTACAACTACGACGGCTTCACCCACAACGCGTTCGGGCGCATGTTCAAGTTGTCGTTCACCTACACGATGGACGCGCTCTAGCGCGCGGCAGCCTGGGGCCGGGATATCGGGTTCGCAGGGACCCAACGCGGAGGGAGGTCGGGCAATCGGCCTCCCTTCTGTGTTTCCAGCTGCCATTCACCCAGGGATGCATGGTGGGCGGGATGGGATCGCCATGCGGCGAGCCCGAGCGCTCAGGGCGCGGCACGTTCCATGCGCTGCCATGCCGGGTCCTGGAAGGCCGAGCTCGGGTCGAAGCTCGGCGAGTTGCTCAGGATGTAGCTGCCGTCGCCGCGGCTCCATGCGTTCTCGTAGCCGGCGCCGAGTTCAACGGTGCCACGACTATCGCGATAGGTCTCAACCTCGCGTATCGCCTGCACGAAGGCCGTGTGGCTGCGGTCCTGTGACTGCTGCGTGCTCTCCCAGCTGCGCATCTGCGCGTTCATCCCGGCCATGCGCTGGTCGAAGGCGGCCGTGCTCGCGGCGCCCTGAGCGCGGATCGCGTCCAGGCGCTGGGCATGTGCCTGAGCGTTCGCACGCGTCTGGTCGGCGATCGCCTGCATGCGCACGTGATGCTGCCGGTCCTGCGCCTGCCGCAGCTGGGCGAAGTAGCCGTTGATGGCCGTCTGCCACGCCGGGTTCGTCCGGTAGCTGGTCTTGAGCGTGGCGAGCATGCGCTCGGCTTCGTCGCGGCGAGGGGCAGGGAAGCGGATGTAGCTGCGCTCGAGCGCGCTGCTGTTGCTGAGCTGCTGGTAGGCGCCGGAGTAGGGGTCCTGCGTGTTGCTGACGATCGACGACACCGACACCATGGCGATGCCCTGGCTGCCATCCTGCCAGGAGAGCCGCGCGATCACGGCGCTGTTCAGCGTGCGCGGGCTGCCGCCGTAGCGCACGAGTTCGGCGCGGGCGCGCTCCGCCGTTGCGTCGAGCAGGCGGATCACCTCGGGGTTCTCGCGCACCTCGGTGACCGTCGCGCCCGGCAGCTCGCGTGGCACGAGCACCTCGCGCAGGTATTGTTCCGCGGTGACCGGCCCGGCCACCTCGCAGCCACCCTGGCTCGCGGCCACCTGCATGGCCTGGCCCATCATCGGGTCCGATGCCGCGTTCCAGGCGTGGATGGGCAGGGCCACGAAACGCAAGGCGCCGTCCGGCGACGCTGTCTGCCAGCTTGCGCTCACCATCTCGCCGCGGCAGGCGGCGAGGGACTTCCAGAGGATGCCGCCCTGGTGCGTCCAGCCCTTCGGCAGCAGCACGCTGAAGGCCTCGGCGGGTTGTTCGAAGCCGGTGCTGTCGGCGAAGCGAACGCGCTCGAGCACGGTGTAGTCCTTGCCTGCCACGAACTGGCCCACGTTACCGGGCGCCGACGGCACCCGGGCTGGCGCTGCTGCCTGAGCAGAGGATGCGCGCCCTGGCGTGGCGGCGGTGGAGGCAGGGCCGCTCGACTCGCCACAGCCCGCGAGGAGCGCGGCCGCCAGCAGGATTCCGTGATGGCGTGACGATGTCCGTGGCGTCGAATAGTGCGGGCGACAAAGGGCGCCGGACCGCGGCCGAAGCACGTGCCACTTGCGGACGGCGAGCATGGTGCGTACCTCCAGGCTGGGTTGGCTAACAGACTATCAGCGAGCCAGTGGATGGACCGATGTGCACATCGGTCGCCCCGATCAAGCGCACGTGGTGCATGTGCAGCATTTGTACGTGCGCGCGAGCGCGCTGAAGCGCCGGCGTTCGGCGCGCCGTCCAGGCGGAACGAGACCGTGCTGCCGTTGCCGACGCTTGCCGGTCGGCCGTCGAAGGTGCCGAGCACGCCGAAGCAGAAGCTGCCAGCGCTGCCGTACACGCGCCCACCCGACGGGTGCTCGAAGGCGGGTAGGATGCCCACGGGGCCGAGCAGCAGGTCGTAGAAGCGCTTCGTGTCTTCCAGGCGGTTCGAGCCCACCGTGGCGTAGCCGATTGTGGCCATCTGATGTACCTCCCGCGCTGCGGGTTTTCAGAGGCTGGATGGGCGACGGACGGCCAGACAGCGGTTGCGCCGGGACTCGCCGGCAAGCAGCGGATGACTGGCGCGGCATCATTCGCGGGTCGCTTTTCCGGCGCAATTGCACTGGCCACGGCGGCGCACTCGTCCTCCTCAAATCGGGGCCGGGCAGCAACCACGAATCAGTCGCCCCGCTGCCCGCCGCCCATGTGCGGACGGTCGGCTGTCGCGGAGCACGGCCCGCATCGGCCTTTCAGCGCCAGCGTGCTGGCGACGCCCGGCCGGGCGAGACCAACGCCCACTGCGCGTCCGCCGAGGGCGTGGTCGTACCATGGTCGAGCCCTTGTCGATCCTCAGTTTCTGACCGGCCCCCCTCATGGATGCGCTGTTCATCTCGACCGCAGTCGTCGCCCTCGCCGAGATCGGCGACAAGACTCAGCTGCTTGCCTTCATCCTCGCCGCCCGGTTCAAGAAGCCGGTGCCGATCATCGCGGGCATCCTCGTTGCCACCCTGGTGAACCATGGTCTCGCCGGGGCCTTCGGTGCGTGGATCACGGCGACGCTGACGCCCGAGGTGTTGCGCTGGGTGCTCGGGCTGTCGTTCCTCGGCATGGCCGCCTGGACGCTCGTGCCCGACAGCATCGAGGAGGACGAGACCCACGTTGCCCAGCGCTTCGGCGTGTTCGGCGCCACGCTGGTCACGTTCTTCCTGGCCGAGATGGGTGACAAGACGCAGATCGCGACGGTGGCGCTGGCTGCGCAGTTCGCGGCACCCGTGCTCGTCGTGATCGGCACCACCCTCGGCATGCTCATCGCCGACGTGCCGGCCGTCTTCGTGGGCGACCGCATGGCGAGCCGTATCCCCGTGAAGCTCGTGCACGGCATCGCGGCGACGATCTTCGTCGCGCTTGGAATCGCCACGCTGCTCGGTGCTGGCGCTTCGCTCGGCTTCTAGCTCGGCCTGCGTGCAGGGCAGGTCAGCTGCGCACCCGTGCCCTGATGCCGTGCAGCGTGCACCCGCTCGACGCCATCCCGTGACGCTGCGCCCTCGTGCGGGCGTCAGCCTGCAGCCGGTACACGCCGAGGCAGCGCCTTCTCGAGGCCGCGGGAGCGCAGGTATTCGTCGTAGGTGCCGCGGAAGTCGACGATGCCTGCAGGTGTCATCTCGATCACGCGCGTGGCGAGCGAGGAGACAAACTCGCGGTCGTGGCTCACGAACAGCAGCGTGCCCGGGTAGTTCTCGAGCGCGAGGTTCAGCGACTCGATCGACTCCATGTCCAGGTGGTTCGTGGGCTCGTCCAGCAGCATCACGTTCGGTTTCGTGAGCATCAGCTTGCCGAACAGCATGCGTGCTTCCTCGCCACCCGAGATCACCTGCACCGACTTCAGGCTGTCGTCCTTCGAGAACAGCAGCTTGCCGAGCACCGCACGGATGCCCTGGTCGTCGTCGCCCTTCTGCCGCCACTGGGTCATCCAGTCGAACAGGTCGCGCTCGGCCGCGAAGTCCGCGGTGCGGTCCTGGGGCACGTAGCCGAGCTGCACGTTCTCGGACCATTTGACGTTGCCGCGATCTGCCGGCACCGCACCGGCAAGGCAGTTCAGCAGCGTCGTCTTGCCGATGCCGTTCGGGCCGATGATGGCAATGCGCTCGCCCACGGCCACCATCAGCTCGAGGTTCGTGAAGAGCGTCTCGCCGTCGAACCCCTTCGTCAGCCCCTCCACCTCGAGGGCGAGGCGATGCAGCTTGCGCGTCTGCTCGAAGCGGATGTACGGGTTCACGCGGCTGGACGGCTTCACGTCGTCGAGGGTGATCTTGTCGATCTGCTTTGCGCGCGAGGTCGCCTGTTTCGCCTTCGAGGCGTTGGCCGAGAAGCGGCTGACGAAGTGCTTGAGCTCCTCGATCTGCACCTGCTTGCGCGCATTGCTCGTGAGCATGCGTTCGCGCACTTCGGTGGACGCGATCATGTAGTCGTCGTAGTTGCC
>SXGU01212100.1_pt1 | contig 17251 bp, 17 predicted proteins | sample 3174531 | NCBI WGS metagenome assembly SXGU01 (sample SAMN11356863, study PRJNA531348) | freshwater metagenome | isolation source: freshwater sample F1-140 | place: China: Fuxian Lake, Yuxi | collected 2017-12-25 | reverse complement strand
GAATTCGCTCGCTTCCGCCTCGGCCTCGGCTTGGGTTTTCGCCGTGACGTAATTTCGGATGAGCCGTCGTAACTGCAGAGTCAGGCCGGAAAAACGCACGCCAAATTGCGGGAGCCCGGATGCATTCGGCGGTCTCTCGTAGATAATCTCCCCGCGAGTGACGATCGACGCTCCACCGGGGATCACCATCGAGATCACCACGAACTCATGGATCTGAAACTTCTCTCTAGACTGAAAGAGCATTCCGCCTTCACTCAATTGAAGCGCACCCACCACGGTGTACTCACCATGGCGAAGAAGTCCAACGGGTCGTTGAAACACGCGTCTCGGTGTTCGACGGGCTTCGACTCCGGTGGGAACTGTCTTCTTGAACGAATCGGCGGCCACGTGGCACTCCTCCGATATTCTCATCGGAGTGAGCGGGTCTTTAGGTGAGTCTTAAGTTGAGCTACCAATTCAGCTAGACGCAGGTCTGGACGACGAAGTTCTCAAGCCAAATGTGAGACGCAATCGGAGACGACTTGAGCGCCCGGTCCGTGTCGAGAAGTGCTTGAAACGTTTTTTCGATCTTACGGTCGGACCACGCGCGCGCTTGTTCGACGTAAGATCTGAGGAAGTACGGTGAAATCCCGGCCTTAGAGCTGAGCCGCTGACCCGCGAGACCCTCTTTTAAACCGTCGCTCACGAGTTTTAAATTTCGCACGTGCCGCGAGATCATCGCGAGTACGCCGATTTCGTTCTGACCATTGTCCAGGAGGTTCACGAGACAATCGAGCGCGCGGGCCCGATCGTTTCGCCCGATCGCATCCGTGAGATCAAAGACGCTATCGAGCCGAACGCGCGATACGGCCTTTAAGACATCGTCGACCGTGGCAGTCTTTTTTCCGCCGAGAAACTGGTTGAGTTTGCCGAGTTCGGCGTTGATGTCCTGGAGATTAGAGCCCACGAGTTGGTGAAACAGCTCGACCGCTTCACCTTGCAGTTTGAGTTCGTGTTTTTTGGCGAGCGTACGGATCCAATCAGGGATCTTGTCTTCGTAGGGGCGCTTGAATTCGACAACGACGCCTTTTTCCATGAATCGTTTGATGTGCTTCTTCCGCTTGTCGATCTTCGTTGCCACGCAGACGAAGGCCGTCGTGGGCACGATGTTTTCGACGAGGGGCATGAGAAAATCCCACTCTTTATCGGTGAGCGAGTGCGCATCTTTCACGACGACGAGACGAACCGGTGACATCATCGGCAAAGTTTCGACCGCGTCGCGAATTTGTGACGCCTCGGCTTCACCACCGTAGAAAGTATTAAGATTGAAGTCGCGCATACCTTCGCCGATCGTCGCGTGCTCGATGCTCGCTAAGGCTTCGTCGATCAGGAACGTTTCATCTCCATGGAGGAAATAGAGAGGATAAATCTCGCCCCGTGCGACCGTGTCGTTCAATCGTTGCGGAGTCCAAGCCGTTGATTCGGCCATTAAAAATTCTCCGTCAAGCGGTCGTGGGCTTCGGCCATGAGATCCGCGGCCATGACCTCGATGTTTTGATAGCGTGCACTGTGATTGTAGAGCGCGTTTGCCGAAGTCAGTTCAGGAGTTCCGATTTGCGGCGTGCTGTACGTTTGTTCGCGCGAAAAGCTGCCTTCCCATAAAACGCGGTCATCCGCATTGCGCACGAGCTTCATCGCGACGGTGAGATTGATTCGATATTGCAAATTGAGTTTCGCGTTTGACGGAACACCACTCTCGGGACCCACCACCGTGTTTCCGGGCGTGTACTCGACGCCCCCGACGGTGCCGAGAAGAGTGACTTGCGCATCGGATTTGCTGGTCACGCGCCCGATGCGCATGCGCTCAAGCTCGCGCACCATTGCATTGGTGAAGTAAGTTTCGATTCCGGCGTCGTGGGTTTTGTTTTTGAAAACCGGAACGGCGATAGTGCGGTATCCGCCGGGAAGTTGTCGATCACCGTAGCCGGCCTTATAGGCACAACCCGCCATCACCAGAGTCATGACCAGCGCCGCGACGAGGAGCCCACCGCGAATCGCGGACTCAAGGAGGCGGGGAACTGAACCGATGTGGCGGGACATTCGAACCTTCATTGATGATCTTTGTTAAAGGTGAATCCGATGGTTCGACACTACCCTTTTCCTTTGATTGCCTCAAGACGCTTTTCGCGTCTAAACTCCGTGGCCATGAAGACTTACACGCTCATGACTCCGGGCCCCGTCCCGCTCCCTCCCGAAGTGCTTCAAAACCTGGCATTGCCGATGGAGCACCACCGCACACCTGAGTTCGTAGCGCTCTTCGGTCGCGTTCTCGAACGGATGAAGCAAGTCTATCTCACGAAGGAGCCTGTTTTCATTCACACTTCGACGGGCTCCGGCGGGATGGAGTCAGCACTTGTGAATTGTCTTTCTCCCGGCGACAAAGTTGTCGCGGTGGTTTCCGGAAAATTCGGCGAACGCTGGGCGGAAATGGCCGAAACATTCGGCGCTCGAGTGAATCGCATCGAGGTCCCTTGGGGCCGCGCCGTTCGCGTCGAGCAAATCGAAGAGGCGCTCAAACGTGATCCGGATACGGTCGCGGTCCTCACGCAAGCGTGCGAGACGAGCACCGGTGTCCTTCATCCCGTCCGCGAGCTCGCGAAAGTTGTTTCGAAACACAAGGCGCTCTTCGCGGTCGACGCGATCACGGCACTCGGTGCACTTCCGATTCCCATGGATGAATGGGGTATCGACGTGATGGTTGGCGGAAGTCAAAAAGCGTTCATGCTTCCGACGGGCCTCGCGTTCGTGAGTTTTTCAAAGAAAGCTTGGGCCATCGCGGAGACGGCGAAATGCCCCCGCTTTTACTTTGATCTGCGGAAGGAACGGGCCGCGAACGCCGCGGGAGAATCTTATTATTCGACGGCGGTGACGCAAATTCGTGCGCTGGATTTGGTTCTCGATATTTTCTTGAAGCAGGGGCTTCAGCGAGTTTACGAGCGCATCCAGACACTCTCGAAAGCGACGATTCTCGCGGCTCGCGATATGGGACTCGAAATTTTTCCTGAAGCGCCCTCCCCGTCGCTCACCGCGATTCGAATCCCCGAAGGAATCGATGGCCAAAAAGTCCGCGCGGAAATGGAAACAGCACATCAAGTCGTCGTCATGGGTGGGCAGGATCAGCTCAAAGGTAAAATCATTCGCATCGGTCATATGGGCGCGATCAGTGACTCCGATCAAGTTCGCACTTTTGAAGCACTTGCGAAAAGCTTGAACAAACTTAAAAGCGGAACGGTGAGCGAAGCGCAACTCGCATCCGCGCGAGCACGGCTTAAAACCGTGCTCGCGGAAGCTCCCGCCGTCGTCATGACCGAGGAGAAACCTTGAAGCCGTTCCATGTTCTCGTGACGGATCGTTTTGAACTTGATGCTTACGCGCGCCTTCAGGGCGACAGTCGATTGCGCGTAGCAAAGAGTGCCGAGCCGCAACCGACGGCGGAAGAGCTCGCGACCGTCGACGGACTCGCGATTCGCAGTCGCACAAGAGTGGATCGTTCCCTTCTCGAAAAATCTCCTCGCTTGCGCGTGATCGTGACGGCGACGAGTGGCTTTGATCACATCGATCTCGATGCGTGCCGGGAACGCGGCATTCAAGTGATGTACACGCCCGAAGCCAACGCGGCTTCGGCTGCGGAGCTCACCTGGGCGCTCGTCCTCGCCTGCGCGAGACGAGTTGTCGATGCGCACCGTTCGGTCAAAGGTGGCGACTGGAAGCGTGAGTCACTGATCGGAACGCAACTCGAAGGAAAAACCTACGGGATCGTGGGCCTCGGTCGCATCGGAACGCGCGTAGCTCGAATGGCGCAAGCGTTCGGGATGAAAGTGATCGCGTTCGACCCCTACAAGGAGAACGACCATTTCGAGACGCTGGGAGCGCAGCGTTTCGCGATCGACGAGCTCTTCATGCTCGCCGACGTCGTGAGCGTTCACGTGCCAGCCGCGGACGAAACTCGTGGGATGATCCATCGACACCTTCTGGAAACGGCCAACCGAAGTCTGATTCTCGTGAACACGTCGCGCGGGTCGGTCGTGTCTGAACAGGATCTCGTTGAAGGCCTGAACATGGGTTGGATTTCGGCGTGCGGCCTCGATGTTTACGAGCGCGAGCCGCTTCCGCGCTACTCGGGGCTCTTAAATCTCCCCAACGTCGTTTTAAGCCCCCACATCGGGGCGACGACGAAGGAAGCTTTCGCAAAGGCATCCTGGGATGCTGCTGAAAAACTACGCGCTTTTGCTGGCTCCGAAACGGTGAGCGATCCCCTGCCGCCGACGGACCCGTGGTGGATGGCCGGTTTTAGCAAGGGCTCTCTCAAATCTGCTCCCACAGAGTGATTCCGGTAATTTGAGGCGGCGCATTCTGGCCGCCCACTCCTTGATTTCACCGGCCATTTCAGCGACTTTCTTACGGGTCGATTCAAGATAAAAGCTGATCGCAATTTTTTAGCCGTGAGATCTCACGATGATCGCGATCGTTTGACTTTGAATCCGCCTTGAACGCGCATAGCTATCGAGAAAGGGATTATCCGTGCCAGGAATCATCGTCGTCGGCTCGCAATGGGGAGATGAGGGCAAAGGCAAAGTGGTGGACGTGTTTTCCGCCCAGGCCGATTTCGTTGTTCGCTACCAGGGTGGAGCGAACGCGGGTCACACGCTCGTCGTCAACGGCGTGAAAACCGTTCTTCACTTGGTGCCCTCGGGCATCCTGCATCCGAAAACGGTCTGCATTATCGCGGCCGGCGTCGTTCTCGACATCGAAGAAGTGACGAGCGAGATCAACGCACTGAAAGAAGCGGGCCTCATCCAGAATCCCGAACAACTTCGCATTTCGGATTCGGCGACGGTTCTTCTCACGTATCACCGCAAAATCGATCAAGCGCGTGAGAAAGCACTCGGCCACGAGAAAATCGGAACAACCGGTCGCGGAATCGGCCCTGCATACGAGGATCGCGCGGCACGCCAGGCCATCTTGTTTGGCGATCTCTTTGATCCCGCGACCTTGAAAGAAAAGCTCACGGCCTCGTTGAAAGAGAAAAACTTCCTTCTCGAGAGCTATTACAAGACCGAGCCCGTCGCCGTTGAGCCCCTCTATAAGCGCTTGCTTCAACTCGCCGATGAGTTGGCTCCTTACCGCTGCAAAGATGCATCGACGATGATCCACCGGGCGCTGAAGAGCGGTAAAAAAGTTTTGTTTGAAGGCGCTCAAGGCACGATGCTCGATCTTCTTCACGGCACTTATCCGTACGTCACGAGCTCCTCGACTCTCTCGGGTTCCGCGTGCGTCGGAAGCGGCATCGGGCCGAATAGCGTTCAAAAGATCATCGGCATCACGAAAGCCTACACGACTCGCGTGGGCTCGGGCCCGTTCCCGACGGAGCTCGAGGGCGATCTCGGCGAACGCATTCGTAAAGAGGGTGCTGAGTTCGGAGCAACGACGGGGCGTCCCCGCCGCTGCGGTTGGCTCGATCTCGTCGCGATGAAATACGCGATTCGAGTCAACGGGATTACGAATTTGGCGCTCATGAAACTTGATGTCTTGAGCGGCCACGACAAGATTGAAGTGTGCACCGCTTATCGCCTCGATGGTCAGGAGATCAAAGATCTTCCGACTTCATCGGCCGAACTTTCGCGCATCGAACCGATCTATAAATCCCTCGCGGGCTGGAGCGAGGACATCACCCAAGTTCGCTCGATCCAGGATTTACCGCAGGCGGCTCGCGATTACGTTCAGTTTATCGCTACCGAGCTCGCGACTCCGATCGACGTCGTGTCCGTCGGCCCGGGCCGCGAGCAGACGTTGTGGATCAAGCCTCTGTTCAACTAACGGAAGGCCGAAGCGGTTGGTTTTTTCTTAACAAGCAACTGTGGTCCTCGCGCTCAGGGCGGGCTCGGTGTTAGTCCTTTGCACTCCACGTCGGTAAGTCGTGGAGCACTGGAGAAACACAGGCACTCACCATGGATGAGAAAGAGTCAACCCTGCGCGGACCCGAATGTGGTCATCGCATCGCTCAAGCGAAGAGCGAAATTCTCAATGCCTGGGAAGCTCGCGTACGACGTTGCATCCCGGCGGCTCAAGCGCTCGACTCGAATTCTCTTCGCAACTCCTTGCCCCGCTTCTTGGACCAGCTCGCGGAGTCGATTTCGAAGCTCTCGAACGTGTCTCCAGCACAACGTCTGCAGGAGAAAGAACTTGCGCGAGAACACGGAGCCGAGCGGAGCTCGCAGCCCGTCTACGACCTCTCGCAAATGATCGAAGAATACCAAGTGCTTCGGCAGGTCATCTTCGACGTCCTTCGCGCTGAAGGGGATCTCACCGAAAAAGAACAAGACGTCATTCTCGACGCCATCACCGTCGGAATTCGCAACGCGGTCGCCGAGTACCAGCTCCAAACGGAGAATCGTTTCCGTATCGTCGTTGAAGGCGTCAAAGATCATGCGATCATCCTCACCGATCTCGACGGAACCGTCCTCGAATGGAACACCGGGGCTGCCAACATCACGGGCTTCACAAAAGAAGACATGATCGGAAAAAAGGGTAGCTTGATCTTCACGCCCGAAGATTTAGCAAATGGCGTTCATCTGCAGGAGATGAAAACGGCTCGAGAAAACGGACGAGCCGAGGACAACCGGTGGCACATTAGAAAAGATGGAACTCGGTTTTTTGCGACCGGCGCGATGAATCCCGTGTTGATGCATGACGGAACGCTGATGGGATACATCAAGGTTCTGCGAGACGCGACAGAGATCAAGAAGACCGAACAATCTCTTCGCGAAAGTGAACTGCGCTTTCGCGAGCTCGCGAACGGGCTTCCCGTCATCGTCTGGACGGCCCGACCCGATGGCTTCGTTGATTGGTATAACGATTGGTGGCAGCGCTATTTGGCCACTCCGGATCGCACGACTTGGGATGATCCGGAAAATCTGGTCATGCATCCCGATGACATCGAGAAAACAAAAGAAGTTTGGTACAAAATTGTTCAGGCCGGCGAAGAATTTATTTTTGAACAGCGCTTCCGACGCGGATGCGATGGCCAGTACCGGTGGCATGCGGTTCGCGGCGCCCCGATCCGAAATGCCGAAGGCCAAATCACGAAATACGTCGGCGCTAACACCGACATTCACGAACAAAAAGTCCTCGAAGAAGAACTCAAGGAATCTCGCCTTGCTGCAGAGGCCGCGAGCCAAACGAAGAGCTCGTTTCTCGCAAACATGAGTCACGAAATTCGCACTCCCATGACGGCGGTTCTGGGCTTCACCGAAGTTCTGCGTGATCCCGATTTAACGGAAGAAGAAAAGCGGGATGCCATTGATCGCATCGACACCAGTGGCCGCTCCCTCCTTCGCATCATTGACGACGTGCTCGACATCTCCAAGATCGAAGCGGGTAAGCTCGCCATTCATAAATCGAGGTATTCGCCGCTCGCAATGGCGTCTGATGTCGTCTCGATGCTTCGATTGAGCGCAGAACAAAAGGGAGTTCAGCTGAGGATCAAATCCGTAGGGGAGATCCCTTCTTCGGTTCACTGCGATCCCGCAAGGTTTCGCCAGATCCTCATGAACCTCGTTGGTAACGCGGTCAAATTCACTTCTAATGGCGAGGTGACGATCACGTTCCGCTCGGAGGGCTCATCGACCCTCATCGTTCAAGTCAGGGACACCGGCATCGGTATCGCCGAATCGGATCAATCGAAACTCTTCCAGCCGTTCGCACAAGCTGACGAATCGATTTCGCGAAAGTTTGGCGGCACGGGCTTGGGCCTTTTACTGTCCAGACGTCTGGCGGAGCAGTTAGGTGGAAGCCTTGAATTGGTTGAAAGCCATCCCGGCCGAGGAAGCTGTTTCGAAGTGAAGGTCTACGGCGCTCCCTTCGAGTACGGAGAATCCAATCACGAAAAGCCTGTGTCCAGAACAACGGATTTTATCGAGAACCTCCCGCTCGAAGGCGTGAGCGTTCTTTTGGCCGAAGACGTTGCCGATAATCAGGTGCTCATGAAGAGGTACCTCGTCAGCGCCGGCGCCGAGGTCCACCTCGTCAGCGACGGGGCGCAAGCGATGAAAGAGGCAACCGGCAGAAAATTCGACCTCATTCTCATGGACATTCAAATGCCGAAAGTTGACGGAATTCAAGCCACTCGCCAACTCCGAAAGCTCGGCTACCCAGGCATCATCGTGGCGCTCACCGCCCACGCGATGCCTGAAGAAGTAAAAAGATCTCTCGATGCGGGATTCGACGCTCATTTAACCAAACCGATTACCCGCGATAAGCTCGTGAGCGAGGTTCATTCGCTTGTGGGCGGCCGGTAGGCTGGAGCTCATTTGGATTCCTGCGAAAAAACGGCCTCGGTCAGTATCATCGTGTGATCCAGCAAATCCGATGGCCACTCGGCGACGAGCGTTTTGAATTTCTTCTTGTCTCGGCGATACATGTAGCGAATCGCTTCTTCGAAGTTCGGTAAGTTTCCGGCGATGGCGGTGAGAAAACGGTACGCCGACTCTTGTGCTTGCTTCGCGCGGTCTTTTTCGTTCAGCGGTGCTTTCATTTTCTCGTCAACGAGACGTCGAATCGTCGCCGAAGCACCACCGGTTTGGGTCGCGAGCCACTCCCAGTGTTGAGGAAGAAGCGAAACTTCGCGCGACACGACTCCCAGTTTGGGTCGACCAGGGCCGGAGGCTGTTGACGCCTCAGGTGTCGCAAAAACTTTAAGGCGACCGATGATGTCGCGTTCACTTCCACTCAGGTCGAGGTCCATTTGTTTTCCTGAGGAGTCGCTGAAGATGAGAACACTCGCTGATGAATTCTTCTTCAGGTGTTTGGCGACGTCGAGGGCGACGGTTTCGATATCTCCGCGCGAGAGTCGCTTAAATCCTTCAAAGGCCGTGTAGGTGAGCATTATGGCCTCCCTTCTTCCCTATATTACCCGGGTATTATTCCGCCGTCAATATCACCCGGGTAATATCCCATGGACTCCTGGTAACTACCTGATTTTCCGTGGACCTCGATGACTCTGCTGAGATAGATGAACCCATGGGATCGATCTACAAAGAAAATCTCTCCATGCTCACCGACCTCTACCAACTCACGATGGCGTACGCGGGATGGAAGTCAGGAACTGCCCAAGGCCCGCGACGGAAGGTGGGAGTTTTCGATCTTTACTTTCGTGCGAACCCGTTTGGCGGCGGATATGCGATTCACTGCGGCCTCAACTCCGCGCTCGATCTCATCGAGTCTTACGGGTTCAGCGACTCTGATTGCGCCTACCTTGAAAGTTTGAAGGGGCGCGATGGAAAGCCGCTCTTTGACCCGGCCTTCCTTCGCTTCTTACAAGAGACGCGGCTTGAGGTCGATATCGATGCCGTTGAAGAGGGACGGGTCGTCTTCGCGGGTGAGCCTCTGTTGCGCGTGCAGGGTCCCGTTTGGCAATGTCAGCTTCTCGAAACTCCCCTCCTCAATCTGATTAATTTTGAAACTCTCATTGCGACCAAGGCTGCGCGAGTAAAATTCGCGGCAGGTCGCGATGACGTTCTCGAATTTGGTTTACGTCGCGCTCAAGGTGTCGATGGAGGAATTTCCGCGTCGCGCGCGGCGTACGTGGGTGGAGCCGATGCGACATCGAACATCTTGGCGGGCAAGCTTCACGGAATTCCCGTTCGGGGAACGCACGCTCATAGTTGGGTGATGGCATTTGATGACGAGCGAGAAGCCTTTCTGGCGTTCGCGGACGCCATGCCGAACAACTCGGTTTTTCTCGTCGACACTTACGATACTCTCGAAGGAGTTCGGAATGCCGCGGAAGCCGGTCGGTGGCTGAAGAGCCAGGGCCACCAGATGCTCGGCATTCGTCTTGATTCAGGCGACCTCGCTTACTTAAGTTGCGAGGCGAGGCAGATTCTAGATTCCGCGGGTCTGCCCGAGGCAAAGATCGTCGCGAGCAATGACCTGGATGAAACCTTGATCCAGAACTTGAAGATGCAAGGTGCGAGAATCGACATCTGGGGAATCGGAACCAAACTCGTGACTGCCTCGGATCAGCCGGCGCTCGGTGGAGTCTTTAAACTTGTTGCGGTCAAAGACGGCGACTCCGATTGGAAATATCGGATGAAGCTTTCGGAGCAGCTCGCGAAGATCACGACTCCCGGGCTTCATCAGGTCCGCAGGTAACGCGCCGACGGGTTTTTCTCCGGCGATATGATTTTTGATTTGAATCACTCCCCGAGTGATTCCTTTGAGATTGTGGATCCTTCGGATGCCACGCGGAGAAAAGTCTTCTCACCCTCGTCCACATTCGAGGATCTCTTGAAACCCGTCGTGAGAAATGGTGCCGTGATTCGGCGAGACACCCATGTCGAATCCAGCCGTCGGCGTCGCGCTGAGGACATCAGTTACTTGCATCCGACGATTCAGCGTTTTTTGAATCCTCACTCCTACCCGGTCGGCTTAGAGACGAATCTCTTTGAGCTAAAAAATAAAATGGTCGGTGAAATTCGCAGCCGTCAGAGAGGACTTCAGGGATGATGAATTTAAGCTTTTCAACCGTTGGAGTGGTTGTCGGTCGATTTCAGCCTTTTCACGAGGGACACCGAAAACTTGTTGAGACCGCACTGGCGGCGAACGATGGCGTGGTGGTGATCATCGGATCTGCAAGGTCGGCTCGTAGCCTGCGCAACCCTTGGATTGCAAGTGAGCGACGCGATTTCATCGACGCGAATCTTGATCCACAACATCGGTCGCGCGTCTTGTTCATTGAAGTTCCCGACCGGTTCGACGATGAAGCGGTCTGGATCAAGAGCGTGATCGATTCCGTGACAAGTATCGCCCCGAACGCGCGGCGATTCACTCACTACAATCTCGCTGACGAAAAGTGGTTTACGAACTGGGATTTCAAGAAGGTCGAAGGATTTTCGAACGTGAGCCAGAAGTCCATTCGCGAAAACTTTTTTAGGGATGCCTCTTCGGTCAATTCGGATCTCAATCTCGCAGAGGCGACGAAGAAATTTCTTACGCGCTTTGCTACGACGCCTGAGTATCAGCGGCTCGTCGAGGAACAACGCGCGATCGATAAATATAAGGATGCGTGGTCGGAGAGCCCCTTTGAACCAGTCTTCGTCACGACGGATGCTCTCGTGATCCAAGCAGGGCGGATGATCTTAATCAAACGGAAGAAGGCACCGGGCAAAGACCTTTGGGCCATCCCGGGGGGCTTTCTTGATCCACGTGAATTGATTTTCGATTGCTCACTTCGGGAGCTGCGAGAAGAAACGAAGATCGAAGTTCCCGACGCGTCTTTACGTCGTGCTTTCAGCCATGCGCGCACCTTTGATCATCCGCTACGTTCGAGTCGGGGGCGCACGATCACCCACGCGCATCTCTTTGAGCTACCAGGTGATTCGACGGCGAAGATCGAAGCAAACGATGATGCGGCGGATGCGCGTTGGTTTCCGCTCGAGCAAATCGAAAAAATGGAACCCGAATTCTTCGAGGACCACTTTCACATCATTCGAAGCTTTTTGCTTGCCGCTTCAACTCGTCGATGACGAGTCGGGTAGACGCCTTTGGCCTTTTTCGCCAGATGAGGCCTAGTTGGATCTCGCGGCCCAAACCCGTATAGGGTTTGAAGACGAGACCTTGCGCGAGCGGCTGGACAACGTAAGAGGCGACGAGAAATAAACCCGCGCGATCTTTAACGAGCTGCGGTCCCTGAGCGGATTGGGTGATGTGAAGGCTCACCTTCGGTTTTCGCCCCTTCAAACTCTTAATGAACGTGTCGTATGCGGTGGGATTTAAGTCTCGCTTAAAGAGAATCAGCTTTTCACCTTCGACGTCAGCGGCGGTGAGCCGAGGTTTTTCAGCGCACGGGTGATCGGAAGGCACGATGAACCCCCACTCACCTTTTAACAAGGGTGACACCATCAAGTCTCCGCCGTCGACCGGAAGATGCGTGATGCCGAGGTCGATCTCGCCCTGAATCACCTGCTGAACGATCTCCTTCGCATTGACGTTTATGACTTCAAGTCGGGCTTTGTCCGACTCATTCGAGAAGTTTCGAACCGTGCGATGAACGAAGCCTAAGTTTTGGTACTCAAGATACCCGAGTCGCACGGAACTTCGCTCGGAGATCGATCGCATCTCTTGATCCAGCTTCTCGTAATCCGCGACGAGCTTCCGCCCCCGTCGCTGCAACAGACGCCCCGCGGAGGTGAGCGAGACGGCGCGGCTGGTGCGGTGAAAGAGTTCTAGATCGTACTCACGTTCGAGTTTCGCCATCTGCTGACTGAGCGCCGACTGGGTCATGTTGAGTGCCTCGGCGGCTTTGCGAAAATGAAGGAGGTTCGCCAGAACCAAAAATGAACGAAGTTGGTGGATGTCCATATCTTCACTGATTAGCATTTCTTATCAATTGATGCCAATGTCGAATTGGAACTGACGAGATCATTCCGCTATTGTTTGGCTTGAGAGGTGCTCCATGAAAACTTTAAAACTCACTTATTTCGTCCTCGCCGTCGCAACCGGTCTCGCGGTTTCCGGTATTTACCTCAACCAGTCCATTCTCGGTGAACTTGCGCACGTCTTTCAAACTCAAGCGTCGGTGATCGGTCTCCTCGCGACAATCACGCAGATCGGTTACGCGCTGGGAATCTTCTTTCTCGTTCCCCTAGGAGACATCGTAAATAAAAAGCAGCTCGCCACTCGTAAGATGCTTGTGCTCTCGTTGGGTCTTCTCGCGATTGGTGCATCGACGTCACTCTGGCAACTCTTTGCCGCGAGCTTTGTGGTAGGCATCTTCGCGAGTGTCGCGCAAGACTTTGTTCCCATCGCGGCCGAGATCGCGCCGGCAAAGGAGCGCGGAAAGGTCGTTGGCCTCGTGATGTCGGGCCTTCTCATCGGCATTTTGGCCTCTCGAACCGTGAGTGGGTGGATCGAGACACAGTTTGACTGGAGATGGGTGTTTTGGTCTTTCTCGATTCTCATTGCGCTCTTTCTCGGAGCAGTTTTTCTGCTCTTACCTTCGACCGCACCTGCCCAGTCGATCCGATATGCAGAGTTGATGAAAAAGCTCATTCGACTTCCTCTGAGCGAACCCCTTCTGACTCGGTCACTCATCACCCACGGTTTGGTTGGATTTGCCTTCAGCGCTTTTTGGACTAACCTCTCGTTTCATCTCTCCGAGCCGGAGTTTCAGTTTTCGACTCTGCAGATCGGGCTCTTCGGTCTTGCGGGCGCGGCCGGCGCCCTCGTCGCTCCCCTTGCGGGAAAAATTTCTGATTCCCGTGGCCCCGTTTTCGTCATTCGCCTCGCGGTTCTCCTGGTGATCGCATCATTCGCTTGGATGTTCGCCCTCCCGAGCTCGATTTTGGCGCTCATCTTGGGAGCGATCGTCTTCGATGCCGGAACACAGATGTCGCTGATTTCGCACCAATCGATCATCTATTCGCTCGATGCGTCCTCCCGCTCTTCGCTGAACGCGGTTTTTGTTACGGGAATGTTTATCAGTTTCGCTCTCGGCTCCGCGATTTCAACCAACGTATACGGAGGTTTCGGTTGGCGAGGTGTGATGGCCTTGGCTCTCCTCGCCAGCGGCGCCGCGATGATCAGGACTTTGAAGTCCGTCCAAGTTTGAAGTCCTCGTGCACGAGCTCATGGACCGCACCCGCCCCAGCGAGTTGCCCGAGGGACGCGGCACCCAGAACGGATTGCGGGCCCACGGCAATATCGCCGGCGGCGAAGACTCCCGCAACCGTTGTCTTTCCGGTCTCCACGGTTTTAAAGTGGCCCATTTCCGTTTTCTCGCAACCAAGCTTCTCACCGAAGTCCGCCTTCATGGCGATCGGGAACGTCGGAGCAATGAAGAGGGCTTCGCGCTCGAGGCGTTGGCCGTCTTCAAATCGAACGGCCTTTAGCTCTTCACCAGTAAAATCAAGGGTCGCAATTGTCTTTTCGACGACCTTGATCCCATGCTGATCGAGTCTTGAACGGAACTCTGGATCGAGCTCCGATGGCCCTTGAGTCAGGAGCATGAGATCGTCGCTGAGTGTAGCGAGCATCGGAATCAGATGTTCCGCCATCTTTCCGTTTCCGATGAGGCCGAGCTTTTTTCCCTGAATCTCGAATCCGTGACAATATGGGCAGTGGAAGGCCGCCTTTCCCCAAAGCGCTTCGAGACCCTCGATCGCGGGTAAGCGGTCACGAATCCCGTGCGCGAGAATGACCTTTCTGACGACTAAACTTTCGCCCGAGCCAAGCTCCACGAGAAAATGCTTGTCGCGACTCACCACGGAGTGAACGGCGCCATCATGAAACTCAATCGTCTTGTATTTTCTTAAGTCCGCACGCGCCTTCTCGCGCCAGAGTCCCGGATGAATTCCGTCTTGAGAAGGAAGATTGTTCGCATGAGAAGATGGCGCATTTCTCGGGCGCCCATCGTCGCAGACGAGAGCTGTTCTCTTCATCCTCCCGAGGGCGAGTGCCGCACTTAGGCCCGCCGGGCCCCCGCCAATCACGAGCACATCGTATGCTTTGGATAACTTCGCCATGAGGGCTCCCCTTTTTTGACTTAAGATTAACGTTACCCACGCACCTTGTGAATTTCCTTTTTGATCGACGATTGATACAAAAAAGGTAATAATGCTCTCATGGATATACGTGAAATGTCGGCATTCGTATCGGTGGCGGAGACTCTCAACTTCCGACTTGCGGCCGAGCGCCTCAATATGACCCAACCTCCGCTGACGCGTTTGATCGCGAAGCTCGAGGAGGATCTCGGCGTTAAACTCTTTCTCCGACACACCCGAAAGGTTGAACTCACCGCGGCCGGAATGTCGCTTTTAAAAGATGCGCGTGACATCCTCCAGAGCGTGAATGAGGCGAAGAGATCCGCAAAAGAAGCCGAGCGCGTTCGGAGCGGCACCATTCGGATCGGGCTTACAACCGCTGCCCTTTATTCGAGTGTAATGAAGGCGATCTGGAAATTTAAGGAGAGTCATCCGCGAGTTCAACTCGAGACATTCGACGGCAAAGTGGACGAGCAAATGACTCGCCTGAAGAAATCGCGAATCGACCTCGCGATCGTCCAAGCGCCGGCGGCCCCGCACGACGAATACTCTTCACTCGTCCTCGTTCAGGAAGCGCTCGGCGTCTTGGTGCCCGACGACCACCGGCTCAGACGGAGAAAACATATCTCAATCCAGGATCTTCAAGGCGAAACGTTGATCATGCACGACAAAAAGGAAGTCGAGGGCTTCTACAATTCCGTCGTTCAGCTCTTCAGACAAGAAAAGACCGAGGTCCGGTTTCACCAAAGAGAGCAAGATCAACACTGCCCCTTTCTCGTGGCCAGCGGACGCGGGCTCCTCTTGACGACTCAATCACTCAGTCAATTCGCGATACCCGGTACGAGCTTTGTTCCGATCAAGAATGAGTTCGCCCGAATGAGTCTGGCCGCCTACTGGTCGGAGAAAAACGAGAGTTCGGCCCTTCGATCCTTTTTAAACTTCGTCGAAAATCACGAACTCATTCGCGGACCGAAATCCGCTTGTCTCATGAGCCTCGCGAATTGGTAAACGGTGCCATTCCGAATTCGCCGATGACGTAATCGGATTGGTTGGCGATTCCCCAACGGATCATCGCGTAGAGAATCGGCTTAAGTGATTCGCCCTTGGGACTCAGTGCGTACTCGACACCCGAGAGCCGATCGCGCCCCAAGACCGAGCGTTCGACCAGTCCGCTTGCCTCAAGATCCCGCAACTCCCGAGTCAGAGTTGCCTGAGTAATACCAGGCGAAAGCCGTCGCAGCTCACCGAATCTGCGAGGCGATTTTCGCATGTTGTAGAGAAGAATCGCCTTCCACCTACCCCCGATGAGACTCAGGCACAACTCAGCTGGACAGTTAAATTTCTTTTTCGCCATTTCGGCACCCCATCAAAACTAGTATCCAAAACGATACTAGTTTCTGAAATCTCCTATTCGATCGGTTTTCGCATCCGGTGATACATCAATTTTCAACGCAACGAAAGGAGATCAGAGATGAACGGGAAACCGGATCAAAAATGTGTCATCATTCTCGCCGAGGGCCTGCCCCCTGGCTTCGCGGCCAACGCGTCGGCGGTTCTCGCCATCACGATCGGCATGAAGAATCCGGAGATCGTCGCCGAGGACCTTCAGGATGGCTCTGGTATCTTCCACGCCGGCTTGGTTAATATTCCCGTTCCGCTCTTGCAGGCAAGCCCAACGGATCTCAAGAACCTTCGCGACCTCGCGGGCGAAAACAAAGAAGTCCTCGTCATCGACTTTTCGGAACCGGCCCGCAAAGCGCGGACCTTCGAAGCTTATCGCGAACTGCTCGCGCTCACTTCAAATGAAGATCTCAGCTACGTCGGTATCGCGCTTCTCGGCCCGAAAAAATTAATTTCGTCGATGACGTCTTCGTTCCGGTTATTTGCATGAGGAGTTCATCAAACGTCGAGACCTTTCACCCGCGCTATCTCGCCGCATTCAAGGAACTTAACCTGGAGTGGATCGAAACTCACTTCAGCGTTGAGAAAACGGACTTGGAGCAGCTCGAAAACCCCGAGCGAGCGATCCTGTCGCCCGGCGGAGAGATCTTTTTTGTTTTAGATGAGGGGACGCCGGTTGGCACATGCGCACTCATACCGCACGGGCCGAGTTGCTTTGAGCTGGCAAAAATGGCCGTTGATCCCAAGTATCGTGGCCGCGGTTATGGAGACCTTCTGATCGAAGCCGCAATCGATTGGGCCAGACGGCATCACGCGAGCAAAGTCTTGCTCCTTTCGAATACGGTTCTTGAGCCCGCAATCTCACTTTATCGAAAGCACGGCTTCACCGAATGCGGCACGAGCCACGACGACTACTTGAGATGTAATATTCAGATGGAGTTGAGTCTGTGAGTTCTCCAATTCAACAAAACAGATCGGTGGGGTTTGTAACGTGATACACGAATGAATCTGACGTTGGCCATTCGGCATTCCTCCTTTGATGATGATGTCAACGCGGAGGGGGATGGAATGGAAAAACCAACGACGGATTCACCGCCAAAAATGCCATTGGAAACTCGATCGTCGACTCAACAAAATTCATCGACCGAGGGGTCGAACGGAATTCACCTAAAAGTAAACGGTGAGGACATTCACCTTGATGTGAAACATTGGACCTCTCTCCTCGATGCCCTCCGGGAGCATATGGGACTCACGGGCACAAAGAAGGGCTG
>SXGU01116010.1_pt1 | contig 17255 bp, 16 predicted proteins | sample 3174531 | NCBI WGS metagenome assembly SXGU01 (sample SAMN11356863, study PRJNA531348) | freshwater metagenome | isolation source: freshwater sample F1-140 | place: China: Fuxian Lake, Yuxi | collected 2017-12-25 | reverse complement strand
TATTTAGGTTATGGTTTGCCATTGAATGATTTGATTCAAGAAGGCAACGTGGGGTTGATGAAAGCAGTGAAGCGTTTTGATCGTACCTTGGGTGTGCGTTTGGTCTCGTTTGCGGTGCATTGGATTAAAGCTGAAATTCACGAATATGTCATTAAAAATTGGGGCATCGTAAAAGTCGCCACAACCAAAGCACAGCGTAAATTGTTTTTTAACCTGCGCAAATCCAAACAGGATTTAGGTTGGTTGTCTAATGACGAAGCGGTGGCGATTGCCAACGATCTTAATGTCGATGTGAGTGCGGTTTACGAAATGGAACAACGTTTGGGTAACAGGGATATGTCGTTCGATATGTCAGCCGATGAGTCAACGGAAGACAGCTATGTTGCGCCGGCCAGTTATCTTTATCAGCATGGCTCCGACCCGGCGGCACTGCTTGAAGATTCCGATTGGGAAGGCCACGCGCAGGATGTGTTGGCGGACGCAATGGCGGAGTTGGATGAACGTAGTCAGGATATTCTGGTTTGCCGTTGGTTGGCGGATGAAAAAGCGACATTGCATGAGCTTGCCGAACGCTACAACGTATCTGCCGAAAGAATCAGACAATTGGAAAAAAATGCAATGAAAAAAATAAAGGCAGCGGTTGAACTTGCTGCCTGATCCATCGGCTAGGGTTCCGGAATATCCGTTAAATCTTCGCAGGTAGCGCTAAAGGATTTGTAGTAGCATAAAAAAGGCTTAACGATAAGATCGTTAAGCCTTTTTTGTTGCTTTAAAGTTTAGCAACCGAAACAATAATTTTAAATCGGTTTGAGTATGTCCAGAACCGATTGAGCCTGCTTCGCAGTTTCAAGGCCAAGATTAGTCAAATAACCCCCATCATCCAGTGAGATCAGGCCTTTTTCGAATAAGCGGTGAGCGGCGGCACACATTTCAGGCGGAGCGGTTTTATGTATCTTAATTCCTTCTTGAGTGGTGCGTAGGTTGTAGCGAACCAGAATGTTCAGTTCCTCTACAAGGTCTTGGGTATAGGGCATAGTTAATCCTCATGTTTCAATCTGTACCCAATCGTATCCGATGGGGGAAATTCCACTCACGGATAGCGGCGGGCGGAGTAACATTTTCGTAATGAAAATGCTGGCGGAGAGAATAGCCTTGCCCGCGCAGTACTGTCAATTATTAATGATCTCCTTGGCGGCGAACAAAGCGAGCAAGGAGTTTTAGTGAAAGAGGGGGTTTTTACGCCATCTTCTTTCTCGCGACAATCACGCCGTCACGAGTTGGATTGATAAAGCTATCGAATTCAGGATCGTTAAAAATGAGTTCATTATGTTCAATAATCGCTTCCGTCCAGCCGGGGAAAATATCGGTATAGTTTTCCACCGCCACCCGGCCGCGCCACAGCACATTATCGGCAATATAAAGACCGCCGGGGCGAATCCTGTCTTTAGCCATGCGCCATACCGCCGGATAATCGCCTTTATCGACATCGTTATAGCAAATATCGAATAAGCCTTCAGTTTGAACAAAAATGTCTTGAGCCATGCCGGCCCGAAAGTCGACGCGCTCCCATAAACCGGCCGCACCGAGATAGTGTTCGGCTTGCTCCCGATTCAGAAAATCGGCATCGGTGCAAATTACTTGGCCTTTCGGGCCTACCGCTCGGGCAAACCAATAGGCCGAGTAACCGTAACCGCTGCCAAATTCAAATACCCGCTCAGCATTGATCATTTTGGCTTGCGCTTCAATAAAAGCGCCGACCAAACGGCCTACGATAGGAAAATTATTTTTTTGCGCCAGCGCTTCCATCTCGCTTAACACCGGATGGTCAGTGTGTCGCAATAAACCGTGCATATAATTTTCAATGGCCGGGTTGACCGGAATCAGCGTGTCGGGGTTTAAAACGGTTGGCGATTTTATGGTAGTCATTTGCTTTTCCTCATGAATGATGTGTGTAGCGGCTGCTTTTAGCTCTTGGCATTAGCTGAAGAGTATCGGCTTAAAACAACTCAATTTCACTGAGATCGTTATCTTGGGCAACAACGGAGATGTCTTCGTATAAAACCACTCTGTTTCTGCCGTTGTCTTTGGCGTAATAAAGCGCTTTGTCGGCATGGTCCAATTGGGTCGTAGGCATCGAGGCGCCGTCAACACGCGTTACGCCGATGCTGACAGTGACTCGGCCGACAGTAGGGAAGTTATAATCGGCAATTGCTTGGCGGAAACGGTTAAAGGCCTCTATAGCCATGTCTTGAGTGGCTAAATTGAGGATGACAACAAATTCTTCGCCACCAAAGCGGAATAGAAAATCATTATAACGAAAACATTTTCCCATCAATTGGCTAAAAATCAGCAACACTTCGTCCCCGTATAAATGGCCGAAAGTATCGTTAACCCGTTTGAAATGGTCGATGTCCAATATCGCAATCCACGAGCATTTTTCCTCAGTCATATCAATAACGCGATAGTCGCTGTAATGTTCGCAAACTTGCAGTAAACGCGCATCTAAAGACTGGCGATTGGGCAACTTGGTTAACATATCCCGTTCTTTGGTATCGTGCAATATGACCAAGTTCCGATAGATGCCTCGCAGATTGCCCAGCAAATCAAGCATATCCAGGTCGAATGCGCCTTCCAGATGGATGGCGCGTTCAGGGCCTCCGCTGCCTCTTACCGAATAAATAGCCCAGGCATATAAGCCGGATTCATCCTGAGGGCTCAGGTTCAAGTCAATCGTATGGTCAATTTCAGCAAGGAGATTATTATGATCTTCTTCATCATTTCGGGTGAAATCCAAAGGAAATTGTCTGATTAATAATTCGCGAACCGTGCTTGTTTCCCCCGGTTTTCTCTTTTCGTGGGTATAAATTTCATAAGCGGCTACGTTATCAATCCACGGAATTTCAGCAAGAATATTTAAAAAACTATGCGTTAATGCCTGGTAATCCGACTGGGCGGATAACTGTAATGTCCAGGAAAAAATTTGCTGTGCGGTTAGATTGAGGTTCATCGGTACTACTCAGGCGCCAGATAAAAAACCAATTATGCCGCTTTTGTGTGACAAATGGGATGTTTTTCGAAAATTTGTGGTTTTTAAAAAAGCTTTAATATTTAAAGGCTTGTCTTAGTTGTCTTGCTAAGCTTGGGATTTTGCTGGGGCGAAGGCTTTTATCGATCTGCCAGTAATTTACTGAGCATATTTTCAGCCTGATGCAGATAATCTTGCCCGAACAGATTCAGGTGATTGAGTATATGGTACAGGTTATACAGCGCTTTTCTGCGGTCATAGCCCGGATCCAGCGGATAAGCGGCTTGATAAGCCTGATAAAACGCCGGGCTGAAGCCGCCGAATAATTCGGTCATCGCAATATCCGTTTCACGGTCGCCAAAATAACAGGCCGGATCGTAAATAACCGGATTACCCTGTTCATCCGCCGCCGCATTGCCGCCCCATAAATCGCCATGCACTAAAGCCGGTTGCGGCCGGTAGCCGGAAAACAAGGGCTTTAAATTGCGCCCCAGTTGTTCGCCCAGCGCTTGCAAGCGTCCGCCGTAGCCCCGCTCAGCCGCCAGCGCCAATTGATAGCTTAAGCGTTGCTCTTGCCAGAACGTCAGCCAGTCGTGGTAGTGGCCGTTGACTTGCGCGGTGCTGCCAATGGTGTTGTCGCGATGCCAGCCGAAATAAGCCTGTTTTTGCCGATGCAATTGCGCCAGTTGTTGCCCCAGCAACTGTTCGGACCGCGTATTCAGCTTATTTAAAGCGATATATTCAAGCACTAAAAACGCATGCTCGGACGTGTTGCCGCAAGCGATAAGCTCCGGTACGCGAATAGTCCGGGTTTGCGCCAGAGCTTGCAAACCCGTGGCTTCTGCTGCAAACATCGGCAGCCGTTCGGGACGGTTCAGCTTAACAAAAAAACTTCGGTGCTCAGCCTGTAACCGGTAAGCCGCATTAATATCGCCGCCCGCCAGCGATTGAACGTTGACTAAGGTAAAAGGCTGCCCGGTCGCCGATTCGATATGTTGAATAATGTTTTGCCAATTCATCGGTAGAGCTTGCCGAATAAATCCAAATGAGTCAGATACAGCCTCAAGTCCAATTCGAAACGGTGATAAGCCGGTTCCATATGCTCGCATAGCTGATAAAACGCCTTGTTATGATCTTTTTCCTTTAAATGCGCCAGTTCATGCACAACGATCATCCTTAAAAATTCCAGCGGCACATGTTTAAACAAAGAGGCTATCCGGATTTCATTTTTGGCTTTGTGTTTGCCGCCCTGCACCCTGGAAATAAAGGTGTGCAGGCCTAAAGCATGATGAAGGTCTTTAATCTTATCGTCATAAATCACCTTGCTGAGCGGCTGCGATTGCTTGAGCAAAGCATTTTTCACGTCAACGGTATAAGTGTAAAGCGCCTTATCGGTCTTGATCGTGTGAGTCAGCGGATATTTTTTCAACAGCGTTTCACCCAGTTTGTCTGTATTGATCAGTAGGCGCACCTGATCGGTTATGGTTTCAGAATAACCGAGTAAATATTTTAATTCCGGCATGGCTTATTGTTTCACCGAGTTCAGTATTTGCTCTAACGGAGCCAGAGAAATCAAGGCCCGGTAAAGAATCGTTTTATCTTCCATCAGGCCGTAACATTCATAGTGATAAGGCGAGTCTATGGCGTGGCCGATGCCTTCTTTTCGGGGTTCAGGGGGGATTTGCCGGATCAGTATATATAAAGCATCGCCGGATTTAAGTTGAGCAAGGTAATGACGGTCGATGCTGATTTTATGCGACATATACACCAGCGGATTACGTTCGAAATCATGTTTTTCAATAACCGCCTTTTCCAGTAAAGCACTGGAAATAAGGCTGCACGGGAATATTTCCGGGAACACCGCCTTATTTTTAAACGGATCGAAAAAAGCATCCTGATCGACCAGGGAACCGCACAAAAAATTTTTGGCATTGCTGATGGTGATATATTTTCGCTTTAAAAAAAAACTGCTGCCGGATATAAAAGACCGGTCGGGGTGCTGATTGAGCACGCCAAATTGCGGAACATCCGGGTTAGTCAGAAATAAAGCAAACTTGGATTCTTTTTTGTAGCCCAGCAAAGCCAATGCGCCGCCCGCCTTAACGGCAATTCTGTTGCTCAGAATTGTTTCCGGATCTTCGGTAAACTGCGATTTTTTTATATCGACAGAAACCATCTGACCGGGCTTGACCGCATTAACAAAAGAAAACTGGTAATTGCTGAAACGCAGGTTCTTATCGCTGATAAGCGCGTTTTCATGATGCAAGCGGCGGTATAGGGAAATTTTATGCTCAAGCAGCGATTCGACTTGAAAGCCAAGCGCAATCGGGCCTTTGAACGGATTGTGATTGATGCGCAGCCACCTGTTTCTGTCGTGGAATAAGTTGAAATCATCCGTTGCATTGCGTGCAACATCGATATGTATTTGATTAAAAACGTCCAAACTGCCTGACTTCATAATGCCTCAACGATAGAATCCCCGGTTTGTTCAACTTGCATGTTAATCGATAAAGCGCCGGGTTAAATCGCCGTATTCATCAATGCGGCGATCGCGCAGGAACGGCCATATTTGTCTGACGCGCTCATTGCGAGCGCTATTAATCGTGCAGCTCAACAGCTTTGTTTCCGAGTCATTGGCGTTAACCAGAATTTCGCCTTGCGGCCCGGTTATAAAACTATTGCCCCAGAAATTAATGCCGGCGGTCGAATGCGGTGCTTGCTCGAAGCCGATACGGTTACAGGAAATAACCGGAATGCCGTTGGCCACCGCATGAGCGCGTTGAATGGTAATCCAGGCATCCAGTTGGCGTTGCTGTTCTTCGGCGGAATCTTCAGGGTCCCAGCCTATCGCGGTCGGGTAAATCAACAGGTCGGCGCCGGCCAAAGCCATTAACCGGGCGGCCTCAGGGTACCATTGATCCCAGCAGACCAACACGCCTAATTTGCCGATAGAGGTTTCGATAGGATTAAAGCCCAAATCGCCGGGTGTGAAATAATATTTTTCATAAAAGCCCGGATCATCGGGGATATGCATTTTCCGGTATTTGCCGGCAATGCTGCCGTCCTTGTCGAAGACAACGGCTGTATTGTGATAAAGCCCCGGCGCTCTTTTTTCGAAAATAGTCGAGACGATGACAATGCCGAGTTTTTTCGCGACGACCGACAGAATTTCAGTGGTCGGCCCCGGAATAGCTTGGGCAAGATCAAAATTATTGTAATCCTCGCTTTGGCAAAAATACGGTCCCAGATGCAGCTCGGGCAACACCACCAAATCGGCGTGCTGAGCGGCGGCTTCATGGATTTTTGCAATAGAAAAATCAAGGTTGGTTTGTCTGTCTTCATCGCAGGGCTGTTGAACGGCGCTAACGGTTAATGTCGATTTCATGATGGGCGTAGGGAGTGGTTTTTGATGGTCGTTATTTTATAACGATTTAATGAGTGGGAAGAACCCCATTGTATTGCTTTTGTAAAAACGAGGCGGTTCGGTCGAGTTATAGCTGAGTAGTCGGCGCAATATCGGCTTTGTCAGTCCGCTAAGGTTTAGTGAAAGTCAAGCGACTTAAATGTAGGGCAGATAATTTGAGTTGCCAAGCGCCAAGTATGTGTCTCATGGCGGTTTTTTTTTTGATATAGTAGTGGTTTTTTGGATGATTTAAAGTGCTTGAAAGTCAGTTTGTAACAATCCTCATCGTAGAGGATGATCCCGGCCACTCGAAATTAATCGAGAAGAATTTACGCCGTGGCGGTCTCGAAAACCCTATTAAAGCTTTTGAAAACGGTCAGCAAGCCCTGGACTACCTTAACAGTCAGAGTAATCATCCTATTAATCAATGTGTGCTGTTGTTGATGGATTTAAACATGCCGGTCATGAACGGCGTGGAATTATTGCGGATTGTTAAACAAGACGCCAAGCTACGCGAAATCCCTGTGATTATTTTAACTTCGACCGACGACCAGCGTGAAATAGACGAATGTTACAGTCTGGGATGCAATCTCTATGTACCCAAGCCTGTCGAGTTTGATCGGTTTGCCGATGCTGTGCGCAAATTGGGACTGATGATTGGGCTTATTGCCGTACCTTCCATTAAATGACCTTCCTTTTTTTCTTTGATATTTAGTATGTCTGTTCCTTCCGCCAAAATTTTATATATAGAAGACGATTTAGGTCTTGCCGAGTTGGTGCGCATCAAGCTCAAGCGCGAGGGCTATCATGTTGCGCATGCGTCAATGGGGCATCAAGCTTTGGTGATGATGCACGACCGGGATTTTGATGTGGTACTGATCGATTTTTATTTGCCGGACATGAATGGCCTGGAAGTATTAAAGGTTATTCAGGCATTGACGCGTAAACCTACCTGCATCATGATTTCCGGTGTTGACGATATGCAATTGGTGGTCAATGCGATTAAGCAAGGCGCGGAAGACTTTGTCCTCAAGGATGCGGGGGGCGCTTATTTAGAATTGCTGCCGACGACGCTGGGCAAGGTGTTGCTTAAGCAGCGCTTGATTGCGGAAAAAGAAGCGGCCGAACTGGAAAAAAATAAAAGCGAGGCTTTTTTCCGATCCTTAATCGAGCATACCAATGTTGTCGCCTGGGAATATCTGCCGAATGCCGGATGCTTCAGTTATGTTTCCGCACAAGCGGAAAAGCTGACCGGCCATAGCTTGGAAGAGTGGACTTCAGCAGGGTTTTGGGAAGCAAGCTTATATCCTGAAGATTATGCCGAGGTTAGCGCATTTTATTCTTCACAAACGCCTAGCCGGGAAGAACAAGGCCTGGAATTCCGGTTCTTTAAAAAAGACGGCAGCGAACTTTGGCTAAGACAGATTGTTTCGGTAGTGGAGACAGACTCCGAACAGCGTCATGTTTTGCGCGGTTTTCTGATCGATATTACCGAATCAAAACACGCTCTGGAAAAACAACGTCTGGCGGAGCTGGTATTCGACAGTATTCATGAAGGGATTATGATTACCGACGCCGATAATTGCATCGAAATCGTCAACCCGGCGTTCAGCAAAATCACCGGTTATAGTGCCGCCGAAGTTAAAGGGAAAAATCCGCGCATACTCAGCTCGGGACTGCAAAGCGCCGATTTTTATGCGGAATTATGGCGCTCTCTAAATGATCATGGCTACTGGGAAGGCGAAATTTGGAACCGACATAAAAATGGGCGCATGTTTGCCGAATCGACATCGATTTCCTATGTTTACGACGAAGTCGGCAACATTAAACGGCACATCGCCATTTTTGGCGACGTGACCGAAAAAAAGCAAGCCGAAGAAAAAATTTATTATCAGGCCAATTACGACCCGCTAACCGACCTGCCCAACCGTCAGCTGTTTCAAGACCGATTACATTTAGCCGTAGCATCGGCCAAGCGCAACAACACTAAACTGGCCTTATTGTTTATCGACCTGGATCGGTTTAAGGAAGTTAATGACAGCGCCGGGCATGAGGCGGGCGACCGCTTGCTGATGCAAGTGGCAAAGCGCTTGAATGAATGCGTCCGCGAAAGCGATACGCTGGCGCGTTTGGGCGGCGATGAGTTTACCGTTATTCTGAATAATTTAAGCAACAACTTTGACATAGAGCATATTGCCAAGACCATGCTGGAATTGTTGGAACAGCCGTTTTCCCTGGCGGCAGGCGTGGATGCGGCTATTTCCGCCAGCATCGGCATTGCAATGTATCCTGCCGATGGCGAGGACGATGCAACGCTTATCCGCTATGCCGATGCAGCGATGTACCGGGTTAAGGAAACCGGCAGGAATGGCTTTGAGTTTTTTACCGCTGAAATGAATCGTGAAGCGGGCAAGCACCAAAAATTTAAAATCGCCTTTAAGGACAGCTTGCACAAAGGCGAGTTTAAAGTGTTCTTTCAGCCGATTTGGCGCTTGAGTGACGGACGAATCATGGAAGTGGAGGCTTTGTTGCGTTGGCAACATCCTGAATGGGGCATGGTGATGCCGGATGAGTTTATTCCCGTTGCTGAAGAGAGCGGCTTTATCCATGAGCTGAGTCTGTTTGTTCTTAAGGAATCGGTTAAACAAATCAAGGCTTGGGACGAGTGCGATGAATCGAGCTTGAACAAGGTTTCAGTCGCCATCAACCTATCGCCGACCCAATTCCGCCAATTGGATGACTGGATAGCTCAATTGCACGTTATTTTGTCCGGCCATACTATTGAACCGCACAGAATCAAACTTGAAATTACCGAAACGGCGCTGATGGGCGACACCATTAAACTGATGGATACATTAACCCATGCCCAGGCATCGGGCATCGGCATTTCACTGGATGATTTCGGCACCGGCTTTTCTTCGCTGTCCAGAATAAGCGGCATGCCGCTGAATTTTATTAAGATAGATCGAAGTTTTGTTAACAAAATAGGCCAACAAGGACAATGCAATGTCATTGAGGCCATTATTTCGATGTCCCATAGCATGAATTGCGAAGTCATTGCCGAAGGCATCGAAACTAAAGCACAGTTAGAATACCTGAAACAACTGGGCTGTAACTTAGGCCAGGGATTTTTGTGCAGTAGGCCTACCCCGGCAGAAGATCTGTTAATGCTGCTGCAACAAGGCTTTACGCTTAAATAGAATTCGCCACGAAGGCGCGAAGAACACGCGGTTCCATTTTCTGCGCACTCTTCGTGGCGACATCATTCCCACGCCGGAGAGGCTGAAAAGTATCATCAAAATGAGGTTAAAAACCCTTTCACCGCGAGCGACTGTAGGGGACACCCACAGTAGGCACTTTAGGCGATGCATGGAGCAATTGCCGAAGAGCACGAAGCTTTTTAATTAGGTTGAGTTAAAACAATTATTTTTCTTCGTGTCCTTCGTGCCTTCATGATGAATGCTTTTGCTTTTATTCTAAAACGAATACTTTCATAGTCTCCGAAGTGGGGAACAATATTAAAAATATTCTTCACAAAATAGTGCAACCATGAACATAAAAACCTCCCTGATTTTAGGTATCGTATCCGCAGGCTTGAACATCGCTAGCGCTCAAGCGGCTCCGGAGACCGAGGCTGCGGATCTTAGCTTGGAAGAGTTAATGGATGTAAAAATCTATTCCGCCGCTAAAAAAGAACAAGCCATGGCGGATACCGCAGCGGCGGCTTTTGTCATTTCCCAGGAAGATATTCGCCGCTCAGGGGCAACCAGCGTGCCGGACGCTTTACGCATGGCGCCGGGAGTGCAGGTGGCGCAAATAAACGCCCATGACTGGGCGATTACCATCCGCGGTTTTAATGACCGGTTTTCTAACAAACTGTTGGTGCTGGTCGATGGACGCACGGTCTATTCGCCGTTATTTTCCGGCACTTATTGGAGTGCGCAGGACATGGTCATGGAAGATATAGACCGCATTGAGGTAATACGCGGTCCCGGTGGCACGGTATGGGGGGCTAATGCCGTCAACGGCGTGATCAATATTCGCACCAAGCACAGTAAAAATACCCAGGGCGGATTGGTGTCCGCACAAGGCGGTAATTACCAGAATGGCGGTTCTGTCCGTTATGGCGGCGAGTTGGGCAAGGAAGGCAGCTACCGAGTTTATGCCAAAGGCAAACAGAATAGCGATTATTTGAATGGCAAAGGCGCGGACGCGCATGATCAATGGAATGCCGGACAAGGCGGCTTCCGCGCCGATTATGCGCTGACCGGCAAAGACGAGCTGGCGTTTAGCGGCGATATTCAGGAAATGGAGGGCGACGAAACTATCAATTTTAGACCGACCATTGACAGCTCCATGTCACAAAGAAACGCCAATGTTACGGCGAAACTAAGCCATAAAACCGAAGACGGCGAGTGGTATTTGCAAAGCTTTTATTTAACCGATGAGCGGCGCAGCTATTCCATGAATTATCTTATTGACACCTTCGATATGGAGTTTCAGCACAATCTCCAGGCCGGGCAGCGTAATGCCGTTACCTGGGGTTTGGATTATCGCCTAGTGGCTGATAAGTTGACCGACTTCAATGGCGTGTCTTTTAATCCCGACAGTCGGGAAACCCAGTTGTTTAGCGCTTTTTTACAGGATCAGTTCAGCATTACCGACGCTCTGAGATTGACTCTGGGCAGTAAGATAGAACATAACGATTATTCCGGTTTTGAATACCAGCCCAACGCGCGTTTATTATGGAAACTCAACGAAAATCACAGCACTTGGACGAGCATATCGCGTGCCGTGCGTGTACCCTCACGTAGTTTTCAAGATATGAATATCAGCTTGTACAGAGTTAGACTGCCTTTCCCCCCTTTTAATACAATGGAAGGGGCGATAGTCGGCGATGCCGGAGTTAAAGCGGAACAAGTGACGGCATTCGAATGGGGCTATCGCGGGCAGATGTCGCAAAATCTGTCTTTTGATGTCGCGGCTTTTTACAACATTTATGACACCCTGAGTTCCCAGTATCCCAAGGTCATCCAATCGCCGGGGTTAATACAGAATTTGTCTGTCACCGCTAATGGTCTGGAGGGGGAATCTTACGGTGCCGAATTATATGCAAACTGGAAAGTGACCGATAGCTGGCGCTTGCAACCCGGTTACACTTGGCTGACCATCGATAACCGCACCAACAGTACCGATACAACAACAGTATCAAGAAATGAAGGCAACAGCCCTCAAAACCAGTATTCAATACGTTCGCAACTGAGCTTGCCGCACCATATCGAGTTCGATACCACTGTGTATTATGTGGACAACCTAAGAGCGTCAACAGCCACCGTGCCTAACTACACGCGCGTGGATTTAAGATTGGGTTGGAGGCCGTTTAAAGCGTTGGAATTAAGCGTAGCCGGGCAAAATCTGCTGGATGACCGGCATCCCGAATTCGCGAGGAGTAGCGATATTATAGTCAGTGAAATACCGCGCAGTGTGTACGGCAAAGCGGTTGTGACTTGGTAAACCGGCTGCCATTCCGGGTACTCGGGCCAAGCCCTTTAACATTTCTTGAATCGATGATTTTTGTTAAAGCCCCCTGGATTGTCTACTTAGCGCTGATTGCATCATGGGTGCTGATGATCGGTAGTGTTGCCGCCGATGACAACACTATGCACGAAGATGAGGTGAAAGCCGCATTCGTGTATAACTTTGCCAAATTTATCGAATGGCCGTCAGGTAAAATCAATGAACATATAAATTTATGTATTTTAGGCGAGTCTCCATTAGGATTTTCCGCATTGAAAGCTATCGACGGCCGCACCGCGCAAGATAAGCAATTAGTCACAAAACTGTTAAATAAAGCGGATGAGCTAAAAGACTGTCATATTGTCTTTATTGCCGCCTCCGAGCATCCCAAAATTCAGCAACGGCTTAAGGCGGCGCATCAACAGCACGCCCTGACGGTCAGCGATATGGCAGGGTTTGCCGAAGCGGGCGGCATTATCGGCCTGGTTAAGACAGACGAGAGAATCCGTTTTGAAATTAATTTGCTTGCCGCTAAAGATGCAGGATTAATGATCAGCTCCCGATTGCTCAGTTTGGCCCTGGCTATTTATGACGAAAACAGCAGGCCCGCGCAATGACCTCCTTTCGTAATAATTCTATTGCGCGCAAGCTGACCTTCATCATTGCAGTAACCGCAATAATCGTCCTGACCACTTGCAGTATCGTGCTGGTAGTGAGTCAGTTTTATTTCTCCCGTGAAGCTATCGCCCATGAGTTAAACAGTCTTGCCGGGGTTAGCGGTTTTGCGGTAGCGCCCGCCATGTTATTTGGCGACACCTTGGCCGCGGAAAAAATACTGCAAGCGCTGGAAACTCAACCGGACCTTCTGGCCGCGGAACTTTATCTCAACAATGCCAACGCACCTTTTGCGCTATTTAGCGCCCATAAAAACTCCGGCGCATCTTTTGCTCAGCATAATGCCGCTCAGGAGCCTTGCCGCATGGCCGTTTTCACCCGGCAGCAAGTTATTTCATGCACACAGGTAAAAATGGATGCCGACATTCTGGGCAGGCTCTATTTGCAAGCGGATTTATCCAGGCTTTATAAACAACTGGGGCGATTGCTGGCGCTATTTGCCTGCGTGTTACCGCTTGTCGGCCTGCTGGCGTTTCTTACCGCTCACCGGCTCGGAACCCGGCTTGCGCGGCCGATCAGGCATTTGGCCACTATTGCAACGAGCATCAGCTGTGATGAAAATTATGCCTTGCGAGCGAAAAAATATGCGGATGATGAAGTCGGCCAGCTCACCGAAAGTTTTAATGCGATGCTTGAGCAAATTCAGCTTAGGGATGAAATGCTCAGCGCGCACAGCCGGAAATTGGAACAACTGGTGGAACAACGTACCCGAAGCCTGAGCCAGACGGTGCAACAGCTGAGCGAATCCAACGAAGAACTTAAAGATTTCTCTTATATCGTTTCACACGATTTACGGGCGCCGATGATCAATGTGCAGGGTTTTGTTAATGAATTAGGCTTGAGTTTGAAGGATTTGCGTAAGGAGCTGGAACCGGTGTTGGCGCTTATACCCGAACATAAACAAGCCGCTGTACTGGAAATTTTAGATGAGGACATTCCTTCCTCGACACGCTTTATTACCGGCGGCGTCGCCAAAATGAATCAGTTATTGGCCGGCATCTTAAAGGTTTCCCGTTTGGGTCGACAAGAGTTGAATATCAGCGCAGTCGACAGCCAACGCTTGGTCAACGATGATATCGTCGCGATAAAATACCAGAGCGAGCAGGCTAAAGCCGAGTTTCTGGTTCAGCCCTTGCCGCAAGTACAGACCGACCCTTATTTATTGACGCAGATATTTGCCAATTTATTATCGAATGCGGTCAAATACTTGGATCCAAAACGTCCCGGCAAAATTGAGATATGGGCTGAGGATAAGGGCGATCACTTCCGTTTTTTTGTTAAAGATAACGGCTTGGGTATTTCGGAAAAGGATCAAAAGAAGGTTTTTGAGATGTTCCGTCGCGGCAGTAATCATGTGCTGGACGGTGAAGGCGTGGGGCTGAATTACGTTAAATCGGCGGTTAAACGTCTGGGTGGAACTATTTCATTGGACAGCGTGGCCGGTCAGGGTAGCGTTTTTAGTTTTACCTTGCCCAAAGGATAAATAGCCGTCCACGAAAACTTTATAGTGCTCTGCGCTTTGGCTGTGACTGCCGAACTGCAAGCGAAGTTAAGCGGCAGCCGGATGTATTTTCAAACCCCAACACACAGCTACGCTTAATTACCGTCTTAGGTTTCGGACCGGGCACTATGCTCGGTCCGGCGCTAGAGGCCTTTCGTGTGTTCGGGGCGAATAAAAAACTTATAGAGCCCGGAATTAAAGTCTGGAGAGTGCCAGCTATCGTTCCCACGCTCCGGAGCACTGCCATTAAGTTAAGAAAAAAGCTCCCTCTCCTGCTGGAGAGGGTTGGGGTGAGGAGAATAAAAATAAGGAAAAAAGCCTTATTTGATCCCCTCATCCTAGCCTTCTCCCGGAGGGAGAAGGGACTGTACATCCTTAACTTAATGGTAGTGACGCTCCGGAGACTGTGAAAGTATTCGTTTTAGAACAAAAGCATTCACCACGAAGACACGAAGGACACGAAGTTTTCAATACATTGAGTTATTATTTTTTCCTTCGTGCTCTTCGTGTCTTCGTGGTGAATAGGCTTTTAAATTGATTTGGATAATATTTTCACAGTCTCTCCGGCGTGGGAACGATGTCACTTTATTAAGATTCAAATCGCGTACTATTTACCTTGCGCCTTGCTCTTAATCTCCACCGCTCTTTTTTGTTGTGCGATTTTATCCAGTATGCCGTTAACGTATTTATGGCTGCCGTCGGCGCCGAAGTCTTTGGCTAAATTAATGCTTTCATTTAACACCACCCGGTACGGCATATCCGGCCGATGCAGCAGCTCGTACACACCGATTCTTAAAATCGCTCTTTCGACCGGGTCGATGGTATCGACCGGGCGGTCGACAAATTCCGACAAAGCCTGATCGATGGCCGCCAAATTCTTCGGTACGCCGTAAAACAGCTCGGTAAAATAACTTTTCTGAGCGTCTTTTAAACGCTCTTCTTCCAGAAACTGTCGTTCAATTTCGCTAAGGTCATGACCGGCCATTTGCCATTGATACAATGCCTGCACAGCCGCTTTTCGGGCATTGGTTCTCGCTTGACTCATCAGATTTCCAGATTATTAAATAAACTCACCATTTCAATGGCGGACAGCGCCGCTTCCGCGCCCTTATTGCCGGCTTTGGTGCCTGCGCGCTCAATCGCTTGTTCGATGCTGTCAACGGTTAATACGCCAAAACTGACCGGCACGTTATATTGCAAGGAAACCTGCGCCAAGCCCTTTACGCATTCACCGGCGACATATTCAAAATGCGGGGTGCCGCCGCGGATGACTGCGCCTAAAGCGATAATCGCATCGTATTTTTTAGCCGCCGCCACGCGTTGCACCACCATCGGCAACTCAAAAGCGCCGGGGGCTTTAACCAGATGGATATCCGCTTTATCGGCGCCGTGGCGAACCAGCGCGTCAATCGCACCGGCTTCCAGCTGTTCGACAATAAAGCTGTTAAACCGGGAGGCGACGATACAGAATTTTCCGCCTTGAACGAGTAAATTTCCTTCAAAGGTTTTTAGTTTGGACATGATGTTTCTCTCGTGTGGTGAATCTATAGATGTTTAATCTTTAGCGTAATGAAATCTAAAAGAAATGAAGGTAACTTCCGTTTTCGTAATTTTATAAACAAGTCGATGTTCCGGATTAATTCTTCGGGACCAAAAACCTGATAAGTTTGCTTTAAGAGGCTCCGGTTTTCCTATGCCTTCAAAAGGAGTTCTTTGTATTTCTTTAATCAAGGCGTTAATACGTTTTAACAGCTTTTTTCTCGTTTTCTTGAAACCATAGATAGTCATTCCATGAGCTATCTGTAAAAACCAACTTCATTCTTCGATGAGCTGTTTTTCAAAAACATGGCCCAGCTCCAATTCTTCAATGGATTTTTGTAAATGTGCGGCATTGGCAGGGGGTGATAATAAATAAAAGGTTTCCTGCCAAGCATTAAAGTCATCAAGGGCCATTAAAACCGCCTTTTTTCCGTTATCGTTACATACGATTGTCGGTTCAACATTAGCGATAACCTGTTCGATAAGCTGATCTAAATTTTTAGAAGCTTGAGCGGTTGTTATAGCGTCCATTTTATCTCCTCTATTCTCTTGAATAACGAAAACTATTAGCCCACATGCTCGGCGACTTCCAAATCAAACCCGGATAACGCGACGTATTTTTTCTGGGTGCCTAAAACCTTTAATTTACGCACCCCCAAATCGGCCAGGATTCTGGCGCCGGTGCCGGTCGTGCGCCAATCCGCGGCCCCGGCAAGCTGAGCCGGATTGACAATGCCGTGATCTTCCAACTGGTAGTGATGAATCAATTCCGCCAGCGATTTATTGTCCTCGCTTTGCCGGACCACAACCAGTACGCCGCGGCCTTCCTCGGCTATTTTTTGCATGGCCGCGCGTAAAGGCACGCTGCAATCGCTACGCTTGGACGAAAACAAATCGTCCAGCAAATTCCGCGCATGAACCCTGACCAAAACCGGTTCGTCGCCGGAAACCCGGCCCATAACCAGCGCCAGATGGAGGTTGTTGTCATTGCGGTCCTGATAGGCGTACAGCCTGAAATCTCCGAACTCGGTCGGATAAGCGCACTCGCTGATGCGCTCCAGGGTATTTTCGTGTTGAATCCGGTAATGGATTAAGTCGGCGATAGTGCCGATTTTAAGATCGTGTTGCTTTGCAAACACTTCCAGATCGGGCCGTCTGGCCATCGAACCGTCTTCGTTCAGTATCTCGACGATAACCGCCGCCGCTTCCACGCCCGCCAGCTTGGCTAAATCGCAACCGGCTTCGGTATGTCCGGCACGGTTTAATACGCCGCCGGGTTGCGCCATTAACGGAAAGATATGCCCCGGCTGCACCAGATCGTCGGCCTTGGCGTCAGCAGCCACGGCGCATTGAATGGTGCGCGCCCGGTCGGCTGCGGAAATGCCGGTGGTGACGCCGGTTGCGGCTTCGATGGAGACGGTGAAGTTGGTTGAATGGGCGGTTTTGTTTTCATTGACCATCAACGGCAAACGTAACTGTTGACAACGCTCGCTGGTCAAGGTCAGGCAAATCAGGCCGCGGCCGTAACGCGCCATAAAATTAACATCTTCCGGACGGGTAAAAGACGCCGCCATGACCAAATCGCCTTCGTTTTC
>SXGU01479061.1_pt1 | contig 17259 bp, 16 predicted proteins | sample 3174531 | NCBI WGS metagenome assembly SXGU01 (sample SAMN11356863, study PRJNA531348) | freshwater metagenome | isolation source: freshwater sample F1-140 | place: China: Fuxian Lake, Yuxi | collected 2017-12-25 | reverse complement strand
TTTAATGATTTCCAGTATGATCGCCAGTACGGACTTAAAAGATTCGAGGGAAGCCACCCGGCCGTGATGCGCGAGCTGGTGGCGCAGCAAGATTGGACCTTCGACGCCAAGAGATCGCTTTCGGATTGGAAGCTCAAAGATCTCCGGCTCGTGACGAGCGATCTCGTGGAGAAGGCGTTTAACTACCGCATCGGCGAGTACAAGCCTTACCGGCTCGTGGGCGCTGAAGATTAGATTTTCGAGAACCAAACGGAGTAAAAATGGAAAAGACTACCGAAAAACAGAACCTCACTCGTACGGAAACCACGACACTGCCGAAGCGCGAGTTCGTCGTTGACGGTCCCCGTTCGAAGATTACGATCGGCTCGGGCCACGGCCTCGCGGTCATCTCTGGTCCTTGCGTGATCGACTCGAAAGAGCTCGTCATGCGCACGGCGCGCGAACTCGTCGAAATCACCCAGCGCGTGGGCGTTCCCCTGATCTTCAAGAGCTCCTACGAAAAAGACAATCGCGGCTCCGAGAAAAACTGGACGGGCCCGATGGCGAACGAAGGCCTGAAGATCCTCGCCGAAGTCCGCAAAGAGTTCGGCATCCCCGTTCTCACCGACATCCATCGCCACGAAGACATCGAGATGGTTGCTGAGCACGTTGATGTTCTTCAGATTCCCGCTTACATGTGCCAACAGACTTCGCTCTTGATCGCCGCCGGCAAGACCGGAAAAGCGATCAACGTGAAGAAGGGTCAGTTTCTCGCGCCTGAAAACTTAAGCGGTGCGGTCAGCAAGATTCGCTCGACCGGCAACAAAAACGTTCTCCTCACGGAGCGCGGAGCTTGCTTCGGTTACAACCGCCTCGTCGCGGACATGCGCTCGATCCCGCTCATGCAAGAGTGCGGAGCGCCCGCGTGCTTCGACGCGACTCACGTAATTCGTCTTTACGGAATTTCGAGCGCAGATCCCGCGGGCGGCGAGCCGCGCTTTGTTCCGCACCTGACGCTTGCGGCGGTGGCGGCTGGAGCCGATGCTCTCTTCCTCGAGACTCACCCGAACCCGATGGAAGCAAAGTGCGACGCAGCTTCTCAGCTGAATCTGAAGCACTACGAATCGCTCCTCAGAATGTCGGTCGAAGTTCGTAAGGCGATCAAGTCGCCCGAGCACGTCGGCGAAATTCGCTTCTAAGGCTCGCGATGCGCGCAAGCTTGATGATCCGCTACGTGCTCGGAGAGATGATCCCGACTTTCTTGCTCGGGGTCTTCGTCTTCGTGTTCATCCTGTTGATGCTTCAAGTCTTGCGCCTGACCGAGTTCGTCCTCGTCCACGGTGTCAAGTTCTCGTCGGTCGCGCTCATGATGGCGTATATGTCGACAAGCTTTCTGCCGATTCTTTTTCCCATGAGCCTCTTGTTCACGGTGCTCCTCACCTACTCGCGCATGAGCGCGGACTCTGAGATCGTCGCGTTCAAGGCCGTGGGCCTCAACATGTTCTCGATCGTTACGCCCGCTTTGATCTTGAGCATTCTCGTCAGCATTCTGAGTCTGCAGACTTCGTTTCACATTGCCCCTTGGGCCAACCGCCAGTTCGAGCTGCTTTTTACGAAAGTCGGCTCGGCAAAGCCCGGTGTGACCCTCAAAGAGGGGACGTTCTCGGATGGGTTCTTTGATCTCGTCGTCTACGCGAACAAAGTCGATTCGAATCGCGGTCTGATGAGTCAGGTTTTTATTTACGACGAGAGCAATAAGAAAACGCCCGTGACCATCATCGCGCGTGAAGGTCTCCTCCTCCAAGATGCCGAGCATCCGGGCCGGAAGGCGAGCTTACGTCTCCTCGACGGAAGCCTTCACCGCACCTCCGAGGGACGGCACACGAAGATCAACTTCGCCACGTACGATATTTTCTTTTCGGATCCGGCGGCGGAAGGATTTCGCAACAAGTCTCCTCAATCCCTCACACTCGACGATATCAACGCGAAGCTCAAAGATACGCAGCTCAAAGAAGAAGAGCGTCGCGAAGTTCTCACGGAATATCACCGTCGCATCGCCGTCAGCGTCGCGTGTCTCCTCTTCGCGCTGATCGGCGCCGGCCTCGGAACCGTGACCAACCGTCGAAATTCCAAAGGTGGCGGCCCCGTCCTTTGCGTCGGCCTCATCGTTGTTTATTGGATCCTTTACGTCCTCTCAGAAGGCGCCGCGAGAAAGGGTCAACTTCCGCCGGCGGTCGCGATGTGGATTCCGGATTCCATTTTCTTCGTGGCCTCGATTTTTAGTTTGCGCCGAGCGTGGCGTTGAACGACGTTCCCCGATAATCAAAGAGGGTCAAAAGATCTTCACTGTCTCTCAGCGGAAAGGCGCCGTTAAAGAGAAGATCGAGCGTTCCCGCCGATTGCGGCTCGCCCGGAAAACTCGGCAGAACCGCGAGCGTTCGCCCGAGTTCGGCCGCCAGGCGCGCGGTCATGAGCGAGCCGCTCCGTCTTCGTGCTTCGGCAATGAGAACCACTTGCCCCAAAGCGGCAATCAATCGGTTGCGTCCTTCGAAATGCGATTTTCGAATTTCCTGCGTTGGTGCGTACGGACTGATGAGGAGTCCTCCCGAGTCGAGAATGGGCTCTCGCCACGAGCTGATCTCGCGCGGATAAATTTTCGTCAAACCTGAGGGAAGAAAAACCAACGTGGGCGCCCCCGCACGAATGGCGACGAGATGCGCGCGCTGATCGATGCCGCGGGCGCCTCCGCTGACGATCACGGCCTCGCGTCGCCTTAAAAATTCTCCGAGGTGGTGTTCGAGCCAAGACAGCGAACGTTTCGTCGGCTCCCGAGTCCCGACGACGGCAAGTCGCGGGCGATCTCGCAGAGCCCTCTCGACATTTCCGAGGCACGAGAGAAAAAGAGGAGGACGCTCAAGACCCAAGAAGGCCTGCGGATAAAGTTCATGACCCGGATGAAGAATCGTGACGTGGTTTTCCGTGCACCAATCGAGCACGCGTTTCGCGCCCTCAAGATGATTGGGAAGTGGTTCGAGGAGTGACTGCGGAAATCCGAAGAATTGATCAACGGAGAGCGTGGAATCAAAGAGACTGAGACAAGAAAGGAGCGTTGGGTCCATCATCATGAGGCCGAGATTCTGCAATCTTCCGGCCTCTACCGAGGGCCCTTCCATTTTCTTTTGGGCTCTTCGAGCGGCCGGAGTTCGGCCGCCAAATTTTAGAAGTCTGTTTTGTCTTCGACTTTTTCTTCTCTGTAGTGGGCCGGTGGGCTCAATTTTCCGCCCGTGCGATCGCCGACCAAAATCTCTTCGTGAGCCTCGAGGACGATCGCGGTTGACACACCTTCATCAACGCGGACGAGTTTCACGAGGCCGATGGCGCGGTTCCAATCCGGAAACTTCGTTGATTCACGCCGAACGCCCCGACGTGATTGCACCGGGAGGATGTCACCGTTGTTCAGGCCCGCCTTGTGACCTTGATCGAGATAAATAACCGACCCCTCGCCAATCATGCGACGTTGTTGATCGTACTCGCCACCGATGATTTCAGCCTCGATCGTCGTGCGGGTTCCACGGCGGCTGTAGGTCGATTTCGGAAGAGGTTCGTTGACGAGAATCGAACCGAGACGAATCGGATTTACCGTGAAGATGACCGATGCGCGGTAAACGTTCTTATCCTCGTTAACGACTCCGATGATTTCGACACGTCCGCCGACTTCAACGATCGGTCCGTAGGAGGAGATCGCGCTCACGCGAATTTTCTCCTTCGGGTACAGAACAGAGAAACGCTGCCCGATTGCGGCCTTTTCCTCGAGGCGAACAAAAACCGTTTGGCCGAGCGCCGCCACTTTCTCTTGCGCCTCGATCTCTTCGATTTTCCCCAGCGCCTCGGGCACGCGATCGACGATGATGGAGTTGGGAACGATGGTCGCGGGTACCGTCATCGACTTCGGTGGTTTCGCATCGAGCCCCGTTTGATCGTATTCACCCTCTTTCGGTTGCACACGAGCGACGAAGGACGGCGGAAGCTTCTTCAAGACCGCACGGCCAGGCTTTCTCTTCGGAATCTCCGGTCTGGGCACGAGCTCATCCACTTCGATGTTGGTTCCCGATGCGAGTTCTTCAGGCGTGAGCGTTTGGAGAGCCTCCTCCCGATACATGGGACCGCGCCCCTTGCGAAGTGGGGGAAGTTTTTCGGTCGCGTTCGCGGCCGCCAGGAGATCTCCCGGCCGATCGATTTCGCCTTGAGCCATCGTCTGGGCTCCCTCGACGCTCACGGGAGGCTGGCCTTCGGGGATCGATGCATCACCACCACCTTGACCGACCGTGATTGCCGGAGCATTTGACTCCGTTCCCGCCATGAGCTGGATGCGTTGGCCAGGAGAAATCTGGTGAGGATTCTCGAGCCCCCCGTTTTCGGCCCAAAGCTTGGACCAGAAGAATCCCTCGCCAAAGAGAGTTTGGCTGATGTCCCAGAGGGTATCGCCCGCCTGAACTCCGTAGACTTCCTGGCGGCGACTGCCGACGAGTTCTTCCCACTTCTGGGAACTTACGGGAGCACTCTGCTTGAAAATGCGGAACATCCGCCGTTCAAAATCCGTTGGCTCCGCTCCTCCACTTCCCACTTCGATCGTATCTACCGGAACCTGCACATCCTCCGACGGGCCATCAACGACTTCTTCGGCGTCGAGATTCAGTTCCGGCATCGCCTCCGGATCCTCGGATGGATCGCTTGCGGGCTCATCACCGGTCACGACGGCTTCGTCGGTTCCGCTGGGTCCCTTCTTCGAGGGTTGGTTGTCGAGTTGTTCGCGCTCACCGTCGGCGAGAATTCCGTCGAGCACCGCCTTGGGTGTACCGATGGCCGAAGCCGAAATGGTGAACAAAACACTGGTCGCGAGAAAGGCGCCGAGCAAACCAAGTCTGAGGTGAGGAATCTTCATCGACACTTACATCTCCCGCTTGTTGGGGGTCACGCCGAGTGCTTTCAGCTCAAGCTGCACGCGGTTGGCTTCAGGGCTGCCCGGATAGAGTTTCTTGAGAAGGACAAGGTTCTTTCTCGCCTCCTCGGGACGTTTCATGCGCTTTTCGATCATGCCCTTGGCGAAGAGCGCGGCGACCGCTTTGTTCCCTTGAGGATAATCCTTGAGCAATCGGGTCATGCATTCGAGGCCGTCCGTGAAATTGCCCTTTTCAACGTGAAGCATGCCCGCGAGATAAAGCGAGTTATCGGCGAACACGGAATCGGGATATGTCTTGATGAGGAGCTCAACCGCCTTCTTCATCTCGCTCGCGTCGTGACGGCGATAGGTCTCAAGAACTTTCGAATAAAGAAGTCGATCGCCCTTTTGAGTTTCAACCGGAGCATTCGGCGCGGGAGTCGGTGCGGCTTCACGGACGGGCTCACCCATCTTCTGCGCGAAACCTGATGCGGCCGAAGGTTGAAATGGCACCGGAACCGGCGTTTCGGCGGGAGCAGTGCCGCCTTGATGCACTCGTCTTTCAAGAACGAGATTCCGCTCGCGGAGTTCTTCGATGATCGATTGTTGTCTGCGAATTTCCCGCTGAAGCTCGAGCGTTTTCGGAGATAAATTCCGCGATTGCGGTTTTCTCGGTTTCTCCACATTCCCGCGCATCGTGGCGCACGAGGAAAGGACAAGAACGCCGACACTTGCGACAATGGTTCTCTGGATCGCCTTCACGCACAGTCCTTTGTGGTTGGCTGCTTTCTTAAAAACATCCTGTTGTTCTGATGTTAGAGGATTTCAAGAGTGATGGAAATAGTCGCACTCTGAAGCCGGCCGAAGGGCTGCCCACTACGGGTTGTGGGTCGAAAAGCCATGTTGCACAGTATCGTGATCGACCCTCGAGCCTAACCTGTGAACAAGTCTCCATACTTATCCACATCGATTGTGGACTGGGTTCATTTCAGGACCTTAGACCCGCTATCTGATAAGGGTTTCAGCGAATTGCTGAAGTGACGGGCAATTTATAAATAACCGAAATCACTGAACTAAGAGGCAAAAATGGGTGAGGCTAACCGAATCCTGTCATTGTCCTTAAATCCGCTGTTCGGACTTCTTAAATCGCGCGCTCAAATTGAGGGGTGTGCCTACGTTGGCCACATCCTTGCTAAAAACCCCTCTCATGCTGGTTTTCCTGACTTTGACAGTCTCGTTAACAATTATGTTGCAAGGAGTGCTGCCTGCACTTTTGGCAGAATTTAGCACGCCGATCCAGAGTTATTGCATCAGTCTTTCTCCACAATCCACGCACGCCGAAGTTTACCGTGCGCTCGTTTGCGGCGACAGGCTGACGAGCCCAATCCTTCGCGAATCGCTCAGACAAACCTCCCTCCTTCACCTGATTGTGGCTTCAGGGACACACCTCATCGTCATTGAAGCACTCCTCAGGCGCGCTCTTGGAAAGCGCCGTTGGAGTGCGGCCAGTGTTGGAATTTGCCTCGGTCTTTACGCTTTGATGACAGGCCTGGGGCCACCGTTTGTGCGCGTTCTTCTCGCTTGGTTGCTGAAAGCACTGAACGATCGGTTTCGGCTTTGTTGGAGTCGAACACAAATTCTCATGATGTCGGGCACGTTCTCTTTACTCGTCTGTTCAACCAGGTGGGATCTCCTCTCCCTATCACTCAGCTGGATCGCGGGATTTGCGGTTGAACTCGCAGGCGACCGACACCAAAAAGATCCACTCAAATTCCATGCGCTCGTTTACGCATTCATGATTCCCGCGCTGCTTCCACTCACTGTCCCACACCCGGTGTCGATCGTGTGGAACCTCTTGCTCGGACCGGTCTTGACTCTCGCACTCTTTCCACTCGCAGGCCTGGCCATTTTCGTACCAACGGTGATGCTCTTTCCCATCGACTTTGTCTTCAGCCTCGCGTTCGCCCTGATCGACTCCGCGGCGGGCCTCACGCCCCAGGGATTAAACAAATCGAGTTTGAATCCCGGTTGGCCCTGGATTTATCTCGCAGGCCTCATGCTCACAAGCTTTTGGTTTGAGTCTCGTACCCTGAAGCGCGAACTGGAGGAAACGACGTGACCAGGTTCGAATTTTTTCTGATCACTTCATTGATCGTCTGCATCCCGCTATTGGTACAAAATCAAGGCTCTCGAGATGAGTTCATCGTCTGGAATGTGGGGCAAGGCCTCTGGACAACGCTTGTCAAAGACGAGACCTGCCACCATTTCGACATGGGTGGTGAGCACGCGCCCTGGCGTACGATCGAGTCGCTTTGCGGGCGCCGTGCCAACCGGCTTCACTTCAGTCATTGGGATTGGGATCACATCTCGTTCGCCGAGAAATTTGCGTCGCGAATTCGCACGGTCTGCGTTCACGCACCTCCCGCGGGCGAAGGCTCCGCGTGGAAAAAACGAAAACTCGCCCGCATCCCACTTTGTGGAACTCGAAGTCAGACGGCCCGAGAAATCTCGTTTCCTGCGCGAAAGCTGAAGAGTAATGACGCCAGTCGCATTTTCGTTTTAAACGAGAGACTTCTCCTCCCCGGCGACTCCACCGCACGCACCGAAAAAATTTGGGCGCGCGCACTTCCATCGAGCATCGCATGGCTCATTCTCGGTCATCACGGAAGTCAGACTTCCACTTCACCAACACTTCTTGCACAACTTCCGCGCCTACGCGTGGCCATTGCGAGCGCTCGCCGAGAGAAGTACGGACATCCGCATAAAAGTGTGATGGAGAGAGTGAGCGCGGCGCGAGTGGCGCTTCTCAAAACGGAAGATTGGGGTCATTTAAGAATGGAGTGGAAAGACGGCGGGAGCGCGAAACCTCCCGCCCCATAATTACATTCTGTAAGGCCTGTAATCCATGCCGAGGCTGCGCGCGACGGGTTCGTACGTCACGTGACCATTGTAAACGTTGAGGCCCATAAAGAGCGCGGGATCGCGAGCGATCGCATCTTCGACTCCCATTTGCGCGATCATTGAACCGTACTTGAAGGTCGCATTCGTCAGCGCGTAAGTTGACGTGCGAGCCACGACTCCCGGCATATTCGGAACACAGTAATGAATCACCCCCGAGACTTCGTAAGTGGGATTTTGGTGGCTCGTCGGTCGGCACGTTTCGATGCAACCACCTTGGTCGACGGCGACATCCACGATGACCGAGCCCGGCTGCATGCGGTCCACCATCTGACGGCTGACGAGCACCGGTGCCTTCCAACCCGTCACGAGGACCGCACCGACAACGAGATCACTCTCGGTCACCGACTTCTCGATGTTTTGGAGATTCGAATGAAGGGTCGTCAAGCGTCCTTGGAAGACGTCGTCAAGATACTCGAGCCTTCTATGATTCGTGTCGAGAACCGTGACTTCGGCCCCCAAGCCGACAGCCATTTTCGCCGCGTTGATGCCGACGACTCCGCCGCCGATGACGGTGACTTTTCCGCGGTTCACGCCGGTGACGCCGCCGAGGAGAATCCCTTTTCCGCCGTGATCCTTTTGGAGATAGAAGGCGCCAATCTGCGTGGCCATCCGGCCCGCGACTTCCGACATCGGCGTAGGGAGCGGAAGGCTCCCGTCCGCGAGCTGAATCGTTTCGTACGCGACCGACTTCACTTTCCGTTCCGCGAGAACTTTCGTGAGTTTTGGTTCGGCGGCGAGATGCAGGTAAGTGTAGAGCGTCTGATTTTCGCGAAGGAGTTCGTACTCATCGGGAAGGGGCTCCTTTACCTTCCAGATCATGTCGGCCTTCGCATAAACTTCTTTTACTGAGTCGAGGATCTTCGCTCCGGCTTCGATGTACGCTTCGTTGGGGATGCGGCTTCCGAGGCCGGCGTCCTTTTGAACGTAAACCGTGTGCCCGTCATTCACGAGTTGCTTGACGCCGGCTTCAGTTAAGCCAACGCGGTTTTCACTGATTTTGATTTCCTTTGGAACGCCAATGATCATGATCCATTCCTTTCGCGAGATTGGAACGGATTGGAGCAAAAGAACTACCGGGAAGCAAGCGCGCTTTAGCGGAGTGCCCAGGGCGACGCGGCCATGGGTTCAGCGTACGACGCATCGAGACCACCGGCATTCGTGACTTCGTTTTGGCTTGCGAGGCCCGCGCCGAGTTCGACCCGGCGGTAAGACTCAGGAGACTCGATGATTCTACGAACCAACCGGTTCATCACGTCATGGCCTGCCTTGTAGAGAACGATGTGTCCCATCAATGGCATCCCCAGCGTCACGAGGTCACCAAGTGCATCGAGCATTTTGTGACGAACAAATTCATTGGGGTAACGGAGGCCGCCCGGGTTCATGACACCGTCGTGATCGAGCACGACCGCGTTGTCGAGGCTCCCGCCGCGCGCAAGCCCCTTTGAACGCATGGCCTCGACGTCCTTTAAGAAACCGAAGGTACGCGCCTTTGAGAGTTCACGCGCAAAGCTCGTTTCGTTGATATCGAGATCAAGGTGCTGACGACCGATCGCGGGATGCGGGAAGTCGATCGTGCACGTGATTCGCAACCCATTGTAAGGCGTGACGAACGCGTGCTTCTCGTTGTCGCCGTAAAAAATCGGTTGGGTGATGTAGGCGTAACGACGAGGCTCGTCCTGTTCGGCGAATCCCGCCGCAAGCAGCGCTTCCATGAAAACGTAAGCGCTGCCGTCACCGATCGGAATCTCGGGCCCGCTCAATTCGATGATGAGGTTATCGATACGAAATGCGGAAAGCGAAGAGAGACAATGCTCAACGGTCGAAACCGAAAATGCGGCTCCACCAACGGTCGTCGCAAGTTGCGTTGCGCGAACATGTTCCGCCTGGACCGCAATCGAGGGCTCGCCCGGAAGATCGGTGCGCACGATGTGAATTCCTGAATTCGCAGGCGCCGGCCGGAAAACGAGGGTCGTCGGAGCTCCGGTGTGGAGCCCAATGCCCTCGACTTTGACTTTCTTACGAATCGTGCGCTGCAAAAACATGAGATTCCTCGAATTCAGATAGAGTCTGTTTATTAGAAGAGAGGCAAGAGTGGTGCCAACAGAAGTTTGAAAATCTCAATCTGAGACGAGGCCATCACGACTTGTTCTAAGACCCCGAGGCTAAGGGCAACTATCCGAAATGTCGAGAGATTCAGGCCAGACTAGACGAAGGAACAGCCGCCGCAGCGCACCCGCCCTCCCGAGCGGACTCGTGCCTTGAGTTGTAAAAAGGCCACTTCCGGGCGGCACAGTGAAGCTAAAAAGACGCAGTTCCTTTCAACAGTGCTCGGTTTTCGGCTCTCCGCTCTTCTCTCTCAGTCTGCGGGCGGAGAGCCGGAAGCGGAGAGCTGAAAAAAGTTTTTTGCTCCTCGTGGTCGAAGTACACTGGGGGTGCGATGAAATTTCTGATCCTCCCCCTCTTTTTTTTCACCGTGTCTTTCATGGGCTGCGCGAGTTCGTCGGAGATGCGGCTCGGCTCGGAACCCGCGGATCCGGGTGGCAATCCGCATCCCGGAACTTACGGACCCGACACCTTTACCGTGCGTAAATGGCAAAAGACGCGGCCTGCGACGAGCGGCGACTTCTTCTTTAAGAAGTGCTCAGTTATGGACGGGAAAAGCTTCTGGTCAAAGACGAGCTACGACTGCTCTCGGCTATAAACCGGACAACCGGACGTCCAATCGTTGCTTATTACCTCTGAATCGCGTAATCACCCATCACTCATTCAGGGTGGAGGGCCCCGCAAAATGTTGACCAAAGCACTTCTGCTTCTTTCCGCGCTCGCGCTCAGCGTTCCCAGCCAGGCTCAAACGGCCTCCGGCCAATCGAACTACGAGACCTGCTCGACGGGCTTCATCGAAGCTTTCAAAAAAGTTGTGATCGAGATCAAGACTATTGCCGTTTACGTAAAAGACGGCGAGAAGCCGCCGAACATTCCGCAGGCCCTCAAAGCTTGCAATACTCTCGAGCGCTCGTTCCCGAATAATCGCTGCGAAATCGGAACTCAGACGGTCTCAACGGCACAACTCGGCGAGGCGTGCTCTTCACTCCGTGAACTCGCGAACAGTTTGGGTGTTCAAGCTCCGGCCGAAGTTCCTCCACCGACCGCTTGGCAAGTGAACGATGCGACGCCCGTTTCGGCCCTCCCGCACAACGGACTGGTTGTTCAAGTCAACAACGCAGCCGAAATTCACCGGGCGATGACGAATCCGAAGCTCTTCTACTTCATCGGTGGTCAGACGTTTGATTTCCAGAGTTCGATTCTCGTTCAGTCGGGTGTGCGTTGCACGTTAGCGCTTCCGCCGCCCGCGAACTCCGTGTCGGCGATTGGTAATGGCAATGTTTTGCGAAGCAGTCTGATCGCCGAACAGACAACGCACGACCATATGTACACGCGAATCGCGTTGAGCGGCGCAAACTGGACGATCGATTGCTCGAAGCACGAATGGGGACAAGCAAAAGGCGGAATTACCTTCGGTGAACTCCGTCATGCATTCGGTTCGGTATTGAGCTTCAGCTACGTTCCCTGATGTGAGCTTTCGCCAGCTCCGTGACGACTCTTCCCCGGGGGGTTTTGTTTAAAAGCCCCTCTTGGATCAAAAAAGGTTCGTAAACTTCCTCGAGGGTATCTTTCTCCTCGCTCAAGGCCGCCGACAAAGTGTCGATTCCGACCGGGCCGCCGGCAAATTTCTCGCAGATCAACGTCAGAATCTTGCGATCCATATCATCGAGTCCGAGATGATCGACCTCGAGCTGATCGAGGGCGTAGTTCGCGAGTTCCTGCGTGATGGTACCGTCGCCCTTGACTTGTGCGTAGTCGCGCACGCGTTTGAGGAGACGATTCGCGATCCGCGGCGTTCCCCGGCAGCGTTTTGCGATTTCTTGCGCGCCGTCGGGCGTGATCGATGTCGAAAGAAGTTTCGCCGAGCGCGTGATGATCGTCACCAGCGCGGCCTTGTCGTAGAACGCGAGTCGCTCGACGATTCCGAACCGGTCACGAAGGGGCGCGTTGAGCAGACCCGCACGAGTCGTCGCACCGATCAGGGTGAACGGTGCGAGTTGAAACTTCATCGTGCGGGCGCCGAGGCCCTCGCCGGTGACGATGTCGATGTAAAAATCCTCCATCGCGCTGTAAAGGTATTCTTCAACGACCGTGTTGAGGCGGTGGATTTCATCAATAAACAAGACCGAATTAGGCTTCAGACTCGTCAGAATCGCCGCGAGCTCGCCTTTTTTGTCGAGCGCGGGACCCGAAGTCGTTTTGATATCAACGGCCATCGTGTTCGCGATGATACTCGCGAGGGTCGTTTTTCCGAGGCCGGGAGGACCGCTCAACAGAATGTGGTCGATCGGCTCCCCGCGGGATTTCGCCGCTTCAACGAAGACCTTAAGTTTTTCTTTTACGCGGTCTTGCCCCGGAAAATCCTCAAATTGCTGGGGGCGAAGGCCGTGCTCCCACGACTGCTCCGCCTCCGTGCGAGACCCGTCGACTACGCGAGCTGCGGGCGGATCTTGAGGTCCGAAGAGCGCTTCGGTCGCTGAAGTCTCTTTCGTGTATTGACCAGGTTTTCTCTTTTTCTCTTTTGAAACTTCCATAGTTTAAAAGCTCCCCGTGAGAGCCTGCAGACCGCGGCGAACGCCGGCCTGCAGATCGATGTTTTCATCCATTTCGCTGACGACTTTCTCGGCGTCAGGGAGCCGGAATCCGAGATTCACCAAGGCCGACAGAATATCCGCGCGCGCGCCGGTAAACCGCGGGGCGATGGGTCCTTGAGCTGTCTTTTTCGATTTCGGAGTTTCCGGCTCCAAGACGAGCTTACCCTTCAGTGAAAGGATGAGTTGTTCGGCGGTTTTCTTTCCGACTTTCGGGAGATTCGAGAGTGCCTTGACGTCTCCGGCCTCGATCATCGCCGTGATTTGATCGAGAGTTCCGCCGGAAAGAATTTTGATCGCCATCTTGGGTCCCACGCCATTGACCTTTAGGAGCGAGAGGAACATTCGTTTTTCGAGCGAAGACGAAAATCCGAAGAGCGTCAGTGAGTCCTCGCGGAGTTGCGTGTGCACGCTCAAAAAAACTTCGTCCCGACCCAGAATATCGCTCAAGGTATTCGTCGAACACGCGAGTTCGTAGCCAACACCGTTCACGTCGAGTGTCACGCTTTCTTCGGTTTGGTCGATCACTCGTCCCCTTAAGCTTCCGATCACAATTCCATTCCTTTCGCACGTACCTCGAGGTTACGGGCATGGTAGAACGCCAGTGCCAATGCATCGCTCGCATCGGCTTGCGCTTTCGCCTTCAAATTCATCGCTGCAAAGAGCACGAGCTGAACTTGCTCTTTCGTGGCGTTGCCGTTTCCGGTGATCCCCTTTTTTACGATCCGGGTCGCGTATTCAACGACTTCGGATTCCGCCCGAACCGCAGCCGCGATAACGGCTCCCCGCGCGTGGCCGAGCTTGAACGCGCTGTCCGCGTTTTTTCCGAGGAAGATCTTTTCGACCACCGTGACGTCGGGTCGAAGTTTTTCCAAAAGCGCTTCCATCTCTTCGGCGATGATCGCGATTCGCTCGTTGAACGGGAGATTCGACGGCGGAGCGATGACCCCGTAACTCAAAAGTTCAACTTGGTCGCCGTCGGATTTGACCGCGCCGAAGCCGGTGAACTGACTTCCGGGATCGATGCCTAAAATGATTTTGAAGGGCCGCGCCACAGGCCATTGAACCTTGGCAAGTGATGGATTTCAAGCGGGAATCGAGTTGAGAAGGTTTCGGAGAGGTGCGACAATTTCGAGACATGACGAAAGTTAATCCCGAATTCATCGAACGCTTTCAGTTGGAATACGAGAAGAATCCACGCTCGCGCGTTTTTGCTGCGCTCGCGGAAGCTTATCGCAAAATGGGTCTTGTCGAAGAGGCCAACCGCATCTGCTCAAAAGGCGTGCAGATTCATCCCAACTTCGCGGGCGGTCGCGTCGCTTATGCCAAGGTTCTCCTGGATCTGAAAAAACCAGAGCAGGCTCTCGAGCAACTCGAAAAAGCGATTGCGGTTTCGCCCGAGAATCTCCTCGCCCATACGTTGATGGGAGAAGTTCTTCTGCAGCTTCGTCGTCCCAAGGACGCGCTGAAATCATTCAAGATGGTTTTATTTCTCAACCCGAATGATGAAAAGGCAAAACAGGCAGTCGCCAAGTGGGAGTTCCTCTCGGCCGACGAGTACGAGGATGAGCTCTTCGCGATGAAGCCGGTTTTCGCGATGGAGAAAACGAGCCCGGGTTACCAGCCACCGCCCGAGAGTGATGCTCCCGTCTTGCAACCCATCACGAGCGACGAGAAAAGACAGCGAGCACTCGAGCGCGCGATCTCCTTAGCCGACGCGTTCACCGTGAGGGGCGAGCCAGAAAAAGCTCTCGCGGTTCTCTCGGAAGCGCGGATTCAGGTGGGGACGAACCGCGAAATCGAAAAACGTTACGAGCTTTTGGCAAAGAAGACTCAATCCTTTGACGACGTCGACGACGACGACGATGAAAACGGTGACGACCTGGTCGAGGGGAGTCTCCGCAAGCCTTCGGTTTCGCCGAATTACGGCGTTGATCCCAAGGAGCGAATTCGTCAGAAACTCGAGACTTTCCTGCGGCGAATCGAGGCCCGTCGCATGGGGGGTTGACCCGCCTCGCTAAATCCCGGATAAAAGACCGGTTCAGCTTACAAAAGGACGAATGCATGTATCAGCTTTCAGATTTCAAAAAAGGCTTGAAGCTCTTGTATGAAGGACAGCCCTTTACGGTCACTGACTTCCAACACGTGAAACCCGGTAAGGGCAACCAATTCACGCGTTGCAAGATGCGCAACCTCCTCACCGGCCAAAACCGTGAGTTCACCTTCAAACAAGGCGAAAAATTCGAGCCAGCAGACGTTTCGACGGTCGAGATGCAGTTCCTCTACAAAGATGAGAGCGGCTACAACTTCATGAACCAGTCGAACTTCGAGCAGATCACGCTGAACGACGAAGACGTCGGCGATGCGAAGAACTACCTGATCGAAAACCTCGACTGCGTCGTCATGACCTTCAACGGTAAGGCCATCGGCGTTGATTGCCCGAACTCGGTCGTGCTGAAAGTCGTGAAGACCGATCCGAACTTCAAGGGTAACACCGTGACGGGCGCAACGAAGCCCGCGGTTCTCGAGACCGGATATTCGGTTCAAGTTCCCATGCATATCAGCGAAGGCGACATGCTGAAAGTCGATACGCGCACGGGCGACTACGTCGAACGCGTGAATAAGTAATTCACCTTTCCATCGCAGCTAGAGTTCCAAAACGGCGGCCCCACAGGTCGCCGTTTTTTTATTTGCGTTAGGATGAAGGTCCAGGCTTCTCGGCAGGACCGATGAAAGTCCCTACTCATGCACATTCAAACTCGAATTTTCTCTCGTGATTCCGCATAATAGGAGGGTGCCAACACCTTTCGAAACCGAGATAGCCGCGCTCTTGCGCGAGCACAAAGATCCACGCAAAGTTGCGGATGATCTCGTGACTCGATGGCGCCACCGCGTGCTATCGGAAGCCGAGCAAATCGACTGCGCGCAATTCCTGCTCGCAAGTGGACTGTATCCCCTCTTGTTTGAGCAAATCGAACGCATCACGCTCGAGCGCACCCGAGTCCCGTGGGCCCAACTCGTTGAGCTCTTGGGACGCTCGGGATTAAAACCAGATGAGCTCGAAGTTCGCGCGCTCGTCGACGGTGCTGAAAGTCAAGATGGTGGCGTCAGCGAACTCTTTCGCTCTCCTTACCTCGACGTACTCGATGAGACTTTGGCGGAACGCCGTCGCAAACTGCGCGCCGAGAAAGATCGCGAGATCGAAGAGAAGAAATCCGCGTTCAAAGACAAGCTCCAGTTCATGCGCGCCAATCGACTGTTTGATCAGGAGAAGCAGGTTCTCGAGGAGATTCAGGCGCAATTTCCTGAGGAGCCGGAGTTCGCGGCCGAGAGAGAATCGTTTCAGCTGCGTTGGGCACGCGAAATCGTCGCGAATGCCGCACCCGAAACGGATCTCACATCGGATCTTCATTGGAAGCTCGATAAGCTCACTCCCGAGCAGACGGCGATGAAAGATCTGATCGTCGCGCGCGCGCGCGAACTCGCGAAAGCGAAGCCCGCCCTCGCTTACGACCTGGCCTTGGCTCTCCATCAAATGGACCTCAATGCCGATGCCATCGAAGTCCTCGATTTCGGTTACACGTCGGGCGCGAGCGACTGGCTCAGGCTTGAGCTGATGATTCTCGCCCGTCAATTCGTGAACGCTCTCGATCACGCATCAAAACTTGAAGTGACGTACGCGGGTGATCCCGATGCGGCTTTCGCCGTCACCTACGCTCGGGCCCGCGCGCTCTACGGCTTGGGCCAAAGCTCGATGGCGGTCGATCTTCTGAGAAGTCTCGTTCGCATTCGTCCCAACTACAAGTCCGCCCAATCGCTGCTGCTCGATTGGTCCGGAGGTGATGCCTGATGAGTTGGAGCGAGAAAATCAGTGGTTTCGTGAAGAACCGTCGCACGCTCGTTCTGGGCTTGCTCGCCGCGGGAATCTGCTTTTGTTTAGGCTTTCTCGTGAGCTTCGAACTTCCGAAACTCCGTTCGTACCTCCTCGTGAAGATCGAGGAGATCAGCCGCGACCGTCTCCCCGTTCGCATTTTACCCGGTAAGATCGAAGTGAGCTTGCTCCCGCTCGGCGCGACACTCACCCACGTTCGCATCATTCCGAAAAAAGAAGTTGCCGACGTTTTCGAACGCGCGTCGATCAATCGCATCAGCGTCACCGCTTCTCCTTGGCCGCTCCTCTCCGGGCGCCTGCGGCTCTCGGATCTGATTATCGAGGGTGCGGAAATCTCGGTGATCGTTCCTCCGTCGGAAAAAAAATCGGGCTCACCCCTCGAGGGTGTGTTCGATCTGCTCGCGCAAATTCCTCTGAATCGTCTTCAACTCATCGACGTGAACGTGGATGTGAAGCTCGCGGATCCCCTCTTCGTCGTGAAGGCGACTCAAGTCAACTTGATCGCGGAGAAACAACGCGGTGGCTCGATCTTTTTGAATCTCGAATCCGCTTCCGCGCAAGCGATTGATCCCGAGACAAAAACGAGTGTTCGTGTGGACGCGGAGGCTCAAGGAACGGCTTCGCGTGATCTCGTCCTCCTCGAGAATTTCCGTATACGCCGTGGCGATTCCTTCCTGGCCGCCAACGGGCTACTCCGGGGAGACGTCGAAGCACTCAAGTTCAACGAGATCAGCTTCGAGACCGAAACCGAAATTCACCTTGAGAGCATGCGCAATTGGGCGGTGAAAACCTTC
>SXGU01229170.1_pt1 | contig 17259 bp, 16 predicted proteins | sample 3174531 | NCBI WGS metagenome assembly SXGU01 (sample SAMN11356863, study PRJNA531348) | freshwater metagenome | isolation source: freshwater sample F1-140 | place: China: Fuxian Lake, Yuxi | collected 2017-12-25 | reverse complement strand
CGAACAGGTCTTCGCCAAGCTCAAGCACATGCTACGCGCCGCCGCCGAGCGAACGCACGAAGCAACCTGGCAGCGCATAGGCAGCCTGCTCGACAACTTCCCGCCCGACAAATGCGCCAACTACCTCAGAAACAGCGGCTACGGGTCAACCTAATGTCATCACGCTCTAGTCGTCGATATGGTTCCCGGAGAATTGGGGCGCTCGGCTGCAACCGAGGGGCCGCTCGAACACGGATATTCAGGGAATATTGCCCTGGATAATATCCGTATACCCATTGAGGACGTATCATGCTGAAGGGGGCCCAATTGCGGCACGCAGCGGGCCTGTACTCTTAGACTCAGGAAATCAGCGTCAATGGGATGGGCACTTCCTTCGCCCTTACATACTCTCCCAGCGCCTTGGCCTGGGCGTCGAACCGGAGCGTCTCGGTCGCTCCGCCTCCGAGAAGGCCGACGATTACGAAGTTTATCGCGAGGAGATTGGGCAGCGGATAGGCGCGAATCTCGAGCGCCGCCGCCTCGGGGAGCAGTATGCGCAGCCGTTCTGCCGTCAGGTACCCGACGAGCCAGTCATACTGTTCACGCGTCTTCACCCACAGCCCGACGTTCCCGTTGCCTCCCTTGTCGCCCGATCGTGCGTTTGCGATCGTACCGAGGCTGACCCTCCGTACGTCACCTCCTACGAAATGAGCGCCAACGGCGGCCGATTCCCGCGCTCGCAGCTGCTCGCAGGGTGGGAGCGCAATCTCCAAGGATCGGCCGTCGTCCAGCACGACTTTGTGCAACAGCTCCGACTGCGGAACGATGGCTGGCCAATAAACGCCATACGATTTCGCACTGCGTGCATCTCCGCTCATCGAGAAGAGACCAGGATAGTTCGCGAGGCCTACTTCAACAACGGCATCGAAGAAGGCGCGACCGACCGCCTCTTCGGTCCCCTTGACTCCAACGCGCAGGAAAGTGCTTGCCTCGAGCTGTGTGGCAGGATCTTGCTTGACCGCACCGACCCGTTCAAATCGCAATTCATCGACGCCCGGGTTCGAGCCCAGCAGTGCCGATAGCGCCTCCTTCATCAGTTCCGCCTTCCGCTCGGCGTCCAGGCCGGTAAGGACGAAAACCGTTCCATTCTGGAACCCGCCAAGCGCGGTGATCGACACCTTGGTTGTCAGCGGAGGAGGCGCACCGCGCACCCCACTTATCTCCACCACGTCGGGCGCGATTTGCTCGACAGAAATGGAATCAAGCCGCGTGATCACATCTGGATTAAGGTAGTCCAGGTCCTGGATCTCGTACAGCAATTGGGCGATCACTGTGTCGACCGTAATCGCACCCCCGGTGCCAGGGTGCTTGATGATGCGGCTGGAGCCATCCGTGTCGATCTCGGCGATAGGAAAGCCGGGGCGACGCATGTCGGCGTTAAGGCTGAATACTCCGGAGAAATTCCCGCCGGTGGCCTGCGTACCGCATTCTATGACATGCCCGGCAACGATCGATCCGGCGAGGGCATCCCAGTCGTCCACCCGCCAGTCATGCCACCATGCCGCCGCACCGAGGACGAGCGAGGCATCGGTGACTCTGGGGCAAATAACGATGTCCGCTCCCTCGTCGAGCGCTCGAGCGATTCCCCAGCCCCCCAGATAGGCGTTCGCCGTGAGCGGCTCATAAGGCCAGTCCGAGAGGGCGGCGCCGCTGTCGAGGTGCGAAAGCGGATGGCCGAGCGCCTGCAATTCCCCCAGCCGCGCGGTGATATCGTCACCTTCGACATGAGCGACCGAAAGCGGCACGCCCGCGGCTTTGCATAGCTTGCGAACGGCCGCAGCCAAGGCAGCAGGGTTCAGTCCGCCCGCGTTCACGACAACTTTGATGCTTCGATCCGCAATGTCGCCAAGCACTGGTTGGATCTGCTTTAGGAAGCTCCCGGCATAGCCGGCTTCGGGATTCCTCAGCCGAAGCTTTGCCAGCACCAGCATTGTCACTTCAGCAAGGTAATCGCCGGTCACAATATCCACAGGGCCGCCGCGGACGACCTCCGCGAGCGCACTCATGCGATCGCCGAAGAAACCCGAACAGTTCGCGATCCGGACCGGGCGCATTCCGCGCGCTGTCACCCGGCCACCTTTCCAAGCAGGTCACGCGCGATGATAAGCTTCTGAACCTCCGTCGGCCCTTCGCCGATGCGCCGAATGCGCAACTCACGATACCAGCGCTCCAGCGGAAGTTCCTTGCTGACGCCCAGCCCGCCGTGAATCTGGATCGCGCGATCCACCACCCTCCCCGCTGCTTCGGTCGCGGCGACCTTAGCGACGGCAGCTTCGGTGCGGAACTCCTCGCCGCGATCCGCCTTTGCCGCGGCCTCGAGGACGAGTAGTCGCGAACTCCTGATGTCGAATTCATTGTCCACGAGCATCCACTGTATGGCTTGGCGGGAGGCCAGCAACTGACCAAAAGTCTCCCGAATCTTGGAATAGTCGACAGCCAATTTTTGAGCCGCGATCGCAATGCCGACGCATTGGGCGGAGTAGGGAATGCGCTGCGCGCTCAGCCGCCCATTCGCAATGGCAAATCCGTTGCCGACCTCTCCAAGACGGTTTCGGTCAGAAATGCGCATATCCTCGAACAAAAGCTCCGTAGCATAATGAGCGGAACGGAGCGTATGCACGACGCGCGTGACCTGGAAACCGGGGGTGTCAGCATCAACGATGAACGCGGTAATTCCCTGCCTTCCCTCGCCGGTGCGCGCGAAGATGATTCCGAAATCGGCATCGTCGGCTCCGCTGATCCAGAGCTTGGAACCGTTGATGACCCAATCGTCTCCGTCCCGCACCGCCTTCGTCCGGATGGCGCGCGCCGGATCGCTCCCGCCGCTCGGTTCACTCAGTCCGAAGAAGCCGTGCTTCTCCCCTCGCAGGCTCGGATATAAATACCGCTCTTTCTGGTCATCGCTGGCTTCGTACATCTGCGCCAGCCCCGCACCGCCGAACACCCCGTAGCACGAAGCATACAAGCCCGCTCGGTGCTGAGACATCTCGATTGCGAGCAGAGTGCGCGTCATCACGTCTAGGCCAGGACCGCCATACTCCGCCGGCGTATCCATCCCGTACAAACCGAGATCCATCGCCTTCTGGCGCAGTCGGGTGAAATCGGCGGGTCGCAGCGATGCGGCATCGGGATCAAGATCGGCTTCGAGTGGAATGATCTCCTCGCGGACGAATCTCCGCACATTCTCGATGAGGCTGGTTTGTTCCGACGTTGGTTCGAATTCAATCACCGTTATTGCTCCGATCACGCGGTCCAAGATGCCCTAGCTGGAAGCCATCCTCGGCAGGGTTAAGCACAGGGAGCGCACCGTTCTGGCTGCGAAAAACCATCAGAAGCTCCTTCCATCGCGAGATATACTGCATGTTCTGCTCGACCCGAAACACGGCGGCCTGAGGATCGCCGATATACTTGGCCACTTCGCCGCGGAGGCCAAATAGCGACTTTCCGCCCGCATAGCCGATCCACACCGTTTCGCCGCTCGCGTCCGCGATTTCGTAAACGCCGGGGTTAGCGTGAAGAGCCGAGACGGCACCTTCGCTGATCTCGGTCCACGGGGAGCGGATGGCCAGGCCCGAGACGCTCATGGCCGCCGCTCCGCCACGGCGGTCCCTTCGCAACAGGCTTCCCCGGATGCGTTGTCTTCCCGAATGACGAACTCCAACGTGTTGCCGTCTTCGCTCCGCGAAGCAACTTCGGCCGTGGCGATGAGCGTTTCACCCGCGGCGGCAGGGCGAACGATCCGATAGGCGGCCTTGGTGATGGTCCATTCGGGGCCCAGCCCGTCTGTTAATGGACGCAGCGCATTGGCCGCATGGAGATGGGAGTGCACCAGCACGCCCTTGTACCCTTCATGACGCGCCCACTCGATATCGTAGTGAATGCGATGGCTGTTCCACGTCACCGCGCTGAAGCGGAAGAGTTGAGTCACGCTCGGATGCAATCCGATATCCGGAAGTCGGTCGCCAACGTTCATCTGCATAAATGCCCCACGGCTAAAGCCGAACCATCACGGTTCGATGATTGCGGTTGTAGGGCTCGTTGTTCTCGTCGACGAAGTCGTGCGCCCAAGTCACGAATATCAACGGGCCTGATCGGCCGACCTTGACTTCTACCCGCTCGACGAGTTCCTCCGCGAACACCTTCGAGCCTGCGACCACCGGCTTGAGGAACTCCATCTCCTCGCCCGCGCCCATGATACGCAGTCCATGGGCGTCACCCATACCGGTCGTTCCGTCCGACCTCAGCGCATGATCGAAGGCGCCGGCACCCCAGTCCACGATAGCGGAGAGCAGGTTAGGCGGCGCAACGATATCGTCGTACCCCGCCGCACGCGCGGCATCGGCGTCGTGGTACAGTGGGTTGGGATCGTCGATCGCAACCGCATAACGGCGGATGAGCAACGCATCGACCGCGCCAAGATAGTGACGCGAGCGCTGGCCAATCCGAGCCTCCATCATCGCCCGATAGCTTTCCAGTGCCGCTGGCAGGTCCGCCATCGGCGGGCGCTCACTCATTGAACAGCTCCACTCCGGCGCAAAGTTGTGCGTTCGTCCTCAGACTTGCCCAGGAGATCGCTCAGTATCTCATCTGTGCTCGCCGCCAGAGACGGCGCGGCGCGTACATCGACATGCGGGGCGGCGCCAAACCGTATGGGCGATGCGGGTACACGCACGGTGCCTTTGGTGGGATGCTCGACTTCGCGTATCATACCCCGCTGCAGCAGATGCGGATCATCCGCTACCTCCCGGATTGACAGGACGGGAGCACAGGGAACGCCCCGCTTACCGAGCATTTCGAGCAGCTCGGACCGCAACATAGTGGCCGTCCAGGCTTCGATCAGGCCGTCAAGCTCTGCCATATTTCTGACGCGCGCAAACCTATCGGAGAAACGCGGATCGCTTACGAGTTCAGGTTGCCCCAGCGCCGCAACCACTTCCTCGAAGTGGCGCTCCGCTACCGAGATGATTGCCAGCCAGCCGTCCTTGGCGTGATAAACGTTGTAAGGACAAATCGCCAAACCGCTATGCAAATTGCCGGTCCGCTCGGGAAGCGTCTTCGACGGGTCGTTGTAAATCGCGCCCAGCGGCGACGCGAGAGTGGGATACACCGTGTCGTGCATCGAGACTTCGAGGAACTGCCCGCATCCCGTCCGTTCGCGATGATAGAGGGCCGCGGAAATCCCCGCAAACAGGTGGATGCCTCCCAGAAAGTCGACGAAGGCCGGCCCGGCCTTGACAGGGGGCCCATCGGGAAATCCCGTGGTGGAGATCACGCCGCTCATTGCCTGAACCGTGATGTCCATCGCCGGCATGTGAGCATAGGGCCCTTCGCTGCCGTACCCTTTCCCGGATGCATAGATCAAATGGGGAAACTCTTTCGTGAGTTCCAAAGGATCGAGCCCCAGCTTGGCCATGGCCCCGGGGCCCAGATTCTCTATGACCACGTCGACCTTTGCGAGAAGCTCCCTGAAAAGTTCCCGGCCCTGATCCTTCTTCAAGTCGACGATGATGCTGCGCTTGTTGGAGTTGAGCATCATGAATTCATGGGATTCGATCATCTCGGCAGACCGAAATCGCAGGCGCTCACCCCCCGGCGGCTCCAGCTTGATGACATCCGCACCGTGCAACGCCAACAGTAGTCCGCAATACGGACCGTTATAAATCTGGCCAAGGTCAAGAACCTTCACACCTTGGAACACGGCTTCCATCCGGAGTTACTCCCACACTCGCAATCTCAGAACTTGGCGCTGACTCCGAAAGTCATGTAGCGGCCGACCACGTCGTAAAGTGAGAAATTCGTGGCGCGGTACGCTCCGTAGGGAATCGATGGGACGATCGGCGGTTCTTTATTGAACAGGTTGTTCACCGTTAAGAACAATTGCAGCTTGTCACTGCCTTGCACCGCGTTCGCACGCAACGTCAGATCCGTGTACCATACCGCCGGTACGTGATTATCTGCGATGGTCGCGGGAGTGAATGTATTGTCCACATTACCCGCCCCGATGAGCCGCTCCTGCAGGAAGATCTGCCCGATATCGGCCGAATACAGGGCAGAGAAGGTGGCGGTGAAGCGTGGCGTTCCACCGACACTGATGTCGCCGGCCCGATCGATTGGCGGAGAGCCAGGGGTCTGCGTCTCGAATTTGTCGAGATAGCTGCCCAACGCTCTAATGTTGAGACGACCGGCTCCGATTGTACGCGAGTAGCTGAGTTCCACGTCAACGCCACGCGTCTTGATCTGCGAAAGGTTCAGAGACGGCCCGTCGATGATGAGCTGCGTTCCCTTGAAACTCAGTTGCGAACAAACTGCCGCGTTTCCTGCCGCGCATTGATCTACGGTCTGTTGCGCCGTCAGCTGGGCAATGGCGCCCTTTAGATTGATGTCGAAATAATCGACCGACGCGTTGAGTCCCGGGAGCCAGGAGGGTCGGTAGACGACGCCCAGAGTGACGGTATCGGCTTTCTCGGGTCTCAGCAGCGGGTTGCCGGACCGCTTGCCCAAGTAAAAGGTGCTGTTGCCGTTGTAGATGACTGATCCCTGCGTACCGACCGGTGGCGTGAAGAGTTCGCTGACGTTCGCGGCGCGGATATCGCGCGAGCGGGTGCCGCGAAACCTCAGGTCGGCGAACGGTTCCCACACCGCGCCAACCTTCCACGTGGTAAGGCCGCCGACCGTGCTGTAATCGATGTAGCGGATCGCGCCGTTCAACGAAAGGAGATCGAAGAAATCAACATCCGCCAGTAGTGGAAAATCGACCTCGATAAAGCCTTCCTTGACATCGTAGCTGCCGGCGAAGGGCTGGTTGCTCGAAAGCTGATATCCCCCGACCTGCCCGATTACCCCGGCGGGCATGCCCCGCACACCCTCTGCCGAGATTGCGGTCGAGGCGATCTCATCCGATGTCTGGCGCGCCTTCTCTTTGCGGTACTCTAAGCCAGCTGCAATGCTGACCTTCCCTGCACCCGTGGAGAACGGAGATCCACGCGCGATGAGAGATGCCACATCCTGCTTCAGGGTCAAAAACTGATGAGCTGTCTGGAGAACATAGTCGATCGACTCTTTCGAGGGCGATCCCGGACCGAAAAGATTGGTGGGGACGCATCCGGGATCGAAGCCCAGTAGCGTCGAACGGCAGACGATCCGGTTTGTGGCAGGATCGAACACCGCATCCGCTGATGCATAGCGCCGACGATAAACCGGGTCGTTGGACGTCAGCACGGTGTATTTGTTGGTGCCGTGCGAGAAATAGCCGTCGAAGCTCAAGTCAGGGGTAACCTTATAGGTAAACCCCACCGCTGCGCGATATGTCTCGCTCGTGCTGTCCGCCCGTATGAAGGGAGCGTCGCTGTTCGTCCTGGCAAGCCGGAACGACGTGACTCCTGCGGCCTGCATCCGTGCTTTGATATCGGCCGGCAGAAACGCGTTGTCGCTGAAAATGGTATAGGCAAGCGCACCGGTCGCGGAGTTTGCGACGATATCGTAGGCTGAAGTCGATCTCGCGTAAGCGCCTTCAGCGAAGACGCTCAATTCAGGCGACACGTCAAAGCTCACCCGCCCGAAATTGCTCCACCGTTCTAATCCGGCAGCCAGTCCGAGCTGCGTAACAGGGCCGTCTCCGCCGATCATCGTCGTCCCGGTCACCGCCGTACCTAACCGGAAAGGTGCGCTGACCCCGCCAGCGAGGAACTGAGTGCGGTTAAGCGGGCCACCGACGATAAGACCGCCTTCCGCACTGTTGGAAGCGCGGGCGGGAGCGATCAGGCGCGAGGGCGGGCCGTTCGGATTGGCAATGATTGCAAAGCCCTGCTGCGACCATTCACGACCATTGATCGGCTTGATCTCATCTTGGGTAAAATACTCCGTCGTCGCGATCACGTGACCGCGGCCATCGGCGAACGAAAATCCCCCGGTTGCGGAAAGCTGGTTGCTGCCGCCGTCACCATAGGTGGAGATGCCGCTCTGGCCGCGCAGCCGCAGACCCGTGAAGTCCTTGTCCAGGATGAAGTTCACCACGCCCGCGACGGCATCCGACCCGTAAACCGCGGATGCGCCGCCGGTCACCACTTCCACGCGCGACACGAGATCCTGCGGAAACAGGTTGACGTCTGGCGAGCCCCCAGCGCTCGATGCGACGACGCGCCGACCGTCCAGCAAGACGAGTGTCCGCTGAGGCTCCAGCCCACGCAAATTGAGCAGCGCCGCACCGTTTGCTCGCACACCCGAGGGTCCGGCCGTTGCCGAGCGCGAGGAGTTTTTGAATGCGGGAAGCTGGTTCAGCCCGTCGCTGATGAGGTTGGGCGATGCGTCGCGCAGCTGCTCGCTCGAGGTGACGGTAACAGGTGTCGGTGCAGCAAACCCCGTGCGCAGTCGCGAGCCCGTGACGATGATGTCGCCGCCCGCGCCCGCCTCACTCGTTGTCTGGCTGGCCTCGCTTGACGGCCGGGCGACGGTATCCTGCTCTGGATCGGTCGCGTCCGTTGCCGCCTGGTCTGCGGACGATTGGCTTACTTGATCCTGCGCCGAGACGACCGCGCTGGACGAGAGCAGCATCGCCACCAAAAGCGTACCTGGCGAAGCCAAAGAAACTCGGACGGCTGAGCGATACATCATTCTATCCCCTCCAAAGGCTGCGCTCTGAACTCATTCCGCGCAGACGCTTCTGGCTACGCTCGTCGCGCAGACGCTTTCTTGCTACGGTGGCGTTTCGGATAGTGAGCTAAGACCAATGCTGGGTGAGAGCAAACTCGCTAATCAATCTTTCACATATGTGATGAAGGTTGCGCCCACATCCGGTTACACCTGTTATGCGAGCCCATCGCGGATGTAATAATGAAACCAGCAGAGTCGCCAGGCCTTGCCGCAGACGCCCACGCACTGCTGTAAGCTGGCCGGGGCGGGTGAATTAGCGGAAGCGAAGAATGATCGAAAAGCCTCTGCCGGTCGTGGATGAAGACAGCCAGCCCTTCTGGGAAGCGGCGCGCCGCGGCGATCTACTGCTCAAGCTCTGCTCTTCCTGTCGCCAGTACCATTTTTTCCCCCGGGCGATCTGCCCGCACTGCCATTCCGATGCAGTGGCTTGGGCTCCGTCTTCGGGACGCGGCACCATCTATTCGTTTACAGTCGCCAGAAGGCCGGCCGGACCGGCCTTCAAGGACGACGTGCCATATGCCGTCGCCCTCGTTCAGCTCGACGAAGGTCCGCGGATAATGACGCGGATCTTGGCCGATGCCGAGGCTGTTCATATCGGCCTACCGGTGGAAGTGCTATTCCAGCCGGCATCCGATAAGGTCTCTCTGCCCTACTTCAAGGTGCAAGAGGGGGCGCACTAATGCCGCTGTATGCCGGACCGGACGTAGAGTCGATCGCGGACAATCTGGTCCGCTTCATCGATCGCGAAGTTCTTCCCCTTGAGGCGGAAAATTCTGAGTTGCTGGACGAGTTTGGCGGGATGTATGACGGGGACGGGCGATTGACCCCCGGCGTGCTCGCGCTCAAGCGCGAAGTACGGATGCGTTCGGCGGCCGCTGGGTTTTACACGCTGTTCGGCGCAGAAGAGCTCGGCGGCTCGGGTTTTGGCGCGCGGGCGTTTGTTTTCATTCAGGACGCGCTGCACCATCGCTACGGGCCTTCGCATCCCCTGATACATACCGTGGTTCTGCCATCTCCTTTCACCAATGGCCTCTCGCCGGTGCTGCGCCACCTGCCCCCGGATACCTTTCGGCACTACGGGGCAGACATTGCGAGCGGCAGCAAGACACTTTGCTTCGCCCTCAGCGAGCCCGACGCAGGATCCGATGTGTTCGCCATGTCTACCCGGGCGGTGAAGGACGGGCATGAGTGGGTGCTGACCGGCACCAAGCAGTGGATCACCAACTCACCTTATGCCGATCTGGCAATGGTTTTCGCGGTGACCAATCCCGACCTGGCCAAAGCGCGCCGTGGGGGAATCTCGGGCTTCCTAGTGGATACTGCCGCACCCGGCTTCTCTGTTCCGGGTATCATCCGTGTGATGGGCCACAAAGGTGGGGACACGGGGATCGTCACCCTCGATGGCGTTCGCGTGCGCGATGATCATCGTCTGGGTCCCGTTGACCGCGGACTATCGGTCGCGCTCGGTGGCGTAAGCGCCGGACGGCTCGGGATGTCGGCCTCCGCTCTTGGAATGGCCCGCTGGGCGCTCGACAAGGCCATCGCGTATGCAGGGGTCCGACGGACGTTCGGCAAGCCCATCGCAGAGCACCAGGCCATCCAGTTCATGCTCGCGGACTCAGCGATCGACATCTACGCCGCCCAGGCGATGATCAACGACTGCGCCGCGCTGATAGACGCGGGCGCTGAGGCCATAGCACAGACCAGCATCGTGAAAGCGTTCTGCACCGAGATGGTTGGCAGGGTCGTCGACCGGGCGATCCAAGTGCATGGCGGCATGGGGCTTGCCAATGAGACAGGCCTGGAGGCCGCCTACCGGTCCGCACGGATCTATCGCATTCCAGACGGGACGGGCGAAATTCAGCGGCGAGCCATCGCGGCCCAGCTCCTGACGGGTCGTGCACGGTTGTGATGATACGCGGCTTTTTCCAACGAGGTGGACTGTGAGAGAAGCGGTCATTGTGGGGGTTGCCGATGCCCCGCTCGTGAACGGAAAGATCGCGCGCCCGATGTCGGTAATGGAGTTGCAGGCCAGAGTTGCGCTGGACGCGCTGGACGATGCAGGTATCCCGATGTGCGATGTCGATGGGCTGTTGACCGCGGGGATGTGGGGGCTTCCAGGTCCCGGCATGCTTCCGACCATCGCGCTGGCCGAATACCTCGGGATAGCCCCGCGCATGGTCGACGGCACTAACATCGGTGGCTCTGCCTTCGAGGCGCACGTGGCGAGCGCAGCGCGGGCTATCGAGAACGGCGACTGCGACGTTGCGCTGATCACGTTCGGCAGTCTGCAGCGCAGCCAGATGAGCCGTACTCTCGGGGGGCGGCCCGCGATTATGTCCGCGCAATATGAAACTCCCTGGGGGATGCCTACACCGATCGGCGGCTATGCCATGGCGGCGATGCGTCACATGCACGAGTTCGGCACCACATCCGAACAACTGGCTGAGATCGCAGTTGCGACCCGCAAGTGGGCAGCACTCAATCCGGCAGCGACGATGCAAGGCCCGCTCACAGTCGACGACGTTCTTGCCAGCCCGATGATTTCCGATCCCCTGCACCAGCTGGATTCGTGTCTCGTCACCGATGGTGGAGGCGCGGTCGTCCTGACGTCCGCTGACCACGCGCGCGCGCTCGGCAAAGTGCCGGTGCATGTAAGGGGCTGCGGCGTTTCCCACACCCATTTCAGCATTGCCTCCATGCCCGATCTGGCCAGACACATCTGCGCCGAGAAAGCCGGCGCGGACGCCTTCGCCCGTGCCGGAATGAGGCCGGCGGACATGGACGTGCTCGAGATTTACGACTCCTTCACTATCACGGTCCTCCTGACACTCGAAGCGCTCGGGTTCTGCGGTCTTGGCGAGGGCGGCCCGTTCGTTTCGGAACAACGCACCGCGCCTGGAGGTGAAGTGCCGATGAACACCAACGGCGGCGGGCTCTCTTATGCTCACCCCGGGATGTACGGCATTTTTCTCCTGATCGAGGCCGTTCGGCAGCTGCGCGGCGAATGCGGCCCACGCCAAGTCTCGGGAGCGCGCAATGCGCTCGTGCATGGAACCGGCGGAACCCTCTCGAGCGCCGCCACATGCATACTCTCGGTCAACTAGACCGGCTTGCAAGGGAGAAGTCCATGTCATCGTCGCTGGAAGGCAAAATCGCAATCGTCACCGGCTCTGGACGCGGAATCGGCCGCGAAATCGCCCTGTTGATGGCAAGCGAGGGCGCACGAGTGGTCGTCAACGATGTCGGCGGCTCGGTGGATGGCACGGGCGAGGACCTCGGGCCGGCGGAAGACACCGTTCGTGCGATCCGCGACCAGGGCGGTGAGGCGATCGCGAACACCGACAGCGTCGCCACATGGGATACCGCACACCGCATCGTGGAGGCAGCCGTCGACAGTTTTGGCGGGATCGACATCGTCGTCAACAACGCTGGTATTCTGCGGGATCGTTTTATCTTCAACATGTCGGAAGCTGAATGGCGCGCCGTCATCGACGTGCATCTCAACGGCAGCTTTTTCGTGTCGCGTGCGGCCGCCGAGCATTTCCGCTCCCAGAAATCGGGTGCCTATGTCTGCATGACTTCGACCTCGGGCCTGCTCGGGAACCTCGGCCAGGCCAACTACGGGGCTGCCAAGGCGGGAATAGCAGCGCTGTCGCGCTCGCTGGCATTCGACATGCAACGCTACAACGTTCGTTCCAACGCGATCGCCCCCTTTGCCTGGAGCCGCATGATCGGGACCACGATCGACGAAACCTCTCCAGAAGCAAAAGCGCGCGCCGACAAGTTGGCCAAGGCGATGCCGCCAGCGAAGATCGCGCCGCTTGCCGCATTCCTCGCAAGCGATCTCGCTGCGGACGTGACGGGACAGGTCTTCGCCGTCCGCGGTAACGAACTCTTCCTGATGAGCCAGCCCCGCCCGATCAGGAGTGCCTATTCCGCCGACGGCTGGACACCCGAGCGCATCGCGAATCAGGTCGCCCCTGCTTTCGCAGCGAATTTTACCCCGCTTGAAAGCTCGCGGCAGGTGTTCTCGTGGGATCCGGTGTGAGGGCGCTGCTATGACGATCGAACGGGAACGACTGCTCGCGTGGACGCTCGATGCCTCCCACACCTATACGGCGCGGGACACGAAGCTGTACGCGCTCGGTCTCGGGCTGGGTGCCGATCCGATCGACCCCATGCAGTTGCAATTCGTCAACGACCCTGCGCTACAGGCGTTGCCGACCTTGCCCGTCGTGCTTGGCTACACCAGCGGCTGGCTGGCCGGGGCAAAGCAGGAGATCGACGCACCAAAGGTGGTTCACGGCGAGCAGGGGCTTGTCCTCCATCGCCTTCCCGACCCGGCCGGGCAGGTGAAGAGCCACTTGTCCGTCGACGAGGTGGTCGACAAAGGACCCGGGCGCGGCGCGCTCATCTACACGCAACGCGAAATCACCGATGCCGGGTCGGGCGAGCCGATCGCCACGTCCTACTCGACTACCTTCTGCCGCGGTGACGGCGGCTTCGGCGGCACGGAAGGACGCGAGCGACCGGTGATCACGGTGCCGCAGCGAGAGCCGGATGCGTCGATGGACTGGGCTACCATTCCGCAACAGGCGCTGATCTATCGTCTTTCCGGAGACTACCACCTCCTCCATTCCGATCCCGAATACGCGCGCGCGGCGGGGTTCCCCCGCCCGATTCTCCACGGCCTGTGCAGCTATGGCATCGCCGGCTGGTTGATAATCGCCATGGAATGCGCGGGAGATCCGGCGCGACTGCGAGAGCTGTGGACCCGATTCTCCGCTCCCGTGTTCCCCGGCGAAACAATTCGGCTCGACCTCTGGCGCGAGGAAAACCGCGTACTCTTCGAGGCTTCGGTCCCCGCTCGCAAGGCGAAGGTGCTGTCTCTAGGCCACGCGGTCGTATCTTGACACATCGCGCGCTCCTCAAGCGAGGCAGACCGCATGACGACCACTGAATCGGAGGGGACAATCACCCGGCAACCGCAGGCAGTCGAATTCCGGGACACCGCACCGGGGGGTGGCGTGAGCACGATACCATAGCTACCGTCGCGGAGACGGTACTTTCCTCTGGAAACCCGATCAGCCCGCACGTTTGCGCGACGGCGGCTGCGTCGCCGGCCACGGCCTTCATTCATCCGGGAGATTGTAGCGGAACGGCCTCAGAAAAGAGGGGAGCCCGTCGTGGCATTTCCAACACCAAGATGTCTGCGCCCTCGGCACCCGCTTTAAGTTCAATCTCGCTCCCAGGGGGCGAGGCGAACATGTGTTCAAGCGGAGTGAGCATCTGCTCTTTGTGTACCGCTTCCCCTGCCATCACGAAAACGAAAACGCCGGCAAGGTCCGGTGCCACACTGACATTGACAGTTTCCCCGGGCGAAAAGCGCGCCCGCCATACGGACATCCCCTCGCGATCTGAGGGCAGAATCTGGTCGATCTTTGATCCAACCGAGGATAACTGGAGCGGAGTTTCCGGAACGATCGGCCCCGCCTGCCCCCCCGTCTGGGCCCCTTCAGGATCTGCGCCGCGGCTTCAGGCAGGATGTTAGCGCCCTCTTCACGGATTGAACGGATTGTGAAGTAGCTCAACCCTCCGGGGCCAGCGACGAGGGGGCCGTAGCCAGTAAACGCACCTGCATAAATGGATCGTCATCGGTACGATCGCGTGCCCACCGATCTTTCCCCCGCGGCGACGAAAAGCTGGAATTGATTGTGCCGGTGAAAATGCTTTGGAATGGTGGAATCGGGTGGCTGTTCTATCATGAACACAGTGGGCGACTCATCGGGGTTCCGACCGTTCTCCATCCACTCCGACTTGCCGTAGCTGCCGCCAGGCATAGGCAGCAGACGGCGATTCGCAGTCCCTCGCTCACGTAGCCCGTATGCGATCATGTGACATCTCCTGAGCTTCGACCCGATCCTGACTGCCGGGCCGGAGGCGATCCTGCCCTCCAGCGTCAGGGCAGATAATGTGCGTTGACCGGAAACGCCGATACCGGCGGTTGTGCCGCTCGTACCGGGGGTGGTATCTCGTAGTGGTCTCTGCGCCAAGTCTTGCATGAGTTCCGCATTGCCGCTCATGAACCAGCGGAAGGTTGGAATGACGCCCCTCGTCGGCTGCGTACGACTGCACTTCCTGCGCCGGCGGTGGCGCGGCACCCTGGTCGTCCTCGAACCATAGCTGACCTAGGAAATGTCCTTCTGAAGCATGATGGCCCGGCCGTCGGAGAGCACAAACGAAACCATCCTTCTCGTTGTCTACGTCAGGGCGCCGTAGCGATCACGTAGGATCGCCGCGCGAAAATACCCCCACACCAAATCTGGCTGCATGCGGAAACAGTGTTAGCGCACCTGAGGTGCCAAAAGATGGGCGCTCAGATTGTTGTGAAATTTTTGTTCACCGTACCTAATGTGCATATCTATGGCGCACTGGCAACGACAGCTCAGCGCCACTAGCGGCGATTACTGCCATACCTACCCAAGCCGAACAGCGGATGTCTGCTATAGGTGGAAAGATACGGTAATGGGTCGACGATCCTGCGCGCTTCCGGCGATCGCGCGATGTCGGGCCTCACTTCGGCCTCACGCCTAGGAAGTACCAGTCCGGCGAGATCGACGTCACCGGCTCGATCAGCAAGGTCGGCGACCGGATGGTGCGAACAGCTCTACGAAGCGGCCAGCGTTTTGCTCAGCCGTACGGTGCGCATGTCGCCTCTGAAAAGCTGGGCGATGGCGGTTGTCAGGCGGCGGGGCGCGAAGAAGGCGCGCCTAGCGCTGGCACGCAAGCTCGGCGTCATCCTCCACCGGATGTGGGTCGATGGCATCAGCTTCCGCTGGACCAACGAGGCCGCCGCCATGGCGTGAGAAGGAGAGCTTAAAGAGATCGGGTCAGCCAGGCAGGCCGACCCGTAGTCCGACCGCTGGGACGGTGAAGTGGGTGAGGCCGCAATGTCCGCAGTCGCTGCTGCGCAGACGACGCTGGAAAGATCGGCTCACCGCTTGCTCTGACCGTATGATGTGGCAGCTCCAGGCTGACCACGGACAGAAGCAAGTAACCAGCGCCAGGACAAACCAGGTGGCTTGATACCATGGCCCATTACAGAAGCGAACGTCACCGGGTCCTCGTCTGAAGCCTGGTCTGCCCGCTCCGCGAGCAAAGTGGTTGTTCGTGGATCAAAACTTATCGAGAATTGAACGTTCGTCTCACGAACACCCACACGACCATTCCCACCGCCGCGATGTGGTAGTCGATGACCTCAGCGCTGCACCCGTAAGTTGAACCGGTGCAGCAAAATATTAGGAAGAGCCCGCCGCCCGTCCAGCCGGATCACCGGACCTTTCCGCGAGGCATTTCGACAGGTGCGAAGGCCTCAAATGATCGCGGTGGATGATTGGGAGCAGCTTGCATGTCTCCATGAGCTGTCCCTCCGGCCGCTTCCTGCCAATTCCGATTGCGACGCGGGCAACCCAAAATCAAACTACACTTTCCTGAATATTCGGGGGTAGCTGAGGCTGCGCCAATTCGTGTTTCGGCACGTGCGGATTGGTTTGGCTGTAGCGCAGCCCTCCAAGTAAAGATCAGCGGGGGCGGGAAGGGGTCCGGAAGCGGCCAAACTGCTTTTTCGGAAACCGGATCGAGCAGCGCAATGCGGCTGCCCGTTGCGGTGAGCCGGACGGTCATCGGTATGATCGGGTACCGCGCGGGGGAGATCGAGGCGGCGCGACCGCCGCCGGGCAGGGGCGCGAGCTGCGGACCATCTACAGGCGGGTTACTTCGCGAAAGAGGTGCCTTGGTCCCATTGGTCCACAACATGATCAGCCGAGAGCCTTTCATATCACGTGCGCGGCACGCCGATTTCTTCGAGGCGCCGATCGCCAGTACGGTCGATCTTGTCCTGTGCGCCGACTACCGGATCACCGGCTCGCCTCCGACGGCGACGGACCGATCGACTGGCAGCTTGGCGACTACTACCTCAACACCGAGCGCACCGTCGGCGTGAGCGAGCGGCCACACTCTTCGCTCATCTATACCACCGCGGCGGCGCTCGCCGCCGAAATCGAACAGCACGGGCGGATTTAACCCCGTCCGTTGCATCACCTGCGCTCCTGCGCGACGACACCAGCTCGGTCTCTGGCGGCAGCTGGATGAAAGAGGGGGATCACGTCACCAGGAAATCGACTAAACGCGGGCGCGAGCGCACCAACGCAATCGGCCAGGTGTGTGCGTCGCAGGCAAGATGGTGGCGCCGCCCGTAGCGGCTACGCCGCGCCGGGAGCTACGGCTGAGGCGTCAGCGAAAGCTCCTGAATATTTCTCACGCAACGCCTGCTTCTGGATCTTGCCCGTCGCCGTGGTCTGGAAGGCGTCGAGGATCTCGACCAGTTTGGGCGTTTCATAGCCGCTCAGGTGCGCGCGGCAATGCGCGATGATTTCCCCGGCGCTGGCCGACTGTCCCGCCTTCAGCGTCACGAAGCCCGCGACCGCCTCGGTCCAGTGCGGGTGCGGCAGGCCGATCACAGCGGCGTTGGCGACCGCCGGATGCCGCAACAGAACCTCCTCGACCTTG
>SXGU01145053.1_pt1 | contig 17259 bp, 18 predicted proteins | sample 3174531 | NCBI WGS metagenome assembly SXGU01 (sample SAMN11356863, study PRJNA531348) | freshwater metagenome | isolation source: freshwater sample F1-140 | place: China: Fuxian Lake, Yuxi | collected 2017-12-25 | reverse complement strand
TCGTTCTGGTTCGGCTGGTATGAACTCGACCACTACGCGACCACCAAGGTGGCGGCGGACCTGTGGTTCGGCGTTGGTTCCTGCGTCATGGGCGTCGCCCTCATCGCCTACGGCATCTACTTCCTGAAGAAGCTCAAGAACATCAGCTACCTGTGAACCGCCGCCCCGCCATCTTCGCGCTCGTAGCGCTGGCCCTGCTCCTCGTGAGCGCGTCAGACGCCTCCGCCTGCGCCGCGTGCTTCGGCAAATCCGACTCCAAGCTCGCCGAGGGCATGAACGCCGGCATCTTCGCGCTGCTGGGCATCATCGGCGGCGTGCTCTTCGCCATCGCCGGCTTCTTCTTCTTCATCGCCCGCCGCGCGGTGACGCACCCTCTGCCCATCCCTTCACAAACCCTTTCTCCAGTCGAATCCTTGAACCACTGAACCATGCAACCGCAGCCGCCCACCTTCATCGAACAGCTCAAGCAGGGCTTCATGCCCATCCTCGCCTCCGAGCACGGCAAGGACGTGGACTACTTCATCCTCATCATCCACTGGCTCATGGCCGTGCTCTTCATCGGCTGGATGGCTTACTTCTTCTACGCGCTCTTCCGCTTCCGCAAGAGCGCGCACCCCAAGGCCGACTACGTGGGCGCGAAAGGCACCCTCGCCAACAACGCCGAAATCGCCGTCGTCATCATCGAGGCCGTCCTGCTCGTCGCCTTCGCCATCCCGCTCTGGGCCAAGGCCGTTGAGAAATACCCCGCCGAAAAAGACGCCACCGTCATGCGCCTCACTGCCGAGCAGTTCTCCTGGCAGGCCCGCTACCCCGGCAAGGACGGCAAGTTTGGCGCGCAGGAGATGAAGCTCATTACCGACAAGAACCCGCTCGGCTATGTCGAGAAGGACACCGCCGGCGACGACGACCGCCTCTCCCCGCCCAAGGACATCCACGTCCCGCTCACCCCCATAAAGGTCAAGGGCGACGACGGCAAGGAGCGCGACTCCTTCAAGCCCGTCATCATCCACCTGACCACCAAGGACGTGATCCACTCCTTCAAGGTCACCGCCATGCGCATGACGCAGGACTGCATGCCCGGCATGAGCATCCCCGTCCACTTCACGCCCACCAAGGTCGGCAAGTTCAACATCACCTGCGCCCAGCTCTGCGGCAACGGCCACGCCTCCATGAGCGCGCTCTTCGTCGTGGACTCGCCCGAGGAGTATGACAAGTGGTTCGCCGAGAAGACCAGCAAGGCCGGCGGCGCGCCCCAGAGCTTCGAGTAACCGGAACCTCCCTTTCACCGGGCGCGCGCCGCGAGCGAGAGCACTTTTTGTGTCCTCCGAATTCACCGAACCCAGTCCTGCGCAGTCCCGCTCCGTCGAGTGGGCCGTCTGGGGCGGCATCGTCTTCGTGGTGCTCGCCATCGGAGTGGCTTACGTGCGCGAACGTCAGCGCACCCCCACGACCAAACTCCCCGTCATCGCTCAAGTCGCCGACTTCACCCTCACCAACCAGCTTGACCGCCCCGTCCGCCTCGCCGACCTGCGCGGTCAGGTCTGGGTCGCCGACATCATTTTCACCCGCTGCCCCGGCCCCTGCGCCACGATGACCCAGCGCATGAGCGAACTGCAAGCCGCCCTCCCGACGAACGCCCCCGTCAAACTCATCTCCCTCACTACCGACCCCGAGCACGACATCCCGCGAGCCCTCGCTGCCTACGCGCAACGCTTCGGTGCGGACTCGAACCGCTGGCATTTCCTCACCGGCCCGAAAGCCGACCTCGTGAAGCTCGCCGTGAACAGCCTCAAGCTCACCGTCCTCGACACCGAGGAGGCCAAGCGCACCTCGCCCAACGACCTGTTCATCCACAGCACCATCTTCGTCGTCGTGGACAAGCAGGGCCGCCTCCGCGCCGTCTTCGAGAGCCTCGACAACGTGTTGAGCGAAGACGAAGTCACCACCGGCGCGAGCCAGACCAGCAGCACCTGGGAGAAGACCGTGAAGCCCCGCCTCCTGGAAACCGTGAACGCCCTTCTCATGGAGACGGACAAGTGAACGCGCCGCGCTTCCTCTTCTCCCTCTCCCTTCATCGGATGAGGGAAGAGGGCCGGGGTGAGGAGTTACATGCCTCTGCGTTGCTGGCCGCACCCCTCATCCGGCCTCCGGCCACCTTCTCCCCTCCTCCGAGGAAGGGAGAAGGCCCGCTTCTTTGCGTCCTTGTGTTAAATCTATCCGCCACATGACCTACACCGACCTCCCGCTCATCAACGCCTGCCTCAACACCACCTGCACCGTGCTGCTCGTGCTGGGCTGGGTTCACATCCGTGCCGGGCGGAAGGTGGCGCACCGCAACTGCATGATTGCCGCGCTCTGCACCTCCACGCTCTTCCTCGCCTGCTACCTCTACTACCACTACCAGATGCAGCAGCAACAAGGCACGGCGCACACGAAGTTCGTTGAGCCCGCCTGGTTCCGTCCCATCTACCTCACCATCCTCCTCACGCACCTCATCGGCGCCTTCGCCATCGTTCCGCTTGTCCTGATGACCGTGAGCCGCGCCGCAAAGGAGCGCTTCGAGGCGCACAAAGCCATCGCGCGCTGGACCCTCCCCATCTGGCTCTACGTCTCCGTGACCGGCGTGGTGATTTACTTCCTGCTCTACCGAATTTTCCCGCAGCTACCGGGAGCGAAGTAATTGGTGATAAGTGAGTGAAATCGTGGGTGCTCGGCCACGCACCGGACTAACTTCCATCTCCCCACACCCCCAGCTCCCGCAACTGCCGCTCCGCCGCCGCCGCCCAACCCTTGTTCGCCGCTGGACTCGCCGGGCTGGGATGTAGAATTCGACCGAAGCGCACCCCGCCCTCGCCCAGCGCCTCGCGCGCCCGCTTCTCCGCGAAGTCGCCGACGCCAATCACCCACTCCGGTCCCGTGATGGCGACGACCTGCCGCAGATGCTCATCGCACACGGCGAAGAGCTTCTCCCGCTCCGCCGCGCCGAGCTTGTCCGGTGTCACGTTGCGCCCTCCCTCGTCCATGAAGGCCAGCGGGCAAAAATTCACGACGAAGTGGTCCACGAAACACTTCTCCGGCGTCCCGAACTTCGCGGCGAACAAGCCCCACAGCCGCCGCCCGCTCACCTCCGAGCGCGGGCACGCGAAGCCCTCGATGGGCCGCTTCGGGTGCGCGTGCTTGGGTTGGGCGACGAGCGTGTAAATCCCCATCCAGTCCCGCACCGCTGCCACCTCGCCGAACGGCACGCCCGTCTGCGCCATGCCGAACGGTCCGGGGTTCATCCCGAGCAGCAGCACGCGCTTGCGCCCGCCGCCGAACTTGCGCAGGAACAGCTCATGCGCCGCCCACGCATAATCCAGCGGGTTGTAAACGTAGGCCACCGGCGGCTTGAAGCGCAGTCGCTCAACGGCGGCGCTCAATTCGCGCGCGTGACGAATCAGCAACTCAGCGGAGTCAGGCATGGCAGTGAAGAGGGCAACTGGCTCACGGCGGGCTTCACCGCGTGCTCACCGTCACCTCGAAGAAGCGCGTGTCCGGCTTCAGCTTGATGCGGGCGTCCGCCAGCTCGCCAATGCCGCTGGCGAAGGTCGTGGCCAATCCCTTCGGCGTCAGAAACCACACCGGCTCACGCGTCTCGCCCAAAGCAAACTCCCATTCCAAACTGCCCTCCGCCTTTGCCCGCTTCACGCGCTGGCGCACCGGCACGCCGTTCACCTCGAAGCTGAACTCGGGAAACTTGTCCACCAGCCGGTAGCCGAGAAACTTCAACTGCGGCTCGGCGTCGGGATTTCCAATTCGCAACGGATGACCCGTCGGCGCGGTGAGGAAACTTTTTCCAAGCACCTTCGCCGGCCCGCCGCCGCGACCGGTCCACACGGGCGCGACATCCAGAAACTCGCCGCTCCACGCGAAGCGCACGCGGCACTGCTCGGCATCGAAGACGTAGTTCACGCGGCCCGGCAGCCCCACGGCGATGCTGCGCGTGCTGGAGTCCGCGATGAACGTGCGGAATACAATCGGTTCATCCCGCACCAGCAGCCGGTAGTCCTGCGGCCCGTCCAGCAAACCTTCCGGCAGCGCCAGGGACTTCCCGGCGGCGAGCGCTTGGACGAGCGCGGCCATCTTCGCGTGCGCCTCGGCGGCGGGCAGGTCGCTGAAGAACGCGGGCATCGCCGTGCCCGGCTGGAGGCGGCTCGGCTCGCGCAGCCAGCGCAGCAGCCAGTCCGTGCGGATGCGCGCATGCATCTCGGTCATGTCCGGTCCGCGCAAATCGCCTGCTGAGCGATGCCCGGCGAAGTCATGGCAGTTGATGCAGCTCAACCCGCCGTCGCCCTTGCCCAGCAGCTTCAAGCTCTCGGCAGCCTGCGCGGGCGTCGGGGGCGGAGCCGTCGCTCCCTCGCCCAGCTCCGCACCCGCCTGCTGCGCGAACAAGTTCACCAGCGGCCGCGCCGGCTCACCGCCGTGCTCCGGCACGAGCCTCATCCACGGGCGCACGCGCTTGTTGCTCACCAGCACCTGAGTGAGCCAGTTCGCGCGCAGCTTGTTGCCGGCGTCGGTGAGCGAAGGCGGCGCTTCCGCTCCCTCCAGCTCGCGTTTGGCCGGGCCGTAAAGCTCGTGGCACTCAGCGCACTTGAACTGCCGCGCAAGGCGATGAAACTCCTGCAACGGCGCAGGCGAAGCGCCCTTCGCCGTGAGTTGCTCCGTCACCGAGGCATCCCAGCGCGCGACGCGATTGCCGAACGCCGTGTGCGGCAACGGCTCGCGGGCGAAGTGCTCGGACTCCCATTGGAGTTGCAGCCGCGCCGTCGCGCCGGGCTTGCGGGTGAACTCGATCTTCAACGCGCGCTCGCCGGCTTCGAGCTGCGTCGGCCGGTCTTGGATTTCCTTCCCGTCCACGAACAGCTTCGCATCGGCGAAGAGGGTGTAGCGGCCGCTGCGCGCGAGCTTGAGCACGCCGCTCCACTCGACGGTGAAGGCGGGCTTGAGCGTGGGATGGATGGACTCGCCGGGCAGCAGCGTGAAGTTGGGCGTGGGCAGGGCGAACTCCGCGGTGCGCTGGCCGTCCGTGGCTGTCGCGACGAGGCCGGGGTGCAGTGCGGCTTGCGCGAACAGGTTGCCACAGAACGCCAGCAGGCCCACGAAGCAGAGGATTCGAGCGCGGAACACGGCCTGAGGCTACGAGGTTTCCTGCGGCCGCGGCAAGCGCTCCTCACGTCGCCGGCACGAAGCGTTGGAAGACCCGTGCCAGCACGAAGCAGCCGAGGAACCACGCGGTCACCTCCGGCGGTTGGTTGGCCACGGCGAGCAGGTCCACGAGACAAATTCCTGCGAGCAGGCCGGAGACGGTCTTGCCGATGTCGGGCGGCGATTGCCAGAGCGTCGGGCGCAGGCAGCGGACGGCCCATAGCCCCACGATGGCCGAGGCCAGCAGCGCCTTCTCGCGGAAATAGCCGTCGTTGACGAGGAACGCCAGCACCAGAGGCGCGGCCAGCAACACGAGCGGCCAGTAGCGGATCAAGCCCGGCGCGCTCTCCCGCCGCGCGAGATAGCTCAGGCCGACGATGTAGCAGCCCAGCACGGTTGCGGTCCAAAGCGCCAGCCCATCCACGCCACGCACGCCTGCGGCTGCGGCGGTGAGCAGGAGAAAGAACCGGCACGACGCCATCAGCACCGGCGACCAGTCGAGGGACTTGTGGAACGCGTCGTAGAGGGCGACGCACACGAGAAGCTGCAACGCGAGAATGGCCGGCTCGCGCCCCAGCCAGCCGAGCATTCCCGTGCCTCCCGCGAGCAGCACAGCGCTTAACAGCCAGACTGCCTCGCGGGAAATTGCGCCGGAAGGAATAGGCCGCTCGCGCCGGTGTTGCGTGTCGAACTCCGCGTCGAACGCGTCGTTGAGGAACATCCCGCCGACATAGACCAGCGTCGCACCCGCGCACAGCCACGCGAAACGGCTCCACTCACCACCGCCGCCGAGCAGCCAGCCGGCGAGGCAGTTGGACCAGACGGTGGGCAGATTCGAAACGCGGCCCAACACTAGGAGGGTTCGAAGTGATGCCATGTGCGCGGGAGGATGGAGCGCGGTCAGCGACGGGGCGAGGCCGAAAGCGGCGGCGCGGCGCGACAAGCGCGGGGCGGGAAAGTAGTTAGTGCTTAGTAATTAGTGCGGTGATCACCGCGATTGCACTTTGGACTAATCACTAATTACTAATCACTTTCCGCCCGTGCACTTCCCCGTTGCCGACGCGCCGGGACTTTTCCACAGTCTGCCCGTGAAACAGCTTTGCCTGCTGCTGCTCGCCGCCTGCCTGCCGCTGGCCTCGCTTCGTGCGCAGTCCGACGACGCGCTGCCCATCCTCGTGCAGGTGCTCCAGTCCACCGACGACGCACAGGTGCAGCTCGACATCCTCAAGGGCCTCGCCGACGGCCTCAAAGGCCGGCGCGGTGTGAAGGCTCCGGCGGGCTGGGACACTCTCGCGACCAAGCTGGCCAGGAGCAGCAACGTCCAGGTGAAGGAACTCGTGCAACAGCTCTCGCTCGTTTTCGGCAGCGCGAGCGCACTGGCGGACATGAGGAAACAGATGCTCGACGCGAAGGCCCCGACCGCCCAACGGCTCGCTGCGCTCGAAGCGCTCGTGGCGGCGAAGGACGCGACGCTTGCCGAGCCACTACGGCAGTTGCTCAAGGAGCCGGTGCTGCGCGGGGCCGCGTTGCGCGGGCTGGCGACGTATGACGACCCGAAGACGGCGGCGGCGATTCTGGATCTGCTCCCGACGCTCGATCCCGCCGGCAAGCGCGACGCCTTCGGCACGTTGTCCTCACGTGTCTCGTTTGCGCGGGTGCTCGTGGGCGCGCTCGCCGCCGGCAAGTTCGCGCCGAAGGATTTGCCCGCCGACCTAGTTCGCCAGCTCCGCAACTATCAGCAAGCGGATATCAACGCGGCGCTCGACAAGCACTGGGGCGCGGCGCGCGAAAGCACGGCGGACAAGAAGGCGGAGATGGACCGTTACAAGGCGCTGCTCGCGAAGCCGGGCTCGGTGAAGGACGACTTGGTGAAGGGCCGCGCCGTGTTCGCGAAGACCTGCGGCCAGTGCCATCAGCTCTACGGCATCGGCGGCAAGGTCGGCCCGGACATCACCGGCTCGAACCGCGCGGACCTCGACTACCTCCTGCACAACATCCTCGACCCGAACGCGGAGATTCCCAACGACTACCGCACTTGGAACCTCGACACGAAGGACGACCGCAGCATCTCCGGCGTGATGGCCCGCCAGGACGCGACCGCCGTCACCATCGTCACGCCGAACGAGACGCTCACGATCGCGCGCACGGACATCGCGAAGCTCAAGCAGAGCGAGCTGTCTATGATGCCGGAGGGCTTGCTCCAGGCGCTGCCGGAGGACGAGGTGCGTAACTTGATTGCCTACCTGCGCGGCAAGGAACAGGTGCGGCTCCCGGGCGAGAAGTAAGTCAGGCTGGAAGCACTGACCTACTTGGTAGGCTTCAGAAAGTGCTCGAAGAAGGCGACGAGTTGGGCGTTGGATTCCTCGTTGGGCGAGTGCTCCTTGCGGTTGGTCATCGCTACGCGGTGCTTCACGCCGAGCAGGTCGTTCACGCCGATGGTGTGGTTCAGTGGGATCCACCGGCTGGGCGGGTCCTCGCTGCCGGCGCTCACGAGGAAGGGGCGCGGGGCCATCAGCGCGTGGACTTCATGCAAGTCGCGGCCCGTCTCTATCATCGTCTTGTAAGCCCCGGTGCGCGGACTGTCGGGGCGGATTAGGCCGGGCTTGCGAGTGATCTGCGGGTCGCGGCCCAGATACCACAGCTCCCAGTAGTTCACATTTCCGCGCGGCTCGTCGAAGACGATGCCGGGGTCGCTCCACGCGGCGGCGGCGAACTTGTCGTAGAAGCACGAGGCGAACATCGCCCACTTGCCGCCATAGCTGTGGCCGGCCACGCCGATGCGCTTGGAATCCACTTGAGGCAGGTTCGCCAGCGCGTGCCAGCAGTTCGCGCCGATGTATCCGAGGAAGGAGAGCGGCTGCCAGGCCGCGCGGCCCGGATCAGGCGTGCGCGCGTCGCCGCCGGGCGAGCCGATGCTGAGGGAGACGATGCCCTTCCGCGTGAGCTGCACGGCGAAATCACGCTGCGGACTCTTGCCCAGCCCAATGCTCGTCTCCGGCTCGTAGAACGGCACGAGGACGGCGGGGAACGGCCCTTTGCCGTCGGGGATGAGCAGCCACGCCTCGCCGGTGACGCCGGGCGCCAGCTCCACGCGGACGCGGTGCTGGGTGAAGTTGTCGCGCTTGCTCTGCGCGAGGAATTCCAGCTTCGGCTTCTCCAGCACGGGCGGCCACGCGCCCATGAGACCGTGCCATTGCGCGAGAATCTCCGCGCGCCGGCGCGGCCAGTCGGCGGTGGTCTTCACGCGCGAGCCGTCGTTGAAGAGGAGTGGCGAGCGGTAGCTGCCGAGCTGGCCGGCGAACTCCTTCGGCGGAGTGAAGAAGGGGGAAATGGTTGCGGCAGCGGAAGGCTCGGCTGCGGGGAGAGAGAGAAGAGAGGATAGAAGACAGAGGATGGCAATGTCGGCATGCTGACAGGACTTGGATGGTCGCATCATGTCTCCTTCGACGACGAGGCAGCAGAATCCTTGGCGACAGTTTCCGCCGGCACGGCGACCGGCTCACTGGGCTGCTTCTCCTCCATCTGCCACGAGAGCAGACACATCAGGCCCACGCCGATGCAGATGCCGCTGTCGGCGACGTTGAAGGCGGGAAAGCCGGCCTCGTTGCCGCTGCGCGTCTGGACGTGGAAGTAGATGAAGTCCACGACGTGCTTGTGGATGATCCGGTCAATGATGTTCCCGACGATGCCGCCGAACATCAGGCCCAGCGCCCATTGCCCGAGCCGCTGTTCGAGGCCGAAGTGCTGCCGCGTGAGGAAGAGCGCGAGCAGCGCCAGCAGCGCGACGATGGTGAGCAGTTCGTTGTTGTTGTGAAACATGCTCCACGCCGCGCCGGTGTTGCCCCAGTGGACGAACTTGAAGAAGCCTTCCACCACGACCCGCTCCTGCGCGTAGCCTAGGAAGTGCAGCACGGCGAACTTCGTGAGTTGGTCGAGCACCAACGTCACGATGGCCACGAGCGCCATGTGGCGGTTGGGGGTCAAGGTCATGCGGCGCGTGGTTTAGCGGGTTGTCAGGGGGAAGACAATGCCCGGCTGCGCAGCCATTGCCCGCCGTTGCCCAGCCCGCACACGACTCCCAGCAATGCGACATCGGTGGGGCCGACGGGCAAATCCCAGTGATAAGCGAGCACGAAGCCGACGACCGACGCCACCCCGCCCAGCACGCTCGACGCGACCACGAACTGCCGCATCGTCCCGGCGAAGGGCCGCACCGCCAGCGGCGGCAGCAGTAGGAAACCAAACGTCACCAGCGGCCCGACCGCGATGACCGCCACCGAAATGGCGAGGCCAATCAGCAGATAGAGCAGCAGGTCCCAGCCGAACACCACCTTGCGCAACGTCATCGCCAGCTCGCGGTCGTAGGAGATGAGGATGATTTCCTTGCGAAAGAGCCAGAGCAGGAACAGCACCCCCGCGAACGCTCCCAGCGTGAGCTTCAGGTCAGAGTTCGAGATGGCGATGATTTCACCTTTGAACAGGTTCAGCCAGCCGCGCTCGGCGGTGGGGCATTTCGCGAGGAGGAGCAAGCTCGTGGCAGCGGACAGCACGTAGAGCGCACCGATGCGCGCCTCGTTCCACGCCACGCGATGCCGTTCCAGAAACGCCAGCGCAGTCACGGCGAGGATGGAAAAAGTGAGCGAGCCGACGAACGCCAGCGCGTGCGTGTCGAACGAACCGTGCTCCAGATGAATGTGCCCGAGCGAGTGCAGCGAGAGCGCCAGTGCCACGCCGGTCGAGGAAATCTGCGGCAGCGCCACACCCATGAAGACCATCCGCCGCAGCACGAGGAACACGCCCACGACCGGGCACGCCAGCCCGATGACCAGACTCGTGTAGAGCGCGTCCCGCAGGAGGAACGAGGGCGAGAGAACTTCGGTGAGGACGTTCATGCGTGGTGAATGTCCAAGGCCCAATGTCCAAGGCCAAATGAATGACCAATGACAACTGACCAATCGGCCGGGGCTGGCTGGCAGGCGCGAGCAACCCGGGCATTGCGCATTGCGCATTGATTGGTCATTGCGTCAGTGGGCATGGGTCATTACTCGAAGCTGACCTTGCCATCGGCCACCTGCAGCACCTCCGTCGCATGGCGGCGCGCGAGCGGGAGGTCGTGGTTCACCATGAGGATGGTGAGATGCTTCTCACGGTGCAGACGCGAGAGCATTTCCATCACGGCCTTTGTCGTCTCCGGGTCAATGCCCGCGGTCGGTTCATCGAGCAGGAGAACTTCCGGCTGCGTCACCAGCGCGCGGGCGATAAGCACGCGCTGCTTCTGCCCGCCAGACAAGAGGGAGAAGGCCTTGCGCTCCAAGTCCGCCGCGCCGGTCTGCGCGAGACTCGCACGAACCAGCTGCCGTTCAGTTTCACCTGCGCCCTTGGCCGCGCCGAGCCGACCGTAAGTCCCCATCAGCGCGACCTCGAACGCTGAGAGCGGCCAGAGCGGGTCGAGGCTGTCGCGCTGCGGCACGTAGCCGAGCACCGGAGGCGCGCCGTTGGCGCCGCACAATTCCACGCGGCCCGAAACCGGCGGCAGGATGCCCCCAAGCGTCTTGAGCAGCGTGGTCTTGCCCGAGCCATTCTCGCCGACCATCGCCGTGAAGCGTCCGCGCGGCAACGCGAACGTCAGCCCGCGCAGAACCGGCCTGCCCTCGTAGCCGACGGCGGCGTCCGCAAGCTGCGCCCACGGGACAGGGGGGTTGGCTGGTTGTTTCTCGGACACGCTGGGATGAAACCGTGTTTGGGTCGTTCAGGGAAAGCGTATTTCAAACGCCACCGAACACGACGCGAAACTTGCGCCAGCCCCACGCGCCGACCAAGAGTGCGGCGAGAAGTGCGATGATGATTTGGCCGGGCGGGAAGTCGTAGTGGTTCGCCAGCACGAGGCCGGTGAGCACGCTCGCGACGCACACGACGGGCGCGACAAAGAACATCGTGCCGGCCTCGCGGCAGAGGTTCTTCGCCACCAGCGCGGGCAGCACGAGGCAGCCGAAGGTGAAGATCAGACCCGACGAACGGATGACCAGCCCGGTGCTGAGTCCCAATGCAGTTGCAAGTCCGAGCGACCATGCGCCGATGCGCATCCCAACGGCAGCAGCCATCACGGGGTCGCTCACGAAGAGCACGATGCGCTGGCGCAGCACGAGCACGAATCCACCGACCACTGCGGCCAGCGTGGCGAATGTTACCACGTCCACCGCCGCCGCGCCGATGATGCTGGAGGCCATCGTGGCCTGAACGGATTTGAGGCCATTGGGGTGCTTGGCGAGCAGCAGGATGGAGCCGCTCGCGCCCAACAGGAAAATCCATGCGGTGACTTCCTCGTGACTGGTGCCGCTGCGCTGCGCACGCGTGCCGGTGGCGAGCGCGGCAATGATGGAGAAGGCGACCGCGAAGGCGGCGGGCTGGCCGGTGCCCAGCAGCATGTCCAGCGCGATGCCCAGCATGGAAGCCTGCGCGACCGCCGCCGCAATGAAGACCTGTGCCCGAGCCACGACGATGACACCGAGGAACGACAGCAGCAGGCCCGCAAACAGCGCGGCAAGATACGACTGGGAGAACATCGGCCAGGAGTTGAGAAACTCGGAGATCATGGTCGTGGGCTGGACGAAATGTTCGCATCGTGCGCCTGTTCGACCGCCACATGCACACACCCGTGGTCGTCATGATGGACGCCAACGGGAACACCGAACGTGCGGCTCAAATTTGCAGGGGTGAAGACTTCCTTGAGCGGGCCGGCGGTGAGCTTGCCGCCGCGAAAGAGCGCGGCGTGCGTGGCCTGCTTCGCGGCGATGCTTAGGTCGTGCGTGACGAAGACAATGGTGATGCCCTTGTCGCGGCTCAGGCTGGTGATGGCATCCAGCAAGCTCGACGCTGCGGCGAGGTCCAGGCCAGCGGTCGGTTCGTCCACGATGAGCAGCAGCGGGTCGCGGATGAGCGCGCGGGCGACGAGCGTGCGCTGACGTTGACCGCCGGAGAGCGTCCACAGGCTGCGTTCGGGCAGATGCGCGATGCCCATGAGTTCGAGCACAGCCTTGAGGCGGGCGTCGCGCTGGACGCGTTCGAGCGTGATGCCCACCAGCCCGCCGAGCACGAACTCGCGGATGGTGGTAGGGACGCTGGGGTTCACCTCGCATTCCTGCGGCACGAGGGCGAGCCGCGTGCGGCGCTGGAAGTCGGCGCGGAGGAAAATCTTTCCGCGCGTGGGCCGCACCGCGCCGAGCAGCGCCTTGATGAGCGTGCTCTTGCCCTCGCCGTTGGGGCCGAGCAGGGCCCAGAACTCGCCGCGTCGGATGGCGAGGTTCACATCCGAGAGCACCACGCGGCGGCCGTAGGCAAGGGTGACCTGCTCAGCGCAGAGGATGGGCTTCTCGGCGGCAGAGGGTGGCGCGGCGACGAGTGTGAGGCTGCCCGACGCGACAAGATCCGGGGCAACCAGATGGTCGAGGCGGGTGCTCATCTCATTTGGCATTCAGTGCGGCCAGTAGCTGGTCCGCGTTGTGTTTGAGCATGGCGAAGTAGTCATCGGTGGCCGGGCGTCCGCCGGTCTGGTGGGCCATCCGCACCGCCTTCGCGCCGGACTGCTTTGCGGCGAACTCGACAAAGCGCTGTTCGAAATAAGGCGCGGTGAGGATGACGCGCACCTGCTTGGCCTTCATCTTCGCGACGAGCTCCTGGAGATGCTTGGTCGTGGGCGGCACGCCGGGGCTGGGTTCGAGATAGCCCAGGACTTCGAGGCCGAAGCGGCGCGCGAAGAAATACCAGAGGTCATGGTCGCCCACGATGAACCGCCCGCGATGCGCGGCAAAGGCACCCAGCCAGCCGGCGACCTTATGGTGGGCAAGGAACTCCTTCACCGCCGCCGCGTCCTTGAGCTTCTCGAATTCGAGCGCAAGTTTCTCCACATCGTCGTTCTTCGCGCATTCCTCGCCGACGAGCGCAACGGCGAGGCGCTGGCGGAACTTGTCGTGGTTAGCGGCGAACTCGGCTTTCCACTCGGGGCGCAGCTCGCTGAGCTTGTCGCGGATTTCGCGCGCGGACCGGAGGCCCTCGACGGGGTCGAGGAAGTAGTGCGGGTTGCCGTCCTCGTGAAAGCTGTTGAGGAGGTTCTTGCCTGCCTCACCTTCGAGCGGGCGGACGTTGCGACCAAGGTTCAAGTTGCCCTTCTTGCTTGGCTTCACGGCGTCGCCGCTCACGGAGCGCATGAGCTTTTCGAGCCACGCGTTCTCAATGCCCTGGCCGACCTGAAGGTAGAGGTCGGCACGATTCAGCTCCTTGGCCAAGCTGGGTTTGAGTTCGATTTCGTGGGGGTCTTCCGTGCCCTTGCTGAAGCAGAAGGTCTGCACCCGTGCACCGCCGATGATGCGGGCGAGGCTGTCGAGGTCCGTCGTGCTGGTGCACACGCGGAGCGGTTCGGCGGCCATCGCCACCCCGATGTTGGAGGCGACTACGAAGGCGAGGATGGGAGTGAGGAGTTTGGATTTCATCGATGGGTTGAGGACAAGGGCAATGGGAGTTTGGTGCGCTGGAGGAGTTGTGTGGACCTATGGTTTGGTAATCAGGTCGAGCACCGCCTGCACGGGCCGGGCATTCTTGAAGACCATCTTCGCGCCGGTCTTTCTGTCGCTGGTCACTACGTTGTCCGCCAGTGCGACCACTTCGCCGCGCTCGTTGAACACGGGGCATCCGCTGGAACCGCGGCCAAAATCTGCAGTGATGCCCATCATTACCGCGTCGCCGGTTTCCTTCTGGCCGGTGAAGTAGCGCGAGACGATGCCCTCGGTGAGCATGTAGAACTGCTCCTCGGGATGCCCCATCACAAACACCCGCGAGCCGACCGGCGCGGTCGTGGACAGCGGCAGCGGGGTGAAGCCATCGCCGTCGAGTTGCAGGATGGCGACGTCGCGCGCCTCGCTGGCCGCCAGCACCTCGCGCACACCGCAGACGCGCCCATCGCCCGTCATCACCACCATCACCGCGTGCTTCGGCTCATCCACGACGTGGTAGCAGGTGACAAACGCGCCCGACGCAGTGAGCACGAAACCCGCCGCCGTCGTGACATGCCAGTCGTCGCACGAGTCGCACTTGTAGAGTGACGCCACGACCAGCACACCGGGCCGGAGGCTGGCAAACGCGGGGGGCGAAAGTGGCGCAGCTGGCGGCTGGGGCAAGGCCAGCCGGCACCGTCCCCGGCCGAGTTGCGCGACCAAATGGGGCATCGAGACGAACTTCTTTCCCGCCATCAACTTGATGCCGGCGGCGCGCAGCTCCTCTTCTACACGGCTGTCATCCACGACTTCGCCGGCCAGCACCGGGGGGCTGCTGGCGGGCGGGCTGCTGGGTCGGCCGGCCGCCAACACCAGCACAGTCAACAGGCCCGCCATCAGCACGAGGCTAATGGCGAGCCAGTGAACCGGAGCAAGGTGACGACGGTGCATGAAGGAAGGGCGGGGCGCGGCACGTGGCCGCGCCCCGCTTCGTTCAAGGGCTTACTGAATCTTCGACGGGGTGAACACCTGCTTGCCGGCCTCGGTCTTCACCGTGCCGGTGGCGGTGACCTTCTCCACCACGGCCTGGCAGACCTTGCTGTGGAACGCCTTGCTCACCGCGTTGTCCGCGAGGTAGTAGGTCGTGGTCTTGCCGCTCGCCGTAACCTGGATGGCGTTCTGGCACTTGGCCGTTTCCTTCAGCTCGCACTTGGCGCACATGCCCTTGCCGGTGATGGTCTGCTCCTTGTCCGCCGCGAATACGCTGGCGACCGAGAGCGAGACCGCCGCCGCGAGGGCGAGGCTCAGTTGTTTCTTCATCTGTTGTCCTTTCTTTGTTTGTTGTTTGTTGTTGCTGCTAGCAGCCCGCCCCACCAAGGGCGGACATCGGGTGGCCGCACCGCGGCCGAAAGTCATTTTCGTTGCACCTGTAGCACGGAGAACGCGCCGTCGGCTCCGGCGACGGCGAGGGTTTGGTCATTGGGGCTCCACGCCAGCGCGCTAACAGCTTGGGCGAAGTTGTGTTTGGCCACGGGCGCATCGGGATAACCGAGGTGCCAGATGAAGACCTCGCCGGTGGCGCTGCCGCTGGCGAGGAGGGTGCCTTTGCCCTGGAATTGCATGGCCGTGACCGCGCCCCGGTGCGTGGTCAGCATGAGGGGCTTGGTGCCGGCGGGGCCCTTGCCGGAGCACCGCCAGACGATGCCGACGGGAGCGGCCCCGGTGGCGAGCCATTCGCTGTCGGCGGACCAGGCGAGCGCCTTGATGCGTGCGGGATAGCCGCTCATCTGCAACGGCTCGCGCTCACGGAACGGCAGCCGCCAGCAGCTCATCGAGTTGTCGAAGGTGGGCGCGACCACGTAGCGGCCGCGCGGGCTGAGGGCCACGCCGCCGAACGGCGACTTGTGCGCGAGGGTTTCCGGCGGTTCATCGGCGTCGGGTTTGAAGAGGCGGACTTTCCCGTAGCACACGGTCGCCAGCACCGCGCCATCGCCCCGCCAGCTCAGGCCGGCAACGGTGCTTTCGTGTCCGGTGAAGCGCAGGCCGGGCAAACCGTCTGGACTCCACAGCCGCAGGTGCCGGCCCGCGCCGCTGGCCAGCCAGTCGCCGCGCGGCGACCACGCGAGGTGCTCGACCCAGTTGCTGCCGCCCTCCAGCTCGCGGCCGGGCGCGAAGGAGACAGGTTGCCAATGGCGGATGCCGCCATCCTCGCCGCTCGTGGCGAGCGCGCCCTTTGTGGACCACGACACGCACAAGGCTCCGCCGCGATGCGCCAACTCGCGGTGGACGAGTGCGCGGGTGCCGACATCCGCCACGCACAGATCGCCGGCGGCGGTGACAGCGGCGACCTGTGCGCTGTCCGGCGACCACGCGAGCGCGCGGATGTGCTCGCCGCACACAACGCTCCAGGCGTCGCAGCGGAGGGCCGGTGGTTGCCTGCTGGTGAGAATCATGTGGCGAGACAGTTGCGGAAGCCGGCGGTGAGCTCCGCGCGGTCGAGGTTGCGGCCGATGAAGACCAGCCGGTTGGAGCGGTGCTCGGTGCGCTGCCAAGCTCGGTCAGGCTTGCCGTCGAAGAGCATGTGGACGCCTTGGAATACGAAGCGGTTGGGTGAGCCGGCCACGTTGAGGATGCCTTTCATGCGGAAGATGTCCGCGCCCTTGGTGGCGAGGAGTTCGCTCATCCAGGCGTTGAGTTTCTTCGAGTCCAGCGGCGCGTCATCGGTGAGGCCCACCGAGGTGACGGAGTCGTCATGCGTGTGGCCGGCGGCGTGCTGGGTGGCGTGGACCGGCTCGACCATCGCGCCATCGCGCCGGACGACCATCGTGAATTCTTCGGGCAGGTGTTGCGTGCAGAGCAGGTAATGGCCCGGCTCCGTGACGCGCAGACGGAAGGTGCCGCCGCCCGCCGGCGCGAACACGAGTTTGTGCAACGCCCAGCGCGGCGGAAACTCCGCGCCATCCGCCACGGTCACGCCGGGCGTGCTGAAGAGTTTGAGCGCTTCCTTGCGTGCGGCGGTGGCATCGGCCTCGTTGAGGCCCGCAAGTTTGAGCGCCACCAAACCCATCTCCGGGTCGGGGCCGGGCTGGAAGGCCAGCTCGTATTCGCCCGGCGCGAAGGCATACGTGCCGCTCCACTCGAAGGGCAGCTCCTCGCGCAGGAAGTCGTCGTCCACGGCGAGTTTCGCATCGAGGTCGAAGGCGTGGATGTCCACCACGTGCTCGACCGGCACGAGCGATTGCTGCGTGCGGTGGAAGCGGGCGACGGCGTTCATCCCGCGCAGGCGGGCTTCGAGGTCGGTGAGTTCGGCCTCGCTCACAAGGTCGGTTTTGTTGAGGAGAATCACGTCGGCGAAGGCGATTTGTTCCTGGCATTCCTTGCTGTCGCCGAGGTGCTGCACCACATGCCGCGTGTCCACCACGGTGACGATGCCGTCGAGGCGGAACTGCGCCTTGACCTCGTCGTCCACGAAGAAGGTTTGCGCGACGGGGCCGGGGTCGGCCATGCCGGTGGTCTCGACGAGGATGTAGTCGAACTTGTCCCGGCGGCGCATCAGGTTGCCGAGGATGCGGATGAGGTCGCCGCGCAC
>SXGU01056606.1_pt1 | contig 17260 bp, 14 predicted proteins | sample 3174531 | NCBI WGS metagenome assembly SXGU01 (sample SAMN11356863, study PRJNA531348) | freshwater metagenome | isolation source: freshwater sample F1-140 | place: China: Fuxian Lake, Yuxi | collected 2017-12-25 | reverse complement strand
TGGTCCTGCAGTGCCAGCGCACCCGTTGGCGTCACGTAATTAGCAAATTCGCTAATTGGGCGGTCAACTAATTCCTCACCACCGGCTTGTTCAAAACGTTCTTCGTTTACAAAGGCACGGCTCATGATTATTCCCACTCAACAACTTTTTTATATGTTTTCATAATAAAATCAATATGTTACAAAAAATGTGTAACTTTCGTGCAAATACAAAATTCCTAAGTATCTGATTTAATTGATTTTTTTCTTAAAAATCAATGTTCTCTTTTCTTTGTGTTGCACAGTGTGTAACGGGAAAAATTGGTTTGATAAAGCCTGCCATTATCGCATTTTTTATCATTTCAGTCATGGGCTTAAGTAAAAGAAAAAGCCACCCAATCTTGACTGGGTGGCTTTGCAGTTGGCATGGCTTATTCAGCCGTTTCTGTTTGAATCTCCTTTTCAGCTTGCTGGGCTATGTTGCCCGGAGGCATGTAGCCTTTATCTCCGGGCTCCATGCCGTAGCCGCCAGTGATGCCTAATTTGGCTCGCAACTTATCAAGGTGATCTTGAACCAAATCGACATCATCATTAATGACGGTTTGACTGATGTAGTTGAGCCATTGCTCTCCAACAGCTTCAGGCACGCTGATGACTTGATGGATGCGGTAATCATCGCCTTTATAGTTGTCAACAAGCGCAAACTCAAATAAAGATTCTTTCTTTGCCCCTCTAGCAAGGTTTAACTTTCTTTCTTTAGGTATTTCCACGGTATCCGTGATGGTTTTTGCATTAGCCAGCAAGATTTTTTTGAAAAGAGATAATTTTTTCTTGGCTGTGGTTTTGGCTTCCTTCGCGGCTTCTTCATTGGCAATCGTATCTTGGATTTTTGTGATGCCACCACGACCTTTGATGTAGCCTGCGAGATCTTTTGCTGCGACTTTTTCAATAAAGGCCACTTTCATCACGCGAGCATAATTGAAGGCTGTTTGCCGATCCGTTGGCACTATGTAGCGGACTGTAATGGTTTCAATGGGTGTGGTGTCCAACAACTGGACAGAGCGTTCTTGACTTAACCACTCGCGCATTCTTTTAAGGATGTGCTCACGGAATGGAGATTCGTTAATTGTCAGCATAAAGCCGTAGATGGCGCCTAAAAGCTCGTAAAGTTCATCATTTCCTTTAGTTACATACGTTTCAATGTATTTGTCATTCAGTGATCTGAATGCGTTGCCCTTGGCAAGAATGCCATTAATTAGCTCAACCATCTCGGGTGCGGCCACTGGTGTTAAATCCATATTGATATCGGGTTTAAACATCTTGGCCAAATCAAAATCATCTAAATCCGTCATGCTGTCTTCGTATTGATCTTCGTCAACCATCACGCGGCCATTTTTAGGCATAGTCACTTTTGCACTACTTTGTGATTGTATTTGCATTTTGCTCTCCTTAAGTAGACGTAAAAAGATTTCAATGTTTGAAATCGTAAAACCATCTTAAAAAAAGAAACTGTTAATTTTTCACCTGCATCCGCAAAATTAATAGAATATTTGGAGTAGGTCATGATTCCTTGGTACATGGGGCTTTCGAGGCAGCTCTATCCTTCAAAAAATGCCGAAATTCAAGCTGCGTGTAAAAGCGATTACCTGTGGTGGTTGGCTTTTTTGCGCTTAAGTCAGGACTATTGGTGGGTATGCCACGAGCATGGCGACTGCTTGGATGAACGACTGAGAAATGTCTGGGCGGCCATAGGCGACATTTATCAATACGACAACTTTCAAAGCTGGTGGGTAAGTCAATCCCAAGCAGCTTTTGCTGAGCAGGCACGGCCACCTAAAGTGACGGATGTCACCGTCTATTCGCAACTGATAGACATGCGCACGGACGGCAAGCTTTTAATCGACATTCCGCTTCATTTAAGCGACGAGCTGATCGTTCAACAACTGTTGGGCTTATTAAAGGCTTTTCCTAAAGAAGTCCGTTTTTACAAAAGCACGGCCAATCAGCGATTAATTAAAATCTCGACTAAGGAGCGACGGCAGCTGCCGATGCTTTACCAAGTGGCTTTAATGGATAGGTTGATAGCGGCTTTCAAAGTGTCAAATCAGCCGCACGTATCATGGTTATCAAAAATGCGCTTTTATGAAATGGGCATGGCGGTGAACATTAGCCCGAGCGCGAAACCCACTAAATTTGACTCATTGGCCACCAGATTGGATAAGCAGAATAGGGTGCGGTCGTTGGTGTCGCAGAAGAAAAAACAGGCAGACAAAATCATTGCCAATGTTGAGGTGGGCAGTTTTCCGCTTAAGTCAAAAGTGGAAGTGCGTGCCAGATGGACCGCCCAGCAGAAGCGTGCCTTTAAAGCGGCCATAGAAGATGGCGAATGGTTAAGTCAAATCAGCATAGAAAACGAATACCGCTTTTTAGGGGCGCAGTTGGATTTGTTTGATGATACTAATCGCACCCATGAACAGACGTTGTCCGTTTTACGTTCGTTTAGTCAAATTCGTGATTGAACCAATTCATTAAAAGCGTATCATAGGAAACATGAAACGCCTCAATTCAATTTTGGCTTTGTTGCTTGTTCTGTTGCTACCCATTCAGGGTTTTGCAGTGGTTGCGAATTCGCTTTCTCACCAAGCCACTAGTAGCCATCACGAAATACAAGCAGGTCATGAGGAAGGTCATGCTTGCCATCAGACTGTTAAGCATCATTCTCATAGTGACTATCAAAAAGAAAAGAATCACTGCGCCTCAATATGCAGTCAGCTCAACATGGTTGCTATCAACCTTGCCATTTCTACTGAAATAGCTGAATTCACTCCGTCATATATGGTGGCTTCATCTGAAGCTTACCTTTCCATTTCGCTTCCCAAGTTCCAGAGACCTCCCATTCAAATCTCTTAAGCCACTTTGATAGTCCGAGGTCTAAACGGTCCTTGGGTGTTTGTCTGTGCTTATTAAGAGGTTTTATGAAAAAAAATATCCTATCGTTGATATTCCTTTTGACGCTATTGGTGTACTTAGAGCCAGTTATAGCGCAAACAGTTGAATATGACTTAGTGATTTCAAAAGAGCATGTGTCTATATTGGACGCCTCTGCTGAGAGGATCACTGTCAATCACACCATTCCTGGTCCAACCCTTAAATTCAATGAGGGAGATGAGGCTGTTATTCGTGTCAGAAATGACATGAAAGAATATACGTCTATCCATTGGCATGGCTTGTTATTGCCCAATGGAATGGATGGCGTGCCTGGTCAAGGTGGGTTCAAAGGCATTAAGCCTGGCGAGACATTTACCTATCAATTTAAGATTAGGCAAAACGGTACTTATTGGTATCATGCCCACAGCAATGGGCAGGAGCAAGATGGCTTATATGGCGCTTTAGTGATCAGCCTAAAAGAACCACCAATAAAGTCAGATCATGACGAGGTTATCTTGCTGTCTGATTACAGCAAAGAAATGTCATCGGATATTCTGGCCAACCTAAAGATGTCTTCCGATTACTACCAGTACTCAAGAAGAACGATAGGCGACTTCTTTAGAAACGTTCAGGAAAAAGGCTTCAAGGCTGCTTTTGATGAGTCAAAAATGTGGGGGCAGATGCGTATGCTACCCACAGACCTATCGGATGTTTCTCAATATACCTTCTTAGTGAATGGCAAGACGCCTGAGCAAAACTGGACCGGTAAGATTAAACAAGGTGAAACGAGTCGATTAAGAGTGATCAATGGCTCAGCCATGACCATCTTTGATGTCCGAATCCCGGGACTTAAGCTTAAAGCGATAGCCTCTGATGGTCAGTCCGTAGAGCCGTTTGATGTTGATGAGTTTAGATTCGCTCCAGGTGAGACTTATGATTTTCTGGTGACTCCCACAGATGATAGAGCCTATACGTTTGTAGCTGAGCCTATTGATAGAACTGGCTTTGCTTTGGGTACGTTAGCTCCTAGCCATGGAATGCGTGGCGAGATGCCAACACAACGTCCAAGAACCTTACTCTCAATGGCTGATATGGGCGAGTCACATAGCCAGCCTAATGCCAACAACCATAATGATCATGCAGGTCATCAAGGTCACGTTGCAGTTGATTATGAAACTGGCGTGAAGGATAGTGGTTGGGCTGAAAATAATGCGTCAGCGGGTGCTGTTGTTCTGAACTACAAGAATCTACGCTTTTTGGGTAATCAGCCCGAATCCAAAGCACCCGAAAAAGAGATTCAAGTCACACTTAACGGCAACATGCAGCGCTACATTTGGATGATGAATGGTAGAAAGCTTTCAGAATCAGAACCCATCAAACTTAAATATGGCGAACGAGTGCGCTTGAAGTTTGTGAATCAAACGATGATGGCGCACCCAATGCATTTGCACGGTATGTTTATACAATTAGAGAATGGTCAGCCTTCTAATAAGCTGCCAAATAAGCACACAATTATCATTGCCCCAGGTGACACTTATTCAGCACTTCTGACAGCAAATGAACCAGGCGAGTGGGCATTTCATTGCCATTTGCTCTATCACATGGCAACTGGAATGATGACGAGCATTACGGTCAGTCAACCATCTGCTAATAACCACGACATATATCACAGCGATATACAACCAAATTCAACTCAGGTCGAAGAAGCGAAACCTTCTAAGACTTTAACTAACCAAGGAGAGCATCATGCGCATTAATACTTTATTCGCTTTAGTTTTATCAATTTCAGCATTATCACTCAACGCTCAAGCTAACGATGGTTCACATAAGCAAGAGCCTGAAAAGAAACATTCATGCATGAAACATGACCAGAAAGACGCTAATGGATCAGAACAGAAGGGTAAAAAATGTGAGCACATGGATCACTCAAAAATGAATCAGGAACAACAACAAGAAAAAACACAAGTACCGAAAGAAGAATCTCAGCATGAGCATTAACATTAAATCGTTTATTTATGCTGGCTTGGTTTTAGGGTTAAGCCCCTTTTCGTTCGCTGATGATTTACACGGGATAGAGCATAATGATGCAGTCTTTCACAAAGTGCGACTTGAAGCTTCTGCTGGCGAAGCGGATGGTAAAGGATATGGTAGTTTCGATTTAGATGGCTGGATAGGCACGGACGAAAACAAACTATGGATTAAAAGTGAAGGTCAACGTACTGACGGTAACACTGAGAAACTCAATGTTTGGGCGCTATACAGTCGAAACATTGCCGCCTTTTGGGATGCGCAAATTGGCATCCGTGTGGATAATGACCCGAAGGCTTCAACTTATCTTGTGATAGGTTTTGATGGTCTTGCCCCTTACTTCTTTGAAACGGAAGCACATGCTTTGGTGAATAAAGATGGTGATGTGAGTTTTAGACTAAAACAACGCAATGATTTTCTGGTAACGCAGCAGTTTATTCTGCAGCCGTTTATTGAATTAACTGCAAACGGTCAAAGCGACAAAGCTAGCAAGCAAGGCGCTGGTTTTTCAAAGGGTGAATTAGGCACTCAAGCAAGGTATGAATTTACTCGTAAATTTGCCTCTTACTTTGAGGTGAAATATGACCGAAAATTTGGGCAAACAGCTTCATACGCTAAATTCGAAAATAAGGATGTAGATGCTTGGGTAGCACAGCTAGGGCTGAGGCTGATTTTTTAAATAAGCTCCACGGCATGGCGTTTCATCTCGTCATTCACGTCTATGTATCGTTGCGTTACGGCAATGCTCTTGTGGCCTGCCAAACTGGCTAAAACACGCACACCTATGCCTTTGGATGCCAAGGCGGTAATGAACGACCTGCGCCCGGAATGGCTGGAGGCGTTATTAAGCCCAGCACGCTTATACGTCCAAAAGAACCACTGGCACAGTGTATTTGGCGTAAAGCCTAAGCGGTTGCTTGAATGGAAAAACGGAATGTCTGGGTTAAAGATGCGTCTGGTGGCCAGATAGTTTACAAATTCATCGCGCAATTTCTGCGGAATGAATACCACCCTCGCGTCATTGCCTTTGGTTTGAGAGGCATTTAGACGAATTTCAGTCTTTACCGTGCCGTCTTCGTTTAATACGTCACGCATCTTTAAGTGCGCGATTTCGCCCACCCTCATGCCAGACCAAAAGCTGGTGAGGATTAAAGTGCGATCCCTAACGGCGTATCTTCGTTTGCTGGTAAAGCGTAAGACTTGGTCTATTTCAGCTTGCGTCAGTGTTTTTGCTTGTGCCATTGATGACTCCTTTGATAAAGAAAAGAACAAATACAGTATGTTTTCTTATTTATCTCAGGACAACCGAAAATGGCGCTGGCACAGAGCCCAGTAAAATCAAGTGGTTACAGCGTGGATGGGCGGTAGGTAAAGAAAATGCTACTTTTCTTTACCTGTGCTTATCAAACTAATTACGATTAACATATACTTTCATTTGGTATTATTACTATTAACCTTTGAGATTAATAAAGCAAATAACATGACGGCACTTCAAAATTTACTTAATTCCTTTAAGTCACAATCACAAACTGAAAGAGAAAAAGGCACTTATTTTGAACTGCTAACCATTCAATATCTTAAGAACGAAGCCAGTTATCAAGATCTTTACAGTAATGTTTGGACTTATGCAGAATGGGCTGAATCTCAAGGGCTTCCTAAGAATGATGCAGGCATAGACTTAGTTGCTCGCACAAGAGGCACTGACGAATTTCATGCAATTCAGTGTAAATTCTATGCTGATGACTATCGAGTCCAAAAGTCCGACATTGATAGCTTTTTTACGGCATCGGGTAAAAAATATTTCACTCATCGTATTATTGTAACTACAACTAACAATTGGTCTCAGAATGCTGAAGATGCATTAAATGATCAAAATCCTCCTATCAGTAAGATTGATCTCAACGATCTAGAAAATAGTCAGATCGACTGGTCGCAATTTCAGCCTAATCAGTCTCCGGTAATCAAGCCAAAAAAATCGTTAAGACCACACCAGACCAATGCGTTAAATGCTGTGAAGATTGGGCTATCTGAAGCCGATCGCGGCAAGCTAATTATGGCGTGCGGTACTGGTAAAACTTTTACGGGCTTAAAAATTGCCGAAGAGCTTGCAGGTAAAGGAAAGCGTGTTTTATTCCTTGTTCCAAGCCTTTCGCTTCTATCTCAAACCCTAACAGAGTGGACTCAAGAGTCCACAACGCCACTCCACAGTTTTGCTGTTTGTTCAGACTCAGATGTTGGCAAAAAACGTAAAAATGAAGATGACTTGATTCAGACAGTCACACATGAGCTGCGTTACCCTGCGACTACTGAGCCAAGCCGCTTAGCATTAGAAATGGAAAAGCGTCATGACGCTGATCACATGAGCGTGGTTTATTCAACTTATCACTCGATTGATGTGATAAGCAGGGCTCAAAAAGAACACGGTCTTGCGGATTTTGACTTGATTATTTGTGATGAAGCCCATCGTACAACTGGCGCAACATTTGACGATGCTGATGAATCAAACTTTGTAAAAGTCCATGACGCTTCTTTTATAAAAGCCTCAAAACGTATTTACATGACAGCGACGCCACGCATTTATGGTGAGATAGCTAAAGTAAGTGCCGAAAAAGATAACGTTGCCCTTTGCTCAATGGATGACGAGAAGCTTTATGGTAAAGAGCTATTTGTTATTAACTTTTCTGAGGCTGTTCGATTAGACCTTCTGGTGGATTACAAAGTAATTGTTCTAGCTGTTGAAGAAACACATATTAATCGTCGATTACAACTTCTACTTTCAGATGAAAATAATCAGTTGAAGGTTGATGATGCAGCGAAGATTATTGGGTGTTGGAAAGCACTTTCAAAGCAGGATACACAAGAAGACCTAGCAACTGATCCAGATCCAATGAGACGAGCAGTAGCCTTTTGTCAGGTGATTGAACCTAGCATTCAAGGAAAGAGCAAAACACATAAAGTCAGCTCAAAAAATATCGCAGGTATGTTTTCAGAGGTTGTTGAGGCATATAAGTTACAAGAGTTGGAAGAAAACCCTGAAGCAGCAAGCGAAGCAATATCACTCAAATTAAATTGCGAAGCCGAGCATATTGATGGCGGCATGAATGCAAGCCAAAAAGAAGAGAAGCTCAATTGGTTAAAGGCGGAGCCAGATGTCGACACCTGCCGAATTTTATCTAATGTACGTTGTTTATCTGAGGGGGTTGATGTCCCAGCTTTAGATGCCGTCTTATTCCTAACTCCGCGCAATTCGCAGGTTGATGTTGTTCAGTCAGTTGGCCGTGTAATGCGGAAAGCTGAGGGTAAAAAACGCGGGTATGTCATCTTGCCTGTTGTTATTCCAGCTGGGGTTGAGCCACATGAAGCGCTAAACGATAACGTCACCTATAAAGTTGTATGGCAAGTGTTGCAGGCGTTACGAAGCCACGATGACCGATTCGATGCAATGGTGAATAAACTAGATCTTATCGGTCGCGACACAAGCAAAATGGAAGTCATCGCTGTCACCGACAGGATTGCATCAAAAGCTAAAAAATCTCTTTCAGGTGATTCTACTCAAATCAAAAATCCAGCACGGGGTAAACGAACCATTGGTAATGGCGATACCTCAGCTCCGCAACAGGTCGATCTTCAGTTTGAGATTGGTGAAATTGAACGTGCCATTTATGCCAAGGTTGTTCAAAAATGCGGTAACCGAAGCCACTGGGAAGACTGGGCAAAAGACATTGCTAAGATTGCCAAAACCCACATTGATCGAATTAGAGGTATTTTGGGCTTGCCACCAGATACTCCCGAAAATAAAGATCAAAATACAGTCTTACCCGATCCAACCAAGTCTGAAAATATTGCTTTCCTTGCTTTTGCAGAAGAGCTAAAAGACGATCTTAACGATAGTATTACGCATGCTGAAATGATTGAGATGCTTGCCCAGCATCTTATTACTAAGCCAGTATTTGATGCCTTATTTGAAGGCTATAGCTTTGCATCTAAAAACCCAATGTCTTTAGCCATGCAAGATGTTTTGGACGTTCTGCAAGAGCACAATATTGATAAAGAGGCAGATACCCTTCAGCGATTTTATGAAAGCGTAAAAATTCGCGCTAAGGGGATTAGTAGTGCATCTGCCAAGCAGAAGATTGTTAAAGAACTTTATGATAAGTTTTTCAATACGGCATTCCCAAATTTGGCAAAACGTTTAGGGATTGTTTACACCCCAGTTGAAGCGGTCGATTTTATTATTCACAGTGTGAATGATGTATTAAAAAATGAGTTTGGACAGACGCTAGGTAGTGAAAACGTACACATTATTGATCCATTCACTGGTACAGGTACTTTCATTACTCGATTACTTCAAAGCGGCTTGATTAGTAAAGAACAACTTGCTCATAAATATAAAAATGAAATTCATGCCAATGAGTTGGTGTTATTAGCTTACTACATTGCAGCCATTAATATTGAGTCTGTTTACCATGACCTAATGTCTGAAAATGGTGATGTTGACTATGAACCATTCGAAGGTATATGCCTAACGGATACTTTCCAGTTGCATGAAAAAAATGACTTGATCAGTGAGTTGTTGATCGATAACAGTGCAAGAAGGGTAAGGCAGAAAAATTTAGATATTAGAGTCATTATTGGCAACCCACCTTACTCGTCGGGTCAAAAAAGTGAAAATGATGATAATGCTAATGTTGAGTACCCAAATTTGGACAAAAGAATATTTGATACATACTCTAGATATTCAACAGCAAACTTCCAAAAAAATCTTTATGACTCTTACATACGAGCTATTCGTTGGGCAAGTGATCGTGTTAAAAACGCTGGGGTGGTTGGATTTATTACAAATGCAGGATGGGTCGATGCTAATACTGGAGACGGTTTAAGGAAGTGTCTTGCTGAAGAATTTAGCAGTTTGTACGTATTTCATTTAAGAGGTAATGCAAGAACCTCTGGAGAGCTTCGTAGGAAAGAAAAAGACAACGTTTTTGGTCAAGGTACACGCACACCTATCGCCATTTCTATTTTAGTCAAAAACCCAAATGCCAAAGAGCACGGAAAAATCTATTTCCACGATATTGGGGACTATTTATCCCGTGATCAAAAGCTTGAAAAGATAAGCGAATTTGTCAGCATTAAAGGGATTGCAGATAGAAATGGCTGGACTGTTATTACGCCTGATAAGCATAACGACTGGTTAAATCAAAGGGACAACAGCTTTGATGAACAGCTAATCTTGGGAGATAAGTCTAATAGTAATTTAACGTTATTCTCTAACTATTCACTTGGCGTAGCAACAAATAGAGACGCTTGGTGTTATCAGCACTCTAAAACCAATCTTATGCAAAACTTAAAATCTATGATTGCGTTTTACAACACAGAGGTATCTAGGCTTTATAGCATTAAGCAATTGGAAAAAGATAAAACTGCGCACTTGATAAACAACGACAAAACAAAAATTAGCTGGACCGATAGTCTAAAAAATAATTTAGAAAAAGGACTGATACATAATTTTGAGCCAAGCCATCTCAGTAAGTCTTTGTACAGGCCTTTTACAAAACAGTGGCTATATTTTGATAAGTATCTCAATCAAAGACGTTATCAAATGCCTAATATATTTCCAACGGACTCTGATGAAATAGAAAATTTTGTTATTTGTATCACAGGCATTGGATCGACAAAAGAGTTTTCAGTTGTCATTACAGATTCAATTCCAGACCTTCAACTTCAAGCTAATGGACAATGTTTTCCTTTGTATCTTTATGAAGAAGTGACGAGCGAAATAGACAGTGATTTGTTTGCTACTTCGCTTAATAAAAACAAATTTGTTCGAACTGATGCTATTACTTCAGATGGTTTAGATGTTTTTCGTAAATCATATCCAGCTGAAATAATCACTAAAGAAGATATTTTTTATTACGTATATGGCTTGTTGCACTCTGAAGACTATAAAACACGCTATGCAGATAACCTAAGTAAAGAACTGCCACGAATTCCTTGCGTAAAAAAACCGGAAGATTTTTGGGCATTTACTAAAGCTGGCCGTGATCTTGCTGAGTTGCATATCAACTATGAAACTGTTCAGCCTTATCCGGTGAACTATGTTGGTGGTAACGCTGCAATTGGAATGTTGGATGATACTGATTTTAGAGTGACTCAGATGAAATTTGCTAATAAGGCAGATAAATCTACAGTGATTTATAACAACAAAATTACCATGACGGATATCCCGTTAGAGACTTATGAGTATGTGGTTAATGGTAAGCCAGCGCTTGAGTGGGTGATGGAAAGACAGGCAGTTACAACCCATAAAGAGAGTGGCATTGTGAATGATGCGAATGATTGGGCAATCGAGACAATGGGTAATCCGAAATACCCATTAGAGCTTTTCCAAAGGGTAATCACGGTCAGTATTGAGACGATGAAAATTGTTAATTCGTTACCAAAACTAGACATCTAAATGAGTCTATTAGATAAACTCAAAGGGTTGGTTGGAGCTAAGTCAGTTAGCCTTGATCATGCTCGTGAGGCCGCTACTAGAGCACCTTTGCAAAGTCAGCAAACAAAAGTAAAGGCTCAGTCAGAAGAGCCTGAACAAGTTATAGAAATCACAGAAGACTATAAGGCCGTAATCAATGCGATTGATAACGAAGCTCAGTTCATATTTGTGAGCGGTAGTGCTGGCACAGGTAAAACAACTTTAATTAAATATTTAATGAAGAAGTTTTCTGGGAGCGTTGCGGTAGTTGCTCCGACTGGCGTAGCAGCCCTTCAAGTTGGCGGGGTGACCATTCATTCATTTTTTAAATTACCCCCAAGAATCGTTTTTCCAGAAACGGATGTTAAGAAGTTAGCCGATCGTAAGCTTTATAGTTCTATCAAGCTTTTAATCATTGATGAGATATCGATGGTTAGGGTTGATATGGTTGATGCAATCGACCAATTCCTGAAGCTAAATGGCCCTGTTGAGGGGGCTGCATTTGGTGGTGTTCAAGTTTTGTTTGTCGGTGATCTGTTTCAATTGCCTCCCGTTGTGACATCAGAAGATATGCAAGTCTTACGTACTCAAGGCTATAAATCTGCTTATTTCTTCGCAGCTAAGGCGTTATATGAAAAGCAGTTGGTCATGGTTGAACTCCAGAAAGTCTTTAGGCAGAAGGAAGCTAGCTTTTCAAAGTTGCTTAGTCATCTAAGGTTAAGTGATGATCTGGAAAATGTTCTCGATGAGCTTAATAGTAACTGCCACAACAAAGCTCAGCCTTTAAATCTAGATGCAATCACGCTTACAACCACCAATAAAAAAGCAGATTTAATTAATGCTACTGAGTTAGGTAGCTTATCTGGCCCACTTTTTACTTTTAACGGGGTCTTGGAAGGTAAATTCAATGTTGATGAGCGAAACTTGCCTTCCCCAATGAATTTAGCACTTAAAGTCGGCTCTAGAGTGATGTTCACAGCTAATTCACCTCCGCCTAGGCGCTGGGTTAACGGAACGATTGGAACTGTTAAAGAAATTGTATACGGTAGTGTTCGTGTTGAAATAAAAAACGAACAGGGAATAATAGTTGTAGATGTACCACAGTTCGAATGGAAGTCATATGCTTATGAGCTTAATAAAGTGACCCAAAAAATTGAGCCCGTAGTTATTGGATCATATAAGCAATTGCCGTTAATGTTGGCTTGGGCAGTGACTATTCATAAAAGCCAAGGCAAAACTATCAGTAGGATTAATGTTGATTTGTCACACGGTGCTTTTGCCTCAGGACAAACCTATGTTGCATTAAGTCGATGCCCGACTCTAGATGGAATATCACTAACAAGACCTATAAGGTTAAGTGATGTTCACTGTGATTCTGAAATCATTAGATTTTATGAGGCTGTTACAAGTTAACTTAAAGTTGGGATAGAGCCTGCTGCCCAGCCTTAATTTTCTGACGAGCCTTTTCAGCTTTAATGGCTTTCTGTGTATTCTTAACTTGATTTTTCATGCCTTGGATTCTAGCCTGATCAGGCGTTAAAGGCTTTTTAGGTTTAATGATAGTTTCGGCAAATTCGTTATAGCGCATGGTAAAGATTCCTCAGTGTTTCTATTATTTACCATGCGCCAGTGTGATTTAGGTTTTAACCTGCATAGGCAAACTGATGACATTAACCAAGCCATACATCGCATTTAATTGACCACGTGCTGCCAGTGCGTTCATTGCCTGTACTCTGACCTTAGTCGTTTGTGATGAGGTTTTGCTAACAGGTACTTTTACCCAACATTCATAATTATTCAAATCCATCTCCATCCCCTTTATTTTTTAAAGTTGCTACGCAGTGCGCCGCTGACCTGTTCGATTTGACTGTCCAGCTCGCCAGCTTCAATCGCTTGTTTCACAAGCTCTAACTTACTTATTAAATCTAAGTCACTCTCTACTTGAATGCTGGGTTTGCCTTTAGCCAGTTCAACAATCCTTGCGCCATACCTAACCGAAAAGCAAATTGATCCGTCTTCCGCATTAAACCACCAAGGGCGAACTGCCTTTGCCACGCTAATCGTTTCCGTTAGCCCTGTGTCGGCATGCTTAACCGTTTTGACCTTCTTTAGCTCAAACGGCTGATTGAGGAAGGTGGATTTAGCTAAACAAATCTGTTCCCACAGCTTATTGCTCAATTTGTAGCGTCGTTTCACCACATCAGGCATGTGTTGTGGTTTAACCGCTGTTACCAGCTTTAATTGACTTAATGTGCTCATGCTTCAATCTCCTTATAAATAGTTAAGAGCACAGTTAAATTAAACTCGAGAATTCGGTCTGGACAACCGAAATCTGCCTCAGATATTCATTTTGGTTAAATTGATTTCACCAAAACCACCGATTTTCCCCATAAAAAATAATTCTTTTCGTCTTGCTGGGATAAATACTTTTGACGAGTTGCTTGGGGTTGCTATCGAGTAATGTCGCTGGAATAAGAAAAACGAGTTGAGTTAGTTGCTGAGTTGGTTACTCCGGAGTGCAAATGGATAACTCTCACCAGCAACTCAAGCAACGGCAACTTCTTTCTTGAGCCCTGCAACTTCTTCTGCAACCCACGCAACATCGCAACCGAGCAACTTTTATTTTGGAGAACACGAGAATGAGCAACAGAGAAATTGCAGTAAGAGGATTTGTAAATGAACGATTCGGTAAGACCTATGGCAAAAGTTTATTTCATTACGCCATTTATAACGGCACGATTGAAGTGGCCAAGCCCCACATCAAATACCTCATTGACTTATTTGAATACAGACGGTGGGATAAATCAGCTTGCACAGCAGAGCAGCTTCATTGGTCAAAACAACTCTACGAGGCCGAAGTCCATGAAGCGCCTGAAGCGTTGGTGTCATGGGTTAAACACTACAACCCCATCACAAAAGAAAAACACGCAGTCAACGGCGTGTGCATTTACCTGCCAGTGAGCCAAGAGCTTTATTTGAGCATCAATGACCCCGCGCACGATGTGGTCGAGGAGTGGACTTTGCAGACTAAGACCTGCTCGAAGTCGGGCGACAATAAACCCGTGTTTATTGCCACTAATGTCGATTTGACCACGTTCTAGGCGCTAACGCACTAGCCAACCACAAAAACAGTGTTTAAAGCGTTTTTATGCCTTGGCTAGTGCGTGAGTCGTTTGAGCAGGAAATCATTGCGATTTGACGCCTTTGCGTCAATCTTAGCGGGGTTATTCGTGGGATTCTTGTTCGATGATGCCACCTTCACGCAATTTATAGCCCGCCATGGCGTTGGTTCGCATAATTTCTTCATTGATGTGGTAATAAGTATTTTCAATCTGCGTTGCGCTAGTGCCGCACATGTCTGAGATTTGGCGATAGCTTAATCCACTCATGATGCGGCTGGTGATGAAGTAGTGCCTAAAGCTGTAGGGGACTATATCGCGATTATCCGTCTCTATCTCAGCCAACTTTAATACGGCTTGGAAATGGATCTTCATGATGCGCTCATCGAGCATGGTTCTGCCGTCTGGACTGAAGACCAGTGCCGTGCCTAAATTCATTTCTTCCAAGCTGTTATGCTTTTCATGGTCGCGAATTTTTTGCCACTGCACCGTTCTGTAGTCCTCTAAGTAGCCGTTATCACGCACCATGAATGACCGCGTTCTGCGGACTTTACTGGTCGCGGCGCGAACTTTTATTTTGACTAAACTGACTTCGTTATAAGTGTCTTTATGCTCAGTCCAACTCACTTCCGCCCAGCGCAGTTGCCGTTGCTCGCCAGTGCGCAGCCCTGTTTTCATGGCAATTAAGAAGTAGTAGCAGGCGATGAATTGTTTTAGATTGTCCGCATCGTTCAGGTTTTTGTAGGCGATTTGGGCATGTTTATGCAGCGCCTCTTCAACAGCGCCAATTTCCTTGGGCGTAAAGCAGGCACGTTTAATGTCGTCATCGCCTTTGTCTATTCTTGGCAGTTTCTTAAAGTCAAACCCATCAATATAAACTTCGTTTTGCCTAAACAGATACTTCATCATGGCGTTGATGGTGCTTTGCTCGTTGATAACCGTTGTGAGGCTGGCGATTTTCTTTTTCTTGTCTTTGTTGGTGCGGTAGTGGTAGTAGTCTTCGCAGTCTGTTCTCGCCAAATTGCGTATCTTGGCGTCTTTTTTGATGAAGTTTAGCCAGTGGGCTAAATGTGCTTTGATTGTTACCAATCTACCTTTAACAATAGATTTTTCTTCGAGGTGTTTTTCACGGTATTTGACATACATTTCCACCGCTTCTTTGGTGGTGATGGAGAAGTAGGTTTTGCCTTGCAGGACGTTAGAGTGCACCTCTAAGTAGTAGGCTTTGCCGCGTTCTAGGGCGGTGGTTTTGTTTTTGGTGTGCAGGCTTTTGCGGACATACTTATGTTCTCGTTCCAGCCACATGCGGAACTGCCATAGTTCGCCGCGCTTGTAGATAATCGCGTCGTCAAATATAGGCGTTTCATCGTCTCTAAATAGTTGTTTTTTGAGTGCCATAATCTTTTAAAAATTTCAACGGTTAACAATAGCTGACAAAAAGTGTAACTATCTGTGTAACTGTAATTTAAAAAAGCATAGAAATCAACCACTTAAAAACACTGTGAAACTACTGTGTAACAAAAATAACTAATAAAATCAATAACTTAAGTTATATATTCTATTCCCACTCTATGGTGGCGGGCGGTTTGCCGGAAATGTCATACACGACGCGGTTAATGCCACGTACTTCGTTGATGATGCGGTTGGATACTTTACCCAATAAGTCATAGGGCAGTTCTGCCCAATGTGCGGTCATGAAGTCACTGGTGATGACGGCACGCAAGGCCACCACGTAATCGTAGGTACGGCCATCGCCCATGACGCCGACTGATTTAACCGGTAAGAATACCGCGAAGGCTTGGCTGGTTAGGGCATACCAAGTTTTACCGGTTTTTGCATCGACGGTGTTGCGCAATTCTTCAATAAAAATCGCATCGGCGCGGCGTAACAAATCGGCGTAGTCTTTTTTAACTTCGCCTAAGATGCGCACACCTAAGCCCGGTCCTGGGAAGGGGTGGCGGTACACCATGTCGTGTGGCAAGCCTAAGGCCACGCCCAATTCGCGCACTTCGTCTTTGAATAAGTCACGCAAGGGTTCTAGTAGTTTTAAGCCTAAACTGGCCGGTAAACCGCCGACATTGTGGTGGCTTTTAATGGTGACGGCTTTTTTGGATTTAGCCCCGCCCGATTCAATCACGTCTGGGTAAATGGTGCCTTGCGCTAACCATTTAGCATTAGCCAGTTTTTTTGCTTCCGTTTGGAAGACCTCGACAAACTCGCGGCCTATGATTTTGCGTTTTGCTTCCGGGTCGCTGACGCCAGCTAAGTGCCCCATAAACTGATTGCTGGCATCGACGCGTATCACTTTAACGTGCAAGCGCCCAGCAAACATGTCCATGACCATGTCGCCCTCGTTGAGGCGCAACAAGCCGTGGTCGACAAACACGCAGGTAAGCTGATCGCCTATGGCGCGGTGGATTAATGCCGCGGCCACGCTGGAATCGACGCCGCCGGATAAGCCTAAGATGACTTCTTCATCGCCAACCTGGGCTTTGATTTTGGCGACGGCTTCGCTGATGTAGTCACCCATAATCCAGTCCGGTTTAGCCTGGCAAATACCCAGCACAAAGCGCTCTAGCATGGCTTGGCCTAATTTGGTGTGGGTGACTTCTGGGTGAAATTGCACGCCATAAAAACGACGATCTTCATCAGCAAAGGCTGCGATAGGGGTGCTGTCGTTGCTGGCGATGATTTTAAAGTGCGGAGGCAATTCGGTGACCTTGTCGCCGTGGCTC
>SXGU01417464.1_pt1 | contig 17261 bp, 12 predicted proteins | sample 3174531 | NCBI WGS metagenome assembly SXGU01 (sample SAMN11356863, study PRJNA531348) | freshwater metagenome | isolation source: freshwater sample F1-140 | place: China: Fuxian Lake, Yuxi | collected 2017-12-25 | reverse complement strand
CGTGGGCGTGGGCGGCGTCCTCGACGAGGGGCACGCCGGCCTCCGCGCAGAGCCCGGCGATCCGCGGCGCGTGGGCGATCTGGCCCGCCACGTGGGTGAGGATCACGCAGCCGACCTCGCTCCCCGCCAGCGCCTCGGCGAGGCGGTCGGGCGAGAGGCAGAGCGTGTCCGGGTCGATGTCGAGGAGCCGCAGCCGGTGCCGCTCGGCCGCGAGGCGCACCGTGGAGGGATGGCCGTAATCGGCCGCGACGACCACGGCCTCCGGAGGGAGCGCGAGGCTCTCCAGCGCGAGGTCGAGGGCGGTGGCGCCGCTGTTGACCCCGATGGCGTGACGGGTGCCGCAATGGGCGGCGAACGCCGCCTCGAAGGCGCTCTTGTGCCGGGTCAGGCGCGACCGTTCGGCCCCGCCCGCGACCGCGTCGAGCAGCGCGGTGCGTGCCGCGGGATCGAGAGCGGGCGGCCAGGGGGGAAGCGGCTCCGGCCTGACCTTGTCGCCGCCGCGCAGGGCCAGCATCGTCAGAAGACCCCCGCGGCGCGGAACTGATCGCAGGAGCGATCGTGCCGCAGGAGGTCGCCCCACTGATGGACGGCCGCGGCCGGACAGCCGCCGCGGCAGGCGTTCCAGCGCGCGCAGTCCCGGCAGGGGGCGCAGGCGCGCAGGTGCTCCTCGCGGGCGGCGAGCCGTCGGCGCCACGCGAGACTCTCGTCCGCCCAGATCGCGCCGACGTCGTCGAGGGCGGAGCCGATCTCGAACAGGTCGGTGTTGACCATGGCGGTGTCGCCGGTGATCCGCCCGAAGGGCTTGATCACGATCGTGTCCCGGAACGCCGACTGGCCGCGCAGGTGCGGATGGAGCACGGTGATGCGCGCGCGCAGGGCGCGCGGCAGCGCGCTCCAGAACGCGTGGGCCTCCGGGCGCAGGAAGGCCGGCACCACGAGATCGACGTGGAGCGGACGCGCCAGCCCGGCGAGCCGGTCGGCCAGATCGGCCCAGGCCGCCCGGAGCGCGTCGAGGGTGGGGATCGCCTGCGGATCGACCCCGTTCTCCGAGACGTCGCGGTAGCTCAGGACCGCCAGCCGCTCGATGCCCTCCCGCCCGCAAAGATCGAGCATGGCCCCCAGCGAGCGGTGGTTCTCCCGGCAGAGCAGGAAGTTGACGGCCCGCTCGGCAAAGCCCGCTCGGGCCGCCCCGCGCAGGGCGGCGATGCTGCGGGCGAAGGCCCCCTCCTTGCCCCGCAGCCGGTCGTGCAGGGCGGCATCGGGCGCGTCCAGGGAGATGGCGAGGCGCTCGACCAGGGGGGCGAGCCGGGCCAGGGTCTCCGGGGGCGCGAGCGTGCCGTTCGAGACGAGCCAGATGCGCGTCCCCTCGTGGGCCCGGATCAGGCCGCAGATCTCCGCGAGGTCGGGCCGGAGCATCGGCTCGCCGCCGGAGATGTCGAAGATGCGCACGCCGAGCGCCACGAGCTCCGCGACGATGCCCTCGTACTGGCGCAGGCTCAGTTCGCCGCGCTTGGTGTGGCGGCCCCAATGCTCCAGCGTCGCGTAGCAGCCGGCGCAGTCGAGGTTGCAGCGGCCGGTGACGAGGAGGTAGGCGATGCGGGGGGCGCTCTGCATCAGGCGCGCTCCACCAGCCGGTCTTCGAGGACGAGGGCGTCGACGCCGAGGCGCCCGAAGGCCGCGACGGCCTCGGACGGCGTCTCGACGATCGGCTCGCCGCGGCCGTTGAACGACGTGTTGAGCAGGACCGGCACGCCGGTCACGTCCGCGAAGGCATGCAGCAGGGCGTGCCAGCGCCCGTGCTGCTCCGGCGTCACCGTCTGGAGCCGGGCGCTTCCGTCGACATGCGTGACCGCTCCGAGGCGCTCGCGGCGCTCCGCCCGCACGGGCGCCACGATCTGCATGTAGGGCGAGGGCTGGTCGAGTTCGAACTGCGCGGCGGCGCATTCCTGCGGGACCACGGGTGCGAAGGGCCGGAAGAACTGGCGCGTCTTGACGTTCGCGTTGATGTGGTCGCGCGTCGCGGCGCGGCGCGGGTCGGCGAGGAGGCTGCGGTGCCCCAGCGCGCGCCGGCCGTTCTCGGAACCGCCCTCGAACCACGCGAGGATCTGGCCGGCAGCGAGGCGCTGCGCCAGTTCGGCGGGCGCGTCCTGGCCGAGCGGTCGCACCCGGCAGGCCGTGCCCGCGAGGGCGGCCTCGATCTCGGCCCCGTCGTAGCGGCGACCGCCGTAGACGGTGAAGCGGGGCAGCGGCTCGTCCTGGCCCGCCGCGACGAGGAGCGCGGCGCCGAGCCCGGTCCCGTTGTCGCCGGGTGCGGGCGGAACGTGGAGCTGCGTGACCCCGGTGCGCCGCAGGATCTCGCCGTTGGCCGCGGAGTTCATCGCCACGCCGCCGGCGAGGCACAGGCGCCGCTCGCCCGTGACCCTGACGACGTGATCGACGAGGTGGCAGAGGAGGCGGGTGAGGACTTCCTGGGCGGCGCAGGCCACCGCGGCGCGCGCCTCGAAATCGGCCTCCGCGAGCCAGCCCGCGAGCAGCCCGTCCAGCCGGCCGTCGTTCAGGACCAGCCGGTAGCGGCCGTCGGGCTGCAGCTCGACGAGGCGCCAGAGCGCCTCGACGTGGCGCGCATCGCCGTAGGAGGCGAGCCCCATGGTGATCCCGTCCTCGGGGAAGAAGTAGTCCCGCAGGCTCGCCCCCGAGGGAAAGCGGAAGCCGAGATGGCCCGTCACCTTCTTGTAGAAATGCCCGAGCGAGTGATCGCCGTCGCCGCGCTGGTAGGGCCGGCCCGCGACCGGCGGCCCCTCGACGAAGCGGGTGGAGTTCACCGCGCCCAGCGGTTCGATCCGGCGGCCCTCGCCGAGGAACCAGGACGTGGCCTGGAGCTGCGGCTCGTCGTGCCCGGGAACGAGGTCGCCGGCATTGTCGACGACCAGGATCGCGGCGCGCTCGAAGGGCCCGGTGAAGAAGGCCGTGGCCGCGTGCAGCAGGTGGTGATCGAGGCGCGTCGCGCGGCTGCGGCAGCCCAGCAGCGCGGGCGGCGCCAGGATGGAATCGGCGGCGACCACGTCGACGTCGTCGAGCGCCAGTCCGGCCGCTTCCAGGCAGTAGCGCCGCGCCTGCGCCTCCAGGAGGTTGCCGCCGAGCCCGTACTTGCGGCGGGTGAGGCGTTCCTCCTCGATGTTGGCCACGATCCGGTCGCCGCGAACCAAGCAGGCGTTGACGTCGTGGTCGGAGCCGCCGAGCCCCAGGATGGTGCGGTGCCGTCCCATCTCAGGCCTCCACGCTCTGCCGCCGCCGGGCCGCCTCGAACAGGGGCGCGAGCCGGTCCGCCATGGCCTCTCTCGTCGTCTCGCCCGTCGTCTCGCCCTCGAGGTGGGCGAGGACGGCGTCGACGGCCGGGGCGGGCAGGAAGTCCAGGCAGGCGGCGTTGGCGCGCTGGGAGCGTTTCCAGTCCCCGCGATCGTGGGAGAGGTGAAGGCCGCGGGCCTCCTCCGCGACGTGGAGGGGGCGCCCGTTCAGGGCGAGGCGCAGCGTGAGGGCGATGTCCTCGAGGCCCCAGCGGGCGCCCGGCCGCTCGTCGAAGCGGCAGGCCTGCAACCATCGGCGCGGCGCGCTGAGGTTGGCGCCCGCGAAGGCGATCCAGGCCTCCGGCAGCCGCCCGTCCCGCCAGGCGGCGACCCCGTGCGCCTCCAGGCGGGAGGCCTGTCCGAGTCCGTCATAGGCGGTGTCCGGATCCGCATCGATGAGCGCGAGGGCCGTGTCGAGCCAGCGCCGCATCCGCGCGAGGCCGGGCCGCTCCGCCAGCCGGGGCGCCACCGCGCCGGTATCGAGGCAGTCGAAGTAGACGAGCCCCGGAACCTCCCGCGTCGCGCCGTGACAGAGGCACAGCGCCCGCTCCTGCGCCGCGAGATGCGCGGCGAGTGCGGTCTCGGTCAGCACGACGTCGTCGTCGAGGAGCAGGACCAGCTCCGCCCCGGCCGCATCGACCCCGGCGTTGCGCGCCGCGCCGCGCCCCCGGCGCCGCGCCAGGGGAACCGTGCGCAGCGGAAGGCCGAACGTGTCCAGCCCCCAGGACGCGGGCGCCTCGAACCCGTCGGTGACGAGCACCACCTCCCAGCGCACGTGGCCCGGCAGGCGCTGCCGGCGCAGGCCCGCCAGCGTCCGGCGCAGCCGCGACCACTTGCCGACGGTCGGGATGACGACCGAGAGGTCGAGCCGCACCGTCCGGCGATGCAGGGACGCGACCTCCTCGATGAAGTCGTCCGTGCCCCGTCCCAGCGTCCGCTCGGCATAGGCCCGGGCGGCGCGGTCCAGGTCCGCCCGCAGGCCGCGCCACTGGGCGGCGTGGCTCGCTGCGTCGTAGCTCGCGATCACGATCGCGATCATCTCGGTCACGAGATCGCCGACGGTGCGTCGCCAGCGGCCGGCCGCGCGGATCAGGTCGCGGGCGTGCTGCGCGACGTCGCCGGGATGCGTCGGTCCGCGCAGGCCCGTCAGGATCCCGGTCAGGACCGGCAGCCGATCCTCGAGGAAGGACTCCACCGGCTCCATGGCGTGGCGCAGCGCCCGCCACGCGATCTCGGTGCGGGGATCGCGGGCCGTGTATTCCAGGCCGTCGAAATAGTCCCGCACGGCCTGCGGATCGTTGCCGGCCCCGGCGCCGAGCCGGATGGGCGAGGGCTTCAAGGTGCCGTCGGCCCGGAGCAGCAGCTCGATCTCGGTGCCGGGATAGACCGCCAGCCTGTTGACCAGATAGGTCGGGATCGGCGCCCGGTTGAGGCCCGCCGTCTCGATGAAGGCAAGGTTCTCCCGCAGCTCCGCCTGCGTGGTGTGCGCGTCGAAGAGGATGAAGCCGGGCTCCAGGGCGAGGCCGGCCCGGCGCACGATCCCGACGGACTCGATGTTCTGCTCGACCGTGGCGCCCTTGCGCCAGCGCTTGAGAACGGACGGGCTGCCGGACTCGACGCCCATCAGGACCTGGCGCATGCCCGCCTGCTTGAGGAGGTCGAGCAGGTCCGGGTCGAGCCCGTCGACGCGGCATTCGGAGGCGAACTGGATCGGCAGGCGCCGCCTCAGGATCTCCTCGGCGATGATCCGCACGCGCCGCGACGAGGCCGCGCCGTAGCCGAGGAAGTTGTCGTCGTTGATGTAGACGTAGGAGACCCCGAAATCGGCGTGCAGCGCCTCGATCTCGTCGACGACGGCGACCGGATCGCGGAAGCGGTACGTCCTCGTGCGCTCGACGTTGTAGGCGTCCTTGCCGGTGCAGAACGTGCACTTCGCCATGCAGCCCCGGCTCGTGTAGATCGAGGCGATGCGCGTGTGCCAGCCGCGGGCCTTGAGGTAGCCGAGGGTGTCGCGGGCCGGACGGACGATGCGGTCGAGGTCGAGCGGCGGCGCCGGGCGGTTGAGCAGCGGCTGGCCGCGGTCGCGGTAGGCGATGCCGGGCAGATGCGTCCAGTCCCGCCCGCGGCAGGCCGCGTCGCAGAGCGCGGCGAAGGTCTCCTCCGCCTCGCCGTAGACCACGGCATCGAGCCGGTGCAGGGCGGTGAGCAGTTCGCGAGGCATGAACGACGCCAGCGCCCCGCCCATCACGATCGTCAGGCCGTCGCTGCCCTCCAGGGCCTCCAGAAGATCGAGCGCCAGGGCGACCTGGGGGCGATAGATCAGGCTGATGCCGACGACGCGCGCCCCGGAGCGCCGGATCTTCTCGGCGATCTCCCGCGTCGTGTGGGGCGCGACGTTGCAGTTGAGCACCGCCACCCGCAGCCCGACCCGGCGGATGTAGCTCGCCAGCGCCTCGAGACCGAGCGCCTCGTTGATGCGCTTGATGTAGTCGGTCTGGAACGCGTTGACGCTCAGGAGTTCCGTGAAGGTCGTGAAGGACTTCTCCCGATAGGTGCGCTGCGCCTTCGTGATCTCGAACTCGCGCGGTGCGACGAGCACCACGTCCGCCTCGAAAGGGGCGTCGGGCATCATCGGGGAGGCCGGGCGCCTCGCGTCGGATCGGATCAGCATGGGGTCGCTCCGGGCTGGGAGGTCCGGGACATCGGGAGGGGCTGCCTGAGGGGTGCGCGTCCGCCCTCGGCCCAGGCGGCCCGCATCGCCGCCAGCCGCACGCGCACCGCCGGCGAGCCGTAGAGGTCCATGCAGGACAGCTCGTCGAGGCTGCACGCGCCGTCGAGATAGACGTTGACGACGTCGAAGGGCGTGAAGCAGCCGCGGCAGAAGCTCACCCGCGGCGGCGTGCGCAGGAACAGGCGGTGGATGTTGGCCGCGCCGACGGCCTCGAAGGCGCCCTCGTCCGCGAGGACGTTGCCGAGCGAGGTCGCCCAGCAGTTCGAGCAGGCCGCGACGACGCCGTCGTCGAAGGTCTGCAGGAAGGACAGCGGGATCCGGCAGCGATGCGTACGCGCCGCACCCTGCGCCATCCGCAGCAGGCGTTCCAGGTAGGCGCGCGGCGGAAGGATCTCGGCGAAGCGGGCGTGCTCGCGCACGAGGCGTTCGAGGGATCCGAGCTGCGTCGGCTCGAACAGGTAGGTCGCGGCCGCGTCGCCTCGGACCGGGAAGGGGAGCAGCCTCACGTCGGCGCGGCGCGGCAGCGCCGCGATCCAGGCGGCGAAGTCGTGGACCGCCTCGACGTTCGAGCGGTTGAGGACGCAGTAGATCTCGACCGGCACGCCCGCGGCGATCGCCGCGGTGACGCCGTCGATGATGCGCTGCGCCCACTTCGCGTGGGGGGTCCGCTCCCGGTTGTGCTCGGCCAAGAAGCCGTCGAGCGAGCAGCAGAGGTTCAGGTTCGGGATGCGGGCGAGGCGGTCGATGTCGCGCGTCAGGAAGGTCGCGTTCGTGAGGATCTGGACGCGGTCCCAGTCGGCGGCCACCTCCTCGACGAAGTCGAGCGCGCCCTTGATGGCCATGACCTCGCCGCCGGCGAGGCGAAGGATCGGCGCATCACCCGCTCGGGTGCAGCGCTCGATCACCTCGCGGGCGCGCGCCCAGCCGAACCCGCCCTGCTTGAGGTCGATCCGCTCGGTCGGCGCCCACGGCTCCCCGGGCTTCAGGTTCTCGTTCTCGAAGTTCAGGCAGTAGGTGCAGCGCAGGTTGCACAGATGCTCCTGCACGACGAAGTCGTTCATCAGGTAGAGGAGCCGGCCCGCGGAGGCCGGCGGCGCGGCGACGGGCGTGGGCATCGGCGAGGGGATGTCCGCAGGCGGGGGCGCCGCCGGGGCGACCTCCCGCGGGGCGACCTCCCGCGGGCCGGCCTCCGGCAGGTCGCGGATCAGGATTTTTCCGGACGGGCTGCGCGGCAGCGCGTCCAGGAAGGCGATCCGGGTCGGGCGCTTGTAGGCGACGAGTTCGCCCCGGCAATGGCGATGCACGTCCTCGGCGGCGAGCGGTCCGCTCCGCACGAGCGCGGCGCAGACGATGTCCGCGCCGCGGTGGCGGCCGGCATAGACCTTCGCCTCCGCGACGCCGGGGATGCCCCGGATGACCGCCTCGACCTCGGACGGCACGACCTTGTGGCCCAGCACGTTGATGAGTTCGTCGGAGCGGCCGTGCAGGTGGATCTCGCCCCGCGCGTCGAGCGAGGCCAGGTCGCCGGTGGCGTGCCATCCGTCCGGATCGGGACGGGCGGCGATGCCGCCGCCGTCCAGGTAGCCCGCCATCATCGCGGGGGAGCGGACGAGAAGACGCCCGAGGCCGGGCCGGTCGGCGAGGCCCGTCGGTTCGAGGCGGAGCGCGACGCCCGCCATCGCCGGGCCGACGCCCGAACCGCCCGCTCCCGCGAGGCCGACGGCGATCCCGCCGGTCTCGGTGGTCCCGAACAGCGGTCGCGGCGCGTGCCCCGTCTCGCGTCCGAACTGCGCGGCGGTCTCGGCCGGGAGCGGGCTGCCGGCGGAGAGGACGAGGCGCAGGCGCCCGCCCGCCGCCCAACCGCTCTGCAGCAGCATCGGCAGCATCGCCGGCACGAGGGGCAGGATGCTCGCCCGGTCCGCCGCCAACGCCGCGCGCACGAGCCTCGGGTTGAACCGCGGCAGCGCGATGCAGTCCGCACCCGTGAGGAGCGGCACCATGACGGCCATGCCGTAGGCGTAGGCGTGCGACATCGGCGTGGCGCACAGGATCGCGTCGCCCGCCCCGATACCCATGGTCCGCGCGTAGAGGTCGGCCTCGGCGAGGGCGCAGGCGGCGGGCCGCACGGCGATCTTGGGCTCACCCGTGGTCCCGGAGGTGGGGTGGAGCGGGGCGGCGGCGAACCGATCCGGCGCCCCCTCGCCGCCGAGCGTCCGCACGATCAGCCGTCCCGCCTCGCCGGCCTGCGCCGTCCGGTCGGCCCGATCGCCGTCGCGGGGCTCGAAGCGGTCCGAGACGACGCGCCCGCACGCCCAGCGCCGCGAGAGACGCTCGATCTCGGGCGCCGGCGCGTCGGCATGGACGAGGAGCGGCGAGAGGCCGGCCCGCAGGCAGCCCGCCAGGGCGACGAGAAACAGCGGGCCGTTCCCGACCGCGAGAACGGCCCGGCCTCCGGCACGCGCGCCCGACCGCGCCAGGGCCCGGCCGAGATCCGCTTCGACGGCCCGCATCGCGTCGCCGTCGAGGGTGACGCCGCGGCCCTCGTCCGTGAAGCGCCCCCGATACCCGTCGAAGCGACGCAGAATCGGATCGGCCGCCGGGGCGACGGGCATCGGGGCGGGGATCAGTGTATCCGCAGGCATCCGCGCACCCCGTCTTCGACGCGGTTGAGGGCGAAGTCGATCTCCTCGGGCCCGTGCGCGAGGCTCGGGAACAGGGGTTCGAACATGTTGGGATGCAGGTAGACGCCGCGCTCCGCGAGCGCGTGTTCGAGGCGGATGTAGCGCTCGAAATCGCCGTGGCGGCGCACGGCGCGGTAGTCGTGGAGGTGCTCCACCCGGTCCCTGGTCAGGAAGACCGACAGCACGGCCCCCACGTGCTGGACGCAGTGGGCGACCTGATGCGCCTCGAAGATCGTCGCGAAGCCGCGCGCCAGCGCCGCCGCCGTCGCCTCGAGCCGCGGATAGAGCGTGTCGGCCTCGTCGAGGATCCGATCGAGCACGGCGGAGGCCGCCGTCAGGACCATGACGTTGCTCGAGTAGACGCCGCCGTGGAACACGGTGCCGCGGGCGACCGGCTCCATCAGGTCGCGCGATCCGCCGAACGCGGCGATCGGCACGCCGCCGCCGAGCACCTTCGAGATCACCGTCAGGTCGGGCGTGACGCCGAAACGCTCCTGGGCGCCTCCGGCGGCGACGCGCAGGCCCGTGATGACCTCGTCGAACATCAGCAGGCAGCCGTGATCCCGGGTCAGGTCGCGGACCGCCTGCAGGTAGCCCGGGCGCGGCGGGACCGTGCCGCCGTTGCCCATGACCGGCTCCATGAGGACCGCGGCGATCTCGCCCCGGTGGCGGTCGAGCACCTGGGCGAGGCTCGCGGCATCGTTCCAGGGACACAGCACGGCGTGCTGCGCGAGGTCCGTGCCCATCCCGAGCGTGCCCGGAAGCGCGGCGTCGCCGGGCCTGGCCGGCAGGTCTTCGAGGGGCGCGTGGTAGCGGTGGAACACCGCCTCGCTCCAGCCGTGATAGTGTCCCTCGAACAGCACGATCCTGCGCCGTCCGGTGGCGTGGCGGGCCACCCGGACCGCCGAGGCGACGGCCTCGGTGCCGGCATTGGCGAACCGCATCCGCTGCATCGACGGGAAGAGGCGCCGGACCTTCTCGGCGACCTCGGCATTCAGCTCCGTCGGGAAGCCGAGCTGCGGTCCCCTCTCGGCGAGGGCGCGGCCGAGCCGCTCGATCAGGAAGGCCGGGCGGTGCCCGAACAGGTGCGGGCCGTAGCCCATGTTGAGGTCGAGGTAGCGGTTGCCGTCGATGTCGACGATCCACGCCCCCTCGCCGCGCTCCGCCACGATCGGCGGGTGATAGGGCAGCACCCGCATGGCGCTGCTGTCCCCGCCGGCGACGCTGGCCCTGGCGCGGTCCAGGGCCGCGAGGCTACGCTGACGGGACACGGACATGATGGCATACCTCGTCGACGAATCCATTCAGCGTCATCACGAGATCGGGCCTCAGATCCTGATCCGCGAAGGCGATATCGAAGTGCTCCTCGACCGAGATGATGATTTCCAGCGAGGCGATCGAGTTCGCGCCGAGGGCCGTCAGGAAGTCGGGCTCGTCCGCCGGCAGACTCTCCGGCGTACGATCTTCGAGGACGAGCAGATCGACGATCAGCTTCCGAATGGCCGCCTCGACCGAGGCTCGGGTTTGGGGCGTGTCTTCCGTCATCCGGCACTCCGATAGCCTGCGGCTTGGCAGACAGATCTCCCGCAACGACGAGCCTGCGCGGCGTTGAAGGCGAAGAGGGCGGCCTCGCCGCCGGATGCCGACGGTGCGGCATAAATCAACTTGAGGTTGGTTTTATCAGCGGTCCGGCGGAAGTCAACAACCTGATCGAAACAACCGGACGAAATCCAGCATCACAGGTTGTTCAGCGGCGGCCCGCCGTCGGGGCCGGTACGAGCCGCCTCGCCGGTCGATGGGCCGCGATTACCCATCGATGATGATCACGCCTCATCGTCGATGGCCCGCGCGCAGGAAGACGAAAGTTGGCGGCAGAGCTCGTCCGCCGGACGCCGGGAACAGGACCATCGGTCATGTTCCCGGCGGCTTGGCGTGAGAGACGCGATAGGTCGTGAGGTCGCGCGCGACGTCGGTATCGGCAAAGCTTCGCCGCGCTTCGTAGAGGAGGGCGTTGACCTCTTGGAGCCCGGGCTGGAAGTGGGTGAGGAGGAGCCGGCGGGCTCCGCTCGCCGCCGCGAGGCGTGCCGCGTCGCCTGCCGTCATCAGCTTGCGGCGGTGGACGTGCTCGGCGCGCTTCTCCCCGTCGCTCGCTTGGCAGACCAGCAGATCGACGCCCCGCGCCAGATCCGCCGCGCCCTCGCAGGGGAGGGTGTCGGGCACGAAGGCGAGGCCGAGGCCTTCGAGGGACTCGTAGCGCAAGCCGAGCGTCGGCACGTCGTGGTCGAGACGGCGGAACATGAGCCGGCCGCGCTCGATCTCGAGGGTGTCGCCGTCGTCGAGCTGCCGGCGCGCCACCGCGGCATCGTCCTCGAAGCCGGCGAGACCGAGCAGGCGGTCGATCGTGGCGTCCGCGCCGGCCGGATACAGGATCTCGATCGGGCGATCGGCGACCGGATGGGCCGCATCAAGAATCGCGGGAAGACCCAGGCAGTGATCGAGATGCCGGTGGCTGACGAAGATCCAGCGGATCTCGGTCGCCGCCAGCCCGAGCAGGAGCAGTTGCTTGAGGCATCCCTCGCCCGGATCGAGCAGGAGGCTGCGCCTCGGTGTCCGCAACAAGGCGCCGGACGCCGTGCGCAGCCGGTTCGGCTGCTCCCCGCCGCTTCCGAGGATCACGAGTTCGTGCATGCGCGCGCACCTTCCAACACTCCGCCGACACTCCGCCGACACGTCGCCCGAACCCCACCAAGCCGCGGCGCCGGCCCCCGAAGCGGGGGCTCCGCCCCTGGCTCGCGCCGTCCGGTCAGGGCTTCACGGCAGCGGCTCGAAATCCGCCCTCAATCCTCCCGGCCGAGGGAACGCCCCGGGAGCCGATCCCGTCGAATCAGGCGGACGAAGGCCCAGCGGTAGGGCTCGCGTTCGAACCAGGCCGGCTGCGTCTCGATCTCGGCCAGCCGCTCGATGCGCCCGGTCTCCCCCAATCGGCAGCCGCCGATCGCCGGGATTCGATAGAAATCGATGAAGTCGGACCACGTGAGCTCGAAGGTGCGGGTCTCGAGGCTCAGATCGAAGCCGAAACGGTCGGCCTGGATGCGCAGCCACGCCCCGCTGATGCGCTCGAGAGCGGCACGCTCGGGGGTGTCGGGCCTCAGCCGGCGGGCGTGCACATGGAAGCGCGAGGTCCAGCCGTCCGCGAAATCGAAATCCTGATCGGGGATGTTCGCCAGGACCGATCCGCCGGGTGCCAGGACGTCCCGGCACCGGGCCAGGAACGGCCCGAGGTCGAGCCGGTAGGCGCGATCGCGCAGCAGGTGGATGGCACTGTTGACGCCGATCACGTCGATGCGGCCGACATGCGCGGGCGCCAGGTGCCGGAGGTGGTGATCGCCGACGAGACGGTGGATGCGCAGGCCGGGCGCCGCGATGTCCCGCGTCCCGTGCAGCATCTCGGGCGCTGCGTCCATGAGGATCAGCGCGCGCAGGGAGGCCGCGACGGGCGCGCGGCGCAGCAGCGCCCGGGCGAAGCGGCCGTGCCCGCAGGCGAAATCGGCAACGATCCGCGCGGCGGGCGGAACCATGTCGGCCAGGCGCTCGGCACTCGCGTCATAGAAGCCGATGCGGGCGGACAGACGTCCGTAGTCGGCGGCGGCGGCCCGCCACGGGGAGACGAGGTCGGCGGCCTGTCCGGGCTCGGGCGGCGCGTCTCCCACTCGAACCTCCGATGTCATCGAACGGCCGCGGCACCTCTTGCGGCTGCAGGGGGCTGCTGGTAGCTACGAAGTCTCCTTTAGGTTGTCAACAAAACCTAAAGTCAGATTCGGCAACCATCTTGGAGAGGCCCGCCATGGCGCGACGTCCCAGCCTGAGGGATCTGATGGAGCAAGCGCACGGGGATCTGCGCGCCCTCGAATACCCCGCGCTGATGCGGGCCGGCCTCGCCCGGGATCCGCGGGATTACTATCTCCTCGCGACCTATCCGCCTCTGCGGGCCATGGCCCCGGTCACCGCCGGCGAAGTCTATCGCCGGCTCGAAGGACCGAGCCGTCTCTACATCCACATCCCCTTCTGCGAGCAGTATTGCACCTTCTGCCACTACACGAAGGAGATGAACCCGAAGCGGAATCGCGTCGATCGCTATCTTGCCGCCCTCAAGGCTGAGTTCAGCCTCTGCGCCGAGCGGCGAAGCGGCGCGCTGGATATCAGGCACATCTTCTTCGGCGGTGGGACGCCGTCCTATCTGAACGCGGAACAGATCGACGATGTCATGACATCGCTCAAGTCCGCCTTCGGCATCGTCCGGACGCCCGACATCGCGTTCGAACTCCACCCCTCCGTCGTCCGGCAGCCCGACTGTCTCGATCGCCTCCGAGCCCTGCGCGACCACGGCGTCTCCCTCTGGGTCTTCGGTGTCCAGTCGATGGACGAAGCGGTCCTGCGCAAGCTCAATCGTGGCCACGGACGCGACGAGGTCTTCCGGTTGATCGAGACCCTGCACACCCATGTCGGCGCCGATCTTTCCCTCGATCTGATCTTCGGGCTCCCGTACCAGACGCCCGAGAACTGGTACGACAGCATCGTGAGCCTGATCGACGCCGGCGTGCAGAAGTTCAACATCTTCCCGCTGATGTTCAAGCCGACGGATCCGATCCACAGGCACTATCAGAAAGATCCGTCCGTGTTTCCGGACGGACAGGAGAGGCTTCTCATGCTGCTCGCGGCGGAAGCGCTCCTGAAAGCCGAGGGCTTCAGCAAGGGCCCGATCGGCTACTACTCGAAAGGCCGTCACGCCTACGAGCCGCTCGACGCACCCGCGGCGACCGAGGACGACATCGAGGGCGTCGAACTGGTGCCGCTCGGCGTGAGCGCTTTCGGCTGGGTGAACGGCACGCAGTTCTTCAACGACTGCGACATGGAGCGCTACCTCGCCAGCATCGAGGCCGGACGGCTCCCGGTCTGGTACGGGCAGCGCCTGTCGGACGAGGAGCGGATGCGCCGCGCCATCATGGTCAAGCTGCGCTCGCGCGGCATCGATCGCCACGGCTTCGCGCTCCGGTTCGGTGTGGATCCGGTCGCGCGATTCCCGGCGGAGTTCGATTTGCTGCGCCGGCACGGCCTGCTGATCGAGACACCCGCCCGCGTCCGGTTGAGCCCCAGGGGGCAGGTCGATGCGTCGAGTGCCGCCTGCCTCTTCGCCAGCGAGGCGGTGCTTCGCGCCACCCGGCAGGACGACGCCGCACAACAGGCTCAGTCCGACCTCTTCGAGGCGCACTCCTTCAGCCCGATCGGCCACCGCGGCGTGTCCGCTCAGGGGACGCCGCCGGCGTCCTGAATCGGGATGTCGCCGGCGGCCGCGGCCCGGGGGCAGCGGCTCACGCCGGATCGGCCGCGATCCGGCGCAGGACGCGGTGTCGCACGACTCGCCCCCGGGGACAGAGCCGTGCGGCGAGGACATCGACCACGGCGTCGGGGCTCATCTCCGGATTGCACAAGAGGACATCGATGAGAAGCAGCCGATGCTCCGGCCAAGTGGTCAGGACGAGATGCGACTCGGCGAGGAAGAGGCCGATCGTCAGCCCGTGCGGGACGTACCGCGTCGTCGTCTCGCCGATGACGGTCGCTCCGACCGCTTCGACGGCCGCTCGACCGGATCCGATCAGGATCTCTGCATCGGCGATGGCGTCGTCGCAATCATATGCATCCGCGAGCATTTGCACCATGAGCATGAAAATTTTCTTTCGAGCAAAACTGCAACTCTCGATCTATACCTGAAATATTATCGGCAATACATAGACCACGTTTAATAAAATCAGAATTTAATTTTTTTATTGCAGGACAACAAAGATGCACGACCAGTTGTTGTCGGATATTGCGCAGGCGACCCGACTGCGGGAGGGAATCGCGGGCGTCGAGACGATCCTGCGGATCGTCCGGCGCAGCGATGGGCTGCGGGTCTCGGATGTCGCGCGCGAGGCGCGGCTGCCGTTGCCGGTGACGACCGCCATCCGTCGGGAACTGGAGAAGCGCGGCGTCTTCCAGCGGCTCAACGGCCTGTCGTTGACCCCGACGGGGCAAGCTTGGGTGGACGAGGTTCTCGGGCTCGGAGCACCGCTCAAATTCTCCGTCCCGCCGAAGCCGCAGGATGCGCTCGCGCCTCCCCTCGATGCCGTTCTGGCCGACCTGCAAGACCTCCTCGACGGCGCGCCTCGCGCCGACGTGCGGCTCGACCAAGCCCCCTGCACCGCCGAGACGGCGGTGCGCCGGGCGGCTCTGCTCTACCGTTCCGGTGCCCTGGAGGGCCGCCGCATCATCATGCTGGGAGACGACGACTCGATCTCGCTGGCCGTCGGGCTGCTGGACAAGGCCGCGGGCGGCCGGCGGCTGGCGCGCCGCGTGACCGTTCTGGAGATCGACCCGTCGCGTGTCGCGTTCCTCCGACGATCGGCCGAGCGGCGCGCCCTGCCCATCGAGGTCGTGCCGCACGACCTGCGGGACCCGCTCCCGCGCGACCTCGCCGGCGGCTTCGACACCTTCGAGACGGATCCCCCCTACACGCTCGACGGCCTGCGCCTCTTCCTCAGCCGAGGGGTGGAAGCCCTGGAAGGCGGTCGGGGCCGCGGAATGCTCTCCTTCGGGCATACGGCTCCGGCCGAACGCCTGCAGCTTCAAGCGTGCCTCGCCGAACTCGGTCTTGCCACGACGGCGCTCTACCCGAGCTTCAATCGCTACGACGGGGCGGCCATCCTGGGCTCCGTCAGCGAGCTCTACGAGTTGACGGCCCTGAGCCGCCACGGCGGGATCGGGCGCTGGGACGGGCCCCTCTACACGGCCGAGCTTCGACCGAGACCGCGGGCCTATCGCTGCGGCGGCTGCGGCAAGCGTCTCGTCCTCGGCGAGGCCGGGGCCCCCCCGACCATCGGGGTGCTGAAGGAAAGAGGCTGCCCCGTCTGCGGTGGCCATACATTCAGGCGCGCCCATCGCTGACGGCGCGACGGGCATCCGACCGCCGCATCGTCGGGCACGCGGCCGCCAAGCCGCCACGCTCCGCCCGCGACGAACCTGCGCGGCGGTGCACGGCGCCTGTCATACGACATCCGGTTGATCCCTTCGGGATGGCGGATGTCGACTTCGCTCAGGCGCCGCGCGGGCTGGCTGATACGCTGGCCGCTCTGATCGAGCGGAAAGCGTATCAGTCGCCGTCCCGGCTGTCGATCCGGCACTCGAAGACGACGTGCCTGGGCGCAAAGCCGGCGCGTTCGAGGGCCTTCTGCATCGCGGCGTTCGACGCGGCGGTGCGGCCGACCATGAGGAGGCAATCGTTGTTCCGGCAGTGATCGATCGCGAAGCGCAGCATCAGACTTCCGACGCCGCGCCGCCGGTAATCCGGAACGACGTAGACGCTGCGCAGATCGGCGTAGAGCTTCCGCGTGATGAAGTTCTCCCGGCGGCCGATCCACGACCACGCGACGACGCGGCCCTCATGCTCGGCCACGAACGGCCAGGATTTGGGGTCCTTCGTCGCCTGCCGGATCTTCCCGGTATAGAATTCGAGATCCGTGACCGGGTCGTCCGGAAACGACAGGAGGGCGATCTCACGCTCGAACAGGGCCACGGCCGAAACGTCGGGCATGGCGAGTCGTCGGATGATCAGGTCGGCAATCGGCGGCATCGGAGCGAATTCTGAGGCAATCCGTGGGTCGGTGCTCGGTGCGGGGCGTCCCGCCACGATCCTGTGACGAGTCGAAGCGTGGAATCCGTCACCTCAGCCGGTTCGAGATCGGCCGGTAGGATCGCACGGGATGATCGAATCCAGGACGATCCGCCGCCATCCTGGCAACCGGCCGGGCACACATGGCTTTCCCCGAGGGCGTATCACGGGCATTCCGGCGCCACTTCATACACGGACTCAACCTGTCGTCGAGGGGCCGGCCGGTCGCAAGCCGAAAATCGGTGAGCCGAGGCGGTGCGCCGCCGATCCGCCACGGACCCGGCCGACAGACGGGCCGGGCTCTACTTGGAGTCCCCCAAAACAAACCTCAGATAATTCTATAGTACAAATCCAAGTATACTGACAAAATCATGTATGGGTCCGCTCATGTCGCCGTGAGGCAGCAACGTCGCGAGCGCCGCGACAGGAAGCTCGGCGGCGGCGACACCACCGGCATGGCGAGCAAACGATTACTCCGCCGGGCGGGCGGGTTCCGCCCGGCGATAGTCATGGGGCTGGTCGTCGGCGCCGGAGCCGAGCGGGCACTGGACCATGACGCTGTCGCTCCAGCGGCCGTACTTGTAGCCGATGGCCGGAAGGTAGCCGACGCGGGCGAACCCGCAGGCCTCGTGAAGGCGTAAGCTGGCCTCGTTCTTCGCGTCGATGTAGCCGATCATCTGCCGGTAGCCGCCCGCGGCGCAGGCCTCGATCAGCGCCGGGAGCAGGCGCCGGCCGATGCCTGCGTGCAGGTGGTCGGGGTGGACGTAGATCGAGTGCTTGAGGGTGAAGCGGTAGGCCGG
>SXGU01573317.1_pt1 | contig 17272 bp, 16 predicted proteins | sample 3174531 | NCBI WGS metagenome assembly SXGU01 (sample SAMN11356863, study PRJNA531348) | freshwater metagenome | isolation source: freshwater sample F1-140 | place: China: Fuxian Lake, Yuxi | collected 2017-12-25 | reverse complement strand
CACCGATAAAGTGTTTACCGAAGGCATCCATGTTATTTATCCGTGGGACACCATGTACATCTATAACGGACGCATTCAAACCGTGCTGCACGACTTCGATGTGCTGACCAATCAAGGCTTGCCGATTCATTTGAGTTTGGCTATCCGGTTTCGGCCGGAATATGAAATGCTTGGTTTATTGCATCAGCAAGTCGGCCCCGATTACATCAATACCATTATTACGCCCGAAATAGAGTCAGTGCTGCGTAAACGCTTAAGCCCTTATAACCCGGAAGATATTTACATGAACAAGGATAATATCCTGACCCAAGTGGTGATTGAGGCAATGGAGGAGTTAGGGCAAAAATACATTACCGCCAATGACGTGATTATCCGTGAAATCGCGTTACCGAAAACCATTCTTCAAGCCATAGAGGCCAAATTGACAGAAGAACAACGCGAGCAAGCTTATGTTTACCGTTTAAAGCGTGAAGAAAAAGAAGCCCAACGCAAACATTTAGAAGCCGAAGGCATCAGGGACTATCAAAACACCGTGTCTAAAACGCTGTCGGATAAATTGCTCAAATGGCAAGGCATCCAAGCCACCGCCGAACTGGCGAAATCGAATAATACCAAAATCGTGGTGATCGGCGGCGGCAGTACCGGACTACCGCTGATTTTAAACACGGAAAACAGCACCGATGAAACACCAAGCTCCGCTACAGAAAAAAAGTCATCCCTTGACGTAACGATTCAGCCAAAAAATGTAGGGAACGCTGATGGCGCGGATAATTAGTATAAACGCATAAGCAAATACTCTATATCAATGTCATAAGCGTTCTATTTTTCCAGATGATTATTCCCCGCCCAAAATTCACCCATGACGCGAATTAAACTTTTTCTTTTAGGATGTAGCTTCATCCTCCTGTTGACAGGTTGCATGGATCAATCGTATGAGGAAATAAAAAACCAACGCACTCAAATTGCAGCGGCCAGCAAAGACGGCGACCCTATTGTTATCGGCATCGCATGGAGAGCGGCCGATTCGGATCTGTTTATCGCCGGAGTCAAACTCGCGGTTAAAGAAATCAATCAAAAAGGCGGCGTGCTCAACAGTCCGTTGCACATTATTATTAACGATACCGAATCCGCCTTTAATGAAGCGGCTTTATCACCCGGCGCACGGCAGGAGGTTGTGCTTAAAATCGCCAATTCATTTGCCGCCAACCCGTATCTGACCGCGGTTATCGGGCATAGTTCGTCAAGTATTGCAGTGCCGGCTTCAGTCGTTTATCAAAATAACGGCATTCTTTTTTTAGCGCCGAGCGCCACTAATGCGAAATTAACCGGACATAATTTCGACTACATCTTTCGCACCATTCCCACTACCGCGGAAACCGGTACTCAATTAGCCGACTTTGCCGCACAACAGGGTTACAAAAACATTGCCATGTTGCATGGTCGCGGCGATTACGAAATGGAATTAGCCGATGCATTCGCCACCTTCGCCATCGATAAATATGCAACTAACATCGTTTACCGGCGTTCGTTTTTTAACAATACCATTGACATCGTTTCTTTAGTCACCGATTTAAAAAATCTTCAAAAGCTGGATGCCGTTTTCATTGCTTCCAACAGTCGATTATCCGCAAAAATTTATCAACAAATCCGAAATATGGGCGTAAAGCTGCCCATTATCGGCGGCGAAACCTTGGACACCAAAATATTTCTGGATCGGCTTAAGCAATGGGAAAGAGCTAAAGGCATACGAAAATCCACTGTTCCGACCGTGTTCAATACGTCGGCTCCGGGCAGTCAACAGTTTGTGCGTCAATTCAAACAAGAATACGGCGAAAATGTGCAGCCGGACTATTTGGCCGCTTTAGGCTATGACACCGTTAACCTGCTCGCTCACGGCATTCAACGGGCGCAATCGAGAATTCCTGTTGAAGTTGCCGTGGCTTTGCGCTATATGGACGCCTGCAAAGGTGTAGCCGGCAAATACGAATTTAAACATAACGGCGACTTGAAAAGTAAACCTTTGTATTTTAAGCACTTGGTTAAAAACGATTATGCCTATGAACAGGTCAAAAACGTTGCCGCCGTTAACGAAGCCGACATGGACACCTGCAACGATATCGACCGCGATCATGATACCATTCCCAACAATATGGATGCCTGCCCGAACACCACGCTCGAAGAAATCGCCCACGGCATTATCCTCGACGGAGATAAAAAAGGTTGTCCGATAGACGCCGATAAAGACGGCGTAGCGGATTATAAAGAGACTTGCGTTGATACCGCTAAAGGTGCCGATGTAGATGGCTGTCCGCATAAAGATAAAATGGACGGCAAACTATAACGGTGTTTTATCGGCAGAGATAATTTTATAATGGAGCTCGGAAATCAAGGATTTATCGGCTGCCTGCTCAATCCGAAAGCAGCTCGGCTTAATTAGTAATCAGGCGCCTCCTCGCCAACCACCCGTTAAGAGATCATTATGCTCAACTATTCACTCCCCTACTTTGCCGCTTCTTTATTAATCGGACTATTAGGTATTAATCGAAAAATGACCTTTTGGGGCTATTTTTTCTCTTCGCTGCTGTTAACGCCGGTCATGGGCTTGTTGTTGTTACTTGCATCGGACCCTAAGCCTAAACCAAACGTTACGGCTGAAAATGAGTCCAATCTGTCTAATCACAATTCTTAAAATAATAATAAAATGATACACTTTACTAACAATTTCAAACAACTTAGCATCGTTTTAGTGCTGGCTAATATGCCGGTATCGGTTTATGCGGATGAAAAAAAACTGGATTTATTCGATGTTGTCAAAGCCACTTTAGATAATTCGCCCGTACTGAAAATTCAAGGCTTCCAAGTCGATGTGGCAAAAGCGGCAGAGCGTATCCAATCCGGTGCGTTTAACACCAGAATAGGCGGAAAAGTCGGATACGATAATACAAAGAATACTTTATTTGTTCCTTTCGAAACTCTTATTCCCGACCCTAGGTTATTTTCACCACCAGCAGTCACTGGAACAACTTATCCAGGCGGCGGGGATTTCGATACCCAAAGTTTTCAAGCTTCGGCGCAAAAAAAATCCAGGACGGGCATTACCACCAAATTGCAATTTGATTTGAATCGCAGAGACCCGGTAGGCCGTTCAGCCACGTCTACAGACAACTCCTATGGCACAACCAGCCGGGGCAAAGTCGGCTTGACGATCACCGTACCTTTACTCAAGGGTGGCTGGGAAGTTTCCGCGGCCGCCGGGGAAAAAGCCGCAGGATTGGAGTATCAAGCCGCCGCGGCAAAATACAAGCAACTGATTACCTCAACTTTGTTAGGTACGGTGAATGCTTATTGGAATTACACGGCCGCCTACGAAATCTTGCATCAGCGTATCCTCATTAAAGAGCGTATCGAAAACTGGGTTTCTTCCAATCACTTGGACGGGTTTTTAGCCGGTTTCGTACAAGAAAAACTAGGAAAAGTAGAGACTGCAACGCAACAATTGGAGCAATCGAGAATCGCATTAGCGCGAGTAATGGGTATTCCCGTCGATGAAGCATTAAAATTGGGTACGCCGGATGCGGCAAATTTCCCTAAAGATCCTGAAAAACTCTTGGAAACCTTCGACACCAAAAAGGCTAAACAAGAGTGGGTGGAGTTGGCCTTAGACAATCGGAATGATTTGCGCGCCAACCAATTCAGTGTACAGGCCAGCGAAACCCTGTTAGCCAGGGATCAACAAGATTTATATCCGGAACTGACCGCGGCAGTCGGTGTTGGCTATAACGGCATTACCCACGGCAATGGCTTCGATCCTTATTTCGACTCTTCTTACAGGAATGTCAGGGATGTCGACCATAACGCCTCGTTAACCTTTAACTATCCGATTGGTAACGATGCCGCTGAAGGTATTTACGATCAAGACAAAGCGAGAAAAATGATCAATACCGTGACCCTGAATGAAACCAAACGGGGCATCAAACTTTCGGTAGAAAACAGCATCGCTACGGTTTACGGCCGTTTAAAAGTTGTTGTACAAGCTAAAAAAACCGCCTATTCATACCGCGATTCGCTACGCGACTTATTCAAAAATTCGAACTTACAAAAATCCGAGGAGCTTTCCGCTATCGTGACGTTACAACAAAAACTTGAAGATGCGATTGTAGCTTATGTTACTGCGCAAGCGGACTTTGCCAACGCGATTGCGCAATCGCGCTTTGAAGCCGGGGTTTTAATTTCCAATGCCGAAGACAGCAGTTTAAATGCGGATATCAATATGGAAAGAGTGGTTTCCTTGCCGGCGCTTGGAAAAGAGTAAGCGCTTAAGAATAACGTTCAGCGCGAAGATATGGAGTTCACGAAGGACACGAAGAAATTAACTTCGGATCCTTCGTCTTCGTGGTGGATGTTTTTTGCTTTTGTTCTAAAACGAATATTTTCACAGTCTCTGGAGCTTTGGAATGCGCGGGCGAGTATCGCTCAATGCCAACCGCCGTATTGCGTAGTCGGATCACCGCGCCACCCTGTTGTGGTTTTGTTGGCATCGGGAGTGTGTACAGTTTCCGCCGCCGCCCTGGTCATATTGGCATGAGTATAGCCGCCCATTGCTTTTGCGGCGGCTGCAATCGCGGTCGTTAACGGATTAATCTCATATTTGGTAATCGTGTCATGAATAACGGCGGCGACTAATGTCTCGGCACCCGGCTCGGAAGAAAACGTTAACAGAATCGGCAGCGCCGTACTAGCCGGAATTTCTATACGGTAATGACCGTTATCCACATCCGCATGGCTAATAAGACGACCTTTTTCATCGGTCGCTTCCACGACACCGGCCTTAACCACGCCTTTGTTATTGCTAATCACACCGTCTAAAGTTGTTGCCGCGGCGTACCTTTTTACTACAACCGGGCTCGCTTTGGCCGTTTTTTGATCTTGTTGTCCGCATCCGGTGATAATAGAACTGCTCAGAATTACCAGCAGTACCGAAAATAAAGCTTTACGGCTCATAGAACCTCCTCATTGATAGTGTAATTGCCGCAAAGTATACTGGATTATTGCCTTCAAGCTATCTCAGGAATACCCTCGGCGGATCTTCTAGTTTCGCAGCTGATTTATAGGTCTTAGGTCTGAAGTCAGGCCTAAGATCTATGTTTTCTTTGATAGCTCTTCGGATATTTTCGTGGATGAATCGATTCGTTCTTAACAGACTCAAAATTTATTACCATCCCATACGAACGAAGCCTTAGCCCCTACCATGCCTACACGCCTGGAAAATAAATCCGTACCGGCCGAATCTTGAACATGGAATACCGGGGATTCACCCATATTTACGCTGGTGAAGGTCGTCTGCTCATGTGCCGCTATGGGATGCACTTCACTGTCTTTATTTAAAACAACAGTAATCGCCTGATCGGTTTCGTTACGAAAATCGACAACTGCGCGGCCAATGAATCTAAAATCAGCGCCCTCGCTATTAACCATAACTAAAACGCCGAGAACAACAAGCATACTGATTAAAACTATTTTTTTCATTCTGTTAACCTTTTTTCTCTAAGGGAAGCGAGGCCCACTCCTCATGTTTTTACGCAGCCAAAGTAAAGCGGTTGCGTTTAAACGCTTCGAGTGGAGCAATGAATTTAAACGGCGTATCAATCGCGCTTGGCATGAATCAGATAACCTCGCCCGCGCAAGGTTTCTATGGGCTTGCGGGTGCCGTCGGGATCGAGCTTTTTTCTCAAACGGCCGATAAAAACCTCCAGTACATTGCTGTCGCGGTCAAAATCTTCATCGTAAATATGGGCGGTTAAAACCGATTTCGAAACGACTTCGCCCTTGCGGAACATCAGGTATTCCAGCACTTTGTATTCGTAAGCGGTTAAATCCAGTTTAACGCCGGATACGGTAACTTCTTGGGCAACGGTATCCAGTTCGATGTTGTCATGGCTTAATACCGGATGCGCCACCCCGGCCGAGCGCCTGATCAAGGCGTTAATTCGGGCCAGTAACTCTTCATAATGAAACGGCTTAACCAGATAATCGTCGGCGCCCGCTTCCAGTCCTTCCACTTTTTCCTGCCAACGGCTACGGGCGGTCAAAATCAGGATGGGGACAGTCACTTTATCTTTACGCAAGCGTTTGATCAGTTCGATGCCGGAAAAATCGGGCAGGCCGATATCGATAACGGCCGCATCAATCGGATATTCTTTACCCATGTAATAACCGTCGCTACCGGTATTTGCGCTATCGACGGCAAAACCTTTATCGGCAAAAAACTGCTGAATTTGTTCGCACAGTTTTAGTTCATCTTCAACTACTAGAATACGCATGTTTTTGGTCTGTTAGCTTAGCTGACTAATTGGCCCGTTTCCGCGTCAATTTTGAAATACTGGATACGGCCGTCGGGCGTCAACACTTTGATGATATATATGGTTTTGCCGTCAATGATTTCGGTTTGCGCGCCGAGCACTTTATCGTAGGTGCCTTCGATGATTTGCTGGGTTGCTTCGTCCAGGGTGATGCTTGCCAGCATAGCGTGTTCTGCAAAACAGCAGTTGGAAAACAGCAAGGAGACTGCAATTACTTTGATCGAATTTATCATAGGGACAATCCAAGCTATCTAGGCACAAAATGTAACTACAAAAACAAAACACGGAACTAACAGCCGGCGCGTTCTATTATCGAGTGAAAAAGCATTTTAACCCATCACCCTGAATTGGCACTGAACCTTTACCGTAACGATGCGCCCTGTATCAGACTACCGAGCACATGCTCGAAAGAGGCGCCTAACTTACCTGCAATTTTATCGAGCAACTGTTCTTGCCGGCTGAAGTCAACCCGTGTTTCCGCGCCAATCAATTCTTTGGCGACAGTATCCTGATTGCCTACGCCGTCAACGATACCCAGCTTGACGCTTTCTTCGCCGGTCCAGACCAGACCTGAAAACAGTTCGGGGGTTTCTTTAAGCCGATCGCCGCGACCGGCTTTTACCGCGCCGATAAATTGCTGATGCACTTGGTTTAACAAGCCTTGTATATAGCGCGTTTCGTCTTCTTTAGGCGGTGAAAAAGGATCAAGCATGGCTTTGTGCGCACCTGCGGTAAACAAGCGGCGCTCCACGCCCAACTTTTGCATGACGTCGACAAAACCGAAACCGTCCATTAATACGCCGATAGAGCCGACCAAGCTGGACGGATTTACAAAAATTTTATCGGTGGCCGACACGATAAAATAACAACCCGATGCGCAAATGTCGCTAACCACCGCATAAATCGGCAGCTTGGGGTGCTCTTTTTTAATTTTTCTAATTTCCTCATAAACATAAGAGGACTGCACCGGACTGCCGCCGGGCGAATTGGCATTCAGGATAATGCCTTTGGTATGGCTGTCTTTGACTGCATTTCTCAAGCTTTCGATAATGCTGTCGGCATTGGCGTCCTTGCCTTCGGCGATCATGCCGACGACATCGACGACAGCGGTATGATCCTTGCCGTCAACACCAAGCTCATGACTGAGTTTCGGATACATCGCTACGCCGAACACCGCAAACAAATAAACGAATATCAGGCTCTTAAAAAAAATGCCCCAACGTCTCGCCCTGGTTTGTTCGGTAACAGCGGCCATAGCCAATTTTTCTATGACTTCTCGCTCCCAACCGGGCGCGTTTATAACTTCTGCTTTATTCTGATTGTCCATGCCTGTTAACCTCTAATAATGTTCAGTAATTCCGCAGGCTGCTGTAAGCACAGCAACGGACGGTAGTGCTTCAAGGTGTGTTCCGGATGCGCTCCGCAAGACACCGCTATCGACGATATTTGGGCGTTTATCGCCATTTGCAAGTCATGGCTGGAATCGCCGATCATTAAACTTCGTTCATTCGCTACCTTAGCATGCTGAATAATCTCATGCAGCATACGCGGATCGGGCTTGGACGCGGTTTCGTCGGAACAACGGGTAATGCAAAACAACTCTTCGGTATCGGTCGCCTTTAATGCCTGTTGCAAACCGGCTCTGGTTTTACCGGTAGCAACGGCCAGTTGATAACCGGCTTGCTTCAGCTCCACCAACATCGCGTAAACGCCGGGAAATAAATCTTCCCGACTTAACTGTCTGGACAAATAGGCTTGCTGATAACAGCCGATCAAACGCGTCAATGTGGCTTGATCGGCTTCAGGAAATAAGCTGGCGCAAGCGTTGTTAATACTTAGGCCGATCACGTCTTTTGCCGCTTGGGGGGCGGGAATAGCGTAACCGCACTGGCTCCCAGCCGTTTGCAGGCAATTGACGATCCAGTCGATTGAATCGACCAAGGTTCCGTCCCAATCGAATATGATTAAATCAAACCTGTTGTTCATGTTTTAACAGCTCTTCCAATGGCTGCGGCAAAGGCGCCAAAATGTTTAGTAATACCCCGGTAAGCGGGTGCTGAAATGTTAATTTTTCCGCATGTAAAAACATACGCTTATAGCCTCGGCCTTTAAAGCCGCGGTTAATGTCATCCCGTCCATAGCGCTCGTCACCGACTATCGGATGGCCCAGGCTGGCGGCGTGAACGCGTATTTGATGGGTGCGTCCGGTTTTGGGCGAAGCCTCAACCAGCGTCGAATCGGCAAATAACTTCATCCGCCGAAACAGCGTCTCGGCTTCTTTGCCTGCTTGACTGATCACCACCATACGCTCGCCGCCTTTACTGACGTTTTTCAGCAAAGGCGCGGTAACAACCAGTTTTTTCCTGGCCCACTGCCCGGCCAACAAAGCCAAGTAGGTTTTTTGGACGTGATTATCCCGGAATAACTCATGCAATTGTTTCAGAGCGCTACGTTTTTTGGCAATAATTAAACAGCCGGAGGTATCTTTATCGAGTCGATGCACCAGCTCCAAAAAGTGCGCTTCGGGTCTGAGTAAACGCAGCCCTTCAATAATGCCGGAGCTAACGCCGCTACCGCCATGCACCGCAAAACCGGCCGGTTTGTTGACGATCAGGAAACCGTCGTCTTCAAACAAGATGCCGTATTGCAACGCCGCTTGCAGTCCTTGAGGAACATACGATTCTTCGCTGCGTTCGGCCACTCTGACCGGAGGAATTCTGACGATATCGCCGACAGCAAGGCGGTATTTGACATCGACGCGGCCTTTATTAACCCTGACTTCGCCTTTACGCACAATCCGGTAAATTCGGCTTTTAGGTACGCCCTTTAAGCGGGCAATTAAAAAATTATCCAATCGTTGGTCGCAATGTTCTTCGGTAATTTCGACCAGTTGGACTTGGGGGGATACGCTTGTTTGTTCACTATTCATAGGGCCAATAATACCAGCATCCGCTTAGGATTGATTCTTTAAATTGATGTAGAGCAATAAGGTTGCTATATTAGGCGAGTTTTTATTAGTAAAAAACATACTTTTGCTCTGCGGTTTTAACTAACAAACTGCCTTGAAGCACCGCTTGATGATGATTAAATACGGCGTTCCATACTACGCTGACTCATCATTATAAGATTTTCGGGTTCATCGTTCGACCCTAGACGAACGATTTATAACTCCTGTTTAAGACGGAATTTACAACCCAGACTGAAAAGAATATTTATTTGCTTAGCTCTGTCCGTGCAGCTCTGTACGGTCTTCACCTAAGTGAAGGCTGCGATACCCCTTACAAACACGCAGAATATGGTACATAAAAGCCAAGCTAAGCTATGTAGAAGCCGTTTTAGCTACGCCCTCTACACAAACACGATAACCCCAAACCAGTCTGTTCAGTAAAATCTGACCATGGAGCAGGACACAACAAGGAATATTGAATGAAAAGAATGCTTATCAACGCTACGCAGGCAGAAGAACTGCGAGTCGCTTTGGTAGACGGTCAAAAACTATATGATTTTGACATAGAAGTACCTTCGAAAGAACAAAAGAAGTCCAACATTTACAAAGGCATAGTTACCCATGTAGAACCCAGCTTAGAAGCCGCCTTTATTAACTACGGCGCTGAAAAACACGGCTTTTTACCTTTCAAAGAAATCTCTCCGCTCTACCGTCAACCACAAGATGGCGCCGAAAACGACGGTCGCCGCCCAGCCATCAAAGACCTGATCAAAGAAGGTCAGGAAATCGTTGTTCAAATTGAAAAAGAAGAACGCGGCAATAAAGGCGCCGCTTTAACCACTTATATCAGCTTGGCCGGCACCTATCTGGTATTGATGCCGAACAATCCTAAAGCGGGCGGCATCTCGCGCCGCATCGAAGGCGAAACCCGTAGCGATCTGCGTGAAGTGATGACGGCGCTTGAGATCCCTGAAAGCATGGGACTCATTGTCAGAACCGCCGGCTGCGGCAAAAACGCGGAGGAACTGCAATGGGACTTGAATTATCTGCTGCAACTCTGGGAAGCCATAGAGCGCTCCGCCAACGAACATTCGGCGCCGTTTCTGGTGTTTCAGGAAAGCAACGTCATCATCAGAGCCTTGCGCGACCATTTGCGCGGCAATATTGACGAGATTTTGATCGACAATGAAGACTCTTTCAAACTGGTGCAAAACTTCTTAAAGCAAGTTATGCCGCACTTTTTGCCCAAGGCAAAACTGTACCAAGATGCGGTTCCGCTGTTTAATCGTTATCAGATCGAATCCCAAATCGAAGTGGCTTACGGCCGTGAAGTCTCGTTGCCGTCCGGCGGTTCTTTGGTTATCGATCATACCGAAGCCTTGACCTCCATCGACATCAACTCCGCGCGCGCCACCAAAGGCAGCGACATTGAGGAAACCGCGTTAAACACCAATCTGGAAGCGGCCGAGGAAATTGCCCGCCAACTGCGCTTGCGCGACTTGGGTGGCCTATTCGTGATCGACTTCATCGATATGATGTCCAATAAGAACCAGAAAACCGTTGAAAATCACCTGCGCGATGCGCTTAAAATCGACCGCGCCCGGATTCAGACCAGCCGTATTTCACGTTTCGGCTTGTTGGAAATGTCCCGGCAACGGATGCGTCCTTCGCTGGGCGACTCCACGCAACTGCCGTGTCCGCGTTGCAAAGGACAAGGTACGATTCGCAACGTCGAATCGGTCGCGCTTTCGGTATTGCGTATTCTTGAAGAAGAAGCAATGAAAAAAGGCACGGAGAAAGTCATTGCCCACTTGCCTATTGAATGCGCAACTTTTCTATTAAACGAAAAACGCAGCGCCATTGAGCAAATTGAAAATCGACTGAAAGTCGGCATTGTCATTCTGCCCAGCAAGCATTTGGAAACACCGGCTTATGATATTGAGCGGATCAAGGAAAAAGAGTCCGGCGACGGCAAAGCCAGCTACTTGCAGATCAAAGCGGAAGATATTTCCATCCCCGAATTTGCCCAGCAAGTAAAACCGAGTTCGGTCAAAGCGGCCGTTAAAGAATTCCTGCATGATTCGCCCGCGCCGGTACAAAATAGAAATGAAGCGGCCAGCCTGATCCAACGCTTCTGGCATAAACTGATCGGCGCCGGCACCGAAACTAAAGCGGCAACAGCTCCGACTGTCGAAAGAGCCAGACTGGCCGATGAAGTTCAACCGAACAGAAACAGAGGTAATCATCGGCCGGGCCAAACTCAGGTACAGGACAGAAATCGCAATCGTGGGCGCGGACAAGGGCAAGGACAAGGCCGAGGACCGAATCAAGATCCCGTGCAGGCATCCGAACAAGGCTATATGCCCAAACCGAAACCGGAACAAAATCAGGATTCGCCCCGCCAAAACCGCCCTCCTCGCGGCCAAGGCCGAAATGTAAGGCGTAATCTGGATCCGGTTACTAATCTGCCTCTCGTCAACGTCGACCCCGTTAACGTTGAAGCGGTTGAGTTTGATGAGATTATTTCAAATGTGGTCGAGCTTGCCCCTCCTGTTATTGCTCCCGGAGAACAGCCTAAAAGAAATAACGCCAGAAGGGGGCCGAACCGTAGAAGACCGCGCAACCCTAATTACAAGAAACCTGAAATAAACAGCGATTCAAATACCGTAAATGAAGCGTTCAACGAAAGTAACGATGAGTCGCGTTCGGCAGAACCCCGCTCTTATGACAATGATTTTGCCAAAAGAACGGAAAGAATCGAGCCTGCGGAAGCACAGACTAATGTTAGCAATCAGGTTAAAGTCGACAACAATCAGGATGTAGAAATCAAAAAACCGGCAATTATTGCCGAACCGGCACCAAAACCGGTGGAAGTGATCAAGCAAGAAACGGAATAAGAAGAGGACGATATTGGCTTAAGACTCCATCCTTGGGGTCTTAAGCCGCACATAAAGCACAGGTAGGAATAGATCCGCCTACATTTTTGCTTTCGGACGATGGAACATAGTACAAATCAAGTATTAAGGATCACTTTCAGCTTTTTTCCCGGAGTAAGGGCATTGCTTACTTCCGGTGGATTCCATTTACGCAGGTCTGCGACTGAAACATTAAATTTACGCGAAATTTGCGCCAGCGAATCGCCTTGTTTAACTGTATAACTAATTGAACGGACTCCCGTAGACGCAGCGACGGCATGCGGGGCTACAGCCTGTTGTTGACTCGCGGTTTTGATAGTTAGTTTCTGGCCTAAAACCACCGCTGTTTTTAACGTAATTTTGTTCCACTCCGCCACGTCTTTATCGCTAACCGAAAATTTCTGCGCAATACTCCAGATCGTGTCGCCTTTTTTTACAATATATACTTGGCTGGGTGTTGATTTGCTATTCACCGCTTTCGTTTTAAGCGCAAGCTGGGCATCGGCTGTTTTTTGCGGCGCCGGCATCTTTAACAACATACCGGACTGAATGGTATTGCTCGCCAAATGATTAGCCTGCCGAATCGACTTAGTGGTTGTGTTATTTTTATCGGCAATAGAGGCCAGACTTTCCCCGGCCTTTACTTTATGCTTGCTCGGCAGAGTCTGAATTTCGTCATGCCGAACTTGCGCCATCGTCTCATTATGATAACGCTTTAAATCAACCCGTTCGTCGTAAGGCAATTGAGCCAGGTTTTGTTTAAATAAATGCGCCTTATCAACGGGAATTAACAAATGATGCGGCCCTTGCGGTGCAGTGCTTGAGTAGTTAAAACCGGGATTTAATTTTAAAAACTCGTTCAGCGGCGTGTTAGCCAGCTCTGCCGCTTTGTTTAAATCCAGCTGGGATTTAACATCGACAAGCTCACAGTAAGGTTTGTTGGGAATATGCTGTAAATTGATATTGTATTTATCGGCATTAGCGAATATTTTGGCTACAGCCAGCAGCCGCGGTACATAGTCTGCGGTTTCCTTAGGAAGATCCAATGACCAGTAATCGGTAGCCAGATTGAGATTTTCATTCTTTTCGATGGCTTTTCTGACATTGCCTTTACCGTAATTATAAGAAGCCAACGCAAGGTGCCAATCGCCGTCGAAAGTCTCGCCCAAATGTTTGAGAAAAGAGGTTGCCGCTTTAGTTGAGGCATAAACATCGCGACGACCGTCGTACCAGGCGTTTTGTTGAAGACCGTATAAACGGCCGGTGGCCGGTATAAACTGCCAGAGCCCTGAAGCATCGCTTTTCGAATACGCTTCCGGCAGGAAGGCGCTCTCAACTATCGGCAACAAGGCCAGTTCGCCGGGAATATTTTTGGCTTCGACTTCATCGAGGATAAGATGCAAATAAGGTTCCGCTCGTTGCTGAACTCTGGCAAGATAGGCAGGATGACGTAAATACCAGTTTAACTCCCGATTGATGCGCTCGTTTTCAATTTCGGGTAAAGAATAGAGTGACAATAACCGTTCCCAAACCGTATTTTTATATTTTGCCGGTACCGTATATTTTTGTTTGCCGAACGGGTGGAGAGCATGTCTGACGTAACTGTTATCCAATTCGGAACTGGCAGGCGGCCTATCGTTAAAAGAGTCTTTTGAAGTTGTAGAACAACCTGTTGCGATTAAAAAGACCAATGCTAATAAAAGTTTAACTGATCTGTTAACGTTAATGCGCATCATCTAAGCCTTTTAAGGGTAAAGTTTATTATTAGAATGTTATGATTATACCTTGTTTTTATTGAAAATCATCAAAGTCAAATAGTGTAGAATTCGCAGATGAAACGTAATTTCTTATTTGCCTGGTATCAAACTCCCAGAGGCAAGCTGTTGCAGCAGCTTGAAGCCGATTATATTCAGCGTTCCATTACCGTCAGCTGCAAACAAACTATTTTGCAAATGGGCGGATTAGGTTGGGAAAGCGAGTTTATCGATTGCTCTTTATACAAGAATTTTACGATATTGGATGCTAAAAGCTTAGGTTGCGCTAAAGCGAGGAAAATTCAAGCCAAAGCCTACAGCCTGCCCTTGCAAAGCAATTGCATCGATATGATTATAGTGCCGCATTTGCTGGAGTTCGACGCCAGCCGGTTTCAAACCATGCGTGAAATAGAGCGGGTTTTAAAACCGGAAGGCATTTTACTCGTGCTCAATTTTAATCCTTGGAGTATCTGGGTGAGATACCAGTACTTATGGGATAAAAAAATGGCTGATTCATGGGGAGGGCATTTTATTTCCCGCCCCAGAATTTTGGACTGGCTGAAATTATTAAATTTTGAAGTCATCATATCGTCGGAATTTAATTTGGATACGGTAAAATCGACTCACGGCAAGTTTATAACCCGAGGCCACTCGCTCACATCGACAGCTTATGCGATCAAGGCAATCAAGCGCCGTTACAGCCTTATTCCATTAACGCCGGTCAAGGCGTTAAATCCCCGTTTAATCCTGACCAATACACTTAATTCACCAACCACACAATTAAACAGACATGACTGATTCTGTCATTATTTATACCGATGGCGCCTGCAAAGGCAACCCTGGACCGGGCGGCTGGGGCGCAATACTCAACTATAAAGGGACCGTTAAAGAACTCTATGGCGGCGATGCCGAAACCACCAACAACCGCATGGAGTTAATGGCTGCAATTCAGGCTTTGGAAACATTGACCAAACCTTGCTCGGTACAACTCAATACCGATTCAAAATATGTCATGCAGGGCATTACCTAATGGATAAATAACTGTAAAAAACGCGGCTGGAAAACCGCCTCCAAGGCACCGGTTAAGAATGAAGATCTGTGGCGCCGGCTGGATGCCGCGATTCAACGGCATAATATCGAATGGTTTTGGGTAAAAGGCCATTCAGGCCATAAAGAGAATGACAGAGCGGATGCGCTGGCTAATCTGGGTATTGTTTCATTGCGCCAAGCACCTGCAAGCTAAGCAAAGCAACAGACAAAAAAAAGGTGCGCCGGTTTCGACACACCTTTTTTGAACAGCTGTAATCGAAAAACTTAAACTTTTACCGCATCGGCAATTTCGTTAAAGGCTTCGACTCTTGTTTTTCCGGTTTTAATCAAGTCAACACCAGCATCGACCACCATTTTGCATAGCCCCGGTGTTTTGTAAACGATCAAGCCTAAATAACCCACCGCCGGAATGGCGATTAAGGCCGCAATAAAACCGTTAAGACCGACAACGCCCATCAGCTTTATCAGCAAGACAACGGCATCCAAAGGCAATAAAACCATGGCGCCAAAATAGACTATAACCATGAATACGGACACCACAAAAACTACAAACTGAAGTAGCCTGACCAACGCAACGTTAATTTTTTTCATATTACTATCAATTCCCTGCATGAACTTAAGAAGTCTTTTAGTCAGGAAACAACTCCTGACCCTGATGTTTTGTCAAAAACACCGCTTTTTGAAGCGGTAAATTATACCTTAACACCGTCAAGACAAGTCATTTTTTTCGGTTTGATCTTGACGAAGAAACCACCGGTATAAAACAGAACCGGCAATAAAACCGCCCAAATGAGCCCACCACGCCACATCGACAACAACACCGCCAAATAGCATTGCCGTGGTTGCACTGTGTAATTGAATCAGTACCCATAAACCTAAAAACGCAACGGCCGGGACATGAACGACTATCGGCAGGAACAGTATAGGAATCCACACAACCACCCGTTCAAGCGGATATAGAAAAAAATAAGCCGCTAATACACCCGCAATGGCTCCGGAAGCGCCGACCACTGGAATAGTTAAGGTCGGGTCAAAAAACCATTGCAAAAAAGTAGCCAAAAGCCCGCATACCAAATAAAAAATCAAAAACGGCAAACGCCCCATTCTGTCTTCTACATTGTCGCCGAAAATCCACAAAAACCACATATTCATAATAAGATGGAGCCAGTTTCCGTGTAAAAACAGACTAGTCAAAAAAGATAAATAGCCGTCGAAAGGCAAACCGTAATACGGATTGGTATAACGAATGGGAACCATGCCGTAAAGATTGATCAAGCGATAACTTAACTGGTCCGGCATTAATTGCATCGACACAAAAATAACGATGCATATTGCCATTATCGCCCAAGTGACCAAAGGTTTTGAATGACAAGGTGCTGTATCTCTAATTGGTATCATGGCAGTTTCCTGAGCTATAAGTAGGCGTGGGGATTTTGCTCCCCGACATTTAACTTAGCTTAAAAGTTAAAAAATCGATTTGCAATGAATAGTTATGCAATCGTAACAACTCTCTGCGGGCCTATTTATAATTGGATATGGATTCGACGGATTTTAAGGAATTAATAGAGAGGGTAATTCATCCATTAATCTACGCGCTTAGAGCGCTCACTTTTGTTATTTGTAATTTATTATCTTGGTTACTGCATAGTTATATTTAATCATAAGCTAGAGCATAAAAAGCTTATAATACATGAAGTTTATTCCCTATTATCCTTGCGCTTTAAGCCCTTATAGATTCATGCCCCTTAATTCAATAAACGAAACACCTTCATTTTCCAGCTTATCGCTAGCTAAACAACTATTGTCAGCAGTTGAGAAAATGGGCTTTGAGCACCCCACCCCGGTACAACTACGCGCCATTCCCCTTATTCTCGAACACCAGGACCTGTTGGTCAGCGCCGAAACCGGCAGCGGCAAAACCGCCGCATTTTTGTTGCCGGCACTGCATCAGCTACTCACCCTTCCCTCAGGAAGATCAGGTACGCGCACATTGATATTGACTCCGACCCGCGAACTGGCTCAGCAAATTTTTAAGCAATGCCAACAATTGGCTCAATTCACCGATCTTAGAACCGGCTTGATTACCGGCGGCGATGATTTTAGGCTACAGCAAAATATGCTGCGCAGAAATACCGAAATTGTTATTGCCACGCCCGGCAGATTGTTGGAACTGATGGATCAAGAGATACCGGACTTTAGTAACCTGGAACTACTGATACTGGACGAAGCGGACCGTATGCTGGATAT
>SXGU01301689.1_pt1 | contig 17279 bp, 16 predicted proteins | sample 3174531 | NCBI WGS metagenome assembly SXGU01 (sample SAMN11356863, study PRJNA531348) | freshwater metagenome | isolation source: freshwater sample F1-140 | place: China: Fuxian Lake, Yuxi | collected 2017-12-25 | reverse complement strand
TGCTGTGCTTTAATTGTTCAAAGCCTGCGTCGATCACAACATTGCTTACCTAACCTTTTTTGCATTTAGCAGTGAAAACTGGCGCAGACCAGCTGATGAAGTGTCCTTTTTGATGGGTTTGTTTATACAAGGACTCAAGCGTGAAGTGGCTAAACTGCATGAAAACAACATCAAACTGGTTTTAATTGGTGACCGCACGCGTTTCAATACTGAACTCATAACGCAAATAGAATTGTCCGAGCAATTAACGGCCAATAATACCGGCTTGACCCTTAGTATTGCAGCCAATTATGGGGGGCGCTGGGATATTTTGCAGGCGGTCAATAAAATGCATCTTGCTTCGCCAGCGCGAGTTGGTGCCTTCGACGAGGAAGATTTGGCACCGCATCTGGCCATGCATTATGCCCCTGAACCCGATTTGTTTATTCGAACGGGTGGTGAAAAGCGCATTAGCAATTTTATGCTGTGGCAACTGGCCTACACCGAACTGTACTTTACCGACACCTTGTGGCCGGATTTCGATGCATCGGCTTTCAACTTGGCGCTTGCCTCCTACCAAAATCGCGAACGCCGTTTTGGCCGAACCAGTGAACAGTTAAGTGAAACAGCCAATGAACACTAAGCAACTGGCTTAACCTTAAAGAGACCCATGCATGCTTAAAACGCGCATCATCACAGCCCTTGTTTTGGCGCTGTTATTTTCTACCGCCTTATTTGGGGCATCCGACCAAATTTGGGCGACGATCACGCTCCTGGCCAGCCTCATTGCCATTTGGGAATGGTCGAACTTAATCAAATTAACGCTGCAGCAGACTTGCTTAAATTTAGCCTGTGCCGCCAGTTTGGCTGGCATGCTGTTGTTTTCAGCTTTTATACCAATGGCATACTACATCGATATTTTTGCCATGCTGTTGCTGTGCTTAAGCACATTTTTCTGGCTGGTGTTGGCGCCAGCGTGGCTGCTATCACGAAAGAAAATCAGTCGGCGCTTGCCGATGGCATTATTGGGCCTGATTTTACTATTAGCCACTTGGTTGGCCTTAATTGGTTTGCAACGCATTAGCCCTTGGTTGCTATTGGCGGTAATGGCTACCGTTTGGCTTGCTGATAGCGCGGCTTATTTTGCCGGTAAGCAATTCGGTCGGCATAAGTTGGCGGTGGAAATCAGCCCAGGCAAGACCTGGGAAGGGGTGGCTGGCGCAATGCTGGCCGTGACGGTATACGGTTTATTGCTCTGCTATTACTTGCACATTAGCCGTTGGCTGATTGTGGCCTTATGGGGCATGGTTATATTAAGTGTGATAGGCGATTTGTTCGAATCTTTATTGAAACGCCAAGCCAATGTTAAAGACAGCAGTCAATTATTACCTGGTCACGGCGGTGTTTTAGATAGAATCGATGGCTTAATGCCAACCCTGCCTGTGGTGCTGTTTTACGTCTACTTCCCACTTTTTGCCAATTTACAACTGCATGTCCGTTAATTCAGCAAATCATGCCCCTCAGCGGGTAACCATACTGGGTGCCACTGGCACCATAGGCATGCAAACTTTGGATGTTATTGCACAGCATCCGCAGCGTTTTAGCGTATTTGCCTTGAGCGCCAATAACAACGTAAGCGGTTTATTGGCATTGTGCAAACAGTATCAACCGCAATTTGCGGTGTTGTTGCAAGCAGAAGCCGCTGCGAATTTAAGCCAACAACTTAAGGCCGTAGGCTCTAAAACAACCGTCTTACATGGTGCGCAAGCACTCAGTGAAATTGCCGCCCACGACGATGTGGACATCGTTGTGGCCGCCATTGTTGGTGCCGCCGGACTACACCCGGCTATGGCAGCAGCTAAAGCCGGCAAACGCATCTTGCTGGCCAATAAAGAAACCTTGGTCATGGCCGGCAGTTTGTTCATGCAAGCCGTGCACGATGGTGGCGCCACGCTGTTACCCATAGACAGCGAACACAACGCTATCTTTCAAGCCATGCCATCGCATAAAGTGAGCGACTTAACGCGCATGGGCGTAAAGAAGATTCTGTTGACGGCTTCTGGCGGCCCATTTAGAAATGCCAGCCTAGAAAAATTACACAGCGTAACCCGTGCTGAAGCACTCAATCACCCTAACTGGGTCATGGGCCCTAAAATTACCATTGACTCGGCCACCTTGATGAACAAAGGCTTGGAAGTAATAGAAGCGCATTGGTTATTCAATGCCAGTGCCGAACAAATTGACGTGGTGCTGCATCCGCAAAGTGTGATTCATTCCATGGTCGAGTACATAGACGGCAGCATCCTAGCGCAATTGGGCAACCCAGACATGCGCACGCCCATCGCTTATGGATTAGGCTACCCAGCCAGGTTAAGCAGCGGGGTGGCCAGCTTGGATTTATTAGCTACCGCGCGTTTGGATTTTTCCGCGCCGGATAAAATACGCTTTCCCTGCTTGCAATACGCCTACGATGCGCTCCAAGCAGCAGGCACAGCACCGGCCATTTTAAATGCCGCCAATGAAATTGCAGTAGAGGCCTTTTTAGCTGAAAAAATCGGCTTTATGGCCATCCCCCATACCATAGAAAAAGTGCTGTCGTCTGCAAATTTTGTCGCCGTTGAATCGATAGAGCAACTGGTGGCAGCCGATGCAACAGCCAGACTTGCCGCGGCTAAGATTATTCAAACCTTATGCTAATGCTCTTGGCTTTTATTTTAACCATAGCCATATTGGTCACGGTGCATGAATACGGCCATTTTCAAGTGGCGAGGTGGTGCGGTGTACGGGTATTAAAATTTTCCATTGGCTTTGGTAAACCATTGTGGGTAAAAAAGTTCGGTAAAGATCAAACCGAGTTTGTCGTAGCGGCCATCCCCTTGGGTGGCTATGTCAAAATGCTTGATGAACGCGAGTTAAATCAGGATGAAGCAAGCCAAATGCTGTATTCTGATGCAGCGCTCAATCGGGCGTTCAATCGGCAGCCTGTTATAAAACGCATAGCCATCGTCTTGGCTGGGCCCTTAGCCAATTTACTATTGGCCATTTTTTTATATTGCTTGCTCTTTATGATGGGCGTGGTCGGCCTCAAGCCCACCATAGCAGAGGTTGCAAGCCAAAGCCCGGCAGCATTGGCTGGCTTTCAGGCAGGGGAAACCGTGCAAAGCGTAAACAGTAAGGCAGTGGCAAGCTGGCAGGATTTTCATTGGTTATTGCTCAAGGCCTCGCTTGAACATGAAAGCGTCGAAGTGCAAACCATAACCGAGCAACAAGAGCCTAGGTTACACCAATTAAGCCTATCGATTTTACGCAGGCAAACGGCTGACAAGGACGCCTTTACAGGCTTAGGCTTTCGTGTTGAACAGGCGGTCTTGCCTGCCCGTCTGGGCGAAGTGCAAGCCGGTAGTCCAGCGGATGTGGCCGGCTTGCAAGTGGATGACTTAATTCTAGCCGTGGATAAGCAAAGCGTAGCAAACTGGCAAGACTTTGTGACCTATGTGCGCACGCATGCCAATCAAGTGCTACTTGTGTCAGTTTTGCGCGGTGAAACAGAACGGCAAATTAGTATCAAACCCGAAGCGCAAATGGAGCAAGGCCTTGCTGTTGGCCGTATTGGTGCGGCGGTAAAAATGCAGTCCAATGCACTGGTGCGGCAACAATACGGCTTTACCATGGCGTTTTTAAAAGCCATTGAAAAAACTTGGGATACCGCCGAGTTTAGTCTGCGTATGCTAGGTAAAATGCTCAGTGGGCAAGCATCCTGGCAGGGCGTAAGTGGCCCGGTGACCATAGCCTCTTACGCCGGCCAAAGTGCCAGCATGGGAATAAACGTGTTTATCGGCTTTTTAGCCCTAATCAGTATCAGCCTAGGCGTGCTAAATCTATTGCCTATACCAGTTTTAGATGGCGGCCATTTGATGTACTATATGCTAGAAATTTTAACTGGCAAACCCGTGCCCGAAACGGTCATGGCCGTAGGGCAAAAAGTTGGACTGGCGCTATTGGGTTTGATGATGATGATTGCTTTTTACAACGACATAACTAGATTAATAACAGGCTGATGCATGGCATTAAAAAAAGTAAGCACCGTTCAAGACATAAAATCAAGACGCTACCGCACGCAGCTTAAATCCATCGTTTTATTGCTCGCTGGTTTGTATACCGGTGCCGCCATGGCCATGAACCCATTCGTGATCAAAGACATCCGCGTTGAAGGCATACAGCGCACCGAAGCGGGTACGGTGTTTAGCAATTTACCGGTTAAGGTGGGCGATAACATGACCGATGAATTGGCTTCGCAATCCATCAAAGCCTTATACGGCACCGGCTTTTTTAAAGACGTGCGCGTAGAAGCAGAAGGCGACGTATTGGTGGTGACGGTGCAAGAACGTTCCTCCATCGCTCAAATCGATTTCAGTGGCAACAAATCTTTCCCCACCGACAAAATGAAAGAGGGCCTTAAGCAAATAGGTATTGCTGATGGTCAGATATTCGATAAGTCCCAGTTGGATCGGGCGGAACAGGAAATTAAACGTCAATACCTATCGCAGGGTAAATACGGCGCCACGGTAAAAACCGTGGTATCCCCATTGGAGCGCAATCGTGTAGCGGTACGCTTTGATATTGAAGAGGGCGCCGTTTCAAAAATTCGCAGCATTAATATTGTCGGCAATCAAGCCTTTTCCATAGACGATTTACGGGCAGAATTTTTACTTACCACGCCTAATTGGATGAGTTGGTGGAATAAAGACGACCAGTATTCCAAACAAAAATTAAATGCCGATTTGGAAACATTGCGCTCCTTCTACATGAATCAGGGCTACTTGGAATTCAACATAGACTCAACCCAAGTGTCGATTACCCCTGATAAAAAAGACATCTACATCACGGTCAATATTACTGAAGGGCAAAAATACACCATTTCAGAGGTTAAACTGGCCGGTGAGAGCATTGTGTCAGACAGTGAACTGCAGGCTTTAATCGCCGTTAAAAAAGGTGACACATTTAGTCGCAGCAACATCACGCAATCCAGTAAAGCCATCAGTGACCGTTTAAGCAATGAGGGCTATGCGTTTGCCAACGTTAACCCGGTGCCGGAAGTTAACAAAGAGCAACACACGGCGGCATTTACTTTTTACATAGACCCAGGTAAACGCGTATACGTCAGGCGCATTAACATCGTCGGCAACACCCGCACGCGGGATGAAGTGGTGCGCCGCGAGGTGCGTCAATTGGAGTCGGCTTGGTATGCCTCAACTAAAATCAATCGCTCCAAAGAACGCTTGGTGCGCACGCAGTATTTTTCTGATGTAAATGTGGAAACACCTGCCGTGCCAGGTACCGCCGATCAAGTGGATCTAAACATCAGCGTGGTCGAGCAATCGACCGGTAGCATCCAGTTTGGTGCAGGTCTATCCAGTAACGAAGGCGTGGTGTTTGGTGTGACCGTGAGCCAGAACAACTTCTTGGGAACCGGCAACCGGATTAACGCCCAATTGAATACCGGTAAAGTGAATACCACTTACGCCTTGTCTTATACCGACCCATACTTCACGCCCGATGGCGTTAGCCGTGGCTTTGACGTGTATAGGCGAGACGTGAACACCGGCTCGACTGACAACGTCGGTACCTATAAAACCTCTTCTTACGGCGGTGGCGTGCGTTTTGGCATACCTTTAAACGAACGGGATGGGGTCAGTTTTGGCATATCCGCCGATTTAACCGACATCACCTTGTACACGGACAGCCCAATCCAATACCAAAACTACTGCGGTAATACCACCGGCTGTACCAGCAATTCGATCGCGTTAAGCGCCGGCTGGTCACACGACAGCCGCGATAGCATTATGTACACCAATAACGGCGTCTATCAGCGCTTAAGCGGTGAAGTCACCATGCCGGTATTGGATTTGCAATACTATAAAATCAACTACAAGCATTCTTGGTATAAAGAAATGGTCAAAGACCTGACCTTAATGCTAAACGGCGAGCTGGGTTACGCCCATTCTTATGGCAGCGCACAGTACCCATTCTTTAAAAACTTCTTCATGGGTGGGGTTAACTCAGTACGCGGATATGCAATTGGCACACTGGGTCCTAAAGATGCAACCAATACCTATTACGTAGGCGGTAATCAGAGTGCGTTAGCCACTGCCGAACTGTTTTTCCCTATCCCTGGCATCAAAGATTCCAAGCAATTTAGATTAAGCACCTTTGTCGATTCTGGCTACGTCTGGGGCTCTAATCAAACCCCCGATCCCAACGATTTACGCTACTCAGCCGGGATCGGGGTAAGCTGGTTCTCGCCATTTGGCCCGCTAAAATTGATTTATGCCAAACCGCTCAATGCCAGCGCATCGGACATTACCGAAACCATACAATTCCAACTGGGCCAACAGTTTTAAAATTGACTGCCAGTCAAATTTTGTCACAAATGTCTAAACGCCTTATGGCATAATAAGCATACAAACGGTCTGTTTTAGGAGATTTCATTGAGCCATTCATTTAAAAATTTAGTTATTACGGCTTTTATGGCCTTAGCCTTGTCTGCACAAGCGGCTGAATTAAAAGTCGGTTACGTACAAGTGGATAAAATTTTGCAAGAAGCTCCGCAAACAGCGGAAAGCGGTAAAAAATTAGAGCGTGAATTTAGCCCAAGATCGCAAGAGCTAGATAAGATGGCTAAGCAAATTAAGGAATTAGAAACCAGTTTGGACAAAGACGGTTTAACCATTACCGAGGCTGAGCGCCGCAACAAAGAGCGCGATGTGCAAAACATCAAAATCGAATTTCAACGTAAACAACGCGAGTTACGCGAAGACATTAATTTACGTAAAAACGAAGAACTGGGCAGCTTGCAAGACCGCATCAATAAAGCCGTGCAAACTGTAGCCAAAGCAGAAAGCTACGATTTGGTTATGTACAGCGGCGTGGCATACGCTGCGGACAAAATTGATATCACGGACAAAGTGTTAAAAATATTAGGTAAAAAATAATTTCCGGGCAGAGGCAGTCGCTTTAGGCGTGCTAGCATGACTAAAACATACTCACTGGCTGACATTGCGCAAGTGCTAGGTGGGGTGGTGATAGGCGATGCGACGGTTAAAATTAAACGTCTAGCCTCAATAAGCCATGCCAGACCTGCTGACATTACCTTCCTGAATGCAGCCAGATACCAAAACTTACTGCCGTCTTGCCTAGCCAGCGCCATCGTCTTAAAGCAAGACGATGCGCATTTAACCGATATCCCTCGACTCGTGGTAGCCGATCCTTATGCCTACTACGCCAAACTGGCTACCATGCTAAATCCGCCCGCCATTGAACCGCCAGGCATCGCTCCCAGTGCAGTGGTCGATGGCAGTGCCTCAATACCCGCGTCCTGCAGCATAGGCCCCCTAACGGTTATTGGCGCTAATGTGGTGTTGGGTGAAAATGTGCGCATCGGCAGTGGTTGCGTTATTGAGCACGGTGTCCACATAGACGATAGCAGTCAATTGGAATCCCATGTTACCATCAAGCAGCATTGCATTATTGGACGGCATTGCCATGTTTATTCTGGCGCTGTCATTGGCTCAGACGGATTTGGCTACGCAGAAGAAGCCAGCACTTGGCTTAAGATCCCACAATTAGGGCGGGTGCTACTCGGCAATTATGTCGAGGTAGGGGCTAACACCACCATAGACAGAGGTGCCTTAGATGACACCGTTGTTGAAGATGGGGTTAAGCTGGACAACCTAATACAAATCGGCCATAACTGCTTAATTGGTGCGCACACCGCTATCGCAGCCTGCGTGGCCATAGCCGGTAGCAGCACAATAGGCAAGCATTGTAAAATTGGCGGGGCCGCCATGATTTTAGGGCATTTGCAAATTGCCGATGGTGTAACGGTTAGTGCAGGCAGCATGATTACCCGTTCTTTATTGCAAAAAGACACGTACACCGCCATCATGCCTTTTCAATCGCATGGGGATTGGCTAACTAATGCCGCGCAAATTCGGCATTTAGCTAGCATGGCGGAAAAAATTAAACATCTCGAAAAACAGCTGGCTCTGTTAAAATCGAGCTAGTAAAGAAATGAGACACGCTCTCCAAGAAATTAGCACCCATTATTTAAAGTAAGCTGAGATAAAAATGACCAACAACACGACTTCTACTAGCATGGATATACATGAAATATTGGATCACTTGCCGCACCGTTATCCTTTTATTTTAATAGATCGCGTCATTTCAATGGATTTGGGTCAGGAGATAGTAGCTTTGAAAAACGTCACCATCAATGAACCGTTCTTTCCAGGCCATTTTCCTTACCATCCCGTTATGCCTGGCGTTCTAATTGTTGAAGCAATGGCACAAGCTGCAGCCATCTTATCCTTTAAGACCATGGGGGTGAAGCCTAGCGATGACTCGGTGTATTATTTTGCTGGCATAGACAGTGCGCGCTTCAAGCGGCCGGTATCACCTGGCGATCAAATTGTCTTTAATGTCAAAATTGACCGCATCTTAAAAGGCATATGGAAATACTCTGGCGTGGCCAGTGTAGACGGCAGCGTGGTGGCCGAAGCGCAAATGATGTGCATACTAAAAGCGATAGATAAAAAAGAATAAGTCCCATGCTAGCGGCAAAAATTCATGCCACGGCCATCGTCCATCCTACTGCAGAGCTTGATTCGAGTGTGGAAGTAGGCCCTTATAGCATCATAGGGGCCAAGGTCAAAATAGCCGCTGGTAGTCAAATTGCTGGGCATGTCAGCATCAATGGGGACACCAGCATAGGCAAAAACAACCGTATTTATCAATACGCCAGCTTAGGCGAAGCGCCGCAAGATAAGAAATACCAAGGCGAGCCTACCCAGTTAGTCATCGGTGACAACAATACAATACGCGAATTTTGCACGCTGAATCGAGGTACCGTACAAGACCGTGGCCTAACGCAAATTGGCAACGACAATTGGATCATGGCTTACGTGCACATTGCACACGATTGCCAAGTTGGCAATCACACGGTGCTAGCCAATAACACGTCCTTAGCCGGGCATGTGCAAGTGTACGACCATGCGGTATTGGGTGGGTTTACTTTGGTGCATCAATTTTGCAAAATTGGCGCACACGTTATTACCGCAGTCGGTACCGTGGTTTTCAAAGACATCCCCCCCTACGTGGCCGCCTCGGGTTACGATGCCAAGCCACACGGCATTAATACTGAAGGCCTAAAACGCAGGGCTTATAGCGCCGACAGCTTATTACAAATTAAGCGTGCCTATAAAATCTTATACCGCAATGGCCTGAGTTTGGATGAAGCAAAGCGGCAATTGGCCAATATGGCTGAGCCGGACATTCGCTTACTATTGGATTTTCTTAACGCCTCTGCACGCGGCATCATTAGGTAAACCCATGCTTAGAATAGGCATAGTGGCAGGCGAGGCTTCTGGCGACATGCTGGGTAGCCTACTCGTTCAAGCCTTGAAAAAAAAGCGTAGCGACATAGAATTCGTCGGCATTGCCGGACCAAAAATGATGAGCGAAGGGGTGCAATCGCTCTTTCCCATGGAACGCCTATCGGTAAGGGGTTACCTGGAAGTTATTAAGCATGCTTACGGTTTAATTCGCATTAGAAGGCAATTAATCCAGCATTTTTTACACCACCGCGTGGATATGTTTATAGGCGTAGACGCCCCCGACTTTAATTTCTACTTAGAAAAGAAATTAAAAAAACAGGGCATTACAACCATCCATTATGTGAGCCCATCCATTTGGGCCTGGCGAAAGAACAGATTAAATAAAATCAAACGCGCGGTGTCGCACGTTTTGACTTTATTCCCATTTGAATCGGTGCTTTACCAACAAGCTGGCATACCGGTTAGTTTTGTCGGCCACCCTTTAGCGGACCTGTTGCCTATGGTGCCTGATACAGCAGCGGCACGGGCTAGGTTGCGATTAAAACCAACGGATTTACTGGTGGCAATGTTGCCAGGCAGCAGGCAAAGTGAAGTGGCGCAACATGCCACCTTATTTATTCAGACCGCAAAACGCTTGCTTGCCGATTTCCCGCATGCGGTTTTTTTAGTGCCCTTTGTGACCCGCGCAAGCAAGCAAATTTTTGAGCTGGCTTTGTTTCATGAGCCCGAACCCTTGCCCATACAGATATTATTCGGACACGCACACGACGCCATGCAAGCTTCGGATTTGGTGATTGCGGCTTCGGGTACGGCCACCTTAGAAGCGGCTTTACTGAAAAAGCCCATGGTCATTACTTACCGTATGCCCAGTTTAAGTTGGCAAATACTGAAGCGCATGCACTTGCAAGCCTACGTCGGCTTACCGAATATCTTGGCCGGTAAATTCATTGTGCCTGAATTGTTGCAAAATGACGCCACCCCAGAAAAGCTGGCGGCAGCAGCCATGACTCTTTTAAGCGATAAATCAGCCATCATGGCAATGACAGCCGAATTCAGCCAAATGCATGAGAGCTTGAGGCAAAACAATGCAGAAAAAGTCGCCAATTTAATACTGAGCAATTTTTCGTAACGCCATGATGCACACGGATCAACTCATTTGCGGTGTGGATGAAGCAGGGCGTGGGCCACTGGCTGGTTCTGTTTACGCGGCAGCGGTCATATTAAATCCCAACCGACCCATAGCCGGTTTGGCTGACTCCAAAAAGCTCACAGAAAAAAAACGCGATGTCTTAAGCGCTGAAATTAAACAGCAGGCCTTAGCTTGGGCCATAGCCAGTTGTAGCGCTCAAGAAATAGATCAAATTAATATCTTGCAAGCCAGTTTACTGGCCATGCAACGGGCCATAGAAAATATGTTGGCAAGGTTCGATAGCAAGCCGGATATAGTGCAAGTCGATGGCACGCATTGCCCAAAAATTGATTACCCTTGTGTCGCTATCGTGCAGGGGGACAGCAAGGTGCAAGCCATCTCCGCCGCGTCCATTTTAGCCAAAGTCGCACGCGATGCTGAATTGTATGCTTTGGACAAGCAGTACCCGCAATACGGTTACGCTAAACATAAGGGGTACCCGACGGCTTTTCACTTAGAGATGCTGGCATTGCATGGAATTTCCCCTGCACACAGGCTAAGCTATGCCCCGGTCAAGAAATACCTCAGCGCTTAAATTTTTAAGCCAATATCAAGAATAAGCAGGGACGTTTGTGTAAATCCAGAGGGGCGGATGTTTTCCACTCGGCTAGGCTTTTAGTCGCTATCGTTTCGCTAGGCAAGCTGATGTCACAGGCTATGCATAATTGGGTATGGGCCTGACAGGTTTGCAATATGGCCTCCAGCATGGCTTGATTTCGGTATGGGGTTTCGATAAATAATTGCGTTTCATTATGGCTTAAAGAGCGCTTTTCTATCTCTTTTAATTTCTGAGCACGCTGCAATTTATCGACCGGCAAATAGCCTAGAAAAGCAAATTGTTGACCGTTTAAGCCAGAAGCCATTAAGCTTAACAAAATGGCACTGGGGCCAACCAAGGGTACCACCTTGATGCCTTTTTTATGTGCCAACCGAACCAGTTTAGCGCCGGGGTCTGCCACTGCCGGGCAACCGGCGTCGCTCATTAAGCCCACATCACACCCTGCCAGCAAAGGCGCCAGCAATGCCGGCAACGCCTTGTTATCCGTGTGCTCATTGAGTAAATGCAAATTCAGCTCTCTCACTGGTTTAATGGTTTTTATGCCACTTAAGAACTGCCTTGCGGATTTTTCACTTTCAACAATAAAGGTGTTTAGCGATTGTGCCAGTTTTACAACGTGATCAGGCAAGACATGATGCACCTTGTCGTCACCAAGCGTTACTGGAATTAAGTAAAGCGTGCCCAATGTTGATTTCATAAAATTTTATACCGCGTCATAACACCGATACATTTTCATTTTTTAACATGCTCACCAGCGCGATGAGTGGTAACCCGATTAAGGCATTGGGGTCATCCCCATGCATTTTTTCAATGATAGCTATGCCTAAGCCTTCTGACTTGGCACTCCCGGCACAATGGTAGGGCTGCTCTTTGCTTAGGTAGCCCTCTATTTCGGCATCACTTAAGTCTCTAAATTGCACCTTATAAGGCACCACGCTTGCTTGCATGGCTTGCGTTTTGCTGTTGTACAAGCACAGCGCACTGTGAAATGTAACCTCTCGACCACGCATCAGTTGCAATTGCTTGGTGGCATTGGCGTGGTTCATGGGCTTACCTAATTGCAGCCCATCCAATGTGGCCACTTGGTCACAACCTATAATCAAGGCATCTGGATGCGATAAGGCGACTTTTTTGGCTTTTAATTGTGCTAACCGTATGGCTGTGTCTTGCGGACGCTCTTGATCTAATGGACTTTCATCCACCTCAGGAGAAAAGCAAACAAACGGTAATTGCAGACGCGCTAGTAACTCACGCCTGTAGATGGATGAAGAAGCTAAGATTAGGCTGGCATTCATAAACAATCGCTTGAAATAAAAAAGCCAACAGGCGTTTATCTGCTGGCTTTTTTATTACGCGGCCTTATTCCGGTTGAATTTCAAGTAAGGACTCATCGGGGGTGACGGCATCCCCTTTAACCACATGTATGGCAACCACCACGCCTGAAGTGGCCGCTTGAATTTCATTTTCCATTTTCATGGCCTCAATGACCAACACCCCATCGCCGGCATTAACTTTATCGCCAACCTTGATTTTCACGGCAACGATAGTGCCTGGCATGGAGGTGGTGACATGGCCGGCATGAGAAGGGCGTGGGCGACCGCTAGCGCCTTTGCTGGCTACTGCTTTCTTTTTACCATTGCTGCTACCGCTTGATACCTCAATTTCGCTTAAGGTTTCAACCATCACTTCTTCGGCTATGCCATCTATGGACACGTAGAAGGGGCGCTTTTCTTGGCCGGCGTGGCCACTACCCGTTAAATTGATGTGGAAGGTTTCACCATGTAAGGTCACCTTGAATTCAGATGGCGCAAAGCGTGACGCACTGGCATTGACAGCGGCTTTGTCTAACAACACCTCAGGCGTCAGCGACCCGGCATTGCGCTCTTGCAGATAGGTCTTACCAATATCAGGGAACATGGCATAAGTCAGCACGTCTTCTTCGGATTGCGCAAACCGTTCCGCTTCACTGTTTAATTTAGCCATTTCTGGGGTCAACAAATCAGCAGGGCGGCAGGTAATGGCTACACCATCAGCAATAGCCAGTTTTTTTACGGCCTCGTCTACCGGGCTAGGGGCTTTACCGTATTGGCCTAGGAAATAATTTTTAACTTCATTGGTTATGGATTTATAGCGTTTACCCGTCATTACATTCAATACGGCTTGGGTGCCGACAATTTGCGATGTCGGCGTAACCAATGGGATGTAGCCCAAATCTTTGCGCACCAATGGTATTTCTGCTAACACTTCATCCATGCGATCAAGTGCGCCTTGCTCTTTAAGTTGGTTGCTTAAGTTTGAAATCATGCCACCGGGAACTTGGTTGATTAACACCCGTGTATCCACGCCAGAGAAATCGCTCTCAAACTGCCAATATTTTTTACGCACTTCGCGGAAATAGGCACTGACTTCTTGCACAGCCGCTATATTCAAACCGGTATCAAATTCGGTTCCCTGCAAAGCCGCTATCATGCTTTCCGTGGTTGGGTGGCTAGCGCCTTCGGAAAACGCAGCGCTACACGTGTCTATCATGACAGCGCCGTTTTCCAATGCGCGCAACATATTCATGCTGGCCAAACCACTGGTGGCGTGACTATGCAAGTGTATAGGCAAGCTTACTGCCGAACGTATGGCTTTCACCAAATCCACGGTGGCCTGCGGCGTCAACAAACCGGCCATGTCTTTAATGGCTAGGGTATCCGAGCCCATGGCTTCTAATTCTTTGGCAATGCCGACAAAGTGGGCAACATCGTGCACCGGGCTAGTGGTGTAGCTAATCGTGCCTTCCGCATGTTTGCCGGCTTTTTTTACGGCATTAATGGACACTTGTAGGTTGCGTGTGTCGTTCATGGCATCAAAAATACGGAAAACATCCACACCGTTGTCAGCGGATTTTTTTACAAACGCTTGCACCACATCGTCCGAATAATGGCGGTAGCCGAGCAAGTTCTGCCCACGCAATAACATTTGTATGCGCGAGTTGGGTAAAGCCTTGCGAAAAGACTTCAAGCGCTCCCATGGGTCTTCTTTTAAATAGCGCACGCACGCATCAAAGGTCGCGCCACCCCATGCTTCTAAGGACCAAAAGCCTATGGCATCAAGCTTGCTACAAATGGGTAACATGTCTTCGGTACGCATACGCGTAGCAATATGGCACTGATGGCCATCACGGAGAACCAGCTCCGTTACGTGTACGTTAGGTGTGTGCGTTGTTTTAGCCATAATTTAACTCTTTAGTATTTAATTTGTATTCAAATGCTGTTTAATTATTAGATGCCTTCGTGCGCCGCTATGGCGGCAGATATAGCTACCGCTATCATTTCCGGTGGAATTTTATTGGCATAATGGGTCAATTCCGGATGCGATTCAACAAAGCTGGTATTGAAGCTTGCATCCTTAAAATCAGCGTGCTTTAAAATTTCTTGGTAGTAAGGTATGGTGGTTTTTACCCCGTATATCAACATGTCATCCAATGCACGACGGCCGCGTTCTATGACGCTATCCCAATCCAATGCCCAAACGGTTAATTTGGCACACATGGAGTCGTAATAAGGCGGGATGACATATCCACTGTAAATGGCGGCATCCATGCGCACACCAGGGCCGCCAGGTGCGTAGTAGCGGGTAATTTTACCAAAGCTGGGCAAGAAATCGTTTTTTGGATCTTCGGCGTTAATCCGAAATTCCATGGCGTAGCCCCTAAACTGCACTTCTTTTTGCGTGTATTGCAATGGCAAGCCATAGGCCACGCGAATTTGTTCTTGCACGATGTCAATACCGGTAATGGTTTCCGTTACGGTGTGTTCGACTTGCAAGCGGGTATTCATTTCCATGAAATAGAAGGTGTTGTCTGAATCCAGTAAAAATTCTACCGTACCGGCATTTTCGTAACCAACCGCTTTAGCCGCTTTAACGGCCAAGCCGCCAATGTAATCACGTTGTGCCTGGCTTAGTTGAGGCGAAGGAGCAATTTCAATTAACTTTTGGTTGCGGCGTTGTATGGAGCAGTCGCGTTCAAATAGATGAATAACATTGCCTTCTGCATCCGCCAGTATTTGCACTTCAATGTGGCGAGGGGAGACCACGCATTTTTCTAAAAACACTTCGGGCTTGCCAAACGCCTTGCTGGCTTCAGAAATAACCCTATCGTAATTGCTTAACAACTCTTTTTCACTATCACACCGACGTATGCCTCTACCGCCGCCACCATTAGTGGCTTTTAGCATAACCGGGTAGCCAATTTTTGCCGCCAAGGCAACCGCTTCATCTAGGTTTTCTAAGTTGCCATCACTGCCTGGGGTACAAGGGATGCCGGCGCCAGTCATGGCATTGCGCGCTTGTATCTTGTCACCCATTTGCCTAATCACTTCAGCGCTTGGGCCTATAAATTTAACGCCTCGGCGTTCACAAATTTCGGCCAGCTCTGGATTTTCGGACAAAAACCCGTAACCAGGATGCAAGGCATCGCATCCTGAAGCAACGGCTAGGTTAACAATGTTGTGTGCATTTAAATAGCCCGCCACTGGATCTGCACCTATGTTATAGGCTTCATCGGCTTTTTTAACATGCAAAGCTTGACGGTCTGCATCGGCATAAATTGCAACGGATTTAATACCCATTTCTGAGCATGCGCGTACAATACGCACTGCAATTTCACCACGATTGGCAACAAGAATCTTTTTGAACACGTTAAATGCCTTAATTTTCACTCAAACCGAGTGATTGTAACATGTGAAACCCCATAGCCAAATCCCTTAAGGCCTAAATTTTAGAGCATTAGAATGACCAAACAAACCATAATTATCGACAACCTAGCGTTTGTAAAAAGAAACGAGCGCCTAACTGGCGAACTAACCTTAGTTGACCTTGAGCGCTGGTCGTCCATGCTAAAGCTTGACGCAAGCAAGGCCTCTAACAAATTTACGCCCAGTGCATCGCTCCAATTTGTGCTATCAACTGCTCACGATGCGCTCGGGCGGGCGTTATTAACTCTGTCATTGCAAGTGAGCTTAAACTGCCTTTGTCAGCGCTGCCTCAGTGAGATGCCATTGGAGTTTGAACGCAATTTTAACTATTTGATCAGCGATTTAAGCGAACAGGAAATGTTATCGCTGGCTTTAGATGACGAAGACGAGGTGGATTTGCAACCCATCAGTCAGCACATGGACGTGATTGCCTTAATTGAAGACGAGTTAATCATGGCCATGCCGATTGCACCCACTCATCAACAAGCTTGTACAAGCGCCGTTCAGCAAAGCGGCGAAAAACCCAATCCCTTCGCTGTATTAAAGACTTTAATTAAGCCTTAAAACTACATTTTGGCTGACAAAAGCCGGCTTTTATATTATAGTGGCGCCCTAGTAGCTTAATGCAATCTTAAATTAGCGATGCAAAGCAGTATTTAACGCATCAATTTGTATGTAATTAAGATGATGTTTTAATCATTTTATTGGAGTAAATTATGGCAGTTCAGCAAAACAAAAAATCACCGTCAAAGCGCGGCATGCATAGATCACATGACTTTTTGGTTAACCCAGCATTAGCGGTTGAACCAACGACAGGTGAAGCGCACCTACGTCACCACATTAGTCCCAATGGCTACTACCGTGGCCGTAAAGTATTGTCGACCAAAGGCGAATAATTTTTCATTAGTTCTAATCTATTAACTGTGCCACAACCTTTTAATGGATTTTACTTTGAAAATTTGCTTAAGAATAAGTTAAACCACGACACGCCGCCCCAAATTTGGTGCGGCGTTGGTTTTTGCGGCGCCCATACTCTAATTGGGTGGCCCTGTAATAGTTAGCAGCCTGTTAGCTTAAGTATAAAAACCGAGTAAATTATGCAAATTACTGTAGCAATTGATGCAATGGGTGGGGATCATGGGCCAAAGGTAATCATTCCTGCGGCACTTAAGGCGCTAGAACTCAATCAAAAATTGCATATTATTTTGGTGGGCCTAAAGAGTGCTATCGAGGCCGAACTTGCCGCCTTACAGCAGACCAATGTTGCTAGACTTAGCATACACCATGCCAGTGAATTGGTTGCCATGGACGAGCAACCGCAAAGCGCACTGAAAAATAAAAAAGACTCCTCGATGCGCGTGGCCATTGACTTGGTCAAAGACGGTGTCGCATCAGCCTGCGTCAGCGCTGGCAACACC
>SXGU01383393.1_pt1 | contig 17282 bp, 17 predicted proteins | sample 3174531 | NCBI WGS metagenome assembly SXGU01 (sample SAMN11356863, study PRJNA531348) | freshwater metagenome | isolation source: freshwater sample F1-140 | place: China: Fuxian Lake, Yuxi | collected 2017-12-25 | reverse complement strand
GCGTGGTACTTCCAAGAGGAGCGAAGCGCGGCGGAGGTGGAGGCGGGAATCAAGGCGCGACATCGACGACGGAAGCTGGCGATGGAATCTAAGTTCCGTCGCGAAGCCAGCCGGAAGAAAATTATAACAATGTAGAATTAACTGCCTTGCGGTATGACGAATTTTGGGTGAGGACGAGGAGAACGACCGGAGCACCGTCGACAAGGCTCCAACATAGGCGTGAGGAGGGGGATAAAGGGTGCTTCAGGGGGAAACAGGAAGGATGGGACAAGGATGTTCGATACAGGAATTGATCAGGATGTCGGACATGTTGTGGAACGAAAAGGCGAGCGCTGCGAGGACAGAAAGCTGCTCCCGGACCTAGCGCCATTGCAGATGAAGCAGCTGTTCCATATCGAGCCCGAACCGTGCTCGATGGGCTGAGGTATGGAGGCGCAGCGCAGCGCAGCATGGTAGCAACGGATCGAGAACGCGTCGTTTGAAGGGGACGGGGGAGGTCGCATGAATGTGTATGGGTCAAACAGTAAGATGCTGTATTACAGCCAATTAGAGCCGTGGTTCATTGCCGACGGTATGGCATCCAACATGGCGCAGCACGGGGTGACAGTTCCCATGTGGTTCTGTCCTGCGTGGCCGAACCGCTATAAGACAGCGAAGGAGAATTTCTGCTCTCTTCGAGGGCGTGAACTTTCCATGGCCGAGGATCTCATCGATTTTTCCGTCAATTTTAGATGAAGACCCGTGGGCTGGATACCAGGCCACGTCGGATGGAAGACCCCACGATTTCGACGATGCCTATCTTCTCCGAATGATTGTTGGGTGAGTTTGGTCACAAAACCGGCTCGTCCCAAGGGCGGTGGTTTGGGTTCAACCCACGGTTATTCCTGGTCTCTTATGGAGCCGACAGGCTCGCGCGCAGTTGTTGGAATCCAGATAAGGCGTCACTCTGAGTGTTGAGATGCGACTGGGCGTGTGCGATGGCTTTCTCAAGGATGGCAAGCGCCTGTGCCTTATCCCATAGCCTAAGCCAAAGCAAGGAGAGCAGCACAAAGTCGGTGGGGCGCATCTCCGAGTTACCGGGGTCGCATGGGAAGCTGGGGCGAAACGCGGCAGAGGGCTTTCGCGCTCCAAATCTATAAGGTCGTACGACAGCAGCTTCAACCCTTGCCGCGACCTTCCTACCTCAGCTAAGAAAAACGGCGGCTCCATCTGATGGGCAATTCACGGTCAATCTGGTGGTTGTCGGCGATGGCGAGGATTCGAGTACGGGTTACTTCGATGCCGTCGGTGTCCCTGAAGGATGGGTAAATTGGGCAAGCGCTCACGTCTTGGGCCTGACCGTAGTGGCCATGGGGATGATACGACGCCGGAATTCTTCGCTCAGTATCAAAGCAAATTCCTGTTCGAATTCATGCTGAGGACTTGCGCGTGATCGTGTCTCATCAACGGTTCAACATGGTGCGACCCTGGCTGGGGAGTTAGTCTGACCAATTTCTGAAAATCCGCCGTCAAGGCGTTCAACGTAGAAACGCGAGTTGCCCGCGATCGATCTGACGCCGGATCTTGGCGCCTGAGGCGTTTGTCGAAACTCACGTTATCACCTTGTCGATACGTCTCGTTTCTCCGCAAACCATAGACAATCAATAGGTTGTGCATTTCGAAGGCGCTCTAATCATGATTTAATTGCATAGATCAACTCACGATCGCCAGGAGGGTTATGGTCTTGTAACTCTGGAAGATCGAAACTTGAGAGAATCTTCAAAGAACGCGTAGAGCACCTCATTGGCGGCATCATCGGGGTCGTGATTTGGGCGATTGGTCATCAAGACGCGATTGGTGAACCCTAGCAACCGATTCACTTCCAGGGCGTGGCTTAATGTGGCCCAACGTTTGGGAGGATCCTCGGCACCACCGGAAATCAGAAATGGCCGTGGAGCGATGAGCGCGTGCAGTTCGTGAAGATCGCGACCCTGTTCCATCAGTTTGGCATAGGCGCCCGTGCGCGGATTTAGCGGACTTGGAATTCCGGGTTTACGGGTCATTGATCCATCGTAACCCAGATACCAGGGTTCCCAATAATTGATACTGGAGCGTGTCTCGTCGAAGACGATTCCAGGATCGCTGACGGCCACGCAGGCGAATCGTTCCCAAAAGGCAGCTGCGAACAGAGCCCACTTGCCTCCGTAGCTATGCCCCACGACGCCGATGCGACTTGGGTCAACGTTTGGAAGGTTTGCGAGTAACGTCCAAGCGTTGGCGGCGACGTAGGCATGAAAGGAGAGGGGTTGGCAGCGGGCTGAGCCAATATCGGGTTTGTAGGCATTTCCGCCCGGCGTCCCGATAGCTAGGGTGACGAAGCCGCGGCGCGCCAATTGGAGTGCATAGTCCCGGTGGGATTGTTTCGGGTTCAGGCCGACGCTGGTTTCAGGTTCATAATAGACCACCAGTGCTGCGGGGAATGGTCCGCTACCTTTGGGTTCCAATAGCCAGGCTTCGCCAAACTGGTTTTCAGCGATTTCGACACGAATGCGTCGTTGACGAAAACCGTCTCGCGGTTCTTCCCGGATCGATTCGAATCGAGGGTGACGCAGAACCTCGGGCCAGGAGCCCAGTATTTCGTGCCACTCGCGAAGCAATTCCTCCCGGCGCTTGGCCCATTCTTCGGTTTTCGAGATTTTGGAGCCATCGGGTAGGGTCAGGGGAGAGCGTCGTTGATCGGGTAGTCCGATCCACCCGGGGGGTGGAGCCAAGTAAGGTGCGAGGATTTGGCGGGCGGTTTCCGGGCTGCGGACATGTACAATGGCGCGGCGGTAGCGAGTGAGTGGCGGTGAGCCGCGATCGGTCGCGGCGAGGACGAAGTGCGCGGAAAATCCATCAGCATCCTGCGGAACCACCCAATGCACGGCGGTGCTGTGGGAATCTATGAGTTTCAAGTTGGCCCTCTTTCGATATGTCCCACATTCGGGATATTCGAACCACTCGTAGTTCAGTTCCTGTCCATCGGGGTCTAATGAACCTGTGGCATCTAAGCGGACAATCTCACCTGGAGCGACGACTAGTTGAAGGATGGATCGTCCGGCAACGCCATTGAGTACGGGTTGTGGGGGGTGATTGGCGCTGGAGCGAGGTTGAACACACCAATCCATTCGAGCCTTGAAGTCGTTTTGGAGGGCAATGGCCCAACGTAGCAATGAGTTGTTTCGATGGAAGGTGCCGTTCCACGTGTCCTCCTGGTTTGCCCAGTACATTGGGCTCCGGGAGGAATCGGGGTTGGGGCCATAGCGACCGGCCCAGCTGCCCCATGTGGGCTGAGCGGGGTCATTGAGACCGGTCGGTACCAAATACAAAAAGGTCGCAGAATCGCCCTCTTTCAACCAGTGCGTGGTGTTGGTTGGGTAAAGAGCACCTAAGGGGCCGTGACCCATGAGGACATCTCGGAACACATCGAATCCGGCGGCATTAGAGGTTAACGCGGAGAATTGATGGTACCAGCGCTTGCCTTGATGCTCCGGTTGGAACGTGTTCACCCATAACCGCCAGTAGGGCGCGCGCGTGGAGTGTTCTCCAAATTTGTCATAACCCAAAATACGAAATCGGCTTTTGAATTGTGCATAGCCAGAATTACCCCGGTCGCGAAGAACCTGATCCAGGGCACGCCGAAGATTATTGGTGGCTGAACCTCGGTCACTTCCCCAGTCTGCATACCAGATTGGGCGACCATCATCGCGGTCGGCAGCCCTTATTATCAGGTCGACCCCAGCACGGGTGGTGTCATATCCCGCAACGGTCACCGATTGCAACAACTTGGCGCTTGGGTAACGCGAGTCGTGATGGACCAGGTTGGATTGAACGGCGCTGTAGGCCTCGACCAAGGCCTTGACGATGCCGAGACCGGTTCGATGCGGGTTACGGTTTTCTCCGTCGCGAGCCGTTGGGCGGTTCGCGATGATCCCTTCCACGTCCCATTCGTTGGCGTACAGAAGAAATCGGACGAGGGACTGTTCGTCATCGGGATCCCCACCGGCATCGGTTTCGATGACTATTCGATGGCGCTGAGGATCGGAGTTCAGATCGAAGGCTTGAAGTGCGAGGCTGGACAAGAGGGTTCCGAGTGCGGTCCAACGTTTCAGGAGGAGGAGTAACATGGCGTGCGAGGTTTGGATGAATCTCCGAGGATGAATTTGTAAGATCGATAAAATGAAGTACTTGCATGATTGCGATGGCACTTTTTGGATCAAATTCATTTGCCGAATTGTCCGATTTTTGACTAAGTGGCACAAGTGATGCTAGATCGCAGTGGCGAGTATTCAAGGGTTCTTACAAGTGACCTACAGCAAGACTTCACCAGTGGCAGCGGCGGCGGGATCGGGATCCTCGCCGGTTGATTTTGCCGACGACGCGACCCGGCCGTTCCGACTGGGATCGCGGGGTCGTAGTCTGCGCGGAGATACGGCGACGGCGATTGCTGTGGTGGGTGACGTGGCGATGATCTTTGCCGGGTTGTTTTTTGGATTTTGGCTTCGTTTTCAATCGGGGCTGATACCACGAAGGACCAGTTGGTGGAATCGAGTGGATTTTGGACCAGTCTTTCTTGAGACCTACTTGGGACTTATCTTAATTGGAGCGGCGTTCTTGTTTGGCACTTTTTTGTATCTGGATCTTTATCAGCGGCGGCACCTGCTGCGATACCGGCGAGTCGCCATTATCATTGCCAGCGGGACGTTGTTCTGGTTCGTGGCCTACCTCAGCATGAGCTTGGTACTTCGGTTTAATCCGCCGATATCCCGGGTCTACGTTCTCTGTTCATGTGTTGGAGCGACTTGCGCTTTGTTGGCATGGCGTGCGGTTTTTCATCGACTGATGCAGGTGGAAAAGCTGGCGCTATCCTTGCGGCAGAGGGTCTTGTTCGTGGGATGGAGTGAGGATGCAGACAAATTGACGCATGTGATTCATGCGGACGAATCACATGCGTATCAGATTGTGGGTTATTTGCCGTCGGCGAACGAGGCGGTGGTTCCGCCGTCTGGAACAGCGATTCCAGCCGTTGGTCAATACAACCAGCTACCCGCAATGATCCGGTCGTTTTCGGTGGACATCGTGGTTCTGACGGACCTAAACACCTCTACTGAGCAGATTATTTCTCTGGCCAATCTCTGTGAACGGGAAATGGTGCAGTTCAAAATCATTCCATCCTACTTCCAGATCCTTGTTTCCGGCCTGAAGCTCGAAACGATCAGCGGTGTTCCCATCTTGGGTGTCACTGAGCTACCTCTGGATCGGACGTGGAACCGCTTCATGAAGCGGGCAGTTGACATAATCGGAGCTTCGGTGGGGTTGTTGGGCTCCGTGCCGATCTTAGTTTGGTGCTGGTTGCGGATCTATAACGAATCTCCTGGGCCGATTCTATTCAGCCAAGAGCGTGTTGGACGGCGCGGACACATTTTTAAGATGCTGAAACTTCGGTCGATGCAGTTGGGAGCAGAAAAGACCGATCATCTGAATCAATCCACCATGCGGCAGGATCCGCGAGTTCTGAAAGTGGGTGAGCTGATGCGACGGTGGAATTTGGATGAAATTCCGCAGTTTTGGAATGTGCTAAAGGGGGAAATGAGTCTGGTTGGCCCGAGGCCTGAACGGACTTATCATTCCGAGAAATTGAGTTATGAGGTGCCCCATTACAATGCTCGATTGGCGAGCAAGCCTGGAATGACCGGCTGGGCTCAGGTCAATGGCCTGCGAGGTGACACCGATTTGGCGGAGAGGGTTCGTTACGATCTCTATTATCTAGAGAACTGGAGCTTGATTCTCGATTTGCAGATCATGTTTCAGACATTCCTCGATCGGAAGAACGCCTATTGAGAGTGAGGATTCGACAACTGGCGCAATAGAAATGGCGCCACAGGAGTGGCGCCATGAAAATGAGGCAGAAGGTTTATCCGCAGCGTTACTGAAGTGTCGCCAACGTCGCCTTGATAGCATCGAAATTTGGGAGGTCTTTGGGAGTCGCGGTCTGTTCGCTGTAGCGAATCACGCCGTCTTTTCCGATCACGAATGCTGCGCGGGCGGAGGTGTCGCCGATACCGGCGAGCATGGGAAATAATACACCATAGGCCTTGGTGATGTCCTTATTCAGGTCGCTGACGAGCTTGATTCCAATCTTGTGTTGGTTTGCCCAGGCTTCCTGAGCGAAAGGGCTATCAACGCTGATTCCGATGACGTCCGCATTCAGGCTGGCGTACTGGCCCAGACCGGCAGTGATGTCACACAATTCCTGGGTGCAGACACCGGTGAAAGCCAAGGGAAAGAACAACAGAACCGTGTTCTTTGACCTAAAATTTGCGCTCAGCTGGGTGTCTGCGAGCCCGGTGGCGGTCTTTTGCTTCAGGGTGAAATCTGGGGCGGATGTTCCGATGGCGATAGGCATAAAGAAACGAGATCCTAGGTTAATAGTTAGACTTGCTCAGCCGTAACGGCTCGGTTGGATCCGTGGTGGTCTAGTCAACGGTCCGGGCCAAGCAACGCTCACGCCCAAATCGAATCGTTACGGCTCAGTGGGTTTAACGAGTAATCGTCCGGTCCCCAGGTGTCAAACACGACCGTAATTGGCGGGGAGGGCTTGGGATGTGACGTTGTCGCTGTTGGCGGCGGCACCATGGTGATTCGTTCTCTTGTGCTAGCCCATAATGGTGCCACAGTGGCCTCAATGGCGACGTCATTCTCTCCAACACTACAGGTGGGTGATCCCGCTCCCGATTTCTCAGTGACGGCGACCGATGGTTCCACCGTGGCGCTCTCGGACTTTGCTGGTCGGCCGGTGGTTTTGTACTTCTATCCGAAGGACAACACCCCTGGCTGCAATCTCGAGGCGTGTGGATTTCGGGACGCCTATCCTGGGTTTAGTGAACGTGGGGTCGCGGTGTTGGGCGTGAGTGTGGATCCGGTGACGTCGCATCGAAAGTTTGCCGAGAAGTTTCAGTTACCGTTCCGGCTTCTTGCGGACGTGGACAAGTTTTTGGTGCAGGCGTATGGCGTGTGGGGAGAGAAATCGTTCTTGGGGCGCACGTATATGGGGACGCATCGCGCGACGTTCCTAATTGGATCGGATGGTCGGATCCGACAAATTTGGGCAAAAGTGACACCGAAAACTCATGCCCAGGAGATCCTGGCGTTTATCGATAGGGAGAAGCGGTAGGGGGCTGATTTCGCGAATGGCAGGCGATTGTCATTCCGAAAGGAGGTTCTTGTTTTCGTGGGCTGAGAGGCATGAAGGCGCAAAAAAACGCAGCATGAGGATGCTACGTTTCGCTGAAGCGCCGCTAATTGAGCGAGCGAGGCAATGGCTAGGCGGGTTACGCGCGTGGGCCCAATTTCTTCTCGACCTTGTTTTTTTCGAGGACGACGTAGTGAGGCAGGCCGTCTTTAGTCGGGGCTTTCGTTTCGCCGACGATCAGCGGGGCCGCGTACTCAACGAACTTATCGTTTGGCAGGAATCCATCCTCGGAGATCCAGTCGCGTGGAATGAAATGTTCGACATTGGCGATGTTCTCGAGGGGTTCGAGTCCGATGGTCCATTTGTAGGGGTTCGAGCCCGTTCGGACGATCTTTGGCATGAGGCCACTCTTGCCATCCGCGGCGGCGCGCGCGGCAGCGACACCGCAGGCGTGGGCTTCCTCGGCATCGATTTGGCTGGCGAAATGACCAGCGGCACGCTGTGCATAGCCGAGAAGCACGGTGCGGCTCTTAAGCTTGAGGCGATCTTGGACAAGATTCTTAAGAACCTCGGAAGCTCCGGCTAGGATGGGATGGCCAAAGGCATCGAGGCGGGACTTGTCCGCTCCGAGTTCGTTACCTTGCGCATCTTTGAGTCCTTCACCGCAAACGACGACACAGTAGCGGTTCAAAGCGACGACTTCCTGGACGCGGGCAAGGAATTTTTCCGTATCGAATGCGATTTCGGGCAGGAGGATGATATGGGGCGGATTGGCGGCGTTTCCCTGTTTGGCAAGTACGGTTCCAGCAGCGATCCAACCGGCGGCGCGTCCCATGACCTCAACGATGCAGCACGATCCATCATCGGTGGCCATCGAACCGACATCGAGACCGACCTCCATCACGGTGGCGCAGTTGTATTTGACGACGCTGCCATAACCGGGGCAGTGGTCGGTACAGGGAAGGTCGTTATCGATAGTCTTCGGAACACCCATGACGCGCATTTCGTAGCCCCTCTTAGCGGCTTCGAGATGGATTTTGTGGGCGGTATCTTGGGAGTCATTGCCGCCGGCGTAGAAGAAGTAACGTATGTTGTGGGCTTCAAAGATCTGGAACAGGCGGTCCATATCACGAGCGGCTTGTTCGGGTTTCTTTTTGAAGTCGAGTTTGTAGCGGCACGTGCCGAGGGCCGCGGCCGGTGTGTACCGGAGACCCTCAATGTTACGCGCTTTCTCGTCGTTGAGGTCGATGAGTTCTTCATTGAGGATGCCGAGAATGCCATTGAGGCCTCCGTAGATTTCCTCGATGCATTCATGATGACCAGCTTCCTGGATCACGCCTGCGATGCTTGCGTTGATCACGGCGGTGGGGCCGCCCGATTGGGCGACGAGAAGATTTCCGTTCAGTTCTGCCATAAGACGTTTGGTGAGGGTGCCTGCCGGTGCAAACCCGAGGCAAGAGCGTAATCCAATTCCTTGCAGGGAATTGCGTGCGGGGGACGTCAATTTGTGCCAATTAGCTCGCCGGTGTGCTTTTCGAGCTCATTAGACCTTCCATTTACCGCGCATGGGCTGGCGAATGTAGCTATTGGCGTCTTTGTCGTTGATGAATCGCTGCTTCTTTGGGTCAAAGTGAAGGACGCGGCCAGTCTGCATGGCAGTTTTGGCTAGGTTGATCAGTGTGCAGGAGCGATGACCGTTTTGTTCATTCAGGGCGAACTTCTTTCGGGAACGCACGGCTTCCACAAAGTCGGTGATCTGGGGTTCGGGATCGGGTAGTTGAGCCAGTTTCCGCTCCAAGTCGGCGATATCGGATTTAAAACCTTTGAAAATCTTGCCGTTGGGTCCCTCGAGGAACGCCGCCTCCTTGTAACGATTCTCGCCGTCGATGATGATTTCGCAGCCATCTTTGTACTTAAGTCGGATGACTCGGAACGTGCCGACGGCGTCGCGGTCCTGTTTGGGTGCGTCGCATTCGATTTCGATAGGGCTTTCGTTGTCTTTGCCCAGGAGATATTGGACTGGGTCGAGGTAATGTTGCCCCATGTCGCCCAACCCGCCGCCGTCATAATCCCAATAACCGCGGAAGGTTCCGTGAACACGGTGAGGGTGGTAGGGTTTGAACGGGGCTGGTCCTAGCCAGGAATCGTAGTCCAACTCGGGCGGTACGGGTTGCGGTGTGAGATCGGTGCGCCCAATCCAGTAAAACTTCCAATCGAATCCGGTGGACGCGTTCAATGTTGCCTTGAGTGGCCAACCCAGAAGGTTGTTTACAACGACCTTTTTGATCGGTTTTACGGGGGTATTCATCCCGTAAAAATTATCGCTGAATCGGAACCAAGTATTGAGGCGGAAAATGCGTTGGTGTTTTTTGACGGCGGCAACGACGGCTTCGCCTTCACCAATCGTTCGAGTCATCGGCTTTTCGCACCAGATATCCTTGCCTGCCTTGGCGGCCTCCACGGCCATGATGGCATGCCAGTGGGGTGGGGTCGGGATATGGACAATGTCGATGTCCTTTCGCGCAAGAACCTCGCGGAAATCGCGGTAACCCTTGACGTCAGGTCCACCGGCTTTAAGCGCATTTTCGAGGTGTTTGGTGTCGACATCGCAGACAGCGAGCAATTTGCAGCTGGTATTGATGGATTTGACGTGCCCCATGCCCATCCCACCGGTGCCGATGACGGCGCGGGTGAGGACCTCACTGGGTGGGGTATGGCCTGGACCACCAAGAACGTGGCGCGGCACAATGGAGATGGTGGCCATTGCAGCGACGGAGGACCTCAGAAAGGTTCGGCGAGAGACGATGTGTCGAGTGTTCATGACAGACGTATTGAGTGGGCGGCGTGACAAGGTGAGCCTAAGGAGAGACCGAGGCCCATGACAAATTGATTTGGCTAGGCTTGTCGAGTGCGGGAATCCAGACGACCCAAGCCTCAACTTGGGTTTCGGAGGGTGACGCGTTGGGATCCGATCAAGTGATGAGCGCAGCAGAGCTATCCAATGGAAGAGAGATTCATCGAGTGGTTAAGGGGATACGGCTCGAAGATTTTGCGGTGGGGACGGAGGTACACCTGGGGGCTTGGGATCTGATGAATCCTTGGTGAATTCGATGGGGCCGATGTCAAAGGCGGTGCCTTGAGGTCGTGACCGATCCATGAAATCCCGCTGTGCAGATCCCAAATCGGCGCCGCGATCGATGAGGAAGCTGTCTGGAGCGAGTTGGAAGTTGAGAGCTGAAAGCTGTGGTATTTTTGGATTCCCGCCATTGATGCCATGCGGTTCCCACCACCCTCCCCAAGTGGCCCAACCGCCGGGAGTTCCAACAGGCCGTTTCAACTCGTCGACGTCGACAGGAGCATAACCGATTTTGCCAACATAATTGTGGTCTGCGGAGATGCCGGTGAGATCCTGGGAAAAGGCGTACCAACCGACGGTGTCACGGCTGTCGCCGCATTCGAGAAAGATGTTGTTTTTGATTTCGCAACCGTGTGGATAGTTCAGGCCAATGGCGCCATTGTAACCCTTGGCGGTGTCATTGGGGCCGCCATAGGAGCGGGGACCAAAATTCAGTGCATGGCCGCGGTTGGCGAAATTGCATCGGTAGAAGAGATTATTGAAGTAACGGATTTGAGGAATACTGCAGCTGGCCCCGAGGCCAATATTGACGAACGCGTTGTTGCGAAAGGTCCAATTGCCGATTTCGGGTACCAAATTGCCTTCGAGTTGTGTGAGTTGTCCCCCGGGCATGTCGATGACCAGATTCTGTTCGATGATATGCCCCCAGCTGCCATGGCCATTATTGCCGAACGCCTGAATGAAATCCGGATGATTCCCCGCATCGGCGACGGAATAATTATTGGAGCAGATATTGCCGGAAAATAGATTGGAGCGTCCGAACAACCGAACAAAATCCACTTGCCCCGAATCCAGCAACTGATTTCCGCGAACGACATTTCGGTCGCCCATAATGCTGATTAGGGTGATGGCCTGGACGCGTTTAACAACATTGCTGATGATGAGATTGTCGCTGGCGGTTTCGCCCAGGCCGAAAGGCATTACCCTGGGGCCGCGCCAAGAGATTCCATAGACTTTGGGGGCGAGTGCCGCATCGATCACGGTGTTGGAAAGCACACAAGAATGTGCATTGAAATCGAAGTAAACCAGTTGGGAATACGGCTGTGTCAGGCCCGTTAGGGTGACGTTTTGCAAGACCACGTTGGAATGGGCGAATGTAAACTGGAGAAGCGTTGCCTCGCTCCCGCCATCGACCACAATGCGCTGAGTTGCCGTGCCGTGGCGGACGGTTTTCACACTTTGCTCGTAGATGCCCCTCAATAAACGGACCGTGTCTCCAGGTTGAGCTGCAGACACTCCATTCTGGACCGTTCGGAAGGGTTGCGTCTCTGATCCAGGATTCGTGTCACTGCCGCTCGGCGACACAAAAAACGTGGCTGCGGCTAGCTGGCAAGCCATCCCCAGGATGCTCCCTGCCAGGGCTCGGCGGAGGCGTGAGTTAGTGATGCGAGTCTTGTGTGCACCATGCGATTCGATGAGAAGGCAGTGCTTCAGCGGGTTCATTGGAGTATTCGTCGTCATTGATCAATGGCCCGATGGCCGGTTTATTTTTTAGCCGAGGGTCCACCTTAAAGCAATCGCAGTGCCTAGTTTATGCGTGGGGGCACTGATTCGGCGGGTAAAAGGCGGTGCCCTGCATTCCTTGACGCTCCAGGACAGTCCTCCTAGCTTGCGGTTGCTGGGAAGCTTTCACTTATGAACAATTTTCTCGTCCCTTACGTTGTCGAGCAAACCGGTCGCGGTGAGCGTGGTTACGACATTTACTCCCGACTTTTGGTGGACCGGATTGTTTTTCTAGGCACCCCGGTGGACGACATGGTGGCCAATGTCATTATCGCCCAGCTCTTGTTCCTTCAAATGTCGGACCCGAAAAAGGACATTCACCTTTACATCAATTCACCGGGCGGCAGCGTGACGGCGGGTTTGGCAATATACGACACGATGCAGTTTCTGACCTGCGACGTGAATACGTACTGTATTGGCCAAGCGGCGAGCATGGGTGCGGTCCTGCTGGCGGCTGGTTCCAAAGGCAAGCGCTTCGCGCTGCCCAACGCGCGCATCATGATCCACCAACCATGGGGTGGCGTGCAGGGTCAGGCTTCGGATATTAGCATCCAGGCGCAGGAAATCCTACGGTTGAAGGATCGGCTCAACGCGATTCTTGCGCATCATTGCGGCAAGGAAGCAGACCAAGTCAGCAAAGACACGGATCGCGACAATTTCTTGGGGGCTGAACAAGCCCGTGCTTATGGTCTCGTGGATGAGGTAGTCAAGAGTCGAAAAGAGATCCCAGCACTGATGCTTTCGGACGCGAAATAGGCGTTGACAGCTCCGTTTACCCTGCCGGTTTTGACCAGCACCGGAGTGGGACTCGATACAGTTCATTCATTCCTTCATGGCACGGACTCATCAAGTCACGATGTGCAGCTTCTGCGGCAAGTCCCGCACTGAAGTGAAGAAGTTAGTTGCTGGGCCTGGAGTGTACATTTGCGACGCCTGTGTGGGGGTCTGCCGAAACATCTTGGACAAGGAGCAACGCAGCGAGTCGACGCGGCAACTGCGTGGGCTAAATGTTCCACGCCCCGCTCAAATCAAGAGCCACCTGGATCAATACATTATTGGACAGGAGGAAGCGAAGCGGACGCTTTCCGTCGCGGTCTATAATCATTACAAACGCATCCTTTCCACCTCGGCAGTGGAGCCCCAGGAGACTGAGGGCATTGAGCGGGTTCCGGATGCTTTGGAGGACGTGGAACTTGAAAAGAGCAACGTGTTGTTGATGGGTCCTACAGGTTCAGGGAAGACGCTGCTGGCTCGTACCTTGGCCAAGGTATTAGACGTGCCGTTCGCGATGGCGGACGCCACCTGCATTACCGAAGCGGGTTATGTGGGTGAAGATGTGGAGAACATCATCCTGCGGTTGCTTCAAAACGCCGAATTTGACGTCAAACGCGCGCAGGTGGGTATCATCTACATCGACGAGATCGACAAAATAGCTCGGAAGACGGAAAACGTGTCCATTACTCGGGATGTGAGTGGGGAAGGAGTGCAGCAGGGCTTGCTCAAGATCCTGGAGGGGACAGTCTGCAATGTGCCGCCGCAGGCGGGACGAAAGCATCCGCAGCAGGAGTACATCCGGGTCGACACAACGAACATCCTGTTCATATGTGGCGGCGCTTTTGTGGGATTGGACCGTGTGATTCAACGTCGATTGGGGCGGCGCGTCATGGGTTTTGGAGCCAACGAAGAAAGCCGCAAAGTGGCTGAAGTCACTGGTCAGCAACTTCTCAACCGAGTCGAACCTGAGGATCTACTGGCTTTTGGGTTCATTCCCGAGTTCATTGGACGGCTGCCAGTGCTCACTGTCCTGAACGAGTTGCATGAGGATGATTTGGTACAGATTCTGACACAGCCCAAGAATTCCTTGGTGAAACAATTCACCAAGTTATTTGCGCTGGATGGCGTGGAACTGACGTTGACGCCGGACGCTCTTCGCGAGATTGCGGTCCAGGCTATCAAAAAGAACACCGGGGCCCGGGCCTTGCGGGCCCAGTTAGAGTTTCTGATGCGCGATACGATGTTCGAAATACCCGGCACGGATGATATCGCAGGCGTCACCATCACGCGCGAGGTGGCCTTGGGTCAGGCCAAGCCCTTGGTGCGTCGGAAATCGGACCCGGTTGCTAACGCGGCCTAACGCGGGCTGGCTCCAGGAGCACTTTCAGACGACCGTGCCGTGCGGAATCACGCCATTCTTGGGCACAATCAACACGCCATCGCGGATGAAGTACAGCGGATGATCGAAGTTTTCGGGTTTGCCGGAGGGTGTTAGAATACACTCATTTCCGATTCGGGCGTTCTTATCGATGATGGCGTTTTCAATCCGGGTGCCTCGGCCGACACCGAGACGGGGAATTCGTTGGCTGTCGTTGCGGGCATTGGTGTCATCGTTGTCATAATAATCGCAGCCCATCATGACAACCCTATGGAGGTAGCTACCGGTTTCGAGGATGCTGCGAACGCCAACGACGCTTTGGCGGATCCCGGCCTGACTGATGATGCATCCGTCAGCGATCACGGCGTGGTCGATAGCAGCGCTGTTGAGTTTGGTGGCGGGGAGAAACCGGGGGCGGGTGAAGATGGGTGCGACCATGTCAAAGAAATTGAACTTTGGCATGTCGGAACAGCAGTCGAGGTTTGCATCGAAGAAGCTGCGAATGGTTCCAATGTCCTCCCAATAGCCTTGGAACACGTGACTGTGGACTCGGTGGGTGTCGATGGCTCCGGGGATGATATGCTTCCCGAAGTCCATCAGCGTATTATTGAGTAACTCGAACAAAACGTCGCGTGAAAACACGTAGATACCCATCGAAGCCAGGAACAATTCTTCATCGCGCACAATGCCATGCGTGTTGTAGCTGGCGCGGTCGAGTGCCAAGCTATCTAAAACCGTCGATTCCTTCGGTTTTTCGACGAAACGGGTGATACGGTTTTCGGAATTCACCTGAAGGATTCCGAGCGCGGTGGCTTCCTTGCGGGTCACTGGGATTGTGGCGATCGTGAGATCCGACTGATTCTCAATGTGACTGGCGAGGATTTCTCGGAAATCCATTCGATACAACTGGTCGCCGCTGAGGATCAGTGCGTAATCGAAGTTTGAGCTCTTGAAATGCATCAAGTTCTTCCGAACGGCATCGGCGGTTCCTTGATACCAGCTGGTGCTGGTGAAAGTTTGTTCCGCGGCAAGAATTTCGACGAACCCACCCGTGAAGTGATCAAACTTGTAGCTCTGGGAAACGTGGCGATGCAGCGAGGCCGAGTTGAACTGGGTCAGGAGGTAGACACGCTTGAGCTCGGAATTGATGCAATTCGAAATGGGGATATCCACCAACCGATACTTTCCGGCTAGCGGGACAGCAGGCTTGGATCGATCTCGTGTCAACGGAAAGAGCCGGGTTCCTTGGCCACCGCCCATGATGATGCTCAGGACATTGTTTGAATTGGGATGCTTTGTCGGTGGCATGGCGTGTTGTTTCTGCGGCAGGTATACGAAGAACTTGCTGGGGGCTCAATCGCGGAATGAACACGAAGTGTGAAAGAACGACGATTTTGGGCATTCGCCCGGCAAGTTGCCGGCACATCGTCCCTGCGTGATTGACGAGACCCCTCGAGCGAATTTCTCGGTCGTTCGTTGGCCTAACCTATTGGAGCGGAGGTTTTTGTCGAAACTCACGGAACCAGTTCGGTGTGGCAACAGCGGTTAACGATTTGTTGTAACTGAGTCATTATCAGGCTACTGTCGGCGATCTCGCACGTGGACGGTTGTGTCTTTCGAAATATGCCAGTTCGCGTCTTAGCTCCGTTCGGTAGGTACGGGGTCAACATTGCCGAGTGATGCCGCGACGTGTGAATAAGTTGCCGGGTGGTTTTGGAACGATGGCGTCGTGTGCGGAGTTAAATGCGATGAAAATCATTGGAGAACCCTTTGGCATTCCACCTGCTACGCTGGCCGGAAATGAACGATCTTGCCGAGTTGGCCGTCGCTCCTGTGGTTCAGGAACCCCAGTTGCGCGCGCTTCATTTTCCGCTCGGGTTGCTCGGATTTGAAAAGTTGAAGCGTTTTGAGCTGATTTCAAATCCAGGTGAGGAACCCTTCAAGTGGTTACAAGCATTGGACGACCCCTCACTAGCGTTCTTGGTGGTGCCACCGTTCGAGGCGGTTCAGGCGTATCAACCTGACATTAGCGACGACGATGTGCGCTCTTTGAATCTAGCGTCGGCTGAAGATGCGCTGCTGTTTGGAATCGTGACACTGCACCGGAATGGCCAGGCCACGGTGAACTTGAAGGGACCCATCGTGGTCAACCGACATACCTGGAAAGCCAAGCAGGTGGTCTTAATGAACGCGGGAAAATATGAGGTTCAACAACCGATCCTCGTGAGCGCTGATTGATCCTATGCTCGTCTTATCCAGAAAACTTGGGGAAACGATTGTGATCGATGGCCGGATCACCGTGAAGCTGCTTCGTTTGGACAGCGATTCTGTGCGGATTGGGATTGAAGCCCCACCCGACGTGCCGGTGCACCGCAAGGAAGTGTACGACGAAATTCAGAACAACAATCAGCAAGCGGCAACACGACCTGGAGGCCCAGTGCCCAAATTGGCGAAAAAGAATCCTCCCCACACTCCCGCGGGTACGGTGGTGGCGGCGGCCACATGAGTCTGTCCACTGCGGCCATGGGACAAATAAACGAAAACGAAGCTTCGTGCCGCCTCAACCTGCCATTTCAACTCGGAGAGTTTCCTGGTCTCAACTCGACCATCCATAAACAGGGGCGATAAATTAAGTGACAGGTCTATTAAAAATAAAGGATTGCCATGTTTTGAAGGAGTTGAAATCATGACGGCATGCGACAGGCGCGATTGTTAATCTCCGAGGACTCTCCTCTCGGGCATTATCATTGCATTTCACGCGTGGTGGATCGGCGGTTCATTTTCAATACCGCCGAGAAGGAGCATTTCGCCCGCTTATTGCGTGAAGTGGAGGCTTTCTGCGAGGTGAAGGTCCTCACCTATTGCCTCATGTCCAATCACTTCCACATTCTCGTCGAGGTGCCCAAACCACCCGAGGTTCTGCCGAACGCCGAAGCGATCCTCGAGAAGTTGAAGCGGTTGTCCGGTCATCAGAACGTTGGCGCCGTCCGCCAACGCTTTGAACTGTATCGCGCAGCGAAGGACGCCCAAGCCGAGGCGGAATACTTGGCTACCTTTCACGAACGGCTGTGGGATTTGAGTGCGTTCATGAAACTGCTCAAGCAACGCTTCACCCAATGGTACAACGGGCGCACCGGACGGAAAGGCACCTTGTGGGAAGAACGCTTCAAGAGCGTGCTGGTGGAAGGAATTGGTCAGGGGTTGAGTGCCATGGCCGCGTACATCGACCTGAATCCGGTCCGGGCGGGATTGGTGACCGACCCGAAGGACTATCGTTGGAG
>SXGU01095460.1_pt1 | contig 17290 bp, 11 predicted proteins | sample 3174531 | NCBI WGS metagenome assembly SXGU01 (sample SAMN11356863, study PRJNA531348) | freshwater metagenome | isolation source: freshwater sample F1-140 | place: China: Fuxian Lake, Yuxi | collected 2017-12-25 | reverse complement strand
GCGGCGGATTTTTACGGCGTGCGCCGAACCATCCTTCGAGGGAAAACAGCGGAAGCTCCCACTTAATCGTCCTAAAAATTGCAGGCGCAGCCGATTGATCTTCGTTCGGCGCGGCGCGGCGCGGCACAGGCGCTTCAGCAGATTCTAAGCGGCGGTAAGGACGCCTCGTCAACTTATCGGTTTCCGCCAAATAAAACCAATCCTGACCGTTCGCATCAGTATAAAATGCCGCGCTGTTCGGATTTTTCAAGTTCGTTAAATAAGGCACGACGCGTGCGAATTTTCCGGTTTCCCGGTTGAAATCTTCCAAAATATAAACCGCGCCTTTTTTGTTGTCGGTCAAATCGTGCATATCGGTGACGAAAATTCGTCCGTCCGGCGCGGCGGCAAAAAATCGGACGCGTTTTAATCCTTCGGCGGCGGGAATAATTTCGTATTCGGCGGGCAGATTTAAGCTGAAACTCGCGCCGTTTTTCAAACTGATTTTGTGCGGCACGAGCGGGTTTTGGGCAAAAGAATATTGAAAAGCGCAGCACGCAATCAGCAGACAAAAAACAATTTTCAGGTTTTTCATACGGCGAATTTTACCTGATTTTGCGGCGGCGCGAAACGGGTAATTTTACTCGGCTTTTATTAATCGGGCGAAACCGCCGAATTTGTCCGCGTTTTGCGGTTCGGCTTTGGCGCGGAAATCGCAAAAGTCTGCAAGCGGTTAGATATTTACCCGGATTTCGTGATATTTTTTGATTGAATTCAACCTTTTTTACACTTTTTTTACATCTAGACTGACATACATAATGGAAGAGATTTTAGAACAGCGGCGCGAAGAAATGCCGCCGGAAAAAGCGGCGGAAAAACCTGAACCCGCCAAGCAGTCGTGGCGCGCTTATTTGGAAACGGATCAAGCGGTGCGCACGATTTATCTGATTTTCGGTTTTTTCGCCATTTTAATGGTGATCACTCTTTTGCAGTTTCAAACCGAGGCGATTTGCTGCGGCGATTGGGACGGTTATTACCACATTAAATGGAGCTCGCTGCTGTGGGAAAATTTCAAGCAATTCAAATGGCTGCCGACTTTTGAATGGCTGCCTTTAACAGTATTAAATTCAAAAGATTACGCCGATCATCATTTTCTTTTTCACCTTTTGCAAATTCCTTTTCTGTGGTTTTTCGAGCCGGTTACGGCGGCGAAAGTCGGCGCGGTCGTTTTCGCGACGCTCGCTATTTTTTCGGTTTACTGGCTGCTTTATCATTACAAAGTCAATTATTTGCTGCTCTGGCTGGTGATGATTTTGGTTTGCGCCAGCTCGTTTTATTTTCGGATGAATATGGCGAAAGCGCCGCCGCTCACGATCATTATTACGGTCGTCGGAATTTACCTGTTGTTTGAAAGAAAATACGTCTGGCTGCTTCCGCTAATGTTTGCGTTCGTTTGGACTTACAGCCTTTTTCCTCTTTTGCTGCTCGCAGCGTTTTTCTGGACGCTGATCGTGGCGTGGAACGAGCGCCGATTTGAATGGCGACCGCTCGCTTACACGTTGGGCGGAATGATTCTGGGCAATTTAATCAATCCGTATTTTCCGCAGAATCTACTGCTTTTCTGGGAACATTTTTATACGAAATTCAAAGTCGGTTCGGATTTCGCCGTCGCGGTCGGCGGCGAATGGTATCCGTATTCGGGAATGGAATTGATTATGAATTTTCCGGTCGCGCTGCTCGCGATGCTTATCGGCTATATTTTATTCATGCCGCGCGGCGCTAAAATGCCGGAAAAAGCGACGTTTTTTCTGCTGTTCGTCACCGTTTTGCTCGCCGCGCAGTTTCGCTCGAAACGATTTGCCGAATATTTCCCGCCGTTCGCCGTGATGTTTCTCGCTTTCAGCTGGCAGGCGTTTACTGTTTCGACCGCGCCGCAGCTGCCGGAAGATTTTCGCACCGAAATCGAACCGTATCTCGACATTGCCAAACCGACCGAAAAACAGCAGCTCTGGAATTACGCTAAACTAAGCGGTTTGTGGGCGCTTGGAATTATTCTGTTCGTGTTTTTCGTTTACAATCTGACGGGAATTCACAGTCTCGGTTTTAACGAAATGGGTTTGCTCGAAACGATTCGCAACAACGAAGCGAACGACAAATATTCCCGCGCGATGACGTGGGCAACCGGGAAAGACGCCGACGGACGCGACAATATTCCGGCGGGCGAGCGAATTTTCAACACGAACTGGGACGATTTTCCGAAGCTGTTTTTCTATAACACGAAACACGCGTACGCTTACGGACTCGACCCGAATTATCTGTATTCGGAAAATCCGGAGCTTTACAAACTTTTGATTGATATTACGCAGGGCAAAACCGACAATCCGGCACTGTTGATTCGCGAAAAATTCGGCGCGACTTACGTTTTCGCCGACGCCAAAGAAAACGAAGAAATGTTCGCTAAATCGCTCGAAAGCGGCTGGGGCGAAATCGTGTATGAAGACGACGAAGCGCGCATTATGAAAATTCGTGCGGAAAAAGGCGCGCCGCCCGCCGACGCGCTCGACGATGCGCCGCCGACGCCGGAAGAACAAAAACAGCTCGACGAAGAAGAAAAAGCCGCGAATCAGGCGAATCAAAACACCAATTCCGCCGACGAAGAGGAGCAGTAAATGAGACGAAGAGACGAAGAGGCAAGGAGACAGAGAAACGCGGAGACGCGAAGACGCGGGGAAAAGAAAATCTTGGCAGTCAAGCTTTTTCTTTTCTCTATCGGCGCTGTTTTAATGGCGGCGTGTCAGCCGAACGCGGCGATTATGAATTCGGCACAGCGCGATGTTCCGGTTCCGCTTCCGGCGGCGAATTCGGCAGAAAAAACGCTGAGTCCGCTCGAACGCGACGTGGAAACGATGCGTACCGCCAACTTTGATTATATCTACGTTTACCGGCGCAAAGACGGCGGCGTTTTCGACAGCGAAGACAAACTTTTTATCAAAAACAACTCGCCGTACGAAACAAACCGGCGGATATTAACCGACGGCGACAAAGCCGTGATCGCCGGTTCAAACACAAAATTCAAGCCGGAACAAATCAAGATTCTGGAACAGCGGTTTAACGTCGAAGATTTTTCCAAACCGGCGTCCGAACTTCCGGCTGATGCGGCGGCGAACGCTGGAAACAGCGGAAACGCCGTCAACGCCGCCGCCAACAATGTCAATAAAATGTCAGTAAACAGATGAATAATGCTGACAAGCAGATAAATTAATGGCTGACGAAAACAACCCGAATAAAACGTCGGCGATTGACGAACCGCACGAAGCCAAACAATTGCCGCAAATAATCGCGCTCGATTCCGGTTCGCCGTCGTATCGTTCGATTTTGCGCGTCGTCGTTGTCGTGCTGCTACTGCTCGCCGTCAAAGATTTTTTCGCCGCCATCATTTCGTCGCTGATTTACCTGTTTTTTATGATCGTGCTGGCGATTTTTTTCGCCTATCTTCTCAATCCGCTGGTAAAACTGATTCGGCAGCCGTTTCACGCGCGAAATATTTCGCGGGCGATGCCGCGCTCGCTGGCGATTGCTATTTCCTATCTGCTCGTTTTCGGCGTGCTCAGCGTTTCGATTGCTTACGTCGCGCCGCGCATTATCAATCAGGCGAAGGAATTTGCGACGAATGTGCCGACTTACACGACATCGGCGCAAAGCGGAATCAATGAACTCAATCGCCGTCTTGACCGGATGCGCATTTCCGAAGACGTGCAAAAGCAGATTAACGACCGCATCAACAACACTCTGAATGCAGTCGGCGCTTATATTACCGCGCTTGTGGGCGTCATCGCGATTGAAATTCTGACTTATGCGCCGTGGCTGGTGTTGGTGCCGATTCTCGCTTTTTTCTTTTTGAAAGACGTTAATTTGTTTCGCATCGGCATTTTGCGCATCGTTCCGGCAGGCGATTGGCGAACGCGTGTCGAAGCGGTGCTCGCGGACGTCAATAAAACGCTTGCCGCCTACGCGCGCGCGCAGCTTATCTCCTGTCTTTTAATCGGTTCGATCTGCACCGCCGGATTTTATCTTTTGGGCAATGATTACGCGCTTCTGCTCGGCATTATCGCCGGGATTCTGGAATTTATTCCGCTGATCGGACCGCTGACCGTCGGCATTATCGCCGTTTCGGTCGCGGGACTCGAATCCGGCTGGCAAGCGCTCTGGACAGCGATTTTTCTAATCGTGCTGCGCATTATTCACGATTATGTAACTTACCCGCGCATCGTTCGCGGCGGAATTCACCTGCATCCGCTGGCGATTATTTTATCGGTTTTGGCGGGCGAACAAGTCGCCGGAATTCCCGGCGTTTTTATCGCGATTCCGCTCGTCGCGCTGCTGACGGTTTTGTATAAACACGTTCTCGAACACAGCGGCAGTCGCGGTCTGTTCGCCGGTTTGCTTGAACCGAAACAAAACAATGAAGAAAACAAAGAGGTAATACTATAAAATGTCTCCGCTTGCCTGGCTGATCGTGTTCTTTTTTATTTTGTGCTTTTTGGTGCTGCTCGTTTACGTGCTCGTCGTCCGCGCGTTTTACTGGGGCGCAAGAAAAGACGCGCCGGTCAAAGAAAAAACGGCGGACAAAAAGTAGCGCCCGAACGATTTTCGCTGCTGCCAAGTTTATCAACGCTGAAAAGGGAAAAAAGAACTGTGAATTTTCGTAAATTATGGATCGCAACAATCTTTATTCTGGCGTGTTTGATGTCCGATTTATTGGCGCTCGATCCGGTTAAATCGCTGTCGCAATACATTCGCAGCGGCTGGACGACCGAAGAAGGTTTGCCGCAGAATTCGGCGTTTTCGATTGTGCAGACGCCGGACGGTTATTTATGGTTCGGAACGCTTGCCGGTCTCGTGCGGTTTGACGGCATTGAATTTAAGGTTTTCGATCAAAACAACACAAAGGAATTGACGTCCGATATGATCGCGGCGGTTTACGTTGATGCGGACGGCACGCTGTGGGCGGCAACGGGCGGCGTTTACGGCGCGAACCGGCGCGGCAATAACCTGTTCAGCTACAAAGACGGAAAATTTCGTTCGTACACCGAAGAAGACGGATTTTTCGGCGAAAGCGTTCTCGGTTTCGCCGGTTCGCGCGGCGGCGGTTTATGGATCGCTACGAGCAGCGGTTTGTATCAATACTCGCCGGAAACCGGATTTCATCTTTATACGACGAACGATGGTTTGTCGAGCAATCGCGTCTGGTCGGTTTACGAAGCGTCGGACGGCAGCGTTTTTGTCGGCACGATTGCCGGACTCGACCGGTTGCGCGACGGCAGATTTCTGACCGTAATCGGCGACGGCAAATCGCAGGTAAACGTTAAATCCATCCGCGAAACCGCCGACGGAAGCATTTGGGGCGCGACGCAGAAAGGTTTAATCAGACTAAACGGCGATTCGACAATCACTTATACGACTGCCGACGGTTTGCCCGAAAACGAAATTTCGGCGCTCGCCGCCGACCGCGACGGCAATCTCTGGATCGGAACCGTCCACGGTCGTTTAAGTCGTTTTCGTGATGATAAATTTGCCGAAAGCATCTCTTTGGGCGACAGCGATGTGTGGTCAATTTACGAAGATCGCGAAGGCAATTTGTGGACGGGCGTTTTCTCGCGCGGTTTGTATCGTTTGAAAGATGGAAATTTTACGACCTTCGCCCAGACCGAAGGACTTTTAGCCGACGGCGCGTGGGGCGTTTACGAAGATCGCGCGGGCAGCGTCTGGGTGGCGACCGATGTCGGCATCAGCGAAATCAGAAACGGCAAAATCGCTAAATCTTACACGCAGAAAGACGGTTTGCTCGACATTTTTACGAGCGTGATTTTCGAAGACGCGGCGGGCGCTCTCTGGATCGGCTCGCCGCGCGGCATCAGCAGCTTAAAAAACGGAAAAATCGCAAATTTTCCGTTTCCCTTTAAACAAGAACATTACGTTTCATCGTTTTACGAAGATGCCGACGGGATTTTATGGATCGGAACATCAAACGGATTATATCAATTTAAAAACGGGAAATTCATCGCTTCCGCCGTTACCGAAAAATCGAAAAAGTTTAATGTCAATGCGCTCAGCGCCGCCGGCGACGGAGTTTTCTGGCTCGGCACGACTGCCGGTTTGGTTGAATTAAAAAACGGCGAATTTACCGCTTATCCCGTGCCGAATCAGCAGCAGCCCGACAAAATCAACGCGATCAGCGCCGACGCCGACGGCGCTTTGTGGCTCGCGACGAACAGCCGCGGCGCGCTTCGTTTCAAAAACGGAAAATACACGCGCTACACGGTCAACGAAGGACTCGCCGACAATTTGCTGTTTCACGTTCTCGACGATGAGCGCGGCAATTTGTGGTTCGGCGGCAACCGTGGAATTTTCAAAGTCGGCAAGCAGGAGTTAAACGATTTCGCCGACGGAAAAATCTACGCCGTCAACGCCAATTACTTTGATTCTTCGGACGGAATGCGCAGCCGCGAATGCAGCGGCATTAATTCGGCGGTGCGCGACCGGCGCGGCAATCTGTGGTTTCCGACCGTCAAAGGCGCGGTCGAAATCAATCCGTCGAGCGTCGAATTAAATTTGATTCCGCCGCCGGTTTCCATCGAAAAATTTCTCGTTGACGGCGGCGAAGCGGCGGACGGCGCGCCGGTCGAACCGGGCAGTCATAATTTTGAATTTCACTATGCCGGTTTGAGTTTGGTCGCGCCGCAGAAAGTGAAATTCAAATATACGCTCGAGGGCTACGATCAAAATTGGGTTGACGCCGGAACGCGCCGCGCGGCTTTTTATACGAATCTTCCGGCTGGAAACTACACTTTCAGAGTGATTGCCGCGAACAACGACGGCGTTTGGAACGAGCAGGGCGCGAGCATGCATTTTCTGGTGCGCGCTCCTTTCTGGCGCACGCTCTGGTTTTGGCTGCTGTGTTTTTTGACGCTTTCGGCAATCGTTTATTTTATCTACCGCGCGCGCATTTCGCTGTTTGAAAAAAGACAGGCGGTGCAGGAAATGTTTGCGCAAAGACTGATTGTTTCGCAGGAATCCGAACGCAAAAGAATCGCCGGTGAACTGCACGACAGTCTCGGGCAGCTGCTCCTCGTAATCAAAAATCGCGCGTTTCTCGGGTTAAACGTCTCGGAAAAAGACGACGACCGCGCAAAAGCCGCCGCTTCGCGCGCGCAGCTCGCCGAAATTCTGACTTCGGCGACCGAAGCGATTTTTCAAACTAGGCAAATCGCTTACGCGCTGCGTCCGCTGCATCTCGAACGTCTGGGTTTGACTTCGGCGCTCGAAGAAATGATTGACAACGTCGCCGATTCGTCCGGCATTTTGTTCGATGTGGAAATCGTCGAGCTTTACGACTTTCTTTCGCTCGATGCGCAAATCAATCTGTTTCGCATCGTGCAGGAATGCGTTAATAATATCGTCAAACATTCGGCGGCGACGCGCGCCGGTATTTTTGTGACGCGCGATGAAAACATTATCGAAATCAAAATTACCGACAACGGCAAAGGATTCGACGCGAGCGAAACGGCAAATAATGCGCGGCAAAGCGGTTTGGGACTGACGAGCATTTCCGAACGGGCGCGCATTCTCGGCGCAAGTTACCAAGTCGAATCATCGCCGATCAACGGAACGATGATTTTTCTCAGCCTGAATATAAGAAACGACGCAGATCAGACGAAATGACAGAAACGATCAAAGTTTTTATTGCCGACGACCATCCGATTTTTCGTAAAGGACTGGCGCAAATTCTCAGCGAAGTTCCGCACATCGCCGTTGTCGGCGAAGCGGAAGACGGCGCTGCGGCGATAATGCAAATTCGTGAGCGTTTGCCGGACATCGTTATTTTGGACATTGATATGCCCGCGCTCGACGGTTTTGAAGTCGCCCGCACGATTGCGGCTGACAATTTGCCGGTCAGAGTGATTTTCTTGACAATGCACAACAGCGAAGCGCTGCTAAACCGCGTGCTGAATCTCGGCGTCAAAGGCTACGTTATTAAAGACGGCGCGCTCGCCGAAATCGTGCAGGCGATTAAATGCGTGATGCGCGACGAAGAATTTATCAGTCCGGCGCTGACCAAACATCTGCTCAAACGCCTGCGCCGCGCTGAAGATGTGACCGATCAAAAACCGACTGTCAAAGATTTGACGCCGACCGAATTTAAGGTTATCCGCTCTATCGCAAATCACAAATCAAGCAAGGAAATCGCCGCCGAAATGTTTGTCAGCGTTCGCACCGTCGAACAGCACCGCGCCAACATCGCTGAAAAATTAAAGCTGCGCGGCAACAACGCGTTGCTTCGTTTCGCGCTCGACCGCCGCGACGAATTTCTCTAAAAAGTTTCTCTAAAAAGCAGCGAAAATCACTGCGTCTCCGTAGCGCTACGGAGACAAAAATACGCAGTTTTACGGACGAAAAATCCGCAAAACTGCGTATTTTATTTTGCCGCGATCCGTTTAATAATTTCGTTGTTCAAAAAAAGCGCGCTTTTCGCGTTTCACCCGCAACCGAAAAAAAATGAAACTGCTCATTGTCGAAGACAACACCTCGATGCGGCGTTTGATAAAAAACATCGTGTCCGATCTTGCCGATCAAATCGAAGAATGCACGGACGGTGCGGACGCGCTCGCGCTTTACGAAAAACATTTGCCCGAATGGATTTTGATGGACGTAAAAATGCCGCGCACCGACGGCATCACCGCCAGCCAGCAAATTTTCGACCGTTACCCACAGGCAAAAATTTGTATGGTCACCGAATGCGCCGACGCCAAAACGCGGCGGGCGGCTGTCGCAGCGGGCGCGCGCGATTATGTTCTCAAAGACGATCTTTTTCACATTCGGCAGGTAATTGCCAATTAAACAAACGAATTAAAAGGGTTACGAACTAAAAGATTTTGGATAACCGTATTTTGGTTGCTGCCCGGAAATAATAAAAATTTTCCAAACGAAAACCGACTGTCTCGCCGTCAGCGATGCGCGCGGCTGTCTCTATCTGAATCGCTGTATAAAATTATGAAATCTTCAAAAAAACGATTTAACTTTCTGAAATTGTCTCGCTTGCGTTTCGCCGCTCTGAGCTTATTTCTGCTGTTCGGCAGTGTCGCCGCGCTCGCGTATTTCGCGCCCGCGCATTCGGCATTTTCTTTTTTAACGGGCGAAGAAAAAGCGCCGCAGAAGCAAACGGCGACGGCTTCGGCTGAAAAATCGGATGCGAACAAAAAAGCGTCCGCGCCGTCAGCAAAAAGCGGCGACGATCAGAAATCGCCGGACGGCGTGTGGCGCGAAATTCAGTTTGATTCGTTGGGCGGAATCGTCAGCGACGGCGTTCCGGCAACGGCGCGCGCGCTTGAATTAGACAAAAAATCGCTCGTTAAAATCTTGAATTCCGCGCCGGACGATTCGACCGAACGACTCACAGACCTTTCCGACAGCCGCGCGATTCTGCATCTTCCTTTGCCGAACGGCGAATTTATGCGGTTTCGGATTGCCGATTCGCCGGTAATGGAACGCGCGATGGCTGAAAAATTCCCGGAAATCAAAAGCTATCGCGCGCAGAGCATTGATGATCTGCGCGTGTCGGCGCGCATCAGTTTTTCGCCGCGCGGTCTGCACGCCACGATTTTGACGCACGACAAAACGATTACGATTCAACCGGCGCATTATGATGACGCGAACCGCTATGTCAGTTATTACGGAGAAGATTTCAAAGGCGCGGAATTTAACTGCGGCGTGACCGACGCGCCGCCGTTCGCACCGGACGAAGCCGCCAATTTATACGATTATCTGATCGTCAAAGAAGACATTGCTCCCCAAATCGCAACCGGCGCGACGCTCCGCACGTATCGTTTTGCGGTTGCGACGACGCAGGAATATTACAACGACCCGGCGCTCGGCGGCGGTTCGTACGTTAATACGGTAGCTTCGATTAACAACTGGGTCGGCGCGGTCAATCTGATTTACGAACGCGAACTGGCGGTCAAGTTACTGTTTTTCACCGATCCGAAAATCGTTTTCACCGCCGAACCCGACGGATTGACCAACGGCATCGCCGGTGCAATGGCGGGCGAGATTGATGACATTTTAGAGGCGAAAATCGGCTTGGCGAACTACGACATCGGTCACGTTTTCGGCAAGGACGGTGACGGCGGAGTCGCCGGTTTGGGCGTCACGTGCGCTTCAAACAAAGCCAAAGGCAGCGGCGCGACCGGACTTTCCGCGCCGCTCGTCAACGCCGGATCGCTAATCGTTCTCGCGCACGAAATCGGACATCAATTCGGCGCGCCGCATACTTGGAACGCCTGCAAAGGCGGCGCGCGCGTTCACAGCGCGACCGCCTACGAAGTAGGCAGCGGTTCGACGATTATGGGCTACGGCGGCACTTGCGACAACGACAATCTGCTCGGCGCCAACGATGCGCGTTTCCACGCGATTTCGCTCAAAAATATGAACGATCATATTGCCAGAGCGACGCAGTGCGCCGTGCCGCAAAACACCAATAATATTGCGCCCGTCGTAGATGCCGGAGCGGGCTACACGATTCCGAAACTCACTCCGTTCGCGCTGACGGCTTCGGCGACCGATGCGAACGATGATGTCAAAAATTTAACTTATACCTGGGAACAATTCGATGCGGGCGGCGCGCTCTACGGAAATCCGCCGTACGGCGATCAGCCGAATGATCCGGAAACGACGACGCGCCCGATTTTCCGCGCCTATTCGCCGACCAGCAATCCGACACGCGTTTTTCCGAGCCTCGAATACATTCTCAACAACGCCAATATTCCGCCGGAAACCGTTCAGATTCCGTGGGGCAATGAAACGCGAACCCGGCAGATCGGCGAAAAATTGCCGAGCGTCGGGCGAACTTTAAAGTTTCGCGTGACCGCCAGAGATAACCGCAGCGGCGGCGGCGGAACTAATGACGACGATACGAGAATCACGGTTGCCGGAAACGCCGGACCGTTCGCCGTCACCGCGCCGAACACCGCCGTCAGTTGGACGGGCGGCACCGCGCAAACCGTTACCTGGTCAGTCAACAACACGAACATCGCGCCGGTCAACGCGGCAAACGTCAAAATTTCGCTTTCCACCGACGGCGGACAAACTTTTCCCGTCGTGCTGGCAAATTCGGCTCCGAACAAAGGCAGTTTCGCTTTGACCGTTCCGAACGGCATTCAGACCCAAACCGCGCGCGTTAAAATCGAGGCGGTCGGAAATATCTTCTTCGACATTTCGGACGCGAATTTTGCGATCAGCAACGGCGATTCCTGTCCGATTATTTCCGGCATCGCGCCTGGCGCGGGCAATGTCGGCACGGTCGTCACGATTTCCGGTTCAAATTTTACGGGCGTGACGGCGGTCAAATTCGGCGGCGGCGTCAGTGCGTCGTCATTTACGGTCGTTAACAGTACGACTATCGAAGCGACGGTTCCCGGCGGCGCGACGAGCGGCGCGATTACCGTTAGCAAACCGTCGTGCAGCGACCGGCAAACCGCGCCGTTCAGCGTCTGCACGAGTTCGCCGCAACCTTTGGCGGTAGACGACGGCAATCAGGAAGCCGGTTATTCCGATAAATACCACGCCAACCGCCTGACGCCGACGAGTTACCCGGCGACGCTGACGCACGTCCAGATTTATTTTCACAACGGCAGCAACAACGCGATTGTCGGCGAGGAATTGACGATTCTGACGGGAACGAATGCCGACGGCGATGCGAACATTAACAACACCGCGTTTCAATCGCTGACGGCGAACGTGAAAACGGTCGGAAGTTACAACACTTACGCGCTCGCCGCTCCGCTGACCATTACGTCCGGCGATTTCGTCATCGGCTATAAACTGACGACCGGACGCACCGGCGCGGGCGACAATACCGCGCCCAAAAGTCGTTCATATTATTCGAACGGCGGCAGCGAGAGCTTTGCTTTGACGACCGGCACGAATTATATGATTCGCGGTCAATACTCGACCGGCTGCGCTGCCAACACGACGATTTCGCCCGGTTCGCAGAGCTTTAATGCTTCCGCCGGAAACGGCTCAATTGCCGTCGCTCCGTCAACCGCCTCGACCGCGTGGACGGCGACGAGCAACGATTCCTGGATTACAATCATTTCCGGCGCGAGCGGCACCGGCAATGGAACGCTCGTTTACGCGGTCGCGCAGAACAGCACGGGCGCAATACGCACCGGCACGATTACGGTCGCCGGACAAACCTTCACTGTCACGCAAACCGGCTGCGTGATTGGCTTTTCGCCTTCTCCGAATACGACGATTAGCGCGGCGGGCGGCATTTTCGACATTACAGTCTCCGCTCCGGCGGGCTGTTCGTGGACGGCGACGAGCAACAGCGACTGGATTACGCTCGACTCCGGCACAAGCAGCGGCAGCAACAACGGAACGATAAAATACAGCGTTTTGGCAAACAGCGTCAAAACGGCACGCACCGGCACCGTCACCATCGCCGGACAAACGCTGACCGTGACGCAAACCGCTTGTCCGGGCTCGGCAACGATGATTTTCGATGAAGACGAAGTGGGCGGCAACGGCAGCGGCACGCATTTCGTTCAGCGGCTGACACCGGCGAATTACCCGGCGACGCTGACGCACGTTCAGATATATTTTCACGGCGGCTATCCCTCGACCGTCTCGAATCCGCCGACTGATTCGAAAGTGATGATTCTCGCCGGCAAAAACGAAGACGGCGACGCGAACATTAACAATTCGATTCAGCAAACATTTGAAGCGGGAACCGGAACCGTCCGCGATGCCTACACGACTTTCGCGCTGCCGACGCCGATCACCATTACGTCCGGCGATTTTGTCGTCGGTTTCAAAACCGTTTCGGGCGCTCCCGCCTTTCCGCTGTCGCTCGAAGTTGCGGCTCCGACGCGCGGACGCAGTTACGGCTCCGGCGACGGTTTGACTTTTTTCAACGACACCAACGCGGATTACAAAATTCGCGGGCAATACAATTCTTTTTGTCCCGACGGCACGATTTCGCCGGCTTCGCGCACGATCGGCGGCGGCGGCGGCAGCGGAACGGTCAGCGTCACGGCTTCGGGCGCGTGGACGGCGACGAGTAACGACGCGTGGATTACGGTAAATTCCGGCGCGAGCGGAAATGGCAATGGAACGGTCGCTTACACCGTCGCGCAGAACAGCACGGGCGCACCGCGCACCGGCACGATTACCATCGCCGGACAAGTTTTCATTGTTACGCAGGACGCCTGCTCCGTCACTTTTGCGCTGGGAAACGCGACGGTCAGTTCGGGCGGCGGAAATTTCACGGTTTCCGTTCCGGCGGTTTGCGGCGCGTGGACGGCGACGAGCAACGATGCGTGGATTACGATTAATTCCGGCGCGAGCGGCACCGGCAGCGGAACGGTCGCTTACACGGTCGCCTTCAACAGCGCGAAAACGGCACGCAGCGGCACGATCACTATCGCCGGGCAAACTTTCACCATCACGCAAAACGCCTGCCCGGATTCGACGACGATGATTTACGACGACGACGTTGTCAACTTCAGCAACTCAGGCGGTTATAACGTCGTTCGCCTGACGCCGACGAGTTATCCGGCGACGCTCAAGGAAGTTCAGATTTATTTGAACGAATACTGGGGAACGACCGGCAGGAGTTTCAATGTTCTCGCCGGAAAAAACACGGACGGCGACGCCGACATTACCGGCTCGATTCAGCAAACGGTGGCGGCAAATTCCGGTACAATTCGCAACGCTTACGTTTCTTTTCCGCTGACGACTCCGATTACGATTACGCAGGGCGATTTCGTCGTCGGTTTTCAGGTGGCGACGGCAAACGGATTTTTCCCGCTGGCGGCTGAATCAACTGCCCCGACGCGCGGACGCAGTTACTGGTCGGGCAATAACGGCGCGACGTTCGTCAACGATTTGAACGCGGACTATAAAATTCGCGGCAAATATCAATCATCCTGTCCCGACGGCACGGTTTCTTCGTCAACACCGCCGACTTTCAACAACTCCGGCGGCAGCGGTAAAGTCAACGTTACGGCGGACGGAGCGTGGACGGCTTTTAGTAACGATTCCTGGATTACGGTAGCGGGCGACGCCAATGCTTCCGAAAATAGCTCTGCCGTTTATGAAGGCAACGGCAACGGAACGGTTATTTATATGGTCGCGCCGAACGATTCAGGCGTTGCGCGAAGCGGTTCAATGACCATTGCGGGTTTGGTTTATACGGTCAATCAAGGGCTTGCGCCGACGGCGGCACCGGTCAGCGTCAGCGGCAGAATTCTTTCTCCGAGCGGCAGAGGCATCAGCAATGCGCAGGTGACTTTTACCGCTCCCGACGGTTCGCAGCGCAACGCTTCAACTAACGCCTTCGGTTATTACCGAGTGGTTGATCTGCCGACCGGACAAAACTACGTGGTCACGGCTTACAGCAAACGCTATCGTTTCACAGCGCAAGCGTTGACATTAAACGAGTTTGTCAGTGAGTTTAATATCACTGCCGAACCGTAAAAAAAAGCCTTTCCGAAAAGTCCGCATTGCCGGTTGTAAAACGGCTAAAAAAAATGTCCGCAAACTTCGGTTTGCGGACATTTTTTTTAGAAATTTTCGCGCTTTTTGTTTTCGTCAGGCGTCGTTTAGATTAGGTCGTTTTAATTTTAATCGGCAAAAGTGTTCTGGCGCAGCTTTGCAGACTGTATTTTTTTATCAAACCGCCGAAAATTGTTGAGGGAAAATTATTGCTTCAACGGCTTTTTCTCGTCCGCCTGAAAATTTTCAACGATGCGGCGAAAATTCGCTTCGTCGGCAAAGCTCATCTCGATTTCGACGACCGCGCAATCGGTTGAAAAATTCAGATTTCTCAATTTAACCGCGTCTTTCGCCGTTGTCAGCAAAATTTCCGCTCGCGCCGAAACCGCCGCTTCCTCGATTTTTTTGGCATCAATTTCTCTGTAAAAATGATGATCGGGAAACGTCAGCGTTGATTTCAAATCATAGTTTTCGCCGCGCAGCTGGTCGAAAAAATTGTCGGGATTGCCGAGCGCGCAAAACGCCAGTGACGGGCGGCTTTTGACCAAATTTTTGTCCATCTTGACCGCATCGCGTTCGGCGAGAAAATCGTTTAATTCGGTGATTCCGGAGATTTTGTTGCCCGAAATAAAAATAGGACTCGACGAATTAAATTCTCCGATTTTTTCCGGCAGGTTTTCAACTTTTTTGACTAAATTGGCGCGCGTTAAAACGATTAAATCTGCGCGTTTGAGTTGTTTGAGCGGTTCGCGCAAAATTCCCGACGGCAATGTTCGGTAATTGCCAAACGGATTCGTCGCGTCAACGCACACGATGTCCAAATCGCGCCGCGCGCGCCGGTGCTGAAACGCGTCATCGAGCACGAAAGCCGTGATGCCGAATTTTTCCCGCGCCCAATTCGCCGCGCTGACGCGATTGGCGTCGGCGACGATTACGGCGCGCTCGCCGAGCTTTCGCGCCAATTCAAACGGTTCGTCGCCGGCAGTTGCGGCGTCGGCTAAAATCTTTTCGCCGTCTGAAACGAGAACGCGCGCTTTCGGATTTTTTCGTCCGTAACCGCGCGTTAAAATCGCGACTTTTTCTCCGTTTTCCGCCAAAATTTCGGCGATCAAAGCGACGAGCGGCGTTTTTCCCGTTCCGCCGACCGTTAAGTTGCCGACGCTGACGGTTTTTGCGCCGAGCGCAAAAGATTTGAAAATTTCGCGTTCGTAAAACGCATTGCGAATATCCGTAAATTTACCGTAAACGCTGGAAAATATCATAGATAACGAATAGTTGATAAGTGATAATTGATAATGAAAATTCGTGAGTCGGCTGATCTGATTTTACGCTTTTAAGTTCTCGTTTTCGATGATTTGTCTTTATATTTGTCTTTTATTTTCCATTATCCATTTTCCGTTATCCATTATTTTTTATTTTTTATTCGTCGTTTGAATTAATCGGTCGAGTTTGTTCTGCGCTTGTCCACTGTCAATTGATTGTTCGGCGAGCCGCGCGGCGTGCACCGGATCGCGCGCCGTTCCGCCGACGACAAGCGCCGCCGCCGCATTCAAAACAATGAGCGCGCGCGCCTCGTCGCGTCGTTTGCTGCTCAGCACATCGCGAATGATTTTGGCGCTTTCGTCGGCTGTTTTAACGCGCAAATGCTCGACGCTCGCGGCGCGCGTCAAACCGAAATCTTCGGGCGCGATCCGAAATTCGCGGATTTTTCCGGCGGAAACCTCAGCGACAAAAGTTTCGCCCGCCAGCGTCATTTCGTCCAAACCGTCGGAGCCGTAAACGACCCACGCGCGTTCATTACCGAGCAGCGCGAGCGCCTGCGCCATCGGTTCAAACAAAGACGGATGCCAAACGCCGACGATTTGATTGGCGGCAGACGCCGGATTTGCCAGCACGCCGAGCAAATTCAAACAGCTCCGAATGCCGAGATTGCGCCGCACGTCGCCGACGCGCCGCAGATTCGGATGAAATTTCGGCGCGAACATCACGCAGATGCCCGCGCCGTTCAAACAAGTTTGCGCGACATCCGGTTCGCCCGCGATTTTCACGCCGAGTTTGGCGAGCACGTCGGCGCTTCCGGTCTTGCTCAAAACGCCGCGATTTACTTGTTTGGCGACGGGCAATCCCGCGCCCGCCACGACAAATGCGGCGGCGGTCGAAACGTTAAAAGTTTTCGCCGCACTCGAACCGGTTCCCGAAGTGTCAATCAAATTTTTCTGTCTCGTTCTGATTTTGACGGCTTGTTCGCGCATCACGCGCGCCATTCCCGCAAGCTCGGCTGCAGTTTCGCCTTTTGCCGTCAGCGCGACGAGCGCACCGGCGATCTGCGCCGGGTTCGCATTAAAATCCGTGAGCGCGCGAAAGAAATCCGCCGCTTCGTCGGCTGAAAAATCTTCGCCGCGCATCAGCCGCGCGAGAAAAGGGAAGAGTGCCGTGTTTGCCTTCACATTCGTCGGCGAAATCGGCGCGGACTGCAGCCATTCGGTTTTTTGCATAAAAGACATTCTAAGGCAGGAACGGCGATTTGACTACACAGAAAGGCGAAGATTATTGATGAAGATTAGGGGAGAATGGCTATATAACTATATGATTAAAACATATACTGACCTGATGTTCTACTACTCGGCTCTCTCACGGAAGAAGTAATACTTAGGACGCGGATGAATGTCATCACCTCTTTTTTCGAGAATTTCTCCGACAGGAAACGCTTTCGCTGCTTGTAGAATGGTTTCCACCTCACTTTCACGATATTCGCGGT
>SXGU01240105.1_pt1 | contig 17294 bp, 16 predicted proteins | sample 3174531 | NCBI WGS metagenome assembly SXGU01 (sample SAMN11356863, study PRJNA531348) | freshwater metagenome | isolation source: freshwater sample F1-140 | place: China: Fuxian Lake, Yuxi | collected 2017-12-25 | reverse complement strand
TCGGCATGGTCCGGATCGACCCGGCTACGACCGTCACCGACGAAAGCGCCCCGGTCACGGCCCAAGAGGCCGAGGCCTACTACGGCCAGCACCGCGATGAGTTCAAGCGCGAGAAGAGCGCCTTTCTGAGCTTCCTCTACGTACCGCGGGCCACGGTGAGCTCCGATTCCGCCGCCGCCATGGCCCGGGCGTTGGCCACCCGCGACGAGATCGCCAAGGGCGCTCCCTTCGATGAAGTGGCCCGACGGGAATCGTCCGACAGCCTGAGCGCCGCCAGCGGCGGCGATCTCGGGCAGATGAAGCGGACTGATCTCGCCGCGCCGGTTGCCGCCGCCGCGGCCACCCTTCCACTCAACACTCTGTCGGCCCCGGTCCTCAGCCAATTCGGGTACCACATCATCAAGGTCGAGAGCCGGACCGGCGACTCGGTCCGGGCCCGACACATTCTGATCCCCATCGAAGTCACCGGGGCACACCGCGACCAGCTCGACAAGGTCGCGGATTCCCTCGAGCTCCTGGCGGCTGAGAAACTCGATCCGTCCGCGATCGACACCACCGCCCGGGCGCTTGGCCTCACCGTCCGGCGAGTCGGTCCGGTTACCGAAGGAGCCCGGGTCTTCGTTCCCGAAGGCGGCCAAGTGCCGGATGCCGGCGTCTGGGCCTTTCAGGCCAAGCCGGGTGAGCACAGCCAGATCATCGAAGCGCCGAACGCGTTTTACGTCTTCCGGCTCGACAGTGTCCAGAAGGCGGGAGTTCCGCCCCTGTCAGTCGTCAAAGCCGAAGTGGAGAGCAAGGTCCGGATCGGGAAGAAGACCGAGGAGGTCAAGCGAATCGCCGCGAACTTGGCGAAGCAAGTCACGGGCGGGACCGGCCTCGCCAAAGCCGCCGGGGCCATGGGCTTCGAGTACCGCGAAATGGGACCGTTCGCCCGGCTGACATCACCCTTGGGAGCACCAACCCTCATTGGAACCGCATTCTCTTTGAAGCAGGGAGAGATCGGGGGGCCGGTGACTCTGAATGCCGCAACCGGGGATGCCGGCGTCTACCTGTTCGAGGGCCTCGGGATTACCCCGGCCGACTCGGCAGACTTCGTGACGAACCTCCCGTCGATCCGCCAACAGGCCCTCCAGGCGGCCAAGCGGAGCCGGGTTCAGGCGTATCTCGCCGCCCTCCGTGAGTCGGCCAAGGTCGTCGATCGCCGCTCGGAGATCTACAAGACGGCGGCGCAGACTACCGCGGCCTTGCCGGTCACGCCCTAACGGATCGGCAGCGGAGGGGTCGGAACGCCAAACGGGGCGGCCACTCAGTGGTCGCCCCGTTTTCCATCGAGAATCGGTCCGGCGCTACTGCGAGAGCCGCTTCGGCTCGCTCGAGGCCGGCGGCTGGGCGGGCGCGTCAAGCTGACGAGAGGGCGCAGCCCGGTCATCGGTACCGCTGGTGACGGCGTCCGACGCATCCGAAAGACTCCGTTTGAATTCCCGAATCCCCTTGCCGAGCGACTGCCCGATCTCGGGGAGCCGTTTGGCGCCGAAGACCAGCAAGGCAATCAGGCCGAGAACGAGTATTTCGGTAAAGCCGATATTCGAGAACATGAGGCGCCTCCTGCTAGAAAAGCGAGCGAGCAACCAGATAGGCGATGAGCACGCCAAGCACACTGAGCAACGAAACCTCGACCCCAACCGGGCCGAGGGTGAAGTCTAGCACCAGAAGGTTCATGGTGACAGGTCCGAACTCGCCCCGGGCGGCCGTGGTAAAGAACGCCCGGGCCGGGCTTTCCGGGAGAACCCGGCTCAGGAAGGCCTGGAGGAAACCGCCTAACAGAAAGCCAGTCACCAAGATGGCGACATAGAAGCGGGGCCGACGGGTTCCGGATTTCATGACCTATTTTCGGCGTTCCATGACGAAAGTAACGGTGGCGCGGAGGAGCTCGCGATCAGGGCTCGGCGGCAGACATTGGAGTTCGGCGGCCGCCTCATCGGCCAGCCGCTGAGCCCGAGCCCTGGCGTACTCGAGTCCGCCGGCGGCCCGCACGTGCTCGACGACCCTCGCCACTTGCTCGGGCGTGGGATCCGGAGTGGCCATGAGCGCGGTGACATCGCTCCGCTCTGGGCCGGTCAGTCTCGGCAGCGCGTAGATCAGCGGCAGTGTCACCTTGTGTTCCTTGAGGTCATGCCCCGTGGGCTTGCCGGTCACCGCTTCGACTTCGGTGAAATCAAGCAGGTCGTCGACGATCTGAAACGCCATGCCAAGGGCATTGCCGAACCGGGCCATCGCGAGGCGCACCTCTTGAGACGCCCGAAGGGCGCCGCACTCGCACGCCCCGGACATCAGCGAGGCCGTCTTGGCCCGAATCAGGAGATCATAGCTCTCCTCGCTGAACGTGAGCGGGTCGTGGGCCAGCAGCTGGCGCATCTCGCCGATCGTCATCTCATTGGTGACCCGGCCGAGGACTTCGAGCGGCTTGAGGTCCGCGAGGTTCACCAGCTCGATCACCGCCCGCGAATACAAATAGTCGCCCATGATCACCGACACCTGGTGACTGAAGAGCGAATTGATCGTCGGCATCCCGCGGCGGAGAACGGAGTGATCGACGGAGTCGTCGTGCACCAAGGTAGCCAGGTGAATCAACTCGACCACGGCGGCTAAACGGACCACCCGGTCGTCCAGCGAACCGCTGGCCCGATTGACGAGGAAGAGGAGGGTCGGGCGGAGCATCTTGCCCTGCATCCGGAGGAGGTGCGAGTTGACGTCCCCGATCAGCGCAAAGTCGGCCGCGATGGCCCGGCCGATCTGACTCCGGACTCCCTCAAGATTCTCATGCAGGTCGGCCTGAAGGTCGGCCAACGACACCGCGGTGGCGCTCGAGGTCATGGCGCTCCCATGGTCAGCCGCTGGACCCGGTCGCCGACGTCGAGCAACCGGATGTCGACCGCGAGGGCCCGTTCGTAGTACCGGAGGGCCTCCTCGAACCGCCGCTGGGCCTCGAGCGCCCGGCCCAACCAGTAGATCAGTCCGATCTTGTCCTCATCGCCGCCGGCCAGACTCTCGATGGCCCGACGAAGGACGGCCTCGGCGATGGCGAACCGGCCCTTGTCGAAGAACGAGATCCCGAGTTGCTCCGAGGTCTTGAGCCGTCCCTCCGGAGCCCGGAGCGCCTTTTGAAATTGGGCGATCGCCTCGTCGAGAAGTCCCATCTCCTTGAACGCAATGCCGAGGTCATAGTGGGCCTGGAAGTCCTCGGCGTCGATGTTCTCATCGATGCCTCGCTTGAACTGCTCCAGCGCCTCGTGAAAGGCGGCGTCCTCGTCTTCGATCGGCGCCCGTTGGTCGACCCGGATCCTGGTGTCGCGGGACAACGGTTCATCGAAGATCAGGCTCCCGAGATCGATGAACGACGATTGGGGTTCCGGGGGTGGCGGGGCCGGCCGGGTGTCGGCCTTCGAAGCCTCGAGGGCGGAAATCGCCGCGCGGGCGGTGGCGTTCTCGGCGTCGTGCTCGAGCACCCGTCGATAGACGTTCAGGGCGTGGTCGACACCGCCGCCCCGGAGCAACGCCGCCGCGAGCCCGAGATACGACCCGACCATGGCCTCGCGATCGCCGGCCCGGTAGGCCAATTCGACCCGTTTCTGGTATCGGAAGATGACTTCCGGCTCCAGCTGAATCAGCTCCTCCGCCGTCCGGACGGCCTCCGGGAGCCGGCCGGTAGCCTCGAGTTGCCGGAGGGCCTCCTCCAGCGCGCCGATCCCCCCGGCCCGGTCGCCGATCTCGAAAAGAACCCTGGCCCGGTCGCGGGCATAGGCCGCCACGTCCCGCACCGCCGACTCCGACTCCTCCGAGTGCGGCCCGAGGCCGGTTTCCGGACTGGGTTCGGGTTCGACCGGAAGGAAGACCAAGCCATCGGATCCAATGGCCGTGCCGTCACCGCTCGAAGCCTCGGGCTCGAGGGCGATGGTGCCCTCGATGAAATCGTCCGCTTCCTCGAAGGAGGCCTCGGTCAGGTCCACGTTCGGAAACGCGTCGATATCGAATGGATCGGCCTCCGGTTCATCGAGGATGACCGGCGTGGCCCCGAACGGCGACTCGGTGAGGAGTTTCGGCACCAATTCGTCGTCGTCGGCCACGGATTCCCGGATGAACTCGAGGCCATCGATGACTCCGCCGGTATCCTGCCGCCACTCCTCGTCCGACCCGTTGGTCACCAGCTCCAACCCATCGACCGGTCCGGATGATTCCGCCGGCCGGTCATAGCTCGCCCCGAGATCGAGAAACACCAGCCCGTCGCCACCGGCACCCGGACGGTACGGTGACGGGAGGCTGGCGCCAGGATTCACCGGCGAACCGGCGGCGTCCGACTCCAGCGTCTCAATCCGCTCCCGGGTGGCCTGGTCGCCCCCGGCACCGCCCCGCGCCTCCAGCTCCCCGGCCAGGCGTTCGAACTGTTCCCCGGCCTCCTCGTTCCGGGAAGCAGCCCGGAGCAACTCGATCAACATCGGACCAATATCGGGGTTTCCGACGAACTGCTCCGCGAACGACCTGACCGCCGTGAGCGCCTCCTCGCGATGGTGGAGCGCATCCATCCGCTCGAGGTACTCCACCAAGTTCCGCTTGGAGTCGCTGACAAAATTCTTCCGGGCGTTGAGCTGGGCGAGCCGAAGATAAGTGCTGGTCCGCCCGGGATTTGCCCGGAGGATCTTGCTGCACAAGGCGATCGCGTTGTTGAAGAATCCCTGCTCGGTGTAGAGGTCGGAGGCTTGCTCGTAGGCGCGGATCGCGGCACCGGAGTCGCCCCCGCGCATCTCGAGATCGCCAATTCGGTTGTAGAGCGATGGGTCGGGCACGCCCTCGCCGGACTCTTCGAACTCGCGGAGCGCTTTCTTGTAAACGTCAATGGCGGGACGCCACTGGCCGCTTTGCTCGTACTTGCGCGCCGACTCTTTGAGCTTGTCGAGGTTCATCCGACTCGCGAGTGAAGGGGGCCGAGTGGCACGGGTCGCACTGGGCGCGTCAACATCTTGTAGCGGCGTAAGATAGGCCCGCTGGAACGGGCCAGGCAAGCCGGGCCCTTGCCGCCGCCCCCTCCAGATGGCCTGCAGGGTCCGGGCCAGGGGCTCCCGGGACCGTTCGGACCTATCTCCGGTCCGATTGGATGGTGTTCTGGCGGTAGTCGAACTTGATGTCCGGCAGATCGATCAGGGTGACCAGAAAGGAGAATTGGAAGTTCCCGTTCGGGCTTCGGAGAAACGAGAAGGTGGCCCGCCAATCGTGGAGATCCCGATTCAAGCTGAGTTGCTGCGACTCGAACTTCTTGTTGGTCATGTCGTACTGGGTGTTCCAGCTCACCTGCCAGAACTGAGTCGGCGCGAAGCTGGTATTCAGCGACAGGTTGCTCCGATTCGGCACCCGCGCGGCCGCCGTCGTGCCGACCGGCCGGTTCCGGGCAATCGTCAAGTTCACATTGGCGTTGAAGCCGCGCTGGCCCCGGGCGTAGTTCTGGTTGGAGGTGAAGCCGGTGCCGCGCCGGAGGTCATCGATGCCGCCGAAGGGCGACTGCCCGGGCAGGTTTGGGGCCCGGGCCGGCTGGGCCGTTTCCTTGGTCGGCGGTTCCGTGGTCAAGCCGAGCAGCCGACCAATCGACTTGAAGGTGCCATCGGTCAAGGAAAAACTCGCCGTCACCCCCGACAAGAACGGGTTGAATCGTGCGGTGTCGCTGTCGAACTGGCCGATGAAAAGGTCATGAGATAGCGACAAGTTGAGCCCGGGAACCAGGTCACTCAGCAGGCTGTTGGTCAACGAGCCGCTGCCCCAGCCGGTCCGGCCCGGTTGCTTGGCCTTTTCGAAATCATATGACATGCCGCTGGTGCTGATGCTCAGAATTCGGATCTTCTTGACCGCAGCGTCGGTCGTGTCGCCGGCCGGGCGTTTGGACTTTCCCTCGAAGTTCTGACTCAGGGTCAGGTTGAGATTCTGGCTCGGAATGCTCTTCAGCACCAGCGGCTGGCCACCCGGCGTAATGGCGCGGGCGAACTCGATCGGAACATTGGCCGCCGGGCTGTACGAATAGTTGAGGGACGGCTGGATGGTATGGCGAATCCTGGCAAGGGGGCCGATCCCGGGGAAGAATCCATAGAACGTGGGCGACACCGACACCCCGAACTGGAGTCGCTTGCCTTGGCGGACGAACTGCCCGTCGGTCCGCTCGTTCCGCACGGCAAAAGGCCCCGACGTGATGTTGGTAATGCCCACGTTCGGCGTGACCTTCCAGGACGTCCGAAACACGATCGGCAAGTTGATCCCGGTTTGCCAGTCGAATTCGCTCCCGAACCCCCCGCCCCGGACCCGCCGGACCGTGATCGAGTCAGTCGGGTCGGGGGTGTCATCATTCAGGAGTCTGACCACTTCTTCCCGCAGACCGGCGGAGTCCGCATCGATCAGGCTCACCGCGTTTTGCCATTGGAATCCGCCGATCCTGAGCGGCGTGTTCATCGTAAACCGGCTGACCCGGCTCCCGCCCGTCACCTTGAGGGTGTCGACCTGGCCGCCGATTCCCCGGGGCACCAGGACCGACGGAAGCGGTTGGCGGAAGCTCACGTCGCGATTGAAGTTGAGGTCCGGCGACCAAGTGACGTTGGCCCCGAAATCAAGCGGCTTGGGCGAGACCGAGAGCGACGGCTCCGTCCTCGAGCCGCTTCCGTCCGTCACGTTCTGGCTCCGGGTCCAACCAACGGCGACGTTGCCCCACTTGAACTGCCGGTTCAAGTTGGCGGAGCTTCGAATCTGCTGAGTGGTGAGGCGCGGATCGATCGAGTTTCGGCGGATGATCGAGGAATTGGTCGAGTAGTCGAGGCTGACGTTCAACTTGGTTGTGACATTGAACGACTGGCTGTGGTTCCAGACGATCCGGGTATTGGAGTTCCCCGACCCCGACCCGATTTCGCTGCTTTTCGAAAAACTGACGGCCCCCCGCGCAAATTTGTCGATCCACCGGTACTGGCCCTCGAAGCCCAACTCAATGTACCGGTTCGAAAACCAGTCGAACCGGCCGAGGACATCGAGATAGTCGTTCGGGGCCCAATAGTACCCGATGTTCCTCACGGTTCGGTTGTAGGCGCGGCTCGGCCTGACGATGTCGTTGAACCCGAACTCGGGGATCAGGATGCCCGACCGCCGCCCTCGCTTGGTATCCTGAAAGAGGAACGGAATCCAGGCGATCGGGACGTCCCGGATGTACAAGACGGTGGGCCGGGCCACCATCACCGACCCGTTGACCCACTTGAGTTCCTTGGCCGCGAAATGGTAGTGCGAGTCCGGCAAGTCACAGCTGGTGATCTCTTGGGCCCGGGCGTAAATCCGGCTGGTGAGCGAGTCCATCGCGATGTTGCCGCGGATGATCCAGTTGGCTCCCTGCTGCGGGAATGTCGTTTGGCCGTCCTGAACCAACCCCCGTTCCAAGCACGTGTTGAACTGGACCTGACGGCCCACCACCACGGTACCCTCTTGGAACAGGTGGGGTTCCCCCTCCGCGTCGAAACGGCAGTCGCCTTCCCGATAATTGATGTGGCGGGCTTCGAGCGTAGATCCCGACCGCTCGGTCATGGCATTGCCGTCGAGTTCCACGACCCGGGCGACCGTTTGAACCCGGGCCGTATCCGACCGGTACCGGGTCACGTCGTACCCCTCGAGTTCGAGCAGATCGTCAGCGATCGAGTCCGGCGCGGCGAAGCTCCGCTTCGGTGCGGTGGGGATGCCAAGACGGCGCGCGCTCGCGGTATCGAGAGGGGTGGGCGTCCGGGCGCCGGTGTCCGCCGGGGTTTGCCTCGGGTTCTGCTGGGTCACCGGCCGGGGCGGCGGGGTTGGGCGCTGGGCATCGAGCCGCGTTGGAAACCCAAACCCGACCAGCATTACCATCGCGGCTGCCGCCGCGCGGAGGCGGCGGCGATGAACGATCCATGCTCCTGCAAAACCAACTTCATACAGGATCAACAACGGGATCGACATCATCATCATCGAGAAGATGTCGGTACCGGGCGAGAGAATCGCTCCGCCGGCAAACGCCAGGATCGCGGCAAACCGGCGGAACCGGTGCAACATGACTGGAGTCACGACCCCGAGGACCGCCAGCATGATGATAACCAGCGGTAGTTCGGCCGAAATCCCCATGGCCAGCACGACCTGGAGGACGAACGAGAAGTACTCTCGATAGGTAATAAGGAGATCGAAGGTGCCCGGCTTGAATCCAAGCAGAACCCGAAGCGCCTCGGGCACGATGAAAATGAAGCTCAGGACCGCCCCGCTCACGAACAGGATGAACCCCGCGAAGAGGGCCGGAACAATGGCCCGCTTTTCACGGTCGTAGAGAGCCGGGGCCAGGAACGCCCAGAGTTGCCAGATGAGCACCGGCGATGCCAACACCAACCCGACGATGAACCCGAGCTGCAACACGATCATGAACGGCTCGGTCGGGCTATGAACGACGAGGTGGCGGCCTTCAAGCAGCGGGGTGATCGGGGCTTGCAGAATGTCGACGAGCCGGAACTGGGTCACGATCCAGATCCCGGCCCCGACCGCCGCCACGAGCGCGACGACGGCCTTGACGAGTCGACTCCGAAGTTCCTCGAGGTGATCGAGGAACGGCATTTCACCGCTGGACCGAGCCATCACCCACTCAACCTTAAGGTTTCAGCGCCTCGAGCCGGGTCTTGGCCAACTCGGCATCCTCGGACCTCGGATACTCTGCGACCACCCGCTGGTAGGCGGCCCGGGCTCGGACCGGATCTTTCAGGCTCTGCTCGTACAAGCGGCCGATCTTGTACAACGCGGCTGGGGCCCGCGCCGATTGCGGGTGCTTGGCACTCACCTCGGCAAACCGCGCAATGGCGGTATCTGGCGATACCGTCTCGAACGTCTCGGCCACGAAATAGAGGGCGTCAACCGCATTGGGGTGGGAGGGGTACTGGAGCAAGAAATCGAGAAACCCCCGCCGGGCGGTGGCGACGCTGCCGCGCCGGTACTGCTGGAGTGCCGCATTGTACATCTGTTCGGCCGAGGCCGCGGGAACCGTGCCTGCCGGGCGGGCCGTCGTGTCAGGCAGCGCCGGGGCCACCGGCAGGCCGACTTGGGCCTCCGCTCGGGCGTCGAGCTGGCCCCGAAGTTGGCTCAGGTTGCGCTGGCTTTGACCAACGACCTCTTGCACCGCCAACAACTGTCGCATGATGTCGGTGACGTCATTCGTGGTCTTCGCATCCATGACCCGGAGCGCTTGGCGAGTCGTCGTCAAGGAATCGAGGACCTGCTGCTGGAGCCTGATGATCCGCGCTAACTCGGCGGCCCGCACGGAGTCGTTCCGGGCGGTTTCGGCCCGGAGCACCAGGACCTGGGTCTCCACGAGGCGAACGTTGCCCTTGGTCGCACAACCAGCGAGCGACGCCAGAGAAACCGCCAAGACCCAGCGACCCATCACCGCGGTCTCACCAAACGGCCGGCCCCGGCGGTGAGTTCGAACTCATCCCGGCGGTTCTTGGCCCATGCGGCCTCTCCGGACCCGGAATCAGCCGGCCGCTCCTCGCCGAAGGAAACGGTTTCGATCCGGCTCCCGTCGATACCCTTGGCCTCCAAATACCGCTTGGCACTGGTGGCGCGCTTGTTCCCCAAGACCAAGTTATACTCGTCGGAACCCCGCTCATCGCCATGCCCGGAGACCTTGATCCGGAGAGCTGGATTCGCCAGCATGATGGCCGCCTTGAGGTCGAGCACCGGCTGCCCGTCGGCCCGAATCACGTCCTGGTCCAAGTCGAAGTAGATCGACTCCTGCATGGCGCGCGTCAAATCGGCCGTGACCGCCGCCGCCTCCGCGGCCCCGGCGTCAGCCGGGTTGGTCGCCCCGCCGGTGGTTCCGCCGGTGGTTCCGGTCCCGGGGGTCGTCGTCGTACCGCCGGTCGGAGTCGGGACGGCTTCCGGTTGTTTCTTGCCACAGGCGGACAGCAACGCGAGGGCAAGGATCATTGACTGGATACGCATGGGTGATTCTCCCTTTAAGCGAAGTCGTTTCTGGCTTTGCTTCAGCGGCCCCGGCCGATGGGCCGCGACCACGACGGTAAACGAGCAGAACCGGGTGTTGCGAGCTGCCGAACCCGGCCGGTTTCCAGATCCAGCACGTGGAGTTGACCGCGACCGGTCCGGTTGGACACAAAGACCACGTGGCGGCCGTCCGGCGCGAAGCTCGGATCCTCATTCCGGCCCGACGAGGTCCTCGCCTTGAGCTGTCGCGCCGAGACGTCGAAGGTGACGATCTGCGGACTGCCCCCGGACTCGCGGTGAAACACGATCGTGGTTCCGTCGGGCGACCAATCGGGGGCAAACGAACTCCCCGACGCCCCATAGTCGAACGGGATCATCAGCTCCTGATCCGTCCCGTCGGCCGCCATGGAGTAGATCTGGGGCGACCCGGCGCGGTTGCTCACGTACGCGATGCGCCGACCGTCGGGAGAATAGACAGGCGAGAGGTTTTCTGCAAACCGCCCCGCCGTCAATCGCTCGACGCAACAGAGGTCCGCCACATTGACCGCGTGGAGGTTGGCGGCCTGCTCCGTCAACCGCGAGAACACCAGCTTCCGGCCGTCAGGCGAGAACGACGGCGTGATATTCTGGCCAACGTTGGTCGTCGGCACGATCTGGCGGGTGCCCGTGGCCACCGACTGGACGATGATGGCCCCGGCCCCTTCCCCGCCCAACTGAGTGTAGGCGAACCGGCTCCCGTCGGGAGACCACACCGGCGAAATCGCCAGGAGGTTCGCCGGACTCATGGGCACCACGCCATAACCGTCGGAGTCGATCCGGTAGATCCGCTTGTCCCCGTTATTGAGGAATAGCATGCGGGTGGCCGCCACGCCGGGCTTCCCGGTGACCCACCGGACGATCTCGTCGGAAACCCGGTGAACCGCCATGCGGGCCTCGCCCTGGCCGGACGGATCGAGCGGCGCCGCCATCTCCTGCCGCACGAACTCCGCGGCCAAGTCATGGAGGCGGATGGCCACGCTGCCGTTGACGCTCGAGATTTCGACCGCGTAGCTCGCCCGCAGGGTTCGGTAGAGGGCGTAGTTGATCGGCGCCCCGGTCGCCGGACCCACGGGGCCCCCGGTCGCCGGAAGGGCTATGACCTCGAAGCGATCGCTGAAATCGAGGTCGCGGGCGACGATGCTCCGGATCGAGTCGAGCGCGACGATCGTCGGCATCACCACCAATCCGGGTCGCACTCCGACGTCGTAAATACCCTGAACCCGAACCGTGTCCTGGGCCGCCGCCGGCCCAACAGCCAACCAGCCGGCCAGGAGAATTGCCCCGATCAAAGTCCTCATGGCCGATTCCTTGGTCGGAAGAGAAACGCCACCTGAAGGATGTCTGCCGGCCAGACCTTCGGCAGCGGACCAAAAGCAAGATCCTCCGCTGCCTTCTCGATGGCACCCTGCGCTTCAAGATCGAACGAATAGCTCCGCGATGTCCGGAGCACTCTGATGTCTCGCACGGAACCGTCCCGCATGATCGTAAAGGTCACCTCGGCCTCCAATGCGCTCGACCCGACCGGCCGGGCCCACCGCCGCAAGATCTCATTAGTCAGGTTCCGAAGGTAGGTCGGATCCGGAAACTGCCTCCCGCCCTCAACCCGAACGTTGGCGACGTCGGTTCCGGCTCCCGGGGTCTCACCAGGGGCCAATTGAGTCGAGGCCTTGGGGGGCGGCGCGGGCTCGGTCTTGGGGTCGACCTTGGCCGGCGGCTTGGTCTTTACCGGCACCGGCTTCGCGGTTGGTTTTGGTTTCGGCGCGACTTTCGGCGGGGCCGGCGGCGGGGCGGCGACCGGCGCTGCCGCCACCGTGGCCGCGCGCGGGGCCGCCACCAGTTCGACATTGTAGACGATCGGCTGGACCCGGACGGCCCCGCGGGTTGATGCCAACACGGCAACGACGAGCGCCCCGTGAACCAGCACGGTACCCGCGGCTCCGGCCACCAACCCCTGACGGGGCATCGGCGGCGCTGACCTGAGCCTCATCGAGAGACGTCTTCCTCTTCAGTGACGAGCCCCGCTGAGGTGATCCCCGCCTCGTGAAGAGCCGCGATGACCCGCACCACGTTCCCATACGGCGTGGCCCGGTCCCCCCGGACATAGACACTCGAGGCCCGGCGCTGGTCCATCAGCCGGCGGACCGTGGCCCGAAGCTCCGCCTGGGTAACCGGAATGTCGTCGACGAAGATCCTCCCCCGGCGATCGACGCTGACCATGATGCCATCCTTGGAGGCGAGCGGGGTGGCTTTGGCTTGCGGCAACTCGACATCGATCCCTCCCTGCATGATCGGGGCGGTGATCATGAAGATGATCAAGAGGACCAGGGCCACATCGACCAGAGGGGTGATGTTGACATCGGCATTCACTGCGGGCGAACGCCGCCGGCCGATACCGGCTCCCCCCACGCCGCCGCCCGCCATCAGAGCCACCCTTCCTTCGCCATCCAACCCACGAGGCCATTGGCGAACCCTTCCAGTTCACCCTCGAGGACCGCCGTTTTCGACGCGAAGTAGTTGTAGGCCACCAGCGCCGGGATCGCCGCCGCAATACCCGCCACGGTCGTGATCAACGCCTCGGCGATGCCCGGGGCGACCGCGGCGATGTTGCCGGCGCCCTTTTGCCCCATGCCCAAGAAGGCGTCCATGACGCCGAGAACCGTGCCTAAGAGACCCAACAACGGACTCACGCTCCCGACCGTGGCGAGCGAGGGAATCAGCTTGGCCGCCGCATCCCGCTCCGCGCCGATTTCCTTGCCGAGAACCATTTTCAGGGCCTCGAGCTGGGTCGCGGTCAGACTGACCCGTTCGACCGGACCCTCCTTGAAAACCCCCGGAGCGAGCTCGCCGTAGAAACTCATGGCTTCCCGGAACACCCGCCCGATCGGCGACCCCGGCAGCTTGAGCACCACCCGGTGCGCGTCCTGGAGCCTCGGAGCCCCTTCGAGAGCCCGGAGCAGCCGAGTGTTCTGGGATCTGATCTTCCGGAGTTGCCACGCCTTGACCCCGATGACGAACCACGACACGAGGGAGAACAGCGCCGTCACCGCGAGCACGACGATCGTCGCCGGAGTCGCAACCTCGAGGAGCTGCCACATTGAGGTTGGGATTTGGGTCGACGCCTGGAGGGCCAAGGTCATCCGTGTTCCTTCATTGGTTGAAAACCAGAGCCGTCGGCCGGGAGACGCCCGAATGCCCGCTTTCGTGACAACCATGAAGATAAAACGACGCGGGGCCGTTGGAACGGCCCCGCGCCCACAAAACCACCCGTTGTTAGGCTATGCCGGGGTCAGGAGGGTAGCTTGCCGACCAGTTTGATCCGGGTCCCCGGGGGAATGTCGGGCGAGATCACGTTCAGGATCTTGACCGTGGCGCTCCGGTCCCGGGCATGGACGACCTGGAGGACGGCCATCAACTCGTCGACAGTGTCGGATGCACCGACCCGCGCCCGGACGTCCCGCCGAACCTCGAAAATATCACCGCGGGCAACGCCATCTCGCTTGCCCTTGTCGATGAACAGGAAGCCCTGGGGATGCTTGAGCTCCCTCGCCTCCCGCTGGCCCAGAACCACGCCCGTCAAGCCGTTTTCCACCGGCTGGGCCCGGGTCGAGCCACCCTCGGTGAACGGCTCCGCGGGGATCGTCAGCTGACCGTTCCGGATCGGACCATAAACCGAGACGACCGACGCGACCGCCTGCTTGCCCGTCGTCTCCGTGACCCGGGCCATCCCGGTCGGAACGACGATTTCACCGAAATCTTCCGGACCTTCCTTGGCCTGGACGATCAGCAGCATGTCGCCGACCTGATACTGCGCCCCCTCGGGCGGCGCGATGGCCACCTGGGTGTAGAGGGTCGCGGTGGCCCGCTCGCTGAGGTTCCGGATCTGCTGCGGCGTCACAGTGCCGAGCAGGCGACCAAACGACATCGCCTCGCCCTCGGTCAGATAGCCGGCCGAGAAGAACTCGCCTTTTCGGAGCGGTTGATAGGGCTGCTCCCGGTAGGTCCGGAGGGCCGAGCGGGCATCGAGCCCCCGGCGCTTCGCGAACAGGGAGTCCGACCGGGGCTCCTGGGGTTCCGGCTCCGGGTCAACGACAATCGGCTGACGGTCCGGCTGCGGGGTCGGCCGAGTCATTTCCGGGGGCTCACTGGCCTCTGGCTTGGGCGGAACCGCAGCCGGAGCCTCGGGCTTTGGAGCCGCCACCGCCTCGGGTGCCGGCGCCGCGTCCGAAGACCCGATCCGGAGCACTTGCCCGGGAACGATGTGCTTCGGATCGCTGATCCGATCGGTATTGAGCTGGTAGATCTGGTTCCACCGGGATTGATCCCCTAAGAACCGCCGGGCGATCGAAAACAGGGTATCGCCCGGCTTGACGGTGTAGGTCGTGGGTTTCGCTACCGGTTGGGCTACGGCGGCCGATAACGGACCGGCGGCCGCGCCCAACAGGACCAACGCGAGCGAAACATTAGAACGGAAGATCGTCGTCCTCGGCATCAAGGGCCTCCGGAAAATCGTCGAAGGATTCCGATTTCTGCGGCGCCGTTGCGGCCGCAGCACTCGCCTTCGAAGGCGTGAAGGACTCACCCTCGGCGCCGCCGCGTCCGGACAACAAGATCAACTCTCGGGCCTGGATCTCGGTGGTGTACCGAGTCTGCCCCTCGCGATCCTGCCAACTCCGGTACTCGATGGCGCCTTCGATGTAGACCTTGTCGCCCTTCTTACAGTATCGCTCGGCAATGTCAGCAAGATTTGAGCCCTTGTTGTTCCAGAGGACAACCCTATGCCACTCCGTCTTTTCCTGCTTCTCCCCGCTCTGGTTCTTCCACTGGCGTCCGGTTGCGACCGACAGGGTGGCCACCCGGCCCCCGTTCGTCGTACTACGGACCTCGGGATCAGCGCCGAGGTTGCCAATCAGGGTCACTTTGTTCAGGCTGCGGCTCATGGGACTCTCCTCAGGTTCGGGTCGGTGTCAGTCGGTGACTCCGCCCAAGATAGCGGGGCTGTAACCCCTTGGAATAACCATAGTTAAGATGTTTGTATCATTTCACAACAACTCCAATATCCGATCGCATGATCACGGCATTTTCGCGAGGTTTCCGGTAATAATCGGCGCGGAAACCAACCGCCCGGAAACCCCTGGTTTCGTACAGGAACCGGGCGGCTGCGTTGGACTCCCGGACCTCGAGAAAAGCCTCGATCGCCCCCCCGGCGGCCACGGCAGCTAGCACCGAATCGAGTAACAGCCGCCCGACCCCCATCCGCCGGTACGGAGGCAGCACCGCGATGTTCAGAATCTCGGCTTCCCCCGCGATCACCCGGGCAAAGGCGTATCCTGCAAGGCGGATTTCCGGGCCCGGGCCAGTCACCACCCGGGCCGCCACTGCCTCATTTTCGAACAGCTCGGCGATCCCAGCCGCGCTCCAGGGATCACCGAAACAAACCCGCTCCGCCTCGGCGATTACCGGGGCGTCAGCGAGGGTCGCCGGTCGCGTCAGCCAGAGTTCGGCCATGGGCCTTCTCCCATCGAGCCTGCGCTTCGGCCGGGCGCCCATACTCCGGCTCCCAGCCCGGGAGATCGGTCACCATTTCGGCACCCCCGGGTCGGCCAACCAGGCCTAGCAGCGCGACGGCCGTCGGCAGTCCGTCCGGGGGACCAATATGACGGCCGAGCCCGGCCCACGTGAAACCGACCAGTTGGCCGATCGGAAAGTCGCTCACAACGACGTCCGGCACCAGGTCGGCCCCGAGCGGCTGGCCGCCGACCATCACCGCAGGTGGTATGATCGTCTCAATCGGGCCCCCGGCGGTGCCCATCCGGTACACCGCCGCATAGCATTCGCCCCGAAGGGCCGAGCCTAAGCCAACCACGACCCCGGCCCCATCGGCGATCACTGCCCGGACGAGCAATGTCGAGGCCGACCAGACCCTAACGTCCCGCCCCCGGCTCACGCCCTTGAGCCAGGCCGCCCCGACCCGAAGGCCCGTGAAACTACCCGGCCCGTCGCTCACCGCAATGTCAGTGACTTGTCCGAGGCCGACACCGAGGTCGCTCAGGACTTCGGTTACCAGCGGCACCAGCAGCGAGGCGTGGCGCCGGGCCCCGGCGGCAACGCGCTCGGCAACCCGGCCTCCGGCCGTTCCCGCCACCGAGAGCCGATCGGTGCTGGTATCGATTGCCAAGGCAATCACCGGACGACCTCGAACCAACGGCGCTCGGGCTCGGCGGCGTGCCCGAGCCGGACGCGCCAAGTCGGCGGCGTGGCCCAGGCACCAGCGCGCTCGGGCCACTCCACGAGCAGCACGTGTCCGCTGGCAAGGCCCTCCCAGTCGAGGTCGCCCGCTTCGTCCGGCTTTCGCAGGCGGTAACAGTCGACGTGCCATACCGGCCCCCCGCGGCCCTCATACCGGTGCACCAGGGCATAGGTTGGACTGGTAGCCCCACCGACGACCCCGAGGCCTTCGGCGATGGCCTTCACCAGCGTGGTCTTCCCCGCCCCGAGGTCGCCTTCCAGCCACACCACCGCGCCCGGCTCGAGTTGGCCGGCCAGGTCGTGGCCTTTGGCCACGAGTTCAGCCTCCGACACCAGTTCCACGTTAGGCTCTGGCGCGTCGCGAGGACCGGGGCCGGCTCGGCGACCCGGCCGCGGGGCGCGGAACGTTGCCGGCCTCGACGGCGCGCAGGTCGTTGAGCTGGTCTCGAAGCATGGCGGCCAGTTCGAACTCCAGGTTGTTCGCGGCCTCGCGCATTTGGCGCTCCAACGCCGTGATCGCGGTGGCGCGAGCCGCCGGATCGTGGAGATCGACCGGGCCGGCATCTCGCCGCTTGGCCGGCCGGTCGCGGTCGGTCCGGGCGTCCGCGACGTGGGTCGACAGCTTGACCTCCGCCATCGATTTGATGATGGAGCGAGGGATAATCCCGTGCTCGGCATTGTAGTCGAGTTGGCGTTTGCGGCGCCGGTCCATTTCGTCGAGGGCCCGCCGCATCGATCCGGTGATCCGATCGGCGTAGAGGATTCCAAGTCCGCGGAGGTTCCGGGCCGCCCGCCCCACCGTCTGGATCAGAGACCGGTCGCTCCGGAGAAACCCCTCGTTGTCCGCATCGAGAATCGCGACAAGCGATACCTCGGGAAGATCGAGCCCCTCCCGAAGCAAGTTGATCCCGACGAGCACATCGAAATCGCCAAGGCGCAAGCCCCGGAGAATCTCGATCCGCTCGATCGTATCGATATCGGAGTGGAGATAGCGA
>SXGU01034493.1_pt1 | contig 17296 bp, 16 predicted proteins | sample 3174531 | NCBI WGS metagenome assembly SXGU01 (sample SAMN11356863, study PRJNA531348) | freshwater metagenome | isolation source: freshwater sample F1-140 | place: China: Fuxian Lake, Yuxi | collected 2017-12-25 | reverse complement strand
TCGGCAGCGTGTGATTGTTTCCAGGAGTTCTTGTTGTTCAGTCGTTAGCGTTAGCGGAGATAACGGGCGGGCCATGTGTCGTGCTTATCCAATCAAAAAAAGGGGGAATTATCCGGTATATTTCAAATTTTGGGTACTAGCTCCCTCTCCTGCTGGAGAGGGCTGGGGTGAGGAGAATCAAATGCTCGATTTATTTCATGCTCGTTTCTAAGCAAATTCCCGCTGCTCTATGGGGCCGGGCGCAGTGAAAAATCTTTTAAACTGCGGCATAAAGCTGACCGTGATCGGTATCGAATAAAAACAATACATCGCCGCGGCTTCGCCGGTAGACACGCCGAATACCCACTGCGGCATAAACAGCGTCATAATGGCCATGCCAAAATGATACGAACCGATACGCCAGTTATCCTTCCAGACAAAAGCGCTGAGCGCCAAAGCAAACAACGAGCCCCAGGTAACCAGTAAGCCGAACGCGCTGGAGATGTGGTAACCGATGTGGTATTTGCCCATAAACAAGCACGAGATCATATTGCCGATAAAATTCGGCGCAACCTCGAACAGTTGCCATTCCTTGGGCAAAAAGCTGAAAAACAAAAATGACGAACTGAGCATGACGCCGGTGACCGTGGCTTTTTTTAATGCGGTTTTGTCGGATGAATAAGTCGCCAAGGCGGGCATAATCGCCAGCGCCTGCAAGCTGATATGGTAGACCGACAGCTCGCTCAAAAACAGATTGCTGCCGTAACCGCACTGATCCGCGACCGGATAGGCGAAATACTGAATGAACTCCATCAGGGAGAAATGGAAAATGGCGTAAAATCGTGCCACTCGAACCCACAGCGGCTCACTTTTATCAAGCAAAGTAACGGTAGATGCGGCCAGTCCGGCCAGACCTAAGCCAAGAGACATATTAGCGCTAAAACACATAATTATTCCGTGATTCATTATTGTTAAAAAAATTGTGCAAAAAATTAGCTTACATTTTTCGCAGTAATTTTTTATTTTACCGAATTGATACGGCCATAACCACCTTGGCTGAGTTAAAGCTAGACTATTAACTTATGTTTGGCCGCTAAAACATTGTAAGTTGTGCATACTTGATTGGAGGATCAAGCCATCAATGGCGAACGCTTGGCTCCCCAATGAGAGCCCACGCTAAAGCCTTGCGCAAGATAAAAAGAAACTACATATCGTCTGCTGTCGTGGATAAGCCAGGGTGTCCTCCAACTTGAAGAGTGCAAAACGTGCATCAATAATGTGGAAAAGTCACATTTCTTATGCTAATGTCGTTTTATTTCTTAATATATAGACATAAATTCTGTGAAAAAGTCACAAATAAGCACATGATTGTCTCTTTCTCTATCTCCAATTTCCGTTCCTTTTCTTCGGAACAGACCTTATCGCTGGTTGCCAGTAATCGCCTTAGCGGCAATCATGAAGATCACGCGTGTTCTATTCCAGGCGCCAAAGAAAAAGTGCTTAAAACAGCTGTTCTATACGGCGCAAACGGCTCGGGGAAATCCAACCTTTTTAAAGCATTACGCTATCTGCAAACTATCGCTCTCAAGCCGAGGAAAAAAAACAGCGGCATGGAACGTGAAAAATTTCTTTTTGGTGCAGAAGCAGGCGAGCCTTCCGTATTCGATCTTCAATTTATTGCTGACAGTAAACTGTACCGCTACGGAGTTAAAGTCGATGACCATAAAATTATTGAGGAATGGCTGTGTGAAGTAGTTGGGGCAAAACAAAAAATTCTGTATGAACGGATAACGGATGAACAAGGCCACGTACATGTTGAATCCGGTAAGGCTAAATTCAAAAGAGGTAAACTAGGTGCGCTGATTAAAGTCGGCGGACCGCAAAATCAATCGTTCCTGGCAACTATTCAGGCAACATTGGATAGCTCGGATTATGACATTGAGTTGTCGAATGTCATTAACTGGTTCGATGACGGTTTGACATTCATCGGCCCGGATGCCTCTTTAGGTTCGCTTGGGCACTTATTAGCAAGTAATTTAGAGTTCTTAAAATTTGCCGGAGATTTTCTTAGCTCAGCATCTACCGGCGTGAGTCATTTGCAACCGCATAAAACCGAAATCAGCGAAGCTGAATTGCGTAACTTGCTGCCAGATAAATTTGTTTCCACGTTATTGGAAAATATTTGCGAAGATAAGGATGGTATTGCCGTCATTAGTCTTCAGCAAGGTAATGAGTTCTTGATTGAGCGTAGCGAGGAAAACCATTTTTATCAAATAAGCATTCAAACCGCGCACGAACACCAACCGGGCAAGGTAATTCCATTGGATTTAAGCGAGGAATCCGATGGCACCCGTCGTCTATTAAATCTCCTGCCAGCGTTACATTTCCTGCAAACAGGCGGCAAGGTATTTTTTATCGACGAAATTGACCGCAGCATGCACCCCATTCTGGCAAGGCAATTTTTGGAATTTTTCTTAAAATCCTGTCAAGGCGGCAGACACCAAATTATCATCACCACGCACGAATCGAATTTGCTGGATTTGGATCTGCTGCGCCGCGATGAAATATGGTTTGCAGAAAAAGACCAAGGCGGTTCCAGCCATCTCTACTCCTTGTCTGACTTCAATGTTCGGACAGATCAAGACATTCGTAAACGTTACCTGCAAGGTCGGTATGGCGCTATTCCATTTTTGGGCGATTTAAACGCATTGCTGGAAAATGAAGATTAGCCTCAATGAGTTTAATCAAAGTCCTCAAACCTAGGCCGTTAATCAGAGATACTGGCAGTCTGCGCGACGACAGGCTGTTTATTGTCGCCAGTGATGACTCCTATGCGCCGAAACAGTATTTCGATTTTTTTCAGATCTCAAGGGTGAAAGTACATGTGGTTGAAACGCCCTTAGATGAGAACAGATGCCATGCCATTGATGTTCTACAGCGATTGGAGAATATTGAACATGAAGAGCAAGACGAACGCTGGATGTTGCTGGACACGGACCATTATGTTAATGGCCCTCATATAAAAGAATTTAGGCGAATCATTAAAGAAGCCAAAGAAAAAGGCATTTCCGTCGCTTTAAGCAAACCTTGTTTTGAGATTTGGTTGCTGCTGCACCACGTAGACAAAGAGGCAGTGACGGAACTAGACGACGCAAAAGCAGTAGAGAAAGCCTTGCGAAACTTGCTTGGGGAATATAACAAAACACGCTTAAAGCGTGAGCATTTTCCGTTTGAAGCTGTCGCCAAGGCATATCTACAAGCCAAAGCCTTAGATAAAACAGTCAAAGGTGGAGTGATTCCGCAAACCAACACCAGCCGTGTTTATCAACTATGGGAAGCCATTATCGCCAATGCGCTTCCATCGCTGCTCTCTCCAGAACTAGCCGCATTGCCGGCATTGAAGCGATAATCGATGAATGCCGGATGTTTGACGTTTGTAAATGACAGTTATAACGCCGGCGATTCATTGTAATCCGCTCCATCGTCTGTTTTTGGCCGATTATCGTCAGTTGTGCTAGTCTGTTTCCGACCCTTAACGACTTGATTGGCTAACACTTTGATCTACAAGACGGTATCGCAATGCCAACCAACTCAATCGGTAGTTGGTAAACTAAAAATTCATTCAGGCATCACAAACGAAGCTTGACTAGCCGCCACCGCCAAGTTACCGAGGTAGCCGTTTTTCCTGGACAGATATTCATCGACAAAGGCCTGCATCGGCTCGGCTTCATAATCGCTCGGCACACTGATCGCCAGTTTTTTAAAGCCTGTGCCGACTATATCGCCGCCCGCCTTGATCTGAAAGTGCAAAAAAGCCGTAGCGCGTTTGCCGTTGACTTCCATCTTCGGCTCCAGCATGTCCACGGACGCTTGCTGAAAATCAAGATGATCGAATGACAAAGTCATGCTTTCGTAAATGACCAGCGGCCGACTGATGTTAAACATAACATTTTCCTTGGCTAATAACGGCACCAGCACATACGGAAAGTTTTGCCCTGAAAAAGCCACATAATCGCGAATAAAGCTTTCAATCAATGCCGAATCCCGGCTAACGCTTCCCGAACGTTCGATTTGCAAATAGGGTTTGCCCTGATTGTCGCTCACATCGATTAACCCGGCGTCGGTATCGGGAAAGTTCAACAATACGTCATGCCCGACCATGCCGGAAAAGATAAAGTGCATGTTTTGGCTAAGGCCGTATTTTTCCAACGCCAGCGAAAACAGCAAATCGCCGGGTACGCAAAAACGTTTGGCGTCGATATCGTGTAAGGGGTTGAAATCATGTGCGACTTCTTTGGCGAACATGCTGGCTTGTTCGGCGGCAATACTGACATTGCCTTCGCAAATACTATAAAAATCTTTTAAAAACATGTTGTTATTTATTAATGTGGAAAGATGAGGCATTCTACCACAGGGCTTAAACTCCAAACACACCCTTGTTTTGTTATTTGAGTTACTAACTGAATTTGAAAACGCTGTAATTTATATGGGCTTGCCTTGGCTGCCGTAGAGTCGACTGCCGCAAATAAAAAGAAGCCGTATAATATCCGACAGGCGAAGCTATACAGCCAGTGTGAGGTTTTCAGACCGCCTGGCCTGCAATGCAACAAGTAGGAATGATAGAAGGAAACCGCTGCCTCTTGTTATATGCGGAAAATACAACTGCTTTTTGATGCCACAATGATTCAAGCCGCTACAGGCACTTTTTCCAAAACCCCCCGTTAAAACAATCAGGCCAACTCCCCTTATGAACACACTCGTCCAACTTCATGCCGACATTGACGCACGCGTACAAGCCATCCGCGACAGCCATTCCGATTGGCTATGCGGCTTGGGCTGCGATAATTGTTGCCACCGACTCGCCGAAATACCTTTGCTCACCGCCGCGGAATGGGATTGGTTGAGGCAAGGCTTGGCTGCCCTGCCTCCGGAGCAGTTTCAAGACGTCGATCAAAATATTACCGCACTGGTCGAACAGTCATCGCGCCCTATTGTCTGTCCGCTGTTGGATCGGTCGGCGCGGGCTTGCCGAGTCTATGCGCATCGCCCGGTAGCTTGCCGCACGTACGGGTTTTACGTCCAGCGTGAGTTGGGGCTTTACTGCAAAGACATCGAGGCGCGCGTTGCCGGCGGCGCTTGGGCCGAAGCGGTGTGGGGCAACCAGGATGTCATCGACCGCAGCCTCTGCGGCTTGGGCGATAGCCGCGAGTTGACCGAGTGGTTTGTGCGTTGGAAAAAGAGCGGGGACACGATTTGAAAACTCGGGATAGTGACGTGGCGCTATCCGCATTGACCAAATGGAGGTTCAATTGAAGCGTGGGGCGGTAGAAAGCCGATTAATGTAAAACAATGCAGAGGAACAGGCTGACTGACCTTCGCCGGGAACCGAACAAGCAAGCTTTGTTTACTTTACCGCGCCCGAACTGAATAAAGCGGGGCAAAGTCTGGAGAGAGACTGCTATATCTTGTGTATTTTCAGGGATCATCGTAAAGTGAAAATCCATAAGAGAATAACTATGACCCCATCACGTTAACCTCACCAATAAACCCGTCAGGCTATTGAGGCCATAAAATACGCTACTTTGTTTTAATCTGCGTTCTGCTGAGCCTTTTTGTTGACGGCATTGCCTATGCCACGCATAGCAGTAGCGCCTTCAAAGAAATATTATCGGCCGAGGAGCGTCTTTGGCTCACGAACAACCAATCGCGCATTGTCCTTGCGGTCGAGACAGCTTACGCGCCCTTCGTATTTATCGACTCATCAGGCCATCCCACAGGCCTCGCCAACGATTACATGCTGTTGCTCGAATCCAAACTTGGCGTCGATTTCAAGCAAAGACGTTTCTCGTCGCTAGACGACATTTTCACTAAAGTGCGTGGCGGCGAAGTGCAGATCGTCAATGCCGTCACCAAAACGCCTTGGCGATCTACCTTCTTAAATTTGACGAATTCTTTTATTTCCGTACCCAACGTTTTTATCGTCAGGAAGGATCGTTCAGGTCGGATAGGCGAGCAAAATCTATCGGGAATGACCGTCTCTTTGGTAAAGAAATATGCCGTTACCGAATACCTTAGCGGCAAAAATCTCGGTTTTACCCCCGAGTTGGTTGATGACGATCTCACTACCTTATTGAACGTCTCTTTCGGACGTTCCGATGCGGCCGTTATCGATCTTGCGACGGCGTCCTATTTAATCTCGCAAAAAGGCATCACCAATCTCCGTGTCGCCGGCGAAGCGGCTTTCGATATTCATCTTTCAATGGGCGCCTCCATAGGCGAACCTGTGTTATACCGTATTCTTGAAAAAGGGCTTGCCGCGATTACCGATGAAGAGCGGCGGGAGATTCAAAAACGCTGGATCAATAGCTCCCGGCAAAGCATCTTTAGCGACCGGCGCTTCCGGATGATTTTGGGGAGCCTGCTTTGCATCATTATTGCGGTCATTGCGGTCATCCTGATTTGGAATCGCACGCTCCGACGGCAGGTCACTCATCGCACCGAAGCGCTCGCCCTGGAAAAGGAATTTCTGAGAAAAAGTGAAGCGATGAATCGGGCGCTTATCAATGCTATGCCGGACCTCTTTTTTCTGAACCATAGAGCCGGGGAAATCTTGTTCATCCATAGGCCTCATTCAAATATGCCTTTTACCGCCACGGAAATCAGCCTTCACAGCAATATAGCCGCGATATTGCCCAAACCGATTGCCGATCGGTTCATGAAAGCGTTTGCGGATGCGCTTGACCAGTCTGCGATGCAGGAATTGAATTACTCTCTGCCGATAAATGGCCGGGAAAAGTGGTTCGAAGCCCGGATAGCGCCTTTCACCGTCGATGAGGTCATTACCTTCGTGCGCGATGTATCCGCCCAGAAAGAAGCCGAGCAGCTGCGCGCCCAATATCACCAGGAATTGGAAAAGCAGATTGCCGAACGTACCGCTGAACTGTCCGGGTTGAACATCAAGTTGCTGCAACTGAGCGAAACGGATGCCCTGACCGGCATCGCTAATCGGCACAAATACGACATCGCGATGGATATTGAATGGCGGCGGGCGATTCGTGAACGCCAACCCTTGGCGCTGCTAATCATCGATATTGATTATTTCAAGCAATATAACGATCAATATGGGCATCAGGCTGGGGATGACTGTCTTCAGCAAGTGGCGGAGATTTTAAATGCGTCGGTGCAGCGTGTCGGCGATTTGGCGGCGCGTTATGGTGGCGAGGAATTTGCAATCGTCTTGCCCGGCCTGAATGCGTCGGCTGCGGCTAAGATTGCAGAGAAAATACGGCACACTATCGAGAGTAAGCAAATTCCTCATGTCCGGAATATCCCCCTGCCGGTTGTGACCATTAGTGTTGGTGTCGCGTCCTGTCTGCCGGATCAAGATCAACATATGTCCAGCTTGTTGTATAAAGCCGATGCTTGCTTATATCAGGCTAAACACAATGGCCGGAACCGGGTCGTGGTGGCATGAGCCTGTTGGGTGTTGGGACATAAATTCAGATGTTAGATTTTGGCTGGTTTGAGCTGTTCAACCGATAGGCAAAAAACGACCCGTTGCGGTCTATCGCTCTATCTGATTCAATGGCAGCAATTTTATCATTCCGGCCATTATTACTTATCACCAATGACACACATTTTGTAAACCATTGTTCTGGATACAATCAATGTTGACACTTCTATACCCAAGCCTAATGCCTACTATTCAGCAGATGCCGGGCGGTATTTGGCCGCTCTGTTTGGTAGATGAAGAGTGCCCGATTTTCATAGTTAAGGCACCAAAGGAATACATCCTTGCTGCCAAGATTAATGCAGGTTTAAAAATCTACCTAGTGCCCGTCCGCATTGATAATCAAGAGACTTTTGGACTGGTTACAGCATTCTTCGATGATGAAGATGAACCTCTGAGCATTAAGACCCCCTTGTTTGCAGATGATTTTTCTATAACATTATTCGAATCGCTACGAAATGGGCGGCTCAATGTCCATTTTTTTGATGAGCTATCTCGTGAGCGCTTAGTCTATCGTGCACATGTCACGATTCCTGATGAGACAAAACAGAAAATTGATGAAATGACTCTGCTGGACTTCTCTTTGCCAAGCGCCCGAGCAATGCTGGATGGGATTGAAACATACTTTGGGCTGCGAACCTCTTTAGATGATGCTGGGGCGATTAATGTTTCCTTGGACGAGTCAACCTATGATAAAGATCTTTTCATCCAAGATTTGCGACCAGAGAAACATTCTTATCATGGTTCGCGTGGGTTTAGCCATACCATCTTGGAAAGAGAGGAGCCAGGAAGCTATCAAGAAGAAGATATAATTCAATGCCTGTTATTGGTCTTCTCTCCTGAACAAATTTATCTCAGTCCCAAGCGAATATACGATAAAGAAGAGATGTGCGATATTCTGGTAATCACCGATTCAAGGTTGCTAATCATTCAAGCAAAAGATAGTCCAAATATTGAGCGGATTAGCCGACAGAAGTTATCAAGAAAACGCAGCAACGTGTTGGGAGCGCTTAATAAAGCTATTGAACAGGTTAAGGGAGCGGTCGGCTACTACCGCCGTAATAGTGGCAGACTTGAATTTCTTATTGATGGAGTGCAACACACCATCGACACCAAACGGCTAACGATTAAGACATTAATAGTGGTCAAAGAGCTGTTTAATGATCAATACAAAGAATACAGTAAACTTCTTCTTGAGTTTTCCCAAGACAAAGCAATCCCATGTATCGCGTTAGACTATCCCGAGTTTTACCAATTCTGTGCGCATCTTCAAAATGAGAATGCCTTTTTCGATGCCTACAAAACCGTGATAGCTCATGCTACTAAGCATGGTGAGTATCCAAGGCTCAGGTTTGGCTTGGTCGAAGGGTAAATCAAGGAATCGAAGTCGTGTCGTATAACAATCACATACACTCGGACAGCAAAAGCGCTGCTACTTCGTCCTTCTGCTTTTTGCTGCCGGTGATGTGTAACGTTAAACGACTGCTCTCCGTTTTACTAACTCCATACGCTAAAGTTTTTGAATGTCGCAAAATGGCCGAAATTAGGCATTCAAAATTTGGCCGGGTTTATAGAATGACAGTGAAAGATTGCACCAAAAATCTTAATTTTTGGTACAGCGAGAAAAGTCTTTTTCTTGTTTGCGGTGCGTTTATGATGTAAAAATGAACCCTATAAGCTCCACAACTACATCATGAGGGTAGAACAATGACAAGGCAAAGTATTTCTTTAACCGCACCAAACGATAATTGGTTGAATTCGTTGATTGAAAGCCAAGAATACAGCAGCAAAAGCGAAATCGTAAATGACTTGATACGCAGGGCAAGGGCAAATCAAAACGAAGTAGAAATGATCCGCGCCAGGTTGATTAAGTCAGAAAATAGCGGACTCATAACTCAAACCGCTGAAGAAATAAAAGCGGAATTTAAGGAAGAGCTGAAACGTAATGGGGAACTATAAATTAACCGCAGATGCCAAGGAGGATTTGCGGCGTATCTATCGATATGGCGTTAAAGAATTTGGGGAAGCTCAAGCGGATTTATATTATGACGGATTATTCAGCCATTTTGGACAAATAGCAGATAATCCGTATTTATTTCAGGCTGTAGATCATATCCGAAAAGGCTATAGGCGTAGCGTCTGCGGGACTGCTAGGCATTGCAGCTCGATTCTTATTTTATCGATAACGCCTAGCCATTTCGCCCAATGGAACGACTTTAATTTTACCGGCGTGTCCGGCAGAGCCGAAGGCTTCGTAGCGCGCCTGACACAGCGCTTGCATCGCGTCCCTGGCGGCTTGGTAAATCTTGCGCGCGTCCAAATCCGAGGCGTTTTCGGGTTGGCTTACATAGCGGCGGATAGCGCCGGTAGAAGCCATGCGTAAGTCGGTATCGATATTGACTTTACGGACGCCGTATTTAATCCCTTCGACAATTTCAGCCACCGGAACGCCATAGGTTTCAGCAATATCGCCGCCGTATTCATTGATAATTTCCAGCCAGTCTTGCGGCACCGAACTGGAGCCGTGCATAACAAAATGGGTATTCGGCAGGCGTTGCTGCAAGGTTTTCAAGCGGCTGATGACCAACACTTCGCCGGTGGGCGGTTTGCTGAATTTATAAGCGCCGTGACTGGTGCCGATGGCGACCGCTAGGGCATCGATTTGGGTTTGCTTGACAAATTCAACCGCTTCATCGGGATCGGTCAGCAATCGGCTGTGATCCAACGCTTCGTTTTTAGTTTCCAATGAACCCAGACAACCGATTTCACCTTCAACCGAGACGCCGCAGGCATGAGCCATTTTAACGACGGTACGGGTAACGGCCACGTTATAGTCAAAACCGGCAGGCGTTTTCATATCTTCCAGCAGTGAGCCGTCCATCATCACCGAACTGAAGCCGGATTGAATGGCTTGGGCGCAAATGTCGGGTGTGGGCGCATGATCCCGGTGCATGACCACCGGAATATGCGGATATTGTTCAACGGCGGCTAGAATCAAATGGCGTAAAAATACTTCTCCGGCATAGCGGTTCGCTCCGGCCGAGCCTTGCATAATGACCGGGCTGTCGCAGACATCCGCCGCTTGCATAATGGCTTGAACCTGCTCCATGTTACTGACGTTGAAGGCGGGAACGGCAAAGCCGTGCTCCGCGGCATAATCCAAAACTTGTCGCAATGACACTAAAGCCATGATCGGCGCTCCTTAATTGAGTTTTATTGTTAGGTTTTATCTATCGCCGGGCGATATTGTCAGTCCGGCGTATGACTTGATGGAAAAACGGTGTGGTTACGATCAAACCGAGCGGCATAGTAATGTCATTGACCTGAATGCGCCAGACCCGGAAGGATCGATAGTCGGCTTTGTCAGCCTGGTTTATAAAAAGGCCTAAACAAATTGACTGTATAACTGCCATAATCCGAACAGGCTCACCGCAACCAGACCGCCGCCAATCCAGCGTTTAAATATCAAGTCATTACGCACAATAGCGTTATGGGCTTTCAAGCCCAGCATATGCCCTATCGCGGCAACGGGTAAAAGCGTCAGCGCCGTTAGAAAATGCAAATCAACGGATAAGGTAATGAACGTGGTCATTTTGATGCTGACCAAGATGAACCATAAGACAAACAAGGTGTCGCGCAATTTATAGTGACTGACATTACGCATATAGACGGCGACCATTAAGGGTGCTCCGGTCAAGGAAATCCCGGCAATGTAGCCGCCTAAAATTAAAAGAACTCTATCCGCCCAGACATGTTGGCTTGTTATGCCTCGGTTGAGTAGCCAGATGAAACCGTAAAACAAGGTGATCGAATAGATAAAGCTGTTCAGCCATAAAACCGGCAAATTCAATAAGCCGAAAACGCCTATGATGGCGGCCGGGATAATGTAAATCGAAGACTGCCGCAAATACTGCCAGTCGACGTTATGCAAGCGGTTAAGCAAGGTTAAGCCGGAGAAAAACAATAAATGCACGCCGATGATAGGCAACCATAACAGTGGATTGTTGTGGATAAATAACAGCAGCGGTAAGCCTAACGCGGCGCCGCCAAAACCAAGCCCGGTTCGTACAAAGCCGGTCCAGACGAACACCAGAGCAATAAACAGCGTTTGGTAAAGCGAGAAATCGAGTAACGTCATTGAAGAATAGTCTGCCTTAATGTTGAATGGCTTTGCCGTTTACGTTTCAGCAATCGCCTTTGCTTGTGCGCCTCTTACTGACTTGAGGTCTGTTAATTTTATAATATAAAATCGTATCAAGACTTACTTATAGCGGAGAACGATGCGATGAAAGCAAGCATATCCTTATTAAGTCTGGTTATGGTCGCGGCATTGCCGCTCGGCAGCTATGCCGAGAAAAGCAGTGCGCCCTACAGCAAAGCGGCCGATGAGACGCTGCGAAAAACGTTAACGCCTTTGCAATACGAGGTAACGCAAGAAGAAGCCACGGAGCCGCCTTTTAAAAATGCCTACTGGAATGAAAAACGGCCGGGTATTTATGTCGATGTGGTCAGTGGCGAGCCTCTGTTTTCATCCAAGGACAAATATGATTCGGGAACCGGTTGGCCCAGTTTTGTGCGTCCGCTGGTGCCTGAGAATGTCGTTAAAAAACAGGATTTTCTGCTGATATTTCCCCGCACCGAAGTGCGTAGCCGTTATGGCGATTCCCATTTGGGTCATGTCTTCAATGACGGGCCGAAACCAACAGGACTCCGATATTGTCTTAATTCGGCTGCATTGCGATTTATCCCGGTAGAAGAAATGGAAGCCGCCGGTTATGGCAAGTTTTTGATCGAGTTTCAAACAACTAAATAACGTGCATTTATAGACTTTCGCGTGGGAATGCAGTGAGGGACGCTCCTGCGTCCCGTACCGCTAGAGGGTATTCCGGCATCCCGAAGCTTCGTAGTGCCGGAGCGTGGGAACGATAGCGAGCCCATCCATACTTTACGCCGCTATATTAATTCCGGGCTCTATAACTCATTTAACGTGAAAACGCTGTAAGCTCAGACGGTTTTTTATTCTAAGCCTATGACTTAGCTTTACTAATTGCCGCCGCTAATAATTTATCGGTCTGCAAAATATGGCTATATAACCAATCTTTCAAAAAATCCGACACTTTTGTCGTCAGCATTATTTTTCCGTTATCTAAATCTGTCTGCAAATTTTCTACTTGGCTTATCAATTGTTGGTGTTTTCTCCGGTGGTCTTCGAACAGTGCATATTTAATCCGCAACATTTCGTCTTCTTCCCTTTTAAAATGCTCGCTTGTATAGATAAAAAGGTTGTTGAGCACCTTACTGATCACTTCTTTTCCTCTTCCTTCCTGCATTGCGTTATGGAAATTATTGATCATCTTGATGAGTTTTTTATGATCATCGTCGATGAATTGATTGCCTACGCTCAGTTCATCGCTCCAATCGAAAAATGTTTCACTTTTAGGCTGTTGTAGTTGAGCGGCATTAGTGTCGACTTCTTTTTTTAATTGTACGATTGCTATTCCGGTCTCATTGGACGCTTTGTTATAGGGGGTGTTTGTACCGAGCATCGCCTCTGCTTCAGTATATTTTTTTAGATTGATGGCCGTGGCAATCTTGCCGGCTTCCATATGAAATATTTTATGTTTTGCTTTGCAATTTTTATGACTTTCCAACATGCCATATAGAGTTTCACTTTCTCCATACAGCCATTTTCCAAGTTCGCAGCAATTGTCTTTGGCTATGGTTAAATCATCCAGCATTTCTTTGTTTGATATTGCAGTCCTGAATTTGGTTTTCCATTCGGCGTGTTTTTGCAATGCGTTATCTAAATTCATGTCAATACTTCCAACTTATTTTATTTTTTAAATACAATTTTTGATACTTCCGGGTATGAAGCTCACCACCATTATATTGAACTTAGTTGCCGGATAGCTAAGCAATATGTGAGCCTGTTATAAAAAGTATATTTGCCCGGCTGAAATCGATGCATTAACACGCTTCATTCAGCCTTATTCTTGGCCATAAAACAGACGGGCCCCTTATCGGGTCAAATTTGATACGGCGGTTCGATACCGTTTCCAATCCTGCGGCGTATCCAAATCCCACTGCTCGTTCAGTTCATGATGGCGCAGTTTGCAACGCTCGATACGGCTGCGGGTTTCATCAAGCACTCGCGCTGTTCCCCAAGTCAAGTTCTCGAAAAGTTCCGGGCGAGGCCGGTTGAGCCCGATCAGCACATAGCCGCCGTCTTCCGCGGGGGCTAACACGACTTCATTATCTTGGCTCAAGGCGGTTAAGGCCTCGTTCAAATCCTGTTCTGTGAGTGACGGGCAATCGCAACCCATCAGCAAGGCGTGAGAGTAAGTAGCAAGCGCCGAGTAAAAAGCATGATGCATGCGTTCGCCTAAATCGGCGCCTTGTTGTTGCTTTAGTCTTAGCGGATAGGTTGCGGCCGATTCGGCAAAGAAAGCATGGTCAATGCTGGGGAAGCACCAGAGTTGCACCGGGCATAAGTTACTTCGGGTGGCGCGTTGCAGGGTTTTTATGCTGAGTTCGATATGCAGTTCGGCGGCTTGTTCGGCGCTTAATGCCGGGATCAAGCGGGTTTTAACTTGGCCCGGAACCGGGGCTTTGCAGAAAACCATCAGAACAGCGTCGGGGTATCGGTAAGTCATCGTCTGCGCAAGGCTTGAAAAGGCAGCAGCAATAACTGCAAGAAACCTAATTCATGCGGTTTGCGGAACGGCTCTAAACCGATAGCCATCGTCGTTTGCGGCTGTTTGGGGTCGGCCGTGTAGGTTCCGCACAACCTGTCCCAGCAGGAAATGGAAAAGCCGTAATTGCTGTCGGTTTCGGCCGGTAACGTCGAATGATGAATGCGGTGCATATCCGGCGTAATGATTAGCCAACGCAGCTTTTTATCGAGTGCCGGCGGAATGTTGATATTACTGTGGTTAAAGGTTGCGGCACCGTTCAGGATAATTTCAAAAATAATGACCGCCCACGGATTCGCGCCGATTAAAACAACGCACAGCACTTTGTACAGCATCGAAATCATGATCTCCAGCGGATGAAAGCGCACTGCGGTGGTGGCGTCGAATTCCAAATCGGTGTGATGCACTTGATGTAAACGCCACAGCAGCGGCCATTTGTGCGAAACGATGTGCTGGCCGTAAATGGCAAAGTCAAGAACCAGCAAAGTCACGATAATCGACAGCCATTCGGGGACAGGCCATTGGTTTAACAAACCGTAATGTTGATTTGCGGCATTGACCGCGCTCAGGTAAGCGATGCCGCCCAGCGTTAAACGCATGATTGCGATATTAAATACGGCCAGCCCTAAATTAACCGGCCAGCGTTGTTTCCGGTTGAGGTGTGGGATTCTTCGGGGGCTGACATACTCCCAGCCAATCATGATGCAGAAAATGCCTAATGCGGCGGATAAACGGATTACGGTTTCCAAAATTGCCCCCTGGAATAAAGTTCGGACAAGAGTTCCGGGTCCGCGCCGAACAAGTAACCCAGGCGCAAACTCCACATCAGCAGTATAGTCCTGTACACGCCGTAGCGCTGCCACCTTCGACCGGAGCTGGTGACTTTGGAATTAAGGCAAAGCGGCGGGCCGATTTTTTTCAGCGCCTTGCTCAAGGCGATGTCTTCCATTAAGGCGATGTCGGGATAGCGTCCGGCTTTTTCAAACGCGACTTTGGTGACGAAAATAGCTTGGTCGCCGGTGGCAATACCGGTCAAGCGGGAGCGCCGGTTCATCATCCAGGCGATTATTTTAAGCATGAAAGGGTCGCCGCTTAATTGAATGTCGAAACGGCCCCAGTGCTTGTTGCCTAAGTGTTGCTCGACCAGCTGCAAGGCATGTTCGGGCAAATAAGTATCGGCGTGCAGGAAGATCAAAATATCTCCTAATGCATGGTCGGCGCCGGTGTTCATTTGCCGGGCGCGGCCTTTGGCCGAGCTTATGATTTGGTCGGCCAAATGGGCGTGAGGGGCATTAACCATCGGCTGTTCGGCGGCGTCGACAATGATGATTTCGCACTTATCCCGTAACGGCTGCAAGGGAAGCAGGCACGAGATAATAGTTTTTTCTTCATTCAAGGTTGGGATGATGAGGGAAAATTTCATGAGTCGTAAAATTAAAAGAATTTACCATGAAGAGCATGAAGGACATGAAGTTATCCTTTCGTGTCTTCGTGCTGAAAAAACCTTATAGAGTCCAGAGTGAATAAAACGACATCGTTCCCACGCTCCGGCGTGGGAATGCAGTGAGGGACGCTCCTGCGTCCCGTACCGCTAGAGCGGTATTCTGGCATTCCCACGCCGGAGCGTGGGAACGATAGCGAAAATTTCATGAGCCGTAAAATTAAAAGGATTCACCATGAAGACACGAACGACTTGTATGGATGCTGGAGGTAGAATTGCGTCCGGAACGGCAATCGAGGGCAATGCATGGAGCAATTGCCGAGAGCGCGAAGGAACAAAACTTCATGTCCTTCGTGCTCTTCGTGGTGAGTAAAACCGTTAGCGTTACAGAAAGCAACGATCACCCCGTTTTGTGCTGCAACGCGGCCCTGACGCAGCGCAAAATGCCGTAACTGTATTGCCCGTCAAACAACTCGTAAACCGGTTTAAGCGCGTTCTTTTGGTCTTCGGGAAGATTCATAATAGCTTCTTCTATCCGGCTGATTTCCCGCTCAGGTAATTCCACCACATCGGCCAATACCAGCATTCCCTGCTCCAGAGACTGAGCCAAATGGCCGTAAATCGTGGTTTCTTGCAGCTCTCTTTGCCGGGCAATCTGCTTTACGCTGTAACCCAAGCGGAATAAAGCCACCGATTCGGCCATCGTATCCGACAGGCCAATCGGCCCATTGTTAAGATCGGCAAATTCTTTAATGACGGCCAGGAATTCATCGGCGTAAAGCTCCAGTTTGCGTTCGCCGACACCGGACAACAGGCCCATCTCTCGGCGGTTACTTGGCTTGGCTTCCAGCATTGCCATCAAGGTGGCGTCATGAAAGATAACATAAGGCGGCACATCCTGAGCATCGGCCAGCATCTTGCGTTTGGCGCGCAAGGCGTTCCACAGCAGGGTATCGTCGGCTTTTGCAAATTCCCGGCCGGTTTTTCGAGCGCGCTCGGCACCGGCTTTAACTTTCTCGGCCTTCAAGTCCTTGCGCAGCATCAATTGCTGTTCCCCGCGCAAAATCGGCCGACAGGCTTCGGTCAATTGCAACGCGCCGAAACGGTCGAAATCGACCGCAACCAGTCCTCGCGCGACCAATTGCCGAAATACCGAATGCCATTGCTGTTCGTCAATATCGTTGCCGATACCGAAGGTCGATAGCTGATCATGAGTGGCTCTTAAAATCCGCTCGGTCGACTTGCCGCGCAGCACATCGATCAAATAGCCGACGCCGTAGCGTTGCTGGGTGCGATGAATGCAAGACAGCGCCTTTTGCGCGGCCAACGTGCCGTCCCAGGTTTTAACCGGCTCCAAACAAGTGTCGCAATTACCACAGGGCTGCTCAAGACGGTCGCCGAAGTAGCCCAGCAAGGACTGACGTCGGCAATGAACCTGCTCGCATAAGGCCAGCATCGCATCCAATTTGTGGTATTCGATGCGCTTATGCGCTTCATCGGCGTTGGAATCTTGCAGCATTTTGCGTAAGGTGATTACATCCTGTAAACCGTAAGCCATCCAGGCATTAGCGGGCAAACCGTCGCGTCCGGCCCGGCCAGTTTCCTGGTAATAGGCTTCAACGCTTTTGGGCAAATCCAGATGCGCGACAAAGCGGACATTGGGCTTGTCGATGC
>SXGU01193526.1_pt1 | contig 17303 bp, 20 predicted proteins | sample 3174531 | NCBI WGS metagenome assembly SXGU01 (sample SAMN11356863, study PRJNA531348) | freshwater metagenome | isolation source: freshwater sample F1-140 | place: China: Fuxian Lake, Yuxi | collected 2017-12-25 | reverse complement strand
TGTCGTCCCAGAACGCGGTTAATTTACCCAAACCCCAAGTGCCGGCTAAGGCACAGGCTTCGTGTGAAACGCCTTCCATCATGCAACCGTCACCTAAAAACACATAAGTGCTGTGGTCTACAATGTCGTGGCCTGGTTTATTAAATTGGCTGGCTAATAATTTCTCGGCCATGGCAAAACCCACGCCGTTAGCAACACCTTGGCCCAATGGGCCGGTGGTGGTTTCAACGCCTGGTGCGTAACCGTATTCTGGGTGACCAGCACATTTTGAATGCAATTGACGGAAAGTTTTTAATTCATCCATAGGCAAGGCGTAACCGGTCAGGTGTAGCAATGAATAAATCAACATAGAGCCGTGACCATTTGAAAGAACAAAACGGTCGCGGTTTGCCCATTCAGGATTTTTTGGGTTATGGCTTAAATGGTTATTCCACAATTCTTCAGCAATTTCTGCCATGCCCATGGGCGCGCCTGGGTGACCAGAATTCGCTTTTTGTACCGCATCCATAGATAACGCACGGATGGCGTTGGCTAGGTCTTTACGTGTTGCCATAAATTTCTCCCTAATGATTTAGCTTGCAGCTTTACCGATTGCCTTAAGACCATACTCGCATGGCTCAAGTCACACAGAAAATCCAGTAAAACCTTGAATGAATTCTTCAAAAAGCCAGATTTCATGACTGGCTTTTTGCAAAGGTTAAATTATTGCTTAATTACCCTATTTGGGCAAGGGCTTAGCTTAAATCTTGCTGGAAGAAAATAGCCGGGGGATGGATTAATGCTGAGCCACTTTATTTTAGAGTATGCCCAGTTTGAATTTAATGACGAACTTGGCTAAATAGCCCACCATGCCGAAAGTGAGGCCAAGAAACAGGGCAAACGTACCAAATTTGCCGGCTTTGGATTGCCAAGCCAAGTGGCCCACGATGAAAATCATTAACAGCATGAGGCCGCCTACGCCGTAGGTCATGCCGAACTCGCTAATTTGTGCTTCGGTCAATCCAAACACGGTGCCTGGCATATTATTTTCCTTGCTGCCTCAAGGCCTAATGACTAATCAGGCTGATGATTTGTTGTTGGGCAAATTCCATGGGCTTGCGCTTAAAGCCGCTTTTTGCAAATTGCTGCCAGCGCCCCACCACGTAACAGAGCATTAAATTGGCCTGGGCTTCGGCATCGGTTTTATGGCCGGTTTGTGTTTCGGCGATGCGTAGGCTTTGTTTGAGCGTCACTTCAATTCTGTCGTTCAGTTGGTTGATGCGCGCTTGCAATTTTTCATCTTCGTTGACCAAGGCGTCGCCTATCAATACCCGCGTCATGCCGGGATTTTTTTCGGCAAAAACCAAGAGCATGGATAAAATGCGTTGCAGTTGTTTTTGCCCGTCGCTTTCTTCAGCACTGATTTTATTGATTAAACCAAAAATGGTTTCTTCTATGAACACGATCAAGCCTTCGAACATTTGCGCTTTATTGGCAAAGTGTCGGTACAGGGCGGCTTCGCTGACATCCAATTTGGCCGCCAGCGCGGCGGTGGTGATTTTTTCGCGTTTCGGCGACTCCAGCATTTTGGCTAGGGTTTCTAAAATTTGTTGTTTGCGTTCGCTGGCCATGTGCCTCTCCTTGGGTGGTATGCCTGATTAACTCAATAGATAGGCCATTATAACCGAATGTGAGTGAGTGCTAACACTTGACTTAAACGGTAATCAACAAATGACGGTTTTTGTAGTTTTTTGCTGACTAAGATGGTTTTCATGCCCAGTCGTTTGGCGGTCATCAGGGCCGCTGCATTGTCTTCTAGCAAGACACAATCACTGGCTGAGGCTTTGATGGTTTTAAGCAGCATTTGAAAACCGCGTAGCGAAGGTTTTGCGTGGAATTTGCTGGATTCGACACTGAACACCAGTTCAAAACAATCGCTGATGCCGAGCAAATCCAATACGCGCAAAGCATACTCTCGCGGCGCATTGGTGAACACCAGTTTGCGTCCGGCCAAGCTTTGTATTAAGTGGCGCAAGCGCTTAACCGCAATCACGCGCTCGGCTAAATCGTCAAATTGGTGGGTGACTTTTAAGAAATGGTGTGGGTCGGTTTGGTGGTGGCGCATGAGCCCCTTGAGGGTGGCGCCATACACTTGCCAATAATGTTTGCGCAAGGCATGGGCGCTGTCTTCATCCAAGGCCAGTGTGTGCATGATGTAGTTGGTCATGGCCTGATTCATGACCGGGAAAATGTGCGCAGAGGCGTTGTGCAAGGTGTCGTCCAGATCAAAAATCCAGACCTTGGGGGCGCGGCTTTTGGCCAATTTACTTGGCCTTAATCAGGGTGCCCACGCCTTCGTCGGTCAACACTTCAAGCAGCAAGGCGTGTTCCACCCGGCCGTCTATGATGTGCACGGTTTTGACCCCACTCCTGGCAGCATCCAAAGCCGAGCTGATTTTGGGCAGCATGCCACCCGATAAGGTGCCATCGGCCACTAAATCGTCGATTTGTTTGGGCGTGAGACCGGTGAGTAATTCGCCATTTTTATCCAGCACACCCGGTGTGTTGGTTAGCATGATGAGTTTTTCTGCGCCCAAAATTTCCGCCAGCTTGCCGGCCACCACATCGGCGTTGATGTTATAGGATTCGCCGTCTTTGCCGACGCCTATCGGTGCCACCACTGGAATAAAGTCGCCACCATCTAAGAAATTGATGATGCTAGGATCGATGGCGCTGATTTCGCCCACCAGCCCCACGTCTATCATTTTCTTGGGGTCGTTTAAGTCTTCCATGAGTAATTTATGGGCATGGATGAAATTGCCGTCTTGGCCGGTTAAGCCCACCGCCTTACCGCCATGGCGATTGATTAGATTGACAATTTCTTTGTTCACCTGGCCGCCCAGAACCATTTCCACCACGTTCATGGTTTCTGCATCGGTGACGCGCATGCCTTGAATAAACTCGCCTTTTTTGCCTAGCTTGTCCAGCATGTCATTAATTTGCGGGCCGCCGCCGTGCACCACCACTGGGTTCATGCCCACCAGTTTTAACAACACCACGTCTTGGGCAAAGCATTCTTTTAAGTGCTCGTCCGTCATGGCGTTGCCGCCGTATTTAATGACTATGGTTTTATCAAAAAAGCGTTTGATATAAGGCAGTGCCTCAGCAAGGGTGCGGGCTTTTTTTCCGGCAGTGGTTTGGCTTAGCATAAGAATTCCATGGGTTTTAATTTTGGTGGTGCGTATGGCCTCATTGTAACTAAAATTTCCTAAAGCGTTTTGTTAAAAACTTTAGAATTGCGCTGAAAATTATAAAGTTTTTGTTTTTCCGCCGGCAATTTGTCCACACTTTGCTCGGTAAAGCCGCGCTCTAAAAACCAGTGTTCGGTGCGGGTGGTTAAACAAAACAAACTTTTGAAACCCAGCGCTTTAGCCTCATGGGCACAGTAATAAAACAGCTTGTCACCACGGCCGGCGCCGCGGTAAGCCGGGTCTATGGCCAAGCAGGCAAATTCGGCGCTGTGTTCGGCTCTAAACGGGTAGAGTGCGGCGCAACCGATGACCCTATTGTCGTGCTCCATCACGTAAAAATAATCAATTTCCATTTCTATGCGTTCGCGGCCGCGCCGCACTAAAAAGCCTTCGGCTTCTAAAGGTTCTATCAGTTTTAAAATGCCGCCCACGTCATCAATATTGGCTTGGCGCATGCTCTCTAAGCTTAACTCGGTGACCATGGTGCCTATGCCGTCTACGGTAAATAGTTCTTGTATGATGGCGCCGTCTATGTGCCGAGAAATAAGGTGGGTGCGCGCCACGCCGTGCCCGCAAGCCCTGACGGCGGCCGGCAAGTAGTAATTCACGTCTTCGGACACGTTGATGGCTTGCTCGTTTTCTTGCGCGCGGTTTTGTATATTCTTCAGTAAATTGCCGGCTTTTTCAGCGGTCATTTCACGCAATAGCTCACCGCGTAAATTATGCACGCCAGCAGAGTCCATCAAGAAAATCAGCTTATCGGCATCCAAGGCAATGGCAGCGCTCACTGCCACGTCTTCTAGGCTTAAATTAAATGCCTCGCCAGTGGGCGAATAGCCCAGGGGTGATAGCAAGACCAATTCGCCATCGTCCAGGCGTTTTTGCATGGCAAAGGCATCGATGCGGCGCACTTCGCCGGTGTGTTGTAAATCCACCCCATTGCGTACGCCGCTGGGTTTGGCCGTGACGAAATTGCCGCTGGCCACACGTATGTCAGCGCCGGCCATGGGTGAATTAACCAGCCCCATGGACAGCAAGGCCTCTATTTCTACCCGTATGGCGCCGTTGGCTTCTTTTACCGCTTCCATGGCATCGTCATCGGTGACGCGTAAGCCATCGACAAATTTAGGCGTGAGTTTGTCCCGTTTTAGGCGTCGCTCTATTTGCGGTCTGGCGCCATGCACCAATACCAAACGGACTTCTAGGCTGGCGAGCAGATTGAGGTCGTGTGATAGGGCGACGAATTGCTTTTCATCCACCACTTCGCCGCCAAAGGCAATGACAAAGGTGCGGCCGCCAAAAGCGTGTATATAGGGCGTGGCCGAGCGAAACCATTGCACAAAATCTTTTGCATGGGGTTGTGATGTTGGTTTGTTAGCCAAGCGCATTTCCGATCCAGATGCAGGGCTAACAGGAAGTTCGCTGTGAGCATACAAATAGGCCGGCGTGCAATCGAGCGCGTTCGCCACTTTGCGCAGCAAGCTTTCGTTGATGCCTAATTCGCCGCGCTCTATGCGCGACAAATTGCCCGGGTCGGCCGCCACTTGGGTGGCTAGGGTTTGCAGGGTCATGCGCAGTGCTTTGCGTCGGTTACGAATGGCATGGGCCAGTGACATGGGTGAATACCTTGCTTTAAAATGTAAATTTTACAAAATAATAAAATTTATTTGTAAATAAAGCAAGTGCTTACTTAAAAATCCCCCCAAAGACTTTGCATCGCCGTGATGGCGGTCAGCGCGGCGGTTTCTGTGCGCAGTATGCGTGGCCCTAGCACGGTAGATAGAAAGCCATGCTGACTGGCTAAATTAATTTCTGCATCGGTTAATCCGCCTTCTGCGCCTATTAATAAAACGATGGCTTGTGTGGGTTTGGCCAGCTCGGCTAAACGTGTGGCACCCACTGGGTTTAATAAAATGCGTGTGCTATTCGCGCTAGCATTACTGGCTAGCCAATGGCTTAAGCTAACGGGCGCTAACACCTGTGGGATGCTGGCGCGTCCGCATTGTTCGCAGGCTGAATGGACAATATTTTGCCAATGCGCCAAGCGTTTTTCGGCGCGATCAGACGACAGTTTGACCACGCTGCGCTCGGTGGCGAGGGCTTGTATGCAGGTGACGCCTAGTTCCGTGGCTTTTTGTATGGTGTAGTCCATGCGGGTGCCGCTGGAGATGCCTTGCAGCAAAGTGATGTGCAAGGGCGATTCTTTGTTGGCTGCTGTTTTTAATTTGACTTGGGCGGTCGCCGCGGTTTTTTTTATGCTGCTTAATGCGCACTGGTAATCAAAGCCGTCGCCATTAAATAGGCTGATGCTGTCGCCAATTTGCAAGCGTAGCGCGCGGGTGGCGTGGGCGCTGGCATTGTCGGACAGGGTGGCGGTGGCGCCTATTGCCAATGGGTGGGGGTGATAAAAACGTGCGTTAGCCATGTGTCAGCAAATTAAAGTGATAAAATTTGATTATAAAACCATTTGGAGTAATGCATGGCAAGTATCCATCCACCGGTATGCGATTTTGGCTGGCAGGCGCCGGACTTTAATTTAGTCAACGTCGATGGGCGCAGCTTGAGTCGCGATCAAGTGATGGGCGAAAAAGGCTTGTTAGTGATGTTTATTTGCAATCACTGCCCGTATGTAAAAGCCATATTGCCGCGTTTATTGGCCGATTGCCGTGAGTTAAAAAGCATCGGCATCCATAGCGTGGCTATCATGTCGAATGACCCGACAGTCTATCCAGAAGACCGTTTTGAAAACATGCAAAAAATAGCAGCAGACTTGGATTTTCCATTCGCCTATTTGCTCGACAGCACCCAGCAGGTGGCCAAAGCCTATGGTGCGGTGTGTACACCTGATTTCTTTGGCTTTAATAGCCAAGGCCAACTGCAATACCGCGGACGTTTTGACGAAAGCCGCAAAGAAACGGCCAGCAACAGTAGCCGTGATTTATTTCATGCCATGCGTCAAATTGCCAAAACAGGCTTAGGCCCCACCGAGCAAATAGCCAGCATAGGTTGCAGTATCAAGTGGTTGGATGAATGAGTAGCCATGCGGCAAGTCCGCCCATGTTTTAAGGATGACAGATGACAGCGTTTAAAAAATTAAAATGGGGTATCTTGGGCGCCGCTCGTGTCAATGAGCGTTTGCTGCCTGCCATCATGACGGCGGCCAATGCCGAATTGGTGGCCATCGCCAGTCGCCGCCCTGGAGCGGCCCAAGCCACTTTGGATAAATACGCTGTTGGCGATGCCTCGCGGGTACGCTGCTATGACGATTTGACTAGCCTCATTCATGACCCCGAGGTGCAGGCAATTTATTGCCCCATGGCCAACGAAGAGCACGCCGAGTGGGCATTGCAAGCGATAGCGGCGGGCAAGCATTGTTTAATAGAAAAACCCATGGCGATACGGCTAAATGATTTGGATGCGATAGCCGAGGCAGCTAGCCATCATCAAGTCAAAGTGATGGAAGGCTTTATGTACCGCTTTCATCCGCAACACGCGCGTTTGCAGGCCATGTTGGATAGCGGTTTGATAGGCGATGTGTTATCGGCGCGCGCCTCTTTTTCATTTTTGATGCAGCCGGCCCGTTTGTACCGGGTTAATCGCCGTATGGCCGACGGTGGTGGGGCCATGTGGGACATAGGCCCTTACGCGGTGCATGCGCTGCGCTGGTGCTTTGCAAAAAATGGCCAGCCCGTTGCGCCGTTGACTGCCTTGGCTCAGGCCAAATTAAATGAGCATGGCGCGGACACGGTATGCAGTGGCGTGTTGGATTTTGGGCCAGACCACCAAGGTCGGGCGCGTTTTGGCCATTTTGATGTCAGTTTTGAGCGTAGCCGTAAGTCCGAGTACGAAATCATAGGCACCAAAGGCTGGCTAAAATGCCAGGCGGCTTGGGTGTTTGAGAACGATCAGCCGCTCATCAGTTGGGGCTTGGACGACGGCAGTTTTGGCGAAGAGCGCATGGCGGCCAGCAATCACTTTGGCTTAGAAATAGCCCATTTCAGTGATTGCGTGTTGAACGATAGACCGCCCTTATTAAGCCTGCAAGATGCTAGGCAAAATGGTCAGGCCATCAGCGCCGTATTGCACAGCGTTGCGAGTGGCGGGCTGTGCCCCTTGATTTAAGACTGAGGCTGGAATTTTTTAACCGAGTCAAGATTTAGTCTGCTGCACAAATAAGGTATAATCCGCGCTTAATTTATTGATGTGACGGGTGGATGCATGCCTATTTACGATTACCAATGCGCAAGTTGCGGCCATAAAGCCGAAGTGATGCGCAAAATCAGCGCGCTGGCCACGGAGGATTGCCCGGTATGTGGCGCAGCCGCATTTAGCAAACAATTATCCGCCCCTAGTTTTCAGTTGAATGGCAGTGGTTGGTACGCCACGGATTTTAAAAATGCCGGTGCTGGCGCGAGCAAAGCCCCAGCCAGCGCTGAAAAAAAGTCTGAAGCGGCGGCAGTCACGCCCGCTTGTGCCAGCGGTTGCGCTTGCCATTAACGCGACACGATAAGCCCCATTTTTTATTAAAAGTGCCCACATGAAAAAATATTTTATTACCGGCTTGCTTGTTTTGGTGCCCTTGTTTATCACGGTTTGGGTGATTTCAGGCTTGGTCGGCATGATGGACCAAAGTTTGCTGCTGTTGCCTGAAGCGTGGCGGCCTAAAGCGCAGTTGGGCCTGGAAATACCGGGCATGGGCGCCTTGCTCACCTTGCTGATTATTTTCTTGACCGGTTTAATCGCCACCAATTTTTTTGGCAAGCGCTTGATCTTGGTCTGGGAAGCGCTGTTGGCCCGTGTGCCGGTGGTGAAATCCATCTACGCCAGCGTTAAACAAGTGTCGGATACGCTGTTTTCTGATTCAGGCAATGCGTTTAGGCAGGCGGTGTTGGTGCAGTTTCCAGGGCCGGGCACTTGGACCATAGCCTTTGTCACCGGCAAACCCGGTGGCGATGTGGCCAACCATTTAAGCGGCGATTATGTGAGCGTGTACGTACCGACCACGCCCAACCCGACCGGCGGTTATTTTTTGATGCTGCCACGTGCTGACGTGGTGGAGTTGGACATGAGTGTGGACGAGGCCTTGAAATACATTATTTCCATGGGGGTGGTTGCACCACCGACTAAAGCCAAAGCAAAACGCCAGCAGCCAACGGCATAAACTTTTTTAATTTTAACTGACTATTTACAAGACTTTATTTATGATGCGTACCCATTATTGCGGCCATTTAAACCGCCAACACATAGGCCAAACCGTTACTTTATGTGGTTGGGCACACCGTCGCCGTGACCACGGCGGGGTGATTTTCATTGATTTGCGTGACCGTGAAGGTTTGGCGCAAATCGTGGTGAATCCGGATGCAAAAGCCGCCTTTGCCATCGCTGAAAGTGTGCGCAGTGAATACGTGTTAAAAGTTGTCTGTGAAGTGCGTGCGCGTCCCGAAGGCGCGACCAATGCCAACTTGGCCACCGGCGAAGTGGAGATGATCGCCACCGAAATCGAGGTGCTGAATGCTTCGCTCACACCACCGTTTATGTTGGACGATGAGAACTTGACCGAAACCGTGCGCCTAGAGCACCGTTACATCGATTTGCGTCGCCCGGCCATGCAAAAGAACATGATGTTGCGTTACCGCGTGGCTAAAACCTTGCGCGACTATTTAGACCTCAACGGCTTTATCGAAGTGGAAACGCCGATGTTGACCCGTTCTACCCCGGAAGGTGCGCGGGATTACTTGGTGCCTAGCCGTGTGCACGATGGCCAGTTCTTTGCCTTGCCGCAATCCCCGCAGTTATTTAAACAACTGCTGATGGTGTCGGGTTTTGACCGTTATTTCCAAATTACCAAATGCGTCCGCGATGAAGATTTACGCGCCGATAGGCAACCTGAATTCACCCAAGTGGACATTGAAACCTCGTTCATGACGGAAAATGAAATCATGGACATTGTCGAGGAAATGATCAGGCAAATGCTGAAAAAAGTGCAAAACGTAGCTTTGCCAGCCAGCTTCCCACGCATGTCTTTCCATGAAGCCATGAACCGATACGGTTCCGATAAGCCAGACATGCGTGTCACCTTAGAAATCACCGAAATGTCGGATGTCATGAAAGACGTGGATTTTAAAGTGTTTGCTGGTGCCGCTAACATGGCCGGTGGTCGCGTGGCGGCCTTGCGCGTGCCTAATGGCGCGGCCATTGCCCGCAGTGAGATTGATGCCTACACCGAATTTGTCAAAATTTACGGTGCCAAAGGCTTGGCATACATCAAGATTAACGATGTCACGAAATTAAACGAAGAGGGCTTGCAAAGCCCTATCGTTAAAAACATTCATGTGACGGCCTTGCAGGCGATCATAGATAGAACCGGTGCGCAAAATGGCGACATCGTTTTCTTTGGCGCCGATAAAGCCAAAGTGGTGAACGAAGCCTTGGGTGCCTTGCGCTTAAAAGTTGGTCATGACAAGGGTCACGTCGATGGCCGTGCTTGGGCGCCATTATGGGTGGTGGATTTCCCCATGTTTGAGCACGACGAAGAAAACGACCGATGGGCAGCCTTGCACCATCCGTTTACCGCGCCTAAAGACGGCCATGAAGATTTGTTGGTGTCCAACCCTGGTGCAGCCTTATCCAAAGCCTACGATATGGTGTTGAACGGTTGGGAAGTGGGCGGCGGTTCGGTGCGTATCCACAAACAAGACATCCAATCTAAAGTGTTTGACGCCCTTAAAATCAGCAAAGAAGAAGCCCAAGAGAAATTCGGCTTCTTGCTAGAGGCCTTGCAATACGGTGCGCCACCGCATGGTGGCCTAGCCTTCGGTTTGGACCGTTTGGTGACCTTGATGACAGGGGCAGAATCGATACGTGACGTGATTGCCTTCCCTAAAACCCAGCGTGCACAATGTTTGCTAACCAATGCGCCTAATGCGGTGGACGAGAAACAATTGCGTGAGTTGCACATACGTTTGCGCACGCAAACACCGGCTGCCTAAGTCAGACTTAACTCACCTAGACAGCAGCATGCCGGTCACCGCAATCAATCACTTTAATTTACGCACGCCTTACCCGACGATGCTGCAATTAAAAGATTTTTATTGCGACGTGCTGGGCTTGAAAGTGGGGCCGCGTGAGGGCTTTAGCAGCCGCGGCTTTTGGTTATACCTAGGCGATAAGGCTGTCTTGCATCTGGCCGAGTACCGCGGTGACGAGGCGGTACTCACCAACGTTTTGACCAGCCTAGACCATGTTTCTTTTACCTGCACCGATATGCCGGCCATGGAAGCGCACCTTCATGCGTGCAAAGTCGATTACACGGTGCGTGATTTGCCAGCGTTGCAGGTTAAGCAAATTAACTTTAAAGACCCGGTGGGCAATGGCGTGGAGTTATTTTTCCACATGGATTAGTGGTGCTATCCTTTGAGTTGAATTTTCCATGGCTAGGCTAGTCGTAACGCACGTATCAAACCGTAAAATACCTGCCTTTTGTATCAGGGCGTAATTTTGGAGCCAACTAAAATGAAACCATTAAGCTTATTGTTAAAAACAGTGTTGTTGATGTCGTTATGGCTGGCCGCGCCGCTGCGTGCTGAACCCGATACAAAATTGTGGCCCATCATGAAAGAAGCCTTTTTTGCTAAGCGCGACATGCAAGAGGTGGATTTTATTAAAATCGACGCACCACGCCGAGCCGAGAGCGGCGCACAAGTGCCGGTGACCTTTAGCGTAGACAATGCCGCCGCTAAGGGCGTGGTGATTAGCAAGCTCTACGCCTTTGTTGACGCCAACCCCATCCCCTTGACCGCCACCTACCATTTAAGCCCGGCCTTGGGTGATTTTCAATTGGCCACCCGCATCCGTTTTGAAACCGATGCTTTTGTCCGTTTAGTCGGTGAAACCCCTGACGGTAAATTGTACTTGGCCTCACGCGAAATCCGCGCTGCCGGTGGTTGTGGCGGCACGGTGGACGGCGATGAAGCCAGCATACGTGCCAGTGCGGGCAAGATCAAATTTAAAGTCGATCAACCCGTAACGCTTAACAGCCCGACGGCCATCACCTTTAATATCAAGCACCCCATGCGCACCGGCTTGCAACGTGAGCTCGTTTCGCAAGGTTTTGTGCCGGCTTTTTACATCAACAAAGTGGCGTTCATCTATAACGGCAAGCCACTATTGGGCATAGACGTCGGTGTCGGGACCTCGGAAGACCCGTACTTTAAATTTAATTTTGTGCCCACCGCCATGGGTAAATTAGACGTGGCGGCCAACGACAACGAAGGCAAAAGCTTTAGCCAGCAGCTGGACGTGCAGCCTTGATTTAGCCTAAGCTTACATTCAGGCCTCCGTGTTGGGGGCCTTTTTTATGGGTGCTTAGTCAGGCGGTGATGATAAAATAGAAGACTATATTTAGTTTTTGCATGAGGAGTCGCAGTATGAAAAGTTACCGTAAAGAACTGTGGTTTAATCCGCCCACCCGTGTCGCCTTGATTCGCATTACCGAACAAGTAAACGAGTGTTTGCGTGAGAGCGGCGTGCGTGAAGGCCTAGTGTTGATTAATGCCATGCACATCACCGCCAGCGTCTTCATTAACGACGACGAGCGCGGCTTGCATCACGATTACACGCAGTGGTTAGAAAAGTTAGCACCGCACGAGCCGGTCAGTGGCTATAGGCATAACGATACCGGCGAAGACAATGCCGATGCGCACATGAAACGCCAATTAATGGGCCGCGAAGTGGTGGTGGCGATTACCGATGGGCGCTTGGATTTTGGCCCTTGGGAACAAATTTTTTACGGCGAGTTTGATGGCAGGCGCAAGAAACGCGTGCTGGTTAAAATTATTGGTGAATAAGATGAAATTACCTGAATTACTCGCCCCGGCTGGCGATTTGGATCGCATGCGCACGGCTTTTGACTACGGTGCCGATGCGATTTATGCCGGTCAACCGCGTTACAGTTTGCGCGCGCGTAACAACGATTTCACCATGGCTAATTTAGACTTAGGCATTAAAGAAGCGCACGCGCGCGGCAAAAAGTTTTTTGTCGCCAGCAACATTTCCCCGCATAACGCCAAAGTAAAAACCTATATGGCGGATATGCAACCGGTGATCGCTATGAATCCAGATGCCTTGATCATGTCGGATCCTGGCTTGATCATGATGGTGCGTGAAAAATGGCCAGACATGCCGGTGCATTTATCTGTGCAAGCCAACACGGTTAATTTTGCCACGGTGAAATTCTGGCAAAGCTTGGGCCTAACCCGGGTGATTTTATCGCGCGAATTGTCTTTGGATGAAATTGAAGAAATACGCCAACTCTGCCCAGACATGGAATTGGAGGTGTTCGTGCACGGCGCCTTGTGCATCGCCTATTCAGGCCTCTGCCTGCTGTCCGGCTATTTTAATCAGCGTGACCCCAACCAAGGCACTTGCACCAACTCTTGCCGCTGGGATTACAAGGTGCATGATGCCGCGGAAGACGCGGCCGGCGTCATACGCTTAAACGAATTCGATTTTCAAGCGGAAATGGAAAAGTCCAGCCTCTCGGGTTGCGGTAGTTTGCCACGCCATCCCTTGGCCGATAAGGTTTACCTGATAGAAGAAAAAGGCCGGCCCGGTGAATTGCTGCCTATCTTGGAAGACGAGCACGGAACCTACATCATGAACAGCAAAGATTTGCGTGCCATCGAGCACGTGGAGCGTTTGGTGAAAATGGGCGTGGATTCCTTAAAAATTGAAGGCCGCACCAAGTCACGTTATTACGTGGCGCGCACCTGCCAAAATTACCGAGTCGCCATCGACGATGCGGTGGCGGGTAGGCCTTTCGATTGGAATTTATTGGGCGAATTGGAAAACTTAGCCAACCGTGGTTACACCGATGGCTTTTATCAGCGCCATCACACCGCCGAGCATCAAAACTACAAGCAAGGCTATTCCATATCCAATCGCAGTTTGTATGTGGGCGATGTGCTGGCTTACGATGCCACAACAGGCATGGCTGACATAGAAGCGCGCAATAAATTTTCCGTGGGCGACCGCTTGCAAATCATCCACCCTAGCGGCAACCAAGACCTGCTGGTGGAGAACCTGTACAACAAAAATGGCGAGCCCGTACAGCAAGCCGCCGGCAGTGGTTATTTTGTGCGCTTACCGGTAGCCGCGCAAAATCTAAACAATGCCATGGTGGCCAAGTACCTATAAAAAATCCTGACAAACGCCATGTTTGTCAGGATGTTGGGCGCTTAGCTGGCTTAGCCGGTAATGTAGCTTTCTAACTGCTGGATTAAACGGCGTTGGTAGTCTATGGTCTCTTTGACTAAATCGCCGATAGAGAGCATGCCGACCACTTTGGCATTGTCCACCACCGGTAAGTGACGTATGCGTTTTTCTGTCATGACGGTCATGGCTTGCTCTACCGTGTCGCTTAATTTGGAAGAAATGACATTGGCGGTCATGACTTCGCTAATGGCGGTGGTTTTAGAGGATTTGCCTTTTAGCACCACTTCTCGGGCGTAGTCACGCTCAGAAAAAATCCCCACCAGCTTGTCGCCGTCGAGCACCATTAAGGCACCGATTTGATACTCGGCCATAATCACCAGCGCATCAAACACTGGACGCTGTGGCGCAATGGAAATCACCCCTTTATGTTCTTTATTGGCCAGTAATTGTTGTATTGTTTTCATTATTATCTCCTCACAAAAGCGCCAGTTAAAAATATACACCTTATAATGCGTGTTACACAATTGAATTGAAAAAAATGATTTAAAAAACGCTATGATGAATAAAAATACCGTTATTAAAGCCTTGTTGGCCTTGTTTGTGCTCACTTTGATTTGGGGCTATAACTGGGTGGTGATGAAAGTGGCCGTGCAATACGCCGGCCCTTTTCAGTTTGCCGCCATACGCACCTTTTTTGGCGCCTTGATTTTGTTTGCCTTGATTGCGCTGACCAAACGTCCTTTGGCCTTGACGCATTTTTCCACCATGTTGGTTTTGGGTTTGTTGCAAACGGTGGGCTTTACCGGTTTGCTGATTTGGGCTTTGGTTGAGGGCGGCGCCGGCAAGACTGCGGTACTCACCTACACCATGCCGTTTTGGGTGCTGTTGTTTGCTTGGCCTATGCTGGGTGAAAAAGTGCAAGGCTGGCAATGGCTGGCCGTGCTGTTTGCCTTGCTGGGCATGCTGTTAATTTTTGATCCGCTGCACATCAAGGCCGATGGCTTTAGCATGTTTTTAGCTTTGTGCTCAGGGATTTCTTGGGCGGTGTCGGCGATTATTTCGAAAAAACTGCATAGACGCGCACCGCATTTGGATTTGCTCAATCTAACCGCTTGGCCCATGTTGTTAGGGTCTATCCCGATTATTGTCATTGCCTGTATTGTACCGGCGCCAGCCATCTCGTGGACGCCCACCTTTATTTATGCCGTGCTGTTTAATGTGCTGTTAAGCGGTTGCCTAGCTTGGGTCTTGTGGCTGTATGCTTTGCAACGCTTGCAAGCCGGTGTGGCCAGCATGGCCTCGATGTTAGCGCCGGTGATAGGCGTCATCGCCGCTTGGATACAGCTTGATGAAGTGCCGGATTTTTATGAATTAATCGGCATGCTGCTGATAGCCTTGTCCTTGATTACCATTTCCATTGTTAGCATACGCAAGCACACGCAAATCGATCCGGCGCAAGGGCAGGAATAATGAGGGCAGCACAGGCTTGTGTTAAAATAGCCGCTATTTTTTAAGTCTTAAGGGTAGGTCAAATGGCAGGTCACAGTAAGTGGGCAAACATTCAACATCGCAAAGGCCGTCAAGATGCCAAGCGCGGTAAAATTTTCACCAAGATTATTAAAGAGATTACCGTTTCGGCTCGTTTGAGCGGTGGCGACGTGACCATGAACCCACGCTTGCGGGCGGCGGTGGCGGTGGCCAAAGAAGAAAACATGCCAGCCGATAACATCATGCGCGCCATTAAAAAAGGCACGGGCGAATTGGAAGGCGTGAACTACGAAGAAATTCGTTACGAGGGTTATGGCATCAATGGCGCGGCCATCATCATCGATTGCCTAACCGACAACAAGCAGCGTGCGGTGGCCGATGTGCGCCACGCCTTGACTAAATTCGGTGGCAATTTAGGCACCGATGGTTCGGTGGCGTTTATGTTTAAGCATTGCGGCAGCTTGGTGTATGAGCCAGGCACGAGTGAGGATAAAGTCATGGAAGTGGCTTTGGAAGCCGGCGCCGAAGACGTGGTCAGCGATGACGATGGCAGCATAGAGGTGATCACGCCGCCTAATGATTTTATGGCGGTCAAAGAGGCCATGGAAGCGGCCGGTTTGAAAGCGGTCATGGCAGAAGTGACCATGAAGCCCATGAATGAAATTGAATTGACGGGCGATGACGCGCTAAAAATGCAAAAAATACTGGACGCGTTGGACGATTTAGACGACGTGCAAGACGTCTACACCAGCGCCTTAATCGACGACTAGTGGCCAAAATCACTATACTCGGCATTGATCCTGGCCTGCGCATGACGGGTTTTGGTCTTATCGAAAAAGACGGTGAAAAAATAAGTTACATTGCCAGCGGCACCATTAAAACCGCCAGTGCTAAAAAGAATAAAGTGGTCGGTGAAGACGATAGAGAAGAGTTGCCGGCGCGCTTAAAAGTCATATTGGATGGTTTGTTTGAAGTGATAGACAGCTACCACCCCAGCCAAGTCGCCATAGAAAAAGTCTTTGTGAATGTGAATCCACAATCCACTTTGTTGTTGGGGCAGGCGCGCGGGGCGGCTATCAGTGCCGCGGTGATCCGTAATTTAAGCGTGGCCGAATACACCGCCTTGCAGGTTAAGCAAGCGGTGGTGGGCAACGGCCATGCCGACAAAGAACAGGTGCAAGCCATGGTAAAACGTTTGCTTAATTTAGCCGCCACGCCCAAACCCGATTCGGCCGACGCCTTGGCTTGCGCGATTTGCCATGCGCACGGTGGTCAAGGTTTGGGTAAATTGGCCACCGCGGGGTTTAGGGTGCGCGGCGGACGTTTGGTCTAGTAGCGATTTGCCCGACCGCGGGTTGTTTTTAGCTAGGGATGAAGGAGTGGCAATGATAGGTCGTTTGAATGGCACGCTGCTGGAAAAAACACCACCACTGGTTTTGATTGATTGCCACGGTGTGGGTTATGAATGCGAAGTGCCCATGAGCACTTTTTATAATTTGCCGGCGCTGGGCGAAAAAATCGTGATCTTGACGCATTTTGTGGTGCGTGAAGACGCCCAATTGTTGTACGGTTTTGGCAGCGAGCAGGAGCGTGCGACCTTTAGGCAATTGTTGAAAGTGAACGGCATAGGGGCGAAATCGGCTTTGTCCATATTGAGCGGCTTGTCCATAGACGACTTGGCGCAAGCGGTGACCATGCAAGACAGTGCCATGCTAACGCGCGTGCCTGGCGTGGGCAAAAAAACCGCCGAGCGCTTGTTGTTAGAACTCAAAGATAAGTTCAGCGTGGCAGGCTTGAACGCCTTGCAAGCCAACCAGCCCAAGTCAGCCGCCAGCGATGTGCTCAATGCGCTTATTTCATTAGGGTACAATGAGCGTGAGGCGCTGGCTGCCGTGAAATTATTGCCCAGCGACAGCACAGTTGCAGCGGGCATTAAACAAGCTTTACAATCCTTGTCAAAATAAGCGTTTATGCTTTTGTTTTAGCTTAACCGATTTAATGGTTTTGGAAAAATACCACCCATGATAGAAACCGATCGCCTGATAGCACCCGATGCAGAAAGCCCCCAAGAGGAGGCTTTAGAGCGTGCCTTGCGTCCCAAACTATTAGAAGAATACGTGGGCCAAGAAAAAGCCCGTAGCCAGTTAGAGATTTTTATTAACGCAGCGCGTGGCCGTAGCGAGGCGCTCGATCATGTCTTATTATTCGGCCCACCCGGTTTGGGTAAAACCACTCTGGCGCACATCATCGCCAAAGAAATGGGCGTCAATATGCGCCAAACCTCCGGCCCGGTGTTGGAGCGTGCCGGCGATTTGGCGGCCTTGCTGACCAATTTAGAACCCAACGACGTGTTGTTTATCGATGAGATCCATC